>WNEY01000084.1_pt1 | contig 42653 bp, 36 predicted proteins | sample 5400531 | NCBI WGS metagenome assembly WNEY01 (sample SAMN13153338, study PRJNA577476) | soil metagenome | isolation source: 200 cm saprolite under Douglas fir tree site 1 | place: USA:California | collected 2015-04-18 | reverse complement strand
GACTCCGTGTCGCACAAGGACGTCCGGATCGTGCCGCGGGTCAAAGTCGAAGCCGAGTCGGGCTACGTGCTCCGCGGACTGTCGATCACGCCCAGCCTGGCCCGCCTGGTGGGACCGGAGAAGAGCCTCACCAAGCTGGACTCGGTGACGACGCTGCCGACCGTGATTTCCAGCGTGAGCGGTCCCTTTTTCCAGACCGTTCCGCTCGACACCACCTCGTTGGGGGTCGTCCGGATCTCACCCAAGTCGGTGCGGATGGCGGGCGAAGTGACGGCGATCATCGAGCGCTCGATCGCCGGCGTCCCGATCACGACCGCGGCCTCGGGCTTCACCGGCTTCCTCTTGTCCCCCGAGCGGGTGGCGGTGACGGTGCGCGGCCCGGCGTCGCGGGTGAACACGCTCACTCGGGACAGCGTGCGCGTCGTGGCTCACCTGGTCGGGAAGGCGGGGCCGGGCGGCTACGCGCGGCTTACCGTGAGCGGGCCCCCGGGCCTCGTCGCACGAGCCGTTCCAGACTCCGTGTCTCTCAAGCGAAAGACCGGACGTGGCTGAAGTCGTTCTCGGCATCGAGACGTCCTGCGACGAGACGTCGGCCGCCGTCCTCGTCGGCGAGCGCCGGCACCCCGAGCTCGCTGGTCTCGTCATTCTCTCCCAGGACGTGCACAAGGTGTTCGGCGGTGTGGTGCCGGAGCTCGCCAGCCGGGCGCATCTGTCCGCCCTGCCCGCGGTGGTAGACCGCGCGCTCGCCGAGGCGGGACTAGCCTGGAGCGCCGTGGACGCGGTCGCGGTGACGCAGGGGCCGGGCCTCGTCGGCGCTCTGCTCGTGGGCGTGGTGTACGCCAAGGCCCTGGCCTATGCGGGAGACCGTGAGCTGATCGGCGTGCATCACATGGAGGGCCATCTGTTCGCGCCCGCGCTCGAGGATCCGGACCTGGCGCCGCCGTTCGTGGCGCTGCTCGTGTCGGGCGGCCACACGCTGTTGCTCGATGTCCCCGCCTGGGGGCGCTACCGTTTGCTCGGCGCTACGCGCGACGATGCCGCGGGCGAGGCGTTCGACAAGGTGGCCACGCTGCTCGGCCTGGGCTATCCGGGGGGCCCCGCAATCGAACGGTTCGCGGCCCAAGGCGATCCCGGACGATTCTCGTTTCCGCGCCCCATGCGCGACGAAGGCTACGAGTTCTCGTTCTCCGGCCTCAAGACCGCGGTGCTGCGCGCCGTGCGGGCGAGCGACAACCTGGAGCGAGACCGGCCGCATCTGGCTCGCGCTTTCCAGGACGCGGTGCTCGACGTGCTCGTGACGAAGCTGGAGCGCGCCGTCCGAGCCACCGGCTATCGCACCGCCGTGCTGGGCGGCGGCGTGGCGTGCAACCGCACGCTCGCGCAGCTCGCGGCCCAGCGGCTCTCCGGGCTGGCCCGCGTCGCGGTGGCGAGCCCGCGTTTGAACGCCGACAACGCAGCCATGATCGCCCGCGCCGGGTGGCACCGGCTGGGGCTGGGTGAGCGCAGCGATTGGACCCTCGACGCCCGAGCGGACCTTCCGCTGCCCGGCCTGGAGTCCGCGCACAATCCCCAATCCGCCATCCGAGATCCGCAATCACGATGACCATCTACCCGCTGACCTTCCAGCTCGGCCCGCTCACCATCACGGGCTACGGCCTCATGATGATGGTCGCATTCCTCATGGCCGGCTGGGCGATCCAGGTCGATCTGCGGCGCCGCAGCATGAACGAGGACTACGCGGCGGATATCGTGTTCGCGGCGGTGATCGGGGGCATCGTGGGGGCTAAGATCTGGTACGTGCTGCTCACCGGGGAGTGGGACGCCCTGTTTCGGCGCGGCGGGTTCGTGTGGTACGGCGGGTTCCTCGGGGGTGTGGCTGCGGTCCTCGGGCTCGGCTGGTGGCGGCGGGTGCCCGCGCGCTGGTCGATGGAGCTCACCGCCGCGCCCCTGGCGCTCGGCTATGCGCTCGGTCGTGTGGGCTGCTTTCTCGTGAACGACGACTACGGCATCCCGTCCACGCTGCCCTGGGCGATGACGTTTCCTGAGGGGCTGCCCCCCACGACCGTGGGTCAGCTGAGCAGCAACCTACACGTGACCGCCTTCCCGCCCGGCACCAACCTCGCGGACCCCTCGACGCTGGTGGCCGTGCATCCCACGCAGATCTACGAGACGGCGCTGATGCTGCTGGCGTTCTGGTGGCTGTGGCGCCTGCGGGTTCGCCGGCACGCCGTGGGCTGGCGGTTCGGCGTCTATCTGGTGCTGGCGGGGGCGGAGCGGCTTCTGGTGGAGTTCGTGCGCGCCAAGGACGACCGGCTGCTGGGGCCGTTCACGCTGGCGCAGCTGACCAGCGTCTTCGTGATGGTCGCCGGTGTGTGGGTGATCGCGTGGCTACGCGAGCCCGCGACCGCCCCGGTGCCGGCGGCGCTCATGGGAACGACGGCCGCCGACGATCTGGCTCGGCGCCATTGAACCGATTGCGCTGGAGCCACACGACTGCCACGACCAGCAGGACGATCAGCAGGAGCTGAAGCGACAGAGACTGGACGGTGGGGTAGATGCCGAGCACCGGAATGCGCGGCGCCCACTCGACCACCTTGGTCCCCAGGATCCCGGACTCCTGCAGCTCGGCGGTCCCTTTCCCTGCGAACACGAAAGCCATGTAGTAGAGCATCGCGCTCGTCACCGCGAAAAATGGCTTGAGCGGCACCTTCATCCCGAAGCGGCTGATCGCGACATAGACGATCACGAGCGCGACGGCCCCGAGGGCGATGCCCGCCAGCACCGGCCCGGCGGCCGAGCCACCGCCGCCCGATCCCGCCGAAGTCAGCAGGGCCTTGTAGAACAGGATGGTCTCGAAGCCCTCGCGATACACGGCGAGGAACGCCACTGAGGCGAGCGCGAACCCCGAGCCGGTCGAGAGCGCTTCTTCCATCCGGCCCTTCACGAACGCGTTCCACTTCGCTACTTCGATCTTCGACAGCAGCCAATAGCTCACGTAGAACAGCACCGCGGTAGCCACGAGCATGGTGACGCCCTCGAGCGCTTCGCGCTGGCCGGGCGTGATCTCGAACAGCAGCTCGACCAGCGCGGCGGTCACGAGACTCGCGCCCACGGCGGCCCAGGCGCCCTGCGCCACGTGACGCCGGCGCTCGACCGCGCCGGCCTTGGCGAGGAACGCCATCAGCGCCGCCACGATCAGGATGGCCTCGAACCCCTCGCGCAGCAGCAGCACGAACGACTGCATCAGGAGGTTCGCGCCCGAGCTCCGGTCGGCGACCAGCCGCTCCGCGCGCTCCAGTCCCGCCAGCAGCCGGGCGTGAATCGCTTCGAGCTCGTCGCTTCCCGCACCCGCTCCCGCCCGGGCGCGCAAGCTGGCGAAGGCGTCCTCGAGCTCGCCGGCGAGCGCGGCGTTCCTGGCGCGCACTTCCGTCTCGACCTGCTCGAACGTGAGATACGCATCGAACGCGATCTTGTCGGAGCGCAGGGCCACCGCCGAGTCCAGCTGGCGGCGCACCGTGGAGAACGTCGCAGCCGCGGGCGAGGTCTCGTACCGCTGCCGCTCAGCCATCGGGATCACCCGAAGGAACGCGACCAGACTCGCGACTTGCCCTGAGTCGAGCGTGCGGGCGTAGCCCGGCATCGGCGTGCCCGGCCGGCCCCGCACGATGAGCCGCGTGAGCTCCTGGTCGGTGAAGCGCCCGAGCACGGCGAGGTCGGCGAGCGCCGGCGGCCGGACCGAAAGAGACTGCGCGAGCGGACCATCGCCTCCTCCGGTCGGGCCATGACATGACGCGCACTGCGCGGCGTAAATCCCCTCGCCTTCGCGCACCATCGCGTCGTCGGCTCGGAGCGTCGCGACGTAGCTCGCGACCGCCCACCGGTCTTCGGGGGACAGCGTCTCTTCGAACTGCGGCATGGCCGTGCCCGCGACGCCGATCGTGAGCTTGCGGTACACGTCTACGGGGGACACCGCGCTCATCGCCGCACGGTCGGCGAGGCTCGCGGGCGGCGGTCCCTCGAGCTGGCGTGCTTTGGGCCCGTCGCCGCGACCCGTCGGACCATGACACTGCACGCACTGCTCCCGAAACACCGCCGCCCCGCGGGTGAGCGAAGGCGGCCGCTGGGGGTACGGGTCGAGCGCGCCACCGGCGGCAGCGGCGATTCGCTGAACCAGCGTGCCCGCCCGCTGGGACACTGAATCAGGCGGAGCCACGCGATCGATCATGGCCTGCAGGGCCGTGAGATCGGAGTCGGCCACGGCCCGGACGGCGACGGGCAGGGACCCCACGTCCAGCCGCGCCTGCTCGAGGAACTGCCTGGCCTCCGAGACCTCTTCGGGCACGGTCACGCGCCCGCCCCGCGGCGTAACCCCGATGGCGTACTCCTTGGCGGCGAGCGAGGCGGCCGCCACGATGCGCCGCGAGACCGACAACGAATCGGTCGCTTGGCCTACCGCGCGGGCGGCCACGCAGGCGCTCAACAGCAAGCCAAGGAGGGGCTTACGGTAGATGGGAATGATTCTCAATAAGGGGGTGTCAAATACTAGAGTAAAATAGTCGGGAATTCAAGACAACGAGATCACCCCCGCTCCAACACGACCACAGCCACCGCGGCTTGATGGGTGTGCGACAACGACAGCAGCACTCGCTCTACCCCTAGCTGCTTGGCACGGGCCGCCGCATGCCCGCTCAATCGGACATCCGGCCGGCCGTCCGGCGCGCGGATCACCTCGATCTCCCGCCAGCCGATCCCCCGAGCCGCGTCGCTCCCCTGGAGCGCTTTGTAGACCGCCTCCTTGGCGGCGAGCCGAACCGCCACGTGGGTCGCGGGGTCCGGGCGACTCTCGCAGTAGGCGCGCTCGGCCGACGTGAGCAGCCGCTCGAACACGCGCGATCCCTTGTCGGCGATGATCGCGGCCACTCGCGATACTTCGACCAGATCGACGCCGACGCCGATCGCGGTCACGGCCCGCCGCTCAGAAGCCGAGGCGCGACGCGAGCCACGCGGGGGCCGGGAGGTAGCCACCCAGCACCAATCCGAGCCACACCAGCGCCACGGCGAGCGGCGCCCACAGCGCCAACAATGGCCAGAGCGACGGCCGCCAGCGGGCAACCGCGTCGATCTCGTCGGCCCAGCGGCGCTGCTCGTCGGCGACCTGCGTCTCGAGCGCGAGCCATGCCGCTTCGAGGCGGCGCGCGGCGGTGCGGAGCGCCTCCTGCCAGTCGGCATGCGCCGCCTTGTCGAGCACACTCGCCTCGCGCACGCGCCCGGCCACCCCATCGAGCGCGTCGAGGGCGGCCACGAGCGCCTCGCCGCCCGCGGCGAGCCGGGCGGCGATCGCGCGCTTCTCGGGGCCGGTCAGCAGACTGCGGCGGCGCCGCCCGCGCGGCATCCGAACCTGGCGGGCGGCCCGTTCGATCTCCCCGTCGAGCGCGGCCGTGACGCGCTCACCGGCCCGGCGGACCGCGCCTTCCCACGCGCTGAGCCAGGCGGGCCGGCTCACCGCGTCGAGCACCCGGTCGCGCTCTTCGCGGGCGGCGGCGCCTCGTGCCTCGCCGGCCAGCTCCATGACGCGCGTCGCGAGCTCCTCGCGGATGTCGTCGAGTGGAACCCACGGCTCCTCCAGGCGGCGGGGCACCAGGACCCGGCCGAGCGACGGCGCGATCTCGGGGACGCGCAGCGGCATCGGGATCTTCACGGGCGCGCTCATCGGGCGACGAGGGCGGCCCGGCCCGTGCGAGCTTCGTACTGCGCCACGAAGTAGGGCAGCGACTCGGGAAGAAACCGGTCTCGTGCGAGACCCGTGGCGGCGATCGCGCGCTCGATCTCGGGCGGCTCGCCCTCCACCTCGAGCAACACGTCCATCGCCGGATACCACTCGAGGCGCAGCGTGGCCTGGCCGAGCCGGTAGACCTCCACCCGGCGGTCGATGCGCAGCGAGACCGCGAAACCCAGCTGCTCGAGGATTGTCAACACCGAGTCGGGCGTCTCGACCCGGGCTTCCGCTTCGGCGCGGTGACGGTACTTCCCCCGTTGCGAGGGGGGTCCCTTCCACCCGAGCACCCCGTAGGCCGGGGTGCCGTCGGCGGGGCGGTACTCTCGCAGGCGCAGCACGTGGTCGCGTTCGGCGAGTGTGCCGTCCCGATCGAACCGCCTGTCGATCATGTCGCCGCGAAACTCGAGCGCCGCCCCGGCGCGTACCAGCGCGGCCCGCAACTCCTCGGGATCGTCCACCCGTGCTTTGACCTCGAGCTCGTCCGCCGGAGAGGCCGACAGGTGGCTCATGCGAAAATGGCGTGGAGCACAGCGGCCGTGTCGCTGAGGTTTTCGAACACGTACGCCGCACCGGTCGCGCGGAGGGCCGGGACATCGTAGGAGCCGGTGGCGACCGCGACGCTGCGCGCGCCGATCGGCCGGCCGCAGGCCACGTCATCCGGCGTGTCGCCCACGATGATCACGTCCGATCCCGTGAAGATCTCGCCCGTGAGGGCCGCCGCCCGCGCGGCGGCGACCGCTGGGAGGTCGGCGCGCCGGGGGGAGTCCGAGCCGTACGCCCCGACGCGAAACCGCGCCGGGTCGAGCCCGCCTGATCGGAGCTTCAAGGCGGCTCCCGGAGCGACGTTGCCCGTGAGCAGGCCGACCAGGGCCCGGCGGTCCGCTTCGTGCGGCTCCAGCGCGGAGAGCAGGTCGGCGATTCCCGCCATCACCCGCGTCGTCTGGGTCGGCCGCTCCAGCTCGGTGCGGAGGTGGTCCACATAGCGTCGGCAGACCGCCTGGATCACCGTCGCGTTCTCCGCTCTCGCGTGCCCCGCGAGCGACAGGAGGTCCTGCACGATCTGCGGGTCGGTCTTCCCGTCGAAGCGGTAGCTGTCGATGGGCCCGGCGGTACCGGCCTCGTCCACGAGCGCGCGCTGGATCGCCCGGCGCCCGGCACCGTCGGTCCAAAGGAGCGTCCCATCGATGTCGAACAGAACGAGCTTCATGACACAAAATAAGGGCGGTCAGCGTCGCGGCACAGTCAGGCGCCGCACCGCCACCAGCATGTCACGCAGCCGCTTCGCACCGGGCATGTCGCCCAGCAGGTCGTCCGACCCGACGCCGCCGCGCGCCAACGCGGAGTGCACGATCCGACCCGCCCCCGCCCACAGGGCGACGTGGGAAATCTGGCGCCCGTCCGCGAAGCACAGCAGATCGCCCGCCTCGTAGCCCGACGCGGCCGCATCGATCTTGACCTCTCGTCCCGCGAGCGACTGCTGGTCCGAGTCGCGGGGGAGCGCGATCCCCCGAGCCGCGTACGTTCCCTGGACCAGGCCGGAGCAATCGATGCCCCACTCGGTGCGCCCACCCCACAGATACGGGGCGCCCGAGAACCAGTGGAGCGCCCACTCCGGCGGCGCGAGCAGACGGGCCTCGGCTCGGAGCTCCGATTCCAGCCTGACGATCCCGGCACTTACGCTCCACTTGCGTCCGTCCGCGGTCTCGACCTGCTCATCTCGCCGCAGCGCGACGCGCGCGCCCACCGCAAGTCGGAAGCGTTGATCCTCAAACTTGAGCTCGGCGCCGAGTGAGCGTCCGGTGGCCCGCCTGCTCCAGTCCTCCGCCCAGTCAATCGCTCCGCACCTCAGATAACCAGGATGGGTCCACGCGTGGTAGCCGTCGCTCCCGCGCACCCGCAGCCACGCCCCTCCCTGCTCGCGCCGCTCGAGCAACGCGAGCGGCTCGCCGTGCAGCGCCTCGCTGACCCGGTCCGCCGTGATACGCGGCTCGCGCAACAGCGGCGCGACGGCGGCCGTGACCACGGCCGCCGGCTCGTCACGAACGGAGGCGTCGGGGAGCAGCCGGACGTCGGCCGCACGGCCCGCGTCGGCCGCGATGCGGCGCAGCGCCGCGAGGGCGTCGCGGCCGGTGGTGCAGCCAGCCAGCCGCTGCGCCTCGACGGTCACCTCGAACACGCCGAGCCGCGGATCGGGCACCCACTTGCGCGCGACGTCCGCGACGTCGCGCTCGAGACGATCGGTCACCGGTCGGCGAGACCAGGAATGTCCCGGAGGCCCCGCGCGAGCCGCACGGCGCGCTCCACCGCTGTGGGCACAGCGAGCGCCGCGAGGGCCTCCGCTTGCAACGGGGTCGCGGGCGCCGCGGCGGCGGTGCTGACCGCGAATACGACATCGCCGTCGAACAGGGTGCCGTAAGGAACGATGCGCCGCGCCAGCGCGTCACCCGCCGCGTGGGCCAGGGCCTCGAGTCCCGTGCGGTCGAGGGTTGCGTTGGTCGCGACCACGGCAAGCGTCGTGTTGCGCGCCGCCACCGCGCCGAACGGCGCTCCTCCCCGGGCGAAATGCTCGAGCGCGTCCACCAATTTGCCGCCCGCGCCGCGGGCGCCCGCGAGGATCGCCCCGGAGCCGTCGAGGATGTTGCCCACCGCGTTCAGCACCACCAGCGCGCCCACGACGATATCGCCGCCGCTCGCGGCCCAGCTGCCCACGCCGCCCTTCATGGCGGCGCGCGGCCCCAGCGCCTTGCCGACGGTGGCTCCGGTGCCCGCGCCGACCGATCCCTCGGCGACCTCGCCCGACGCGGCGCCGCACGCCCGGTACGCGTCCTCCGTCGTCGGCCAGCGGTCCGCCTTGCCCCCGGGTGCAAGGTCGAAGTCAAAAATCACGGCGGTCGGCACGATCGGGACGATGCCGGCGGACCCCACCGGCAGGCCGCGCCCGCGCTCTTTGAGCCAGCGCATGACCCCGTCCGCCGCGCCGAGGCCGTAGGCAGACCCGCCGGTCAAGAGGACCGCGTCGATGCGATCGACCAAGTGGCGGGGGTTGAGCGCATCCAGCTCGCGAGTTCCAGTGGCGCGCCCGCGTACGGCGCAGGCGGCCCGCATCCCACCGTCCGGCCCGAGCACCACCGTGCACCCGGTCGCCCGCTCCAGGTCGGTCCAGTGTCCCACCGAGATGCCGCGGACCGCGGCGAGGTTGGAGGAGAGGGAAGGCGCCATGGGAGCGCGAAGCATACCTCGGCTTGCTCGGGTTGTGGAGGGCACCTAGGTTAGCGCCATGCCCAACCCCGCCCCGCAGAGCCCCCCGACCACCGTGCTCGTGGTCGACGACGAAGACGGTATCCGCCAGGCACTCGATCGGTTTCTCACGCGGCTCGGCTATCGTGTGTTGCAGGCCGCGAGCGGCGCCGAGGCGCTCGACCGCCAGGCCGCGGAGTCGCCGCACGTGATGCTGTCCGACATCCGCATGCCGAACATGAGCGGCGTGGAGCTGGTGCCAAAAGCGCTCGCGGCCGACTCGGACCTCGCCATTATCATGCTCACGGCGATCGACGAGCCCCGCACGGCCATCGAGTGTCTCAAGCTCGGAGCCTATGACTACCTCATCAAGCCGGTGGACCTGGACGAGCTCGAGATGTCCCTCCAGGCGGGGCTGCGGCAGCGGCAGCTGGAGATCGACCGCCGCGAGCTGGAGCAGTGGCTCGCGCGCGAGGTGGCCGTGCGCACTCGCGATTTGGAGGAGCGAACGACCGTGGTCGAGGACATCGCGCTCGCAGCCCTTGCGGCTGCGGAGGACTGGCCGGGGGCGAGCGATGCCGTCGAAAAGCTGGCGAAGGAGCTCGGCACGTCGCCCGACGACGTGACGCGCGAGATCCGGAAACGGCGGGGAGCGGGGGGTTAGGCTCTCTGCGAGGCCTTGGCTTTCTCCTCGCACGTCTTGCAGCGCGTGACGCCTCGGAAAGAACAGATCAAGCAGATGAAGGTACCGCAGTCGGCGCAGGGATAGCCTTCCGAGGCGCGCTCCTCATTGCCGCAGGAGCGGCACACCATCCCATCGTGCTCCATCAGTTTCGGTTTGTCGGTCATGGTCCACCTCAAATGTCGAGCCCGTACACCTTAATCTTGTTGATCAGCGTCGCGCGCGAAATCCCGAGCTCGTGGGCCGCCCGCGTGCGGTTGCCCTTGTGGAACGTTAGCGTCTTTTCGATGTGCGCCCGCTCCACCTCGGCGAGGGCCTGAGGTTGGTGGCGCCCGTCGGCCCCCCCTCCGGCCCCCTCGCTCCGACCGGCGCCCCCGGCTTTGCGCAAGTCCGCCGGCAAGCGCTCGACGACTTGCTGCAGCTCGCGCCCCTTCCCCGGCCACGGCAAAGAGAGGAGCCGGTCCAGCGCTTCGCGCAGGAGCGCGTACTGACGCACCAGACGGACTTTGTCGCAGACGCGCGCCGTTGCCACGTTAAGATAGTTCAGGTCCACGGGCTTCGTGAGGAAGTACTCCGCACCGATCTGCATGGCGCGCACCGCGGTCTCGGCGTTGTCCTGTTCGATGAGGAAGATGACTGAGCCGCCGCGGGACCTGAGCTGCTCCAGCACTTCCAGCCCGCGGGCAGACGAGAGGTGCAGATCGAGAATCACGACGTCGGGGCGCATACTGTAGAAAGCCTGGAAACCCGCCTCGGCGGTCTCGGCGCGCCCCACTGCGTAGCCGATACCGTCGAAGTAGTCGCCCACGGCGCGCAGCTCGTCGGCGTCGTCGTCGATCAGGAGGATGCTGTCAGGCACGACGCGACGCGCCCAGCGGCGCGGTAGCCGGGTCCACGATGACGGGAAGCGCGGCCGGCAGGAGCCGCGCCTCGAACGGCGCGTCACCCCAGGGTTCACCGTCGAGCTGCATCGGCCGGGGTGGGCCCTCCAGCACCTCGACGCGCACGGTGCGGCCGCGGCCGAACCACAAGCGCCGCGCGCCGTTCGACGGCCGCCACACGAGCTCGAAGAACGCGCTCAGACTCTGCACTACGCCCACGGCCCGAAGCACCACGACGTCGAGCCAACCGTCGTCCGGCGCGATGTCGTGCCGCAGCCGCAGAAACGGCGGCACCAGCTCCCCGCAGTTCGCGACCAGCACCATTGCGGCCGGCAGCTCACGCGCCACTCCGTCCACCGTCACGCGGTGGAGCGGACTCGTGACGTGGGGAAGCGCCGCGAACGCCTGCATCACATACGCCGCCATCTTCCAGCGGTGCTTCTCCGTCGCGGCAGTTCCCGCCATCAGCTGGGCGTCGAACCCCGTGCCTCCACACACGGCGAAATAGTGCGTGCCGTCGGCGCGCTCGACGGTGCCGAGGTCGATCGGCGCGGTGCGGCCGGCCAGGATCACGCGCGCCGCCGCTGCAGGATTGCGTGGCAGCCGCAGGTTTCCGGCGAGCAGGTTCCCCGTGCCGCCCGGGACCAGCCCGAGCGGGATGCCGCTCTTCACGGCGCCCGCGGCGATCTCCATCGCCGTGCCGTCGCCCCCGTAGCTGACGAGCGCGTCGAAGCCCTGGGCGTGGGCTTCGCGGGCGAAGCGACGCGCGTCGCCAGCCCGGGCCGTGGCGAGCACCTCGACCGTCCAGCCACCGCGTCGCAGCGTGTCCCGGACCGTGGTGACCGCGCGCGCGTCGGTGCGCGCCGCCACCGGGTTGGCGATCAGCAGTGCGCGAGCCATGGTCAGTAGCGCTTCTCCCAGAAGAGATCCAGACCGACCTGCCGTGGCACCGTAATTCCTTGTGTCCCGGGCGCATCGATGTTGCACGTCTGCACGGGCGCGAAGCTCGCTTCCGTGCGCCACTCCGGGCTGATGCGGAACTGCAGCGACAGGCCGAGCATGTTCTGCACGCCCACCTGGCCACCCGCGCAGAACCCCGCGTTCACCACTAGGAACGTCTTGGGACCGAGCTGCCGCCCCACGGCCACGTTCCACGGGACGACCGCCACGCCCTGCCCGCCGCCGCCGGGACGGATCTCGACGTAGTCCACCGGCACTCCGCCCGACACGATGGTCTGCTCGATTTCGCCCGACAGGATCGCCAGGGCGCTCTGCACGAGGGCGCGCTGATCCGCGATCCCCTGGTCCCCTCCCAACTCCACGATCCGCGTGCCGAACAACGTCAGGGCGATGATCTCGGTCTGCGACAGGTCGTATTTCTCCGCTTCAAGCGTGACCTTCGGCACCAGCAGGGTGCCGCCGATATGCGCCACTACCGTGATGTCCTCGGACTGACCCACCGGATGCACGACGTGCTTCGCCTTGATGTCGAGCGCCGCGTCCTGATCCGGCGTGCCGAAGTACCGCACCGTTCCCTCGGTGACGACGAACTCACGCGACACCGGCCCCACCTTGAGGCGGTACGTCCCCCGCACCGCCTGCAGCGTACCGCTCACGAGATACTGGTTGCGCTGTTTGGTGAGCCGCACGGAGCCGGCGAGCTGGATGTTCGCCTCGTCCGAGCGCAGCCACACGTCGCTGCCCATTTCGAGCTCGAGGTCCTGGATCCGGAGGCTGTCGAGAAACACGTTCTCGAACTCGGGGCCGAGCCGCTGCTGCTGAATCAGCGCGGCGAGCGAAGTGTCCGCGAGCTCGTCCAGGTTCACGATCCGCTTCTGCACCAGGTCGGCGAAGTACAGGACCCCCGATGTCACCTTACCGTGACCGGTGAGGCTAGCGCCGAACACCGGCCCCTTGAGCGACAGCCGCCCGCTGGCAGTGATCGCCACGTTGTTCTTCAAGTCCAACGCCTTGAACTGGTCCGCGGCGATCTGCAGGTCGAGCACCGGGTGCGTCAGCTGCTCGAGCCGCACGATGCCGGTGAAGTCGGCCCGGCCGCGCTCGCTTCGGGCCGAGAGCGACTGGATGGCGATCGTGTCGCCCGAGAAGCCGAGGCGCCCGTTGACCTCCTCGTAGCGCACATTGAGGGTGGGGATGGTCGCGGCGGCGTCGGCGATCTGCAGGTCGCCCCGCAGGCGCGGCGCATCCCACGTCCCGGCTATCCCTAAGTCTGCGGAGAACACGCCGGCCACCTGTTGCAGGGCCGGGGTGAGCGCCTCGAGGACGGACAGGTCGACGCTGTCCGCCCTGGCCCCTACCGAGAGCGTGTCGGGGAGCTGGCGGCGGGGCACGGACTCGAGCGCCAAGTCCAGCGGCAGGTATGTCTGCACGTCCAGGATCTGTTGGCCCGAGCGCCACAGGTGGAGCGCCCCGCGCAGCCGCCGGTCGTGATAGTCGTACGTCCCGTCCACAAATGGCGCCCGAAATTCGCCGAACGCGCCGTTCAAGAGCGAGAACGACCCGCTCGAGACGGGGCTGGCCCGGGTACCCGACAGTCCGGCGGTGAGCGTCACCGTCCCGCCTACGCCCGCGGTGTCCCGCTCGAACAGCGCGTACAGCCCGACGAGCGGGAACCCCTCCAGCTGAAGGTGGGCGTCCGCCCGACCGCGCGTCGGCAGGGCTCCCTCGAGCACCAGCTTGCCCGATCCGTACGCGCTCTGGAGCACCAGCCCGGTCACGGTGGCTGCGGAGTCGGTCACGGTCAGCTCCGTGGGCCGCTCGAGCACCCACGCATCGCCCGGCAGCTGGAGCGCCAGGGAGTCGACGCCGACCGCGAGGGCCGCGCCTCCCGTCGGGCCCGCGCGTCGGGCGAACCGGCCGCCGGCGAGAAACGCGGCGCCCTCGCCGATGCGCGAGCGTGTCAGCCAGGTGAGCGAATCGCGGGTCCCGCGCGCCGCGGCGGACGCGCCGGAAAACCCGAACACGCCGTGGGCGATCGAATCCAGCGTCGCGTCCAGCGCGAACGTCGGGACGGAACCCGGCTGCCAGGTGAAGCGCCCCCGGCCTGCCGGGACCCGCCACGCCCGCCACGCGAGCCGCTCGACGCTGGCGCGCGCGTCGAGGGCGAGCGAGTCGAGCGAGCCCTCGAGCCTGAGGAGTACGCGTGCCGAGCCGGCCAGCGGCGCGTTCACCGCGACCTCCTCACCGGGGTCGGTCGGCGCGTCGGGAGCTCCACCCGTGAGCCAGCCGAGCAGCGGGTCGAGCGCGTTGAGGCTGTCGGCGTCGAAGTCGAGCGCCAGCTGGCCCCGCACCCCGCGCATCCATCCCAACGAGCCCGACCCGGTGGTGATGAGGCCCGACTGCGCGATGCGGAGGGAGTCCACGTACAGCCGCCGGTCGGCGAACCGCACGCGCACGGCGCCCGAGTCGAGGCCGGCGCCGGCGAGCCGCGACGGCTCGAGCGTCGCCTGCACCGACCCGAGCGGCGGCGCGGCGCTATCGCCCGAAAAACCTCCCTTGACGGTGAAATTCAGGCGTGACGGGGGAGCCCGGCGACCGAGCCAGTGCGAGAGGTCCAATTCGTGGGCCGTGACCTGCAGGTCCCGCGCGCCATAGTGCGGCAGGTCGAGCACCAGCGTCCCGTCGCCCAGCACATCGCCGCCGCGCGAGTGCAGATCCACGTGCGTCTCCAGCGAGCCGAGCGGGCCGGCGAGCTTCACGGGCCCGGTCACGGCGCCCCGAAGCGGCAACGTCGGGAAGCTGCCCCGCAACCCGTCGAACGACAGTGAGTCGGTCGTGACGTCGGCGTAGATCCCGAGCGTCTCGCCGCGCGTGTCGAGCCGTACGCTCCCCGTCAGGGTGCTCGGCGGGAGCTCTCCATCCCGGTGCTCGAGCGTGCCCGCGAACTGCGCGTCGCGCAACGGCCCAGTGAGCGTCCCCACGGCGGCGAGCGTCCCATGCAACCGCACCGCCGGGGCCAGCCGCGCCACCGTCGCCAGATCGATGCTCGACGCCTCTACGGCAAACGGTTGAAACCGCAGGCCGTCGGCGGCCCTGAGGTTCACCTCGCCCTTGCCGCGGATACGGGTTTCGGGCCACCCCGGAACGAGCGAGTCGCGGAACGACCAATCGGTCTCGAGCGCGAGGCCCGCGAGCGGCCCGGTGGCCACGGTGTGTCCGCTGAGCCGTCCGGCGAACGGCAGCGTATCGAGGAACGGCCGGGCGAACTCGAGGTCGAACTCGCGGGCGTCCAGGTCGGCGTCGCGCAGCGCGACGAGCCCCGAGTCGGAGACGCTGAACGCGACCAGCCGGCCCCCGACCGTGCCGCCCCCATACGCCAGGCGCAACGGGTCGAGCCCGACCTCGAGCACCCGTTCGCCATGCGAGCGCAGCCGCACGTCACCCGACACCACGCCGGCACCGGGAATCCCTGCGAAGCGCCGGTCGATGAAATGGAAGTCCTCGAGTGTCGCCGAGTCCGCCCGCAGCCGCAGATCGAACAGCAGCGGGCCGTGCGGCCAGCGCAGGGTGCCGCGCGCGTCGCGCAGCGCCGAGCGCGGCAGCCGCACGCGCGCGAGCTGCACATCCATCGAGTCGCCGATCACCCGCAGCCGTCCGGCCACGTCCGCCAGCCGCACCGAGGGGTCAGAGCTCTCCGTGGCCAGCCGGGAGATGTCGATCCGGATTCCGCGCTCGTGCGGCGAGGACACCTGCAGGGCGGAGAGCCGCGCGTCGAGGTGCTCGAAGCGGCGGACGCGGAGCCGTCCGTTAATGGCGTCGTTCGCGATCTCGAGGCTCGAGTCGCCCGGCTCGGGGCGCTTCGCCTGCAGGCGCAACGTCACGGTCCCGTCCGTGATCCGAACGTTGCGAAACAGGATCAGGGTGGCGGGCCCGTGCGGACCCTTGTCGTGACCTCCGAGGCGCAACAGCTCTTCGATGTTGAGCCGGCCGCTCGGGTGCTGCACGATGTTGATCACCGGCCGGCGCAGATCGAATTCGAAGAGCACGACCCGGCCGGCTGCGAAGTCGAACGGGTTGTAGCTCACATTGACCTGCGGCAGCCAGGCGACGAGCGTCGTGTCCGCGTCGAACAGCCGGACCTCGGTGAGGGTCAGCCCGGTGAGGAGCGACCCCCGCACGTCGCCAATCTCCATCGTCCCGGTGAACGCTTGACGCAGCGCGCCCTCGCTGACGCGCGCCAGGAGCGCGCGCCCGGCTCCCGTGCCGACCAGCGATGAGAGGGCTCCGAGAAAGCCGGCGAGCAGCCCCACCAGCGTCCACAGCGCGGCCCCGAGCGAGCGGCGGAACATCTAGAACGCCTGCCCCACGGCGAACTGCACGACTACCCGGCGCCAGAAGCCCGACGGCAAGCCGGGGCGCACCGTCTTCCCGGTCGCCGTGATGCTGTGATCCGCCTTGTTCAGGAAGTACAGTGTGCCGGGCTCCTGGGGATAGCCGTTATAGGCGGCGTCGAGCCGCACCGGGCCGAGCGGCGTGATGAACCGCAACCCCAACCCCGGCGTGACGCGCAGGCCGCTGACCGTGGTGCCCGTGTCTCCACGCTCCCACACCTGCCCCACGTCCACAAACACGCCCAGGCGCACCCGCTCGGGAAAGATCGGACTGGGAACGCGCAACTCCAGGTTGGCGGTGAACACGGTGTTGCCACCGGTGGGTGACGCTTGGATCCTTTTGTATGTGGTGTCCGTCCCGCTGACTTCCAGGCTGTCGGACACGTACACGCGCGGGCCCAGCTCGTTGCGGGCAAACCCCCGCACCGAATTCGGGCCACCGGCATAGAAGCGTTGGTCGGGGGGCACGAATTTCACGCTCTGGCCCAACAGGCTGAGGCGCTGGGGCAGGATGGTGCCGCCCCGGATCCGCCACGCGAGCACGCTGCGGCGCGACAGGGGATAATACTTCGAGATTTCCAGCTCACCGCGGTTGAATTCGTACAAGGTGTCCGAGAGCACATAGCGCGACGCGTGGACCAGGGTCACCTGCGTCACGCTCCCGACCGAGGGATCGAGCACCGAGTTCACCCGCGCGCGCACGCCCGAAATCGTGATCGCCCCGAACGGCCGCCGGTTCGCGAGGAACGCCTGGTCGGACTCGTTACACAGGAGGAACCGCTGGCAGTACACGGCCGGGTCGGCGGCCGTCCGGCCCACCGAGTAGCCGTACCCCACGGTGAGGGGAACGTCGCGCCGGGCGTTGAAGGTCACCGCCACATTCGCACCCACCGCCTGGCGCGTATACGCCTTGAACTCGGAGCGCCGCTCGGCGAAAACGGCGAAGCTCGCCGTGTGGCGAGGCGACAGGAACGCGGGCTGGCGCAGGGTCACCGTGGCGTTGTAGTTCGCCGTATCGGACTGGTCGTCGTCGCGCAGGAACCCGCAGACGTTCCGCTTGAAGTTCGCGTCGGTCGGATACCCGACGCCGATCTTCGAGAGCTGGCCGGTGAGGTCGAGCGAGCGCGCGCCGCCGAAGAAATCGTACGCCGTCCACCCGCCTTGCACCCGGAAGCAGTCGAGCGAGGCGTACCCCGCCCCCACCCGGATACGGTGGCGCGGTGCCTCGGCTACGCGGACCACCACCCCCACCGAATCGCCGGGCGGTGGGGTCGTGTCCGCGAGCACCACGTTGACCGAGCGGAACATCCCCAGCCCATACAGATCGCGCTGCGTGAGGTACAGCTGATCCTGGCGAAACCAATCGCCCACCTTGACCGAGAGCATGCGACGGATGGTGCCGGTGTCCACCTTCTCAGCCCCGGTGATCAGCACTTGCCCCACCCGCCTGCGCGGGCCGGGAAGCGCCTCGAGTGTCGCCACCGCGCGCAGCGCCGCGACGTCCACATCGTAGTTGCGGAGAACGTCGGCGTACGGGTATCCGATGTTCTTGAGCCGGCTCACGATGGTGTCGGCGGACGCCTGGAACAGTGCCCGATTGAACGGGTCGCCCACCTGGAGCGGCAGGTCGCGCTTCAAGCGCCGCACGTCGAGGATCGAATCGAGGCCCAGTATGTCGAGCGCGGCGAGCCGCACCGGATCGCCTTCGTAGATCCGGAACTTGACGTACACATCCCGGCCCTCACGGCGTACCAGCGTGTCCACCACGGCGTTCATGTAGCCGCTCTGGCGGTACAACAGCAGCAGTCGGATGACATCGCGACGGAACTCGAGCTCGTTGAAGTACCGCTTTTCCCCAAGCCATGGGATCCACCGGAGAAACCACTTGGTCGCGAACGCGCTGGAATTGGTGGTCGCGATCGCGGAGCTCAGGGTGTAGTCGTCGAGCGCGTGATTGCCCTCGAAGGAAAGCCCGCGGACCACCCGCTGCTGCTCTTGCTGCGCGGCGAGGGGGGCCGCCGCGAATACGGCGACGAGCAGGGTCAAACAGAGCGCGCGCAATTGACGCAGTCGGGCTGCATCCCTATGTTGGCTACCTCCCCCCGCACTGTCAACCTTTTCGACACCTGACCCCATGCGCGCGCTCCTCGCTCTTGTCCTCGCCGCCCTCACAGGAGCCCCGGCCTGCCGGGGGAAAAGCGCGCGCGCCGGGGAGCGAGGCCTCACCTACTACGAATCCTACGACCCACGCTCCCTCGATCCCGCCCTTTCGACCGACGTGCCGACCGGTGAGATGGTGACGCTCGCATACGACGGACTTACCCAATTCGACGCGGATGGCCGTCTCCTCCCAGGGCTGGCAGATCGCTGGACGGCGGGCCAGGATGCGAGCGGCCGGAAGTACGTGTTTCACCTGCGACCGGGGGCCAAGTTCCACGACGGGACGCCGCTCACGGCCGCCGCCGTCCGCGCGAGCCTGTTGCGGGTCTTGTCCCCCGCGACCAAGGGCGGCCGCCCTTGGCCGCTGTACCCCATCGCCGGCGCTGAAGCCTACGCTGCCGGGCGGGCCGCCGACGTGAGCGGCATTACCGTCCTCGGGGACTCGAGTGTCGCGTTCACTCTCACCGAGCCCCTGGCCATCTTTCCCAAGTTCCTCGCGATGCCGGTGGCGAGCGTCGTGCCGACGCCGCCCCCGAGCGACCTGGCGCAGCGCGCCGTGGGCACCGGGCCGTGGCGCTTCGTGGCGTGGCAGCACGACGACTACCTGCTGTTCGCCCAGAATCCGAGCTACTGGGGCGGCGCGCCGGCGGGCGACACGCTCATGGTGCGGATCATCCCGGAACCGCTCACGCGCGCCGCGGAGTTCGAGGCCAGCCGCCTGAGCGTGATCGAGGTTCCGTTCGGGGAGACCGCGCGCTGGCGTCGGGAGCGGCCGGACCAGCTGGTCGAGAAGCCCGCGCTGCGTGTAGTGTACGTGGCGCTGAACAACCGGCGCGGGCCGCTGCGCGACCCCCGCGTGCGGCAGGCGATCAATCACGCGGTGAACGTGCCGGAGATCCTCGCCACCGTGTACGGCGGTCGCGGCGTGCTGGCGCGCGGCGCCATCCCGCCGGGGCTCGCCGGAAGCGACACCGCGCGGCGGGGGTACGCCTACGATACGGCGGCGGCGCGAGCGCTCATGGCGGGCGCGGGGTACCCGAACGGGATCGACGTGCGGCTGTGGCGCACCGGGACGAACGTGGAGCTATCGCGGGTGGCGCAGGCCATCCAGGCGCAGCTGGCGGGCGTGGGAGTGCGGGTGGAGCTGGTCGAGCGCGACGCCTCCAGCCAGCGCGAGGCGGCGCGCAAGGGTGAGGCCGACATGGTCATTCTCGACTGGTGGGCCGATTACCCCGACGCTGACAACTTTCTCTATCCTCTGTTCTACTCCGGGAGCTTCGGCCCTGGAGGAAACTATGCGTTTTACTCGGACCCGGGCACCGACTCGCTGATCCTCCGTGCCCGTCGCACCACCGACGACGCCGCGCGCACCACCCTGTACCGCCGCATCGACGAGCGGGTGTACCGCGCCGCACCGTGGCTGTACCTCTGGTTCCCCACGGACCTGTGGGCCCGGCGGCCGGAGCTCCTCGGTTGGGACCTGCCGGTGATCTTCAACGGACAGCGCTGGACGCACGCCCGGGTCGCACCGCGGTGATGCGCCTCGTCGGACGCCGGCTGCTCATGACGCTGCCGACGCTGTTCGGCGTGCTGGTGGTCGCCTTCCTTTTGTTGAACGTCGCGCCAGGTGATCCGGTGGCGGCGATGGTGGGGGAGCGCGCCGATGCCGCCACCATCGCGCGCCTGCGGGCCGAGCTGCATCTCGACGACCCGCTCCCCACCCAGTTCGGGCGATATGTGTGGGCCGTGATACACGGCGACCTCGGGCACTCCTACATCACGCAGCGGCCGATCGCACAGGACCTGGCCGCGCGCTTCCCCAAGACGGTGCAGCTCGCGCTCGCCGCCATGGCGCTCGCCGCGCTGTGCGGCATCACGCTCGGCGTGCTCTCTGCGATCCGGCCGGGAGGCGCCGTCGACCGCGTCGCCATGGTGGTGTCGTACCTTGGCGTCTCATTCCCGGTGTACTGGGTGGGACTGCTCCTGATCCTGTTGTTCGCGGTGGCGTTGCGCTGGCTCCCGCCGTCCGGTACCGGCGGCCTCGCGTATCTGGTGCTGCCGGCGCTCACCCTGGGCATGCGCTCCATCGCGTTCCTGGCGCGGATGACCCGGGCGGCCATGCTGGATGTGTTGTCGAGCGACTTCGTCCGCACCGCTCGCGCCAAGGGGCTGAGCGAGGCGGCGGTGATCCTGCGGCACGGCTTCCGCAACGCGCTGATCCCGGTCATCACCGTGATCGGACTCGACACCGGGAGCTACCTCACCGGCAGCATTCTCACCGAGACGATCTTTGGATGGCCCGGCCTCGGCCGCTACGTGCTGAGCGCGATCGAGAAGCGGGATCTTCCCGCGATCCAGGGAAGCATCCTGTTCATGTCCCTGGTATTCCTCCTTGTGAACCTCGTGACGGACCTGGTCTATGCGAAAGCTGATCCTCGTATCGCTTACGATTAGCTCCTCGATCGCGGCCCAGACGCCGGCCGCGCGGCCGCGCACCGCGCCGCTCAAGGGATCGCTCGAGCAGCGGCTCGCCCAGCTGATCGACGTGCCTCCGTTCAACCGGGCCACGTGGGGGATCTACGTCGTAGACGACCGCGGCCGCGTGCTGTACCAGCGCAATGCGGACCGCTTCTCGGTGCCCGCCAGCAACACCAAGCTGGTCGTGACCGCGGCGGCGGCCGTGCTCCTCCCGCCGGACTATCGCGTGACCACGAGCCTGTACCTGAATGGCCGGGTAGACGCCGGGGTGCTGCAAGGCGACCTGATCCTGTACGGGCGTGGCGATCCCACGTGGTCGGCGCGCTGCTACGGCGTCGATACCCTCGCCCCGGGCGTGTGCGACTCGAGCTTCACGGCCATCGACGCGATCGCCGATTCGGTTAGGGCCAAGGGGGTCCGACGCATCACGGGCAAGCTCGTGGGCGACGGCTCCTACTTCGAGCCCACCATGATTCATTACGCGTGGAACGCGTGGGACCTCACCTGGTGGTACGCGGCCCCCGTGTCGGCACTCGGCTTCCACGACAACAGCGTAGACTTCCGCATCGACCCCGGGGCCGCGGTCGACGCGCCGCCAGTGATCGCCTGGACACCGGATCTCGGGCTGATCACGTTCGAGAATCGCGCCCGCACGGTCCCGGCCGAGTCGGCCTCCACGATCGGCGACAACTTCTTCCGGACGGGGGGCGGCTGGAGCATCCGGGCGGAGGGAACGTTCGCGCTCGGGAGGAAGACGCGCGTGGAGAGCGTCGCGCTCCCCGATCCCAATCTGTACGCCGCGCGGGCGCTCGCAGCCTCGCTCGCCCGCCGCGGCATCGCGGTCGAAGGGGGAGCGGCGAGCACGACCGATTCGCTCGCCTACCGCACGGTGCGGTGCTGCGTGGCGCCGCTCGTCGACTTCCGAGGTCGACCGCTCCCGGACATCATCTTCCCGATTCTCAACTCGAGTCAGAACTGGTTCGCCGAGATGCTGCTCAAGATCCTGGGGCGGGAGCTGAAGGGTGAGGGCTCGTGGTCCGCGGGGCTGGGCGTCGAGCGCGGCTTCTTGACCGACTCCGTGAAGATCGACTCCACCGCGTTCGCGCTCGAGGACGGCTCGGGTCTCGCGGCAGGCAATCTGGTCACGCCGCAGGCGTTCGCGAAGCTGCTCGCGTATATGCATAGCCACCCAAAAGGCGGGCCGTTCGTGGCGGGCTTGCCCCATGCGGGGCAGCCCGGCTCGCTGCTCAAGCGCTTCGTCGGCACCGCGCTCGAAGGCCGCGTGATCGCCAAGACGGGGAGCATCGATCGGGTCAACAGCCTGTCAGGCTACATCGAGCGGGCCAACGGGGGAGGGGGGGGCCGGACGATCACATTCAGTGTGCAGGCGAACGGGCACGCGGTGCCATACCAGCAGATGCTCAACCAGATCGATTCGGTGGTGGTGCAAATCGGGCGGCGCTAGTCTTCGGTCTGGCCGAAGAGCGCCATGTTCGAGGAATGCCCCGGCTCGACCTTGGCGGCGGGATTGATGAAGTGCACCGCGTGGTTCACCGCCACTGCCGCCTCCGCGGCGCCGGTGGCGATCAGCTTGAGCTTGCCGTCGTAGGTCGTGATGTCGCCCGCGGCGAACACCCCGGGGATGTTGGTCGCCATCGTCTGCGACACCTTGATCTCTCCCTTCTCGATGTCCAAGCCCCATTGGGCGATGGCCCCGAGCGAGGAGATGAAGCCGAGCTGCGGAATCACGCAGTCGATGGCGACGCGCTCCTCTTCCTTAGTTTTGTTGTTGACGATGGTCACGGCCTCGATCGCGTCGCCGCCGTGGATCGCCTTCAGCTCCCAGAAGGTGCGCAGCTCCATTTTCCCCGCCGCGCACAGCTCGTGGACCTGGCGCACCGTCGCCGCGTGAGCCCGGAAGCCGTCGCGTCGGTGGATCATGAGGACGAACCGGGCGATCCCCTGCAGGTTCACCGCCCAGTCGAACGCCGAATCGCCGCCGCCCACCAGCAGCACGCGCTTCCCCGTGAACACCTTCGGGTCGAGGATGCGATCGTGTAGGCCCTTCCCGTACCAGGAATCGGCGTCCTTGAGGGGCAGCTTCCGGGGCGTGAAGGCACCGATCCCACCCGCGATGAGCACGCTGCGCGACGGGTACTCGTCTCGCTCGGTGACGATCGTGAAGCGCGGCTGGCCGTCTTGTGAGTCGTGCTTCAGATCCATCACTTTCTCGCCCAGGTGGACGGGCTGTTTGAACTGGAAGGCTTGCTCGGCCATCCCCTTCACAAGGTCTTTGGCGAGCACCTTCGGGAAGCCCGCCACGTCGAAGATGTACTTCTCGGGGTACAGCGCGGTGAGCTGGCCGCCCACCTGGTCGAGGTTGTCGATCAGCCGGCAGGAGGCGCCGCGCATCCCCGCGTAAAAGGCGCCGAACAACCCCGTGGGGCCGGCGCCGATAATCGTGATATCTTTGACGTCCTGCATGGGCTTCAATCGTAACGGAACCCCCGGGGAGAAGGGAGAGGGGAGCGGTTGAAGATCTACACCAAGACGGGGGACGACGGGGAAACGGGCCTGTTTGGCGGCGGCCGCATCTCCAAGGACAGTCTCCGCGTCGCGGCGTACGGCGCGGTGGATGAGGTGAACGCTGCCCTCGGGCTGGCACGCGCGCTCGATCCCCAGGAGTTCGCCGACGCGCTCCTCCAACGCATCCAGCGCGACCTGTTCACGATCGGGGCCGAGCTCGCCACTCCGGATCCCGTCAAGCTGCAAAAGGCGCTCTCCCGCAGCGGCGCGGCCATCGGCGGCTCGGACGTCGCCGCGCTCGAGGACGCCATCGACAGTCACGAAGCGCGGCTCGAGCCGCTCAAGAACTTCATCTTGCCGGGCGGGACGGCCAAGGCCGCCACGATGCACCTGGCGCGGACGGTGTGCCGCCGGGCGGAGCGCGCCGTCGTCGCCCTGGCGCGCGACGAGCAGATCAGCCCCGCGATCCTCCAATACCTGAACCGGCTCTCCGATCTGCTGTTCGTCCTGGCGCGCGCCGCCAATGCGCACGCGGGACGCCCCGACGTCAAGTGGTGACGGTCCGCGTCGCGCTCGCCCAGCCACGCGACGCCTCGTACGACATCCTGATCGGGCGGGGACTGCTCGCGGATCTTCCAGCCCTGGTGAAGGCCGCGTGCCCCGCCGGCCGCTACGCCGTGATCACGGACTCGCAGGTGGCGAAGCTGTATGCCGAGAAGCTCGTGGCCCGATGCCGGGGCGCCGGGCTGCAAGTGGAATTGCTCGAGTTTCCCGCGGGAGAACGGAGCAAGACGCGGGAAACGTGGGAGCGTCTCTCCGACCGGATGCTCGCGGCACAGCTGGGACGCGATTCGGCGGTCATCGCGCTGGGCGGTGGCGTGGTCGGCGATGTGGCGGGCTTCGTGGCGGCGACCTACCTGCGGGGCATCCCCTGCATCCAGGTGCCCACCACGCTGCTCGCGATGATCGACTCCTCGATCGGCGGCAAGACGGGAGTGGACGTCCCTGCCGGGAAGAACCTGCTCGGCGCCTTCCACCAGCCTCAGCTCGTGGTGGCAGACTTGGACGTGCTCGGCTCGTTGCCCGCGCCACAGTTCGCCGCGGGAATGGCCGAGGCCGTGAAGCACGGTGTGATCGCCGACCGGAGCTACTTCGATGCCCTCGAGCAGGAGCACCGGGCGGTCACCGCCCGGGAGCCCGAAGCGCTCGAGCGCGTGGTGCGGCGCTCGGTCGAGATCAAGGCGGAGGTCGTGGGGGCGGATGAACGAGAGGCGGGACGCCGGGCGATCTTGAACTTCGGGCATACGGTCGCACACGCGATCGAGGCGACGTCAAAATTCGCCACGCTGCACGGCGAGGCGGTGGCAATCGGGATGGCCCACGAAGCGCGTCTCGCCGAGGCTCTGGGTATCGCGGAGGCGGGCACCGCCGATCGGTTGCAGCGGCTGCTGGAACGCTACGCGCTGCCGCTCGAGCTGCCGCGGTCGGCGACGGTGGACGATCTCATGGCGGCGATGCAGCTCGACAAGAAAGCGCGCGAGGGGACAGTGCGGTTCGCCCTGCCGCAGGCGATCGGGCGCATGTACGCTGACAGGAAGAATTGGACCGTCGCGGCACCGAAGGACGTCGTGCGGGACCTGCTGGGAGGAGGGGGGAGGCGGGCCTAAACACATAGGGGCGCAGCATGCTGCGCCCCTACATCGAAACGCGCGAGTGCGACCTTATCGCACTTGCTGCTGCGCGCGCTGTTTCCGAATGCGGTAAATCCCTCGGCCCAGGATCAGCACACCCACCACCGCGAGCGCGATACCGCTGTTGGTGCCAATCAGCGCGAGCTGGCCCGAGAGCCCGCCGACGATGAAGATGAGCCCGATAATGACGCTGCTCATGTGCCCTCCGAGAGGACCGGGGAAGGGAGCCACGATAGGGATCGGATTGTGCGCCCGGCTAGGTCGCCCATCACTTCCTGACATAATCACATATCCGTCAACAACTTCCCACACAGGTGTGCACCTCTCCACACGGGGAGCGGGAAAGAATCAACCTCGGATCAACATCGATTTCTCCACACACGGTGTGGATAGTGGACAAACTGCGGAGCCACGCAGCAACGTCACAATTTGTGATGTGGAAAAATGTATAGATTTGCACCATTCACGGGCGATTCCTATATTGGGCGCCGTCCGGGGATTTCCCCCGGTGCCCTCACCCGTCCATGTTGGAGCCCTAGCTATGGCGCGGTCGAACGGAGGCAAGGCGAAGGCGTTCTTTCGAGCCAATCCTTCCGGCGCCTTCGACCAGTACCTGCAGGACATCCAAAAACTCCCGCTGATTAAGGATCCCGCTGAAGAGCGACGCTTGGCCCGACGGGTGCAACGGGGTGATGAAAAAGCCGCAGAGCGACTCGTTACAGCCAACCTCCGATTCGTCATTTCCTACGTCAAGAAGTATCAAGGTCACGGTCTCGATCTCTCCGAGCTGGTCGCCATCGGGAACGAAGGGCTCCTCAAAGCGGTGAAAAAGTTCGATCCCGATCAGGGCGTGAAGTTCATCTCCTATGCGGTGTGGTGGGTGCGACAAGCGGTGCTGAAGGCGCTCGCCGAGCAGACTCGCAGCGTCCGCATCCCGCTGAATCAGAACTCGCAGCTCATCCGCATGAGTCGCACCGAGACGTACCTGTCGCAGGAGCTCGGGCGCGAGCCGACCGACGACGAGATCGCGATGGCGCTCGAGGACACGGTCGAGAACGTGCGCACCGCGCGCCGCATGACGGCCGCCGAGCTATCGCTGGACGCGCCGGTGGACCGGAGCGACAAGGACGCGGCGACGCTGGGCGAGCGCTTCGCGGGCCAGGAGGGCGGGGAGATCGAGGAAAAGACCGACGGCAAGCTGATGCGCGAGTTCATCGACCGCATCTTCCGGAAGTATCTGACGCCGCGTGAGCGCAAAATCCTCTATCTTTATTACGGCCTCGAAGAGGGCAGCGAGGCCATGACGCTGGAGAAGATCGGGGCGCTCATGGGCGTCACCCGGGAGAGAATCCGGCAAATCAGGGAACGGGCGTTTGAGAAGCTGCGGGAATCGCCAGACGGCAGGGCGCTCAAGGGCTTTTGGCGGGCGGCTTGAGGACCGGCAAAGGCTAGACGCACAGACGCACCGGGGAGAACAGTAGGCGGGGGTCAGGAAGGCACTTCCTGGCCCCTTCTTGCTGTTCACCCCGGTGCGTCTGCGCGTCTGTGCGTCTAGTATATAGCCATGCCTCGGGAACTTCCCATTTTTCCTTTGCCGATTGTCCTGTTCCCCGGGGCCCCACAGCCCTTACACATCTTCGAGCCCCGCTACCGCCAGCTGCTCCAGGACTGTCTGGCCGGCGATCGGCGGTTCGGCATCGCCTACGTGGCGCCCGACCCCTCACCCGGCGCCGATCCCGTGCCGGTGCCGGGCGACGTGGGGTGTGTGGCCCTGATCCGGTCGAACCAGCCGCTCCTCGACGGGCGCTCCAATATCGAGACGGTGGGCGAGCGTCGTTTCGTGCTGCAGTCTTGGATCTCGAGCACGCACCCGTACCGCGTCGCCGAGGTCGAGGAATTCGACGACGACCCGACCGATGCCGCGGAAGTGACGACGGTCGCCGCGGACGTGCGGGAAGGATTCGTTCGCCTCGCGCGGGCGCTCGGCGTGCTCACCGAACGGGAGGACGAGGAGATCGAGCTGCCGAGCGATCCGCAACGCCTGTCGTTCCAGGTGGCGGCATCGCTCGAGCTCGACGCGCCGGCGAAGCAGGTGCTGCAGGCGATCCGGAGCACCAGTGCCCGGCTGCGCCAGCTCGCGACCGTGCTGGGTCCCGTGGCGGCCGACGCCGAGCGCCGGGCGGCGGTGCGCCAAGGGGCGCGCGGCAACGGGCGCGGCGGCCGCCACCCCGAGATCGAGCGCGCCACATGACCGCGCTGGCCGCGGCGCTCAGCGAGATCGTCGGCGCGCAGCACGTGCGCACCGCGCTCCCTGAGCGAGTCACGTACGCGCGCGACGGGCTGCCGACCCATCGGCGCGTACCCGGGGTGGTGGTGTTGCCTGGGAGCCGGGACGAGGTCGTGGCGGTCGTGCGGCTGCTTGCCGCGCTCGGCGTACCGTTCGTGCCCCGCGGCGCCGGCACCGGCCTGTCGGGCGGCGCGCTCGCGGACGACGACGCGGTGCTGCTGGTGCTCACGCGGCTGAACCGCATCCTGGCGATCGACCCCAAGAACCGGCTGGCGGTGGTGGAGCCCGGCGTCGTGAACGTGCGGCTCTCGGCCGCCGCGGCGCCCCACGGCCTGCTGTACAGCCCCGATCCGTCGAGCCAGACCGCCTGTACCATCGGTGGCAATGTGGCCGAGAACGCGGGCGGGCCGCACTGTCTCAAGTACGGCGTGACCGCGAACCACGTGCTCGGCCTCGAGGTCGTGCTCGCCGACGGACGGGTCGTCGAGCTCGGCAGTCCGGGCGGTGAGCCGTGGGGACCCGATCTCGTCGGCCTGTTCGTCGGCTCGGAGGGGAACTTCGGAATCGCCACGCGGATCAGCGTGCGCCTCCTGCCGGTGGCGCGCGCCGTACGCACGCTGCTCGCGGATTTCAGCGCCCTGCGCACGGCGGGCGAAGCCGTGTCCGCCGTGATCGCCAGCGGCATCGTGCCCGCCGCCCTGGAGATGATGGACCAGCCGTGCATCAATGCCGTCGAAGACTCGGTGTACGCCGCCGGCTACCCGCGTGATGCCGCGGCCGTGCTGCTCGTGGAGCTCGACGGCTCCCGCGCGGAGGCCGTGGCGGCGGACGCCGACACGATCGCCGACATCCTCCGCGCGCACGGCGCGCGCAGCGTGCTCAGCGCGGCGGACGCGAAGCAGCGAGAGCGGTTGTGGCAGGGCCGCAAGAAGGCGTTCGGCGCCATGGGCCGCCTGTCGCGGGACCTGGTGGTGCAGGACGCCGTGGTTCCCCGCTCCGCCCTGCCCCACGTGCTCGAAGCGATCGCGCGGATCGCCGAGGGCTACGGGCTCACCGTCAGCAACGTGTTCCACGCCGGCGACGGCAATCTGCACCCCAATATCTCCTTCGATGGACGGATCCCGGGGCTCAAGGCGCGGGTGGAGCAGGCGAGCGGGGAGATCATGGCCGTGTGCATCGCCGCGGGCGGCACGATCACGGGCGAGCACGGCGTGGGGCTCGACAAGCTGCGCTACATGCCGCTGATCTTCGACGGCGACGCGCTGGCCGCCATGCGCGCCGTGCGGCGCGTGTTCGATCCGCTCGAGCGGGTCAACCCTGGAAAAGTGGTTCCGGTCCACGCCTGTCGCGAGTGGTCGGGAGTGCGGAGTGCGGAGTGGGGAATGCGGAGCAGAAGTGCTCCTCTCGATTCCGCACTCCGCATTCCGCACTCCGCACCTGACACGAAGGCAGGCGTTCGATGAGCCTGGTCGATCGAGTCCGCGCGCTGCTCGGCGACGACGCCGTGGACGTGGCGGCGACGCCCGACGGCGTGCCGCGCGTCGCTCCCAGTTCGCCCGACGCCGTGGCGCTGCTGCTCGGCACCGCCCGCGAGGAGGGGTGGCGCGTTCGGGTCGAGGGCGCGGGGACGTGGCTGCCGGCCGACGCTCCCGCCGACCTGGCGCTCACGACGCGCCGGCTCGACAAGGTTCCGGCCATCGAGCCGCAGGACCTCTCCGCCACCGCCGAGGCAGGCATCGGCTGCGACCTGCTGCGCCAGCAGCTGGCCGACCGCGGCACGTGGCTGGCGCTCGATCCCCCGGGGCTCGCCGGGCGCACGCTCGGCTCGGTGGTGGCGACCGCGACCGCGGGGCCCTTGCGCCATGGGTTCGGGGCGGTGCGCGACCATTTGCTCGGCGTCACTTTCGTCACCGGCGACGGCCGCCTGGTGCAGAGCGGCGGGCGCGTGATGAAAAACGTCGCGGGCTACGATCTCACCAAACTCGCGGCGGGCGGGTTCGGGGCGTTCGGCGTGATCGTGCTGGTGCACCTCCGGCTCCGGGCCCTCCCGCGCGCCGACCAGACACTCGTGCTCGAGGGGTCGCGCGAGGACCTGGCCCAGGTGGCCGACGACATCGCCGCCGCCGCCGTCCAGCCGGCCGCGCATGAGCTCATGTCCCCGGCCCTCGCGCGGCGCGAGCGCTGGATGTTGGCGGTCCGCTTCGCCGGCTCGGCGGCTCTGGTCTCCGCCGAAGAGGCGGCGCTGCGCGCGGCCACCGGGGGACGCTTCACCGCGTTGCGTGCGGACGAGGCGCACGCGCTGTGGATGCGCGCCGCCGAGAGCTTCGCCACCCGGCCGGTGACGTTCCGAGTCGGCGGCCTGCCCGACTCGAGCGACGAGCTCATGGACCTGCTGCAGCATCAGGTAGGGGATGAGTGGGTCTCGGCCAGCCCCGGCATCGGCGCGATCCGCTGGGGCGGGGAGACCAGCGTGGACCGCCTGCGCCGGCTGCGCCGCACGCTCGCCGGGCTCGAAGTCCCGCTCACGCTCGAGCGGGCGCCCTGGACCGTGCGCGCCGCCGTCGGTCACTTCGGCGCCTACCGCGAAGGCGTGGGCCCGCTCGTCGCCGGACTCCGGCGCACGTTCGATCCGGGCGAGGCGTTCGTGGTGGCCGTCGAAGGCACGGAATGACGGATCGGGGCGGCTTCGAAGGGTTGGATTCCTGCGTTCATTGTGGCTTCTGTCTTCAGGCCTGCCCCACCTTCCTCGCAACCGGAGACGAATCCGACAGCCCGCGCGGCCGCATCGAGCTGATGCGGGCGCTCGAGGTGGGCGAGCTCACGCCCGCCGATCCGGGCGTCGCCCTGCACCTCGATCGCTGTCTCGGCTGCCGCGGGTGCGAGCCCGTCTGTCCGTCGGGCGTGGCCTACGGACGCGGCCTCGAGGCGGCCCGCGCGCTGCTCACGGAGCGCCGCGGTGTGCCGCCGCTGGTGCGCGCGGCGCTCGGGGCGCTCACCGGCGCGGGCGCGCCCGTCGTGTACGCCCTCGCCCGTGTGCTCCGGGCAACGGGCATCCCCAGCCGGCTGGCGGGATGGGGGCGCATCCGGTTCGCCCTTGGGATGCTGGCGGCGACAAAGCCAGTGCGGAATGCGGAATTCGGAATGCGGAATCGAAGTTCGCGCGTCAATTCCGCATTCCGCACTCCGCATTCCGCACTAACCCCCGTCACGTTGTTCCGAGGATGCGTAATGGAAGGCCTCTTCTCCCACGTGCATGAGGCCACCATCCGCACGCTCCAGCTGAACGGCTATACGGTTCGCGAAGTCCCAGCGCAGGTGTGTTGTGGTGCGCTGCACGCACACGCTGGGTTGCGGGACGAGGCGCGGTGGCTCGCCCGGACGAACCTCACCGCGTTCGGCGATGACGATGCCTCCATCGTCGTGAACAGCGCGGGGTGCGGGGCGATGCTGAAGGAATACGGTCACCTGGCCGACGACCCGCGCGATGGGGAGAGGTTCGTCTCACGCGTGCGAGACGTCAGTGAGCTCTTGGCCGAGCGGGGCCCGCGGCCTGGCGCGCCGCTCGATATGGCCGTCGCATACGATCCTCCCTGCCACCTGCTGCACGCCCAGCGGATCGCCGAGCCGCCGGAGCGGGTGCTGCGGGCGATCCCGGTGCTGCGCGTGGTCTCCGTACCCGATGCCGCACAGTGCTGTGGAAGTGCCGGGCTGTTCACGCTGGTGGAGCCCGCCATGTCGCGCGCGGTGCTCGCGCCCAAGCTCCGCTCGCTCGCCGAGGCCCGACCACAAGTCGTAGCGACGGGCAACCCGGGGTGTCTCATGCAGCTCGGAGCGGGGCTTGCCGCCGCGGGCATCCCTGCCGCCGTGCGACACCCGGTAGAGCTGCTCGACGAGTCGTACCGGGCGGCGGGCTATTATGCTTGAGGGATGACGGAAGGGCTGCCACAGGTCGCGCGGGTCGAGCCTGGAGAGGTCACGCCGGCGCTGGTCACCGCGCTGTATACCGGTGCGGTCGTATCGCGCGTCGAGGCCGGGGTGGTGTCGCTCACGGGCCCCGGGGCCGTCACCGCGTTGCAGGGCCTGCTGACGAACGACGTCGAGCTCCCCGGCGACGGCTCATTTGTGTACGGCGCGCTGCTCACCCCCAAAGGGATGATTGTCGTAGACGGCTGGGCGGCTCGGCTTGGCGCCACCGTGAGCTACACCGTGCCCGCGGACGCGGGAGGCCAGGAGCGCGCTCACGCGATCTTCACCCGTTCGGTGCCCCCGCGCCTGGCCCGCGTGAGCGATCGTACAGCGGACCTGGCGGTCTACCGCCTGGCCGGTCCGGGCGCCCTCGCGGCGGCCGTCGCGGGAGGCCTCGAGGTGCCGCCCGCCGCCGGCCGCGTGCTCGTGCAGCCCGACGGTGTCGAGACCGCGCGAGCCTCCGAAGGAGCGCCGTTCGTGCTCCAGGTGACGGCCCCCGAAGCAGCGGGCGCGCTGCTCGCCGCGCGCCTGGAAACCGCCGGCGCGGTCGCGGCCGGTCCCGCCGTCTTAGAGCTGAGCCGCATCCTCGCCGGCTGGCCCCGGCTCGGCGCCGAGGTGGACGAGAAGACCATCCCTCAGGAAGTACGGCTCGACGCGATCGGCGGCGTGTCGTATACGAAGGGCTGCTACACCGGCCAGGAGACGGTCGCGCGGCTGCACTTCCGCGGGCACGTGAACCGCCAGGTCCGCGGCCTGCTGTTCGATCCGGAGCCGCCCGCCGCCCCCGCGGACGGCTGGAGCGTGGTCACCTACCTCGACCGCGACGTCGGCCGGGTGACGAGCCTCGCGTTCGTGCCCGAGACCGGCGTGGCCGGCGCCGGGCGCTGGATCGGCCTGGCGCTGATCCGGCGCGAGGTGGAGCCCGGCTCGGTGGTGCGCGCGGCCGGCCGCGATGCGCGCGTGGTCGATCTCCCCTTCGCCTTCCCGATCGCCGCGCCGGCATGAGCGTGCTCGTCACGGGCGCGAGCGGCCTGGTGGGCAGCCACGTGGTCGCGGCCCTGGTCGCACGCGGTGAACAGGTGCGCGCGCTGGTGCGGCCGGCCAGTCGCGCCGCCGTGATGCGGCTCGGGGCGGAGGCCGTCGCCGGTGACGTCACCGACCCGGCCGCGTGGCAGGCGGCGGCGCGCGGCGTCCGAGCCATCGTGCACTCCGCCGCCCTCGTGCAACGCCGGGCCTCGTGGGAGCAGTACGTCGCCGTGAACGTCGATGCGACTCGGCTCGCCGTCGCCGCAGCCCGGACGGCGGGCGCGCGGCTGATCCACATCTCGTCCGTCGCGGTGTACGCGGGCTCTGCGGCATATCCCTCGCGACCCGAGCGGCGGGATGAAGACTTCCCCTTCCAGCCGATCGCGACACCCGACTTTTACGCCCGCTCGAAGCGCATGGCAGAGGACGTGGTGCGCGCAGCGGCGACGCGTGGCGACTTCATCGTGGCGGCGCTGCGCCCGACGGTCATCTATGGGGAGCGGGATCGTTTGTTTACGCCACGCGTGATCCGCGCGGCGCGGCTCCGGTTTGTGCCCCAGATCGGTCCCGGCACGAACCGGTTGTCGTGCGTGTACGCGGGCAACGTGGCGGCCGCGGTCGTCGCGGCGCTCGACTCACCGCTGCAGGGATTCCGCGCGTACAACGTGACGAGCGACGGGCCGCCCGCACTGTCGCAGCGCGAGTTCTTTGCTGCGTTCGCGGCCGCCCTCGGCCGGCGCTATTGGTCGATTCCGATTCCCACACCGCTCGCCGGCCTCGTGCTCGGCCTGTTCACCGCCCGCCGGCTGGCGCGCGCGGCGGTGTCCTTCGTGTCGGGCGAGAACCCCTACTCGGACGCGCGTATCCGCGCCGAGCTCGGGTGGCGGCCACCAACCCCGGCCCCCGAAGCGATTGGGCGCACGGTCACCTGGTTTCTCGAAAACGAAAAGCCCGGGCACTAGTCCCGGGCATCGTCACTGTCCTGCGGTAGTGGCTTACGCCCGCTTTTTCTTCTTCGCAGGCGCGGCGGGCTTGGCTGGGGCCTTCTTCGCGGTATCGGCCGCCATCTTGTGGGTCGTGTCGGCCATCATCATGTGCGACGTGTCGGACATCATCATCTTGGACGTGTCGGCTGCCGGAGTCTGCGTCTGCTGCTGCTCGGCCTTTTGACACGCTCCCATCGCCACCAGGGCGAGGACAACTGCGAGACGCTTCATGCGCGCTCCTCTAGAGAAAATAGTAGCGGTGCGGGGTTCGGCCGGGAAAAACCTAGCGGCGGGCCCCCGGGAGTCAAGGCCGCGAAGCGGCACCGGGTGTATTAGGCCGACATGACCGACCGCCGCCGCTTTGTCGCCTGGCTCGGCAGCCTGCCGATCGTCGGCGAGCACCTCCCCCTGCGCGCCGCACCCCCGATTGTCATCGACGCTATGCCCACGGCGCTGTACCAGCAACCCGATGGCCGCAACAACCTCGTCCAGGTCGCCGTGTCGGGCCTCGACGCCCCGGCGGGGCGCGCCCGCGTGACCGACCGCCGCGGCACGCTGGTAGGGACCGCGGGCCTCCTGGCCACCGGCGCGGGCCTCGCCGGCGAGCTCTGGGTGCCCCTCTCCCGGGCCTCCGGGGCCGAGTTCCAGATCGACGTCGAGGTCGGCAAGCAGCGGGTCGGGAGTCGCCGCGTCCGGCTCTCGCCACCGCGCCGCTGGACCGTCTACTGGATCGCGTCGAGCCACACCGACGTCCGCCTCACCGCGCTTCAGGAAGACAGTGTCGAATTGCACCGCCGGAATCTGGATGCGGCGCTGGCCCGGCTGCCCGCGCATCCCGACTTCCGCTGGACGGCGGAGTGCGCGCTCCACCTGATCTCGTACGTCGAGAACCGCGCCCCCGCCGCGGGGGAGGCGCTCGCACGCGCCATCCGCGACGGCAAGATCGGCGTCTCTGCGCTGTTCGCGCAGCCGCTGACGGGAATCCTCGACCACGAGACGTTCGCGCGCCTCGTCTGGCCCGCGGGCCTGTTCGCGCGCGAGCACGGCTTGGGTTATCAGGCTGCGCAACTGGCCGACGTGCCCGGGCAGTCGCTCACGTTTCCCACCCTGCTCGCCGCGAGCGGCGTGCGCTATCTCGCGAGCGCGGTCAACCCCGAGCGGGCGGCGCCGCTGCTCTCTCCCGCCGATGCCGTGCGCGCCCAGCTCGGCGGAGGCGAGTGGACGACATACCCACAGCTGTACTGGTGGGAAGGACCGGACGGGAGCCGCGTGCTGCACTGGCGGGCCGACCAGTACGCCGACGGCCTGCGGTTCGGCTTCGACGTGGGTCCGGCCGAGATGGGGCGCCGCCTGTCGGACTGGCTGCTGACTCATCCGGTGTTCCTGTCCCCAGGCTACCCCTACGACGTCGTCCTGCTGTCGGGCGCCACCGGCGACAACGGCCTCCTGGACGAGCGCGTGGTCGCGAACGTGGAGGAGTTCTCCCGTCGGTTCGCCTACCCTCGTCTCGTGACGGCGCGGCCCGAGGAATTCTTCCGCGAGGTGGAGCGGCGCTGGGGCACGAAGCTGCCCGTACGGCGCGGGGACACCGGCTGCTATCGCGAGGACGGCGCCGCGTCGACCGCCGCGGAACTCGGGCGCTACCGCGCGGCCCAGCTGGTCGCCCGGGCCGCGCAGCTGCTGGCATTGTGGGACGAGAAGACCGAGCCGCGCGACGGCGGCGCGGCGGAGCGGATCGAGCAGCGGGCCGGGGCGCGCCGGAAAATGTGGCGCGATCTGCTGCTGTTCGGCGAGCACACCTGGGGCTCACCGGCCGGCGAGGCTGACCCCGACGGGGCGGAGGGCGCCGCGCAATGGCAGCATAAGCGGCGCTTCCTGGACGGCGGCGCCGCCGCGGCCGACGCCCAGGTCGCGGCCGCGCTGCTCCGAATCGGACTGTCGACCGGCGGGAGCGGCGGCCCCGCCCGCGTGGTATTCAACGCTTCGAGTTGGGCGCGCAGCGACGTGGTGCGGGTTCCTCATGGCGTTGCGCGGCGGTTGGTCCAGGACGGCCGGGAATGGCCGGCCGTGGATCTTCCCGACGGGTCGGCCCTGGTCGTGGCGCGAGACGTCCCCGCCTTGGGCTACCTGGTGCTCGCGGAGAGCGAGCGAGCAACGAACCCGCCTCGGGACGACGGCGCGACCCTCGAGGCGCAGGCCGGCGGATTTCACGTGGTGCTCGACCCGGCGAGCGGCGCGATCCGCTCGCTCACGACCGGGAACGGTGTGGAGCGCGTCCGGCCGGCGGGCTGGTCGGGGCTCAACCAGCTCGTGTACGTGGAGGGCGGCGCGCATAGCGCCCTGTGGACGAGCGGAGCGCGCGACGAGCTGCGGTCTCCTCCCGATCTCACGCTGCACCAGGCGGTGCTCGTATCGGCGCGCCGCGAGCGGCTCCCGGGCATCGGGGCTCGGCTGGTAGTCGAGCGCGCGCTCCAGGGTTGCACCAGCGTCACGACGGTCGTGACGCTGTACGACGAGCTGCCCTGGTTGGACATCGCGAACCGGATCACGAAGCCCGCCACGCTTGCCAAGGAGGCGCTATACGCCGCGTTCCCGTTCGCGCTCACCAAGCCGACGGTCGAGGTCGAAGTGCCGCTCGGACGGATGACGGTGGAGCGCGACCAGCAGCCCGGCAGCTGTCGGGACTGGTACTGCCACGCGCACTGGGTGTGGCTGCGCGACGCGGCCGGGGGCATGCTCTGGAGCGGACCCGACACGCCGCTGTTCACGCTGAACGATATCTTCCGCGGCCAGTGGCGCCGGAGAATCGAGCCCGACGGTACGCTGTTCTCGTATGTCTTGAACAATTACTGGCCGACGAACTTCGCGGCCCGCCAGGGTGGTGAGCTCTCGTTTCGCTACCGCATCTCGTCGCTCCCTGCGGGCGGCGACCCGGCCGAGCCGGCCCGGCGCGGCTGGGCCGCGTGCGACCCGCTGTACGTGAGCGCTCCGTACGCGGGCACGGGCTCGGGCCCGCTCCCCCGCAAGGACTCGGGATTGTTCATCGCGGATCAGGGCGTCGCGGTCGTCGGCCTGAAGCCGGCGGACGACCGCACCGGCGCGGTACTGAAGCTCGTCGACGTCACCGGCGTCGGGCGCGCGGTGTCCGTCTGGCCGGGGGCGTACCGGTTCCAGGGCGCGCGTCGCACCAACTTCGTCGAAATGAACGGCGACCGAGTTCCGGTCGCACCGGACGGGCACGCCGTGATCGACCTTCCCGCGTGGGGCACCGCCGCGCTGCGACTCTTTACACCGCGGGAGGGAGCCGATTAACTATCGCTCTATGACCAAGCCGACCACGCTGGGCGAGCTGAAGCAGACCGAGTGGGCGAGTCCCGCCCGCGTCAACCGCACCGTCAAGGACGAGCTGCGCGAGAATCTGGTCTGTCTGCTCGAGAACGGCTCGCCCCTGTTCCCGGGCATCGTGGGCTACGAGGATTCCGTCATCCCGCAGCTCGTGAATGCCGTCCTGTCGCGCCACAACTTCATCCTGCTGGGCCTGCGGGGGCAGGCGAAGAGCCGCATCCTGCGCCAGCTGGTCACGCTGCTCGACGAGGAGATTCCGATCCTCGCGGGGAGCGAGGTGAACGACAATCCGTTCGCGCCGATCTCGAAGTTCGGACGCGAGCTGGTGACGGAGCACGGCGCCCGGACCCCCATCGCCTGGCTGCCACGCGAGTCCCGCTTCGTGGAGAAGCTCGCCACGCCCGACGTCACGATCGCGGACATCATCGGCGACGTGGACCCCATCAAGGCCGCGCGCGGCGGCCACCTGCTGTCCGACGAGCTGACCATGCACTTCGGGCTCCTGCCGCGGGCGAACCGCGGCATCTTTGCGATCAACGAGCTTCCCGATCTCGCCGGCAAGATCCAGGTGGGCCTCTTCAACATCATGCAGGAGGGAGACGTCCAGGTGAAAGGCTATCCGGTCCGCCTGAACCTGGACGTGGCGCTGGTCTTCACGGCCAACCCCGAGGACTACACCGCCCGCGGCAAGATCATCACCCCGCTCAAGGATCGCATCGGGTCGGAGATCGTCACCCACTACCCGTACACGGTGGAGCTGGGCGCGGCGATCACGCGCCAGGAAGCCTGGCTCGAGCGCAACGGGCGGCCGATCAAGCTGCCCGACTTCGTCGCCGAGCTGATCGAGCGCGTGGCCTTCGAGGCGCGCGAGGACAAGCGGGTGGACCGCCGCTCGGGCGTTTCCCAGCGCCTCCCGATCAGCGTACTGGAAAACGTCGTGTCCAACGCCGAGCGGCGCACCGTCACCACCAAGGAAAAGACGGTGGTCCCCCGCATCTCCGACATCTACGCCGCGCTGCCCGCGATCACAGGCAAGCTGGAGCTCGAGTACGAGGGCGAGCTCCAGGGCCCGGAATCGATCGCCAAGGACCTGATCCGCCGCGCCGCCGGTAAGACGTTCGAGGGCCGGGTGGGCGGCGCCAACGTGGACGACATCGTGCACTGGTTCGACGAAGGTGGAGCGCTCAAGATCTCCATGGACGAGCGCTCGGAGACCTGTCTCAAGGGCTTCAGCGTGGTCCCCGGCTTGCTCGACCTGGTGGACCAGGTGGGCCTCGCCGGCAAGAAGGACCCAGGCACCATGGTGGCCGCGTGCGAGTTGGTGCTCGAGGGGCTGGTGGCCGAGAAACGGATCTCGCGCAACGAAGAGCTCGGCTACGTCCGCGCGCGAGCGGAGCCGAAGGGGCCGGGGTACGGCAAGACCGGTGGCGGCGGGGTGACGGGGGGCGGGGGGCCCAACCTCTTCCAGTAAGCGATCGCTCGCCGGCCGACGTATCTTCTCGCGTCTCCTCCTCTCGGAGCTTCCATGGGCAAGCTCGTCGGCGGCGCCGTCCTGCTCGCTATCGCGTTTTCACTCTTGCTGGCCGCGGCAACGGTCCGCGCCCAGCGCCCCGGTCCCATCTCGAACATGTTGCGCGTGGCCGGCTACGCGGTCGGCGTCCTCGCCGTTCTGTTCGCGACCGGGTCGGCCATGGTCGTGATCGACCCGGGCGAAGTCGGCGTGCGGCATGCCTTCGGCTACGTCGACCCGGGACCGCTGCTCGCCGGCATCCGCTTCGTGCCGCCTTGGTCCTCGATCGAGCGCTACTCGACGCGCGAAGAACAGTGGCCCACGCGCGGCGAGCAGATCGAAGCGATCGAGGCGCTCTCGAGCGAGCAGATGGGCATGCACGTCGAGGTGTCGATCCGCTGGCAGATCGACCCGATGCAGTCCCCGAAGATCTTCACCGAGATCGGCAACGAAGACCAGATCCGCGGCGCCGTGCTCAACGCCATCCGCAAAGGGGTGCGCGACGGTATGGTGCAGTACTCCATCAACGACATCGCCAAGCGCACCCAGATCGCCAACACCATGGAAGGCCTGGTGGATTCCGCGCTGGTCACGCGACCCCGCGCCGGTGGTGGCAACTTCCGCATCGCCACGGTCACCGCATTCTTCCTCCGTGACCTGCAACCACCGCCACAGGTCGTGCAGGCGATCAACAACAAGATCGCGCAGGAGCAGCAGATCGAGACCGAGCGGCACCGCGTGGAGGTCGCCCGGCTTCAGACCGAGCAGCAGCGGCTGCTCAATCAGACGCTCTCTCCTGAAGCGCTCACAAAGCAGTGGATCGAGGTGCTGCACGACATGCGCGGCTCGAGCAACCTGATCATCTTCGTGCCGACCGAGGGCGGGCTGCCCCTGCTCAACATCAGCGAGCTGCGCAAGAACCTGAAGCCCTGAGATGGCGCCGCCGGTCATCACGATCACTCGGCAGTACGCATCCGGCGGCTCGGAGGTCGCCCGCCTCGTGGCCGCGGAACTCCGCTGGGACGTGATCGACAACGAGTTCGTGGACGAAGTCGCGCGCCGGGCGGGCCTTCCCGCGGACGCGGTGGCCCAGCGCGATGAGCGGGCGCCCGGACTCCTCGAGCGGCTCGCGCGCACTCTCGCGGCAGGGTCCCCTGAACTGTTCATCGCGACCGCCGGCATTCCGCGCGTCGATCCGGACGAGGCGGCGATCGTCCGGCTCACCGAGCGGGTCATCGCCGAGGCGGCGGCCCACGGCCGGATCGTCCTGGTGGGCCGGGGCGCCCAGGCGGTCCTCGCGCAGCGACCCGACGCGTTGCACGTCTACGTCGTCGCCCCGAAGCCGTGGCGCTTGAAGCTCGCGGTCGAGCGCCTGGGGGTGAATCCGGCGGAAGTCGACAAGGTGGTGGACGAAACGGACCGGCAGCGCGACCAGTACGTGCGGACCTACTACGGACGGCAGCGCCAGGACGTGGTGAACTACGACATGGTGGTCAACACCGAAAAGCTGGGAATCGACGGCGCGGCCGCACTGGTGGTGGCCGAAGTGCACCGGAGGAGTCGACGGTGAGGACCGCAGCCCGCGCGGCCACGCTCGCGGCGTGCCTCTCACTCGCCTGCTGGCACGGCCCACCACCCGGGCCGCCCGCGCCGGTGGCAGTGGTCCCCTTCGATGCCTACGGAGGCGCGATCTACGTGCCCGCCGTAATCAACGGCGACTCCGCCTGGCTGATGCTCGACACGGGCCTCTCGCGCACCGGGTTGGACGGGGACTGGGCCCGCACGGTCGGGATCGTTCCCGGCCCCCCACCGGTCCCAGCGGTCGCGGCTGCCGCTTCGACCGCCGTCGTGGACACGATCCGGCTGGGGGAGCTCACGCTGGTCAACCATCGCGTGGCGCTGTACCCCCTCAACGGCCTGAGCGAAGCGAGTGGGCGGCGCCAGGTGGGGTTGATCGGGCACGACGTGCTGCAGCACTACACCGTGGTGATCGATTACCGGCAACGGCGCGTGCAGTTGTTCGACCCCGCGCGGTACCGCTACAAAGGCCCGGGCACGACCGTGCGATTCACGCCCGACGCGGATCTCCCGCTGCTGCGCGCCCAGGTGAAAGTCCGCGGCCGCCGGGCCATTCCGGCGCGGCTGCTGCTCGACACCGGCGCGTCGGGACTTTGCCTGATTCTCACGACGCCGTTCGCGGAGCAACACGGCCTGGGCCGAGTGGTGCCGGCCATCGAGGCACCCATCGGAACGGGCCTGGTCGGCGAGCTCCATGGCACCATCGTCCGCCTGCAAGATCTCCGGCTCGGCGGCGTGAAGGTTCCCTCCCCGACCACCGGACTGGGTGGCGAGTACAAGGGCTTCCTGGCGCGAACCGACATCGACGGCGTCATCGGCAACTCGGTGTTCGAAGGATCGCGGCTGATCGTCGACTACGCCGGCCGCCAGGTCATCGTCGAGCCCCGACCCGGCGACGGCTCACCGTGCGATTTCGATATGAGCGGGCTGCGGCTCGCCGCCCGGGGACCGGGGCTCAAGCACATCGTGGTCGATTATGTCGTACCGCGGAGCCCCAGCGCAGAGGCCGGGATCGCGGTGGGCGACGAGCTCCTCCTGATCGATGGACGCGGGGTGGCGGAGGGCGACCTGAGCGACGCTCGCAAGGCGTTGCGCGCCGACGGCGTGGTGCGCCTGCTCGTGCTGCGCCGCGACACGCTTACCATCCTGGTGGCGCTGAAATTGAGACGACTGCTCTAGAGGAGGTTGGTGGAGGATGGTGGAGGTTCGGGAGGATGGTGGAGGTCGAGCACAGATCAACCTCCTCCAACCTCCACCAACCTTCTCCATCCTCCACCGTCCTCCGCTACGGCGTCCGCCGTAGCGCCGGCACCCGCCACGCGGCCAACGCCACTGCGATGAGGCAGCCGACGCCGCCCAAGGCGACGGCGAAGGGCGCGCCCGCATGCTCCGCCACGAGGCCCGCCTGGAACGCTCCCAGCGGCGCCAGCCCCACGAAAACGAAGGCGTAGAACGCCATCACCCGGCCGCGTAGCTCGTCGGGAACGAGGGTCTGCAGCATGGTGTTGGCGAGCGCGGTGGTCACGATCATGGCGCAGCCCGCCAGCGCCAGGAGGGCCAGCGCCACGCCCACGGAGCGCATGGCCGCGAACAGCACCAGCAGGGCGCCGAACGCCGCGCCGCCCTCCAGCAACGCGGCCCCCTTGTGGACGCGCGGCCCGCGGAGGGCGAGCCCCAGGGCGCCGAGCATCGCCCCGATGCCTACCGCCGCCATCAGCAGCCCGTAGCCGCGCGCGTCGGTGTGCAGGACATCCCGCGCGATCACCGGCATGAGAACGATGAACGGGAAGCCCAGCACGCTGAACACCGCCACCAGCACCACCAGCACCCACACGCGGGCGTCGCCGCGGATGAACGCGACGGCTTGACGGACGCCCTCCCAGGCCGAGGTCGCTACGGGCCGGCTCACGAACGGCGGGAGCCGCATGGCGAGGAGCCCGACGATGACGGCGACATAGCTCACGCCGTTCAGAAAAAAACACATGCCGACGCCCGCGGCCCCGATTACCACTCCCGCGACTGCCGGGCCGACGATCCGCGCGGCGTTGAACATGGACGAGTTGAGCGCGATCGCGTTCATGAGGTGCGCTCTGTCGACCAGCTCCGCGATGAAGGCCTGGCGGGCGGGGATGTCGAACGCGTTGACGAGCCCGAACAGCAGCGCCAGCACCAGCACCTGCGAGGTCGTCACCCTCCCGGTCCACACGAGCGCCGCCAGCGCGAGCGCTTCGAGCATCTGCAGCGCCTGCGTCCACACGATCAGGCGACGCTTGTCCACGCGATCCACAATGACGCCCGCGTACAGGGTGAACAGCAGCACGCCCAGAGAGCGGAACGCCTGAGTCAGGCCGACGGCGAACGGGGAGTTGGTGATCTCGAGCACCAGCCACCCCAGCGCGACCGATTGCATCCATGTCCCGATGAGCGAGATGCCCTGACCGAAGAGGAAGAGACGGAAGTTGCGGTGGGACAGCGCTCCGAGGCGTGACGTGCGGGCGGCCTGATCCATTGCGGGAAAGCTCGCCGCCGCCCGATATTTGGGGTAGGGAGACCGATGAAATACACGACGTACAGCCGCTTCCTCCCCGAGCTGGCCGATACGGTGAACCTCCAGGCCCTGCTCGATCAGCTCGCCGATTTCCTCCTTCAATCGGGCTTCGCCGGAGGCGCGTACTCGCATCCGTTCTGGGGCGAGTTCGGCGAGGAAGACTCCGACCGCTCGCTCGACGCCCTGCGGCAGGCGATCCTCCAGGCGCTCATGGACTCGGGCCAGCTGACGCCCGAAATGCTCAAGCTGCTGCGCGGCGAATCGACCGGCGACGCGGCCCGCGACGCCGACCTCGAGCGCCAGCTGGGGGAGCTGCTCGACAAGATCGTCCAGAAGCTGATCGACGAGGGCTACCTGAACGTGACCGAGGCGCCCAAGGTGCCCGCCGGCCAGCAGCCGATGTTCGGTCCGGGCGGGATGGCCAAGGAAGCGGCGCAGCAGGTGCAGTTCAACATCACCGAGAAAGGCATCGATTTCCTCGGCTACCGCACCTTGAAGCACCTGCTGGGCAGCATCGGCAAGTCGAGCTTCGGAGCGCACGAGACGGAGCATCTTGCCACCGGGGTCGAAGCCGAGGCGGTCAGCAAGCCCTACCAGTACGGTGACACGCTCAACCTCGACGTGA
>WNEY01000083.1_pt1 | contig 42696 bp, 28 predicted proteins | sample 5400531 | NCBI WGS metagenome assembly WNEY01 (sample SAMN13153338, study PRJNA577476) | soil metagenome | isolation source: 200 cm saprolite under Douglas fir tree site 1 | place: USA:California | collected 2015-04-18 | reverse complement strand
GGTCGGCCACGTGATTCGTGTGATCGCCCTCGTAGATCTCGAACGTGTGCGGCAGGCCGTAGCCGGTCAGGATCTCGTCGAGCGTCCTGGTGGTGGCGGCAATGCCGGCGTCCTTCTCGCCAGCGTCGAAGGCGCGTGCGCGCAGCGTTTTCATGCGTCCATACCACCGGTCGTCGCTGTCGGTGTACCCGTGCAGCAGGTAGACGACCGGATATCGCCGATTGGTGGCCGTGCGGTAACTCGGTGGAACGTAGATCGACACGTCGCGGTCGGGCGAATCGCCCTCGAGGTTTCCTTCCAGTGCTTTTCCGTGTACCTTGATGCGTTCGACGCTGCCATGTGGCGCCGCCGCGGTCTGAGGTGCTGGAGCCGTCCGGGCCGGCGCCTGGCCCGACGGGGACGCGCCAATCGACATCGACAACGCAAAGCCGAGCGCGGCAGTCAACACTGTGCTGGATGTCATAGCGACCAGAGTTTACCCCTGTCCGCGCTCGGACATTGCGCCGGCGGCAAGACATGATGATCTCGTCATCCCATTGCGGCGTCCACGACGCGAGCCCCGGAGGCCCACAATGAAGCAGGTATCCAGAATGAAGCGGTTCACGTGTCTCGTCGCGGTGGTGATCCTCGCTGTCAGCGCCAACAGGCCTCGGGCGCAGGGGCAGCCGCCGCCCGACCACCCGGCGGTCACGGTCCAGGGCAAGACCTATACGCCGCGTTCGATACTGGCGCGCAACATGGGCACAGAGGAGGACCAGACAACGGCGTTCCCCCCTCACAAGATCATCGGCAACATCTACTACGTGGGGACGCGGACGCTGAGCTCCTTCCTGGTCGTGACGCCGCAGGGCAACATCCTCATCGACAGCACGTACGAGCGGAACGTGCCGGTGATTCAGAAGTCGGTCGAGCAGCTGGGCTTCAAGTTCTCCGACGTCAAGATTCTGCTCGGGAACCACGCGCACGGCGATCACCAGGAAGGTGACGCGCTGGTCAAGCAGTTGACCGGCGCGCGGGTGATGGCGATGGCCGAGGACGTGCCGGCGCTCCAGGCCATGAAGCCCGGGGGCAAGGAGCACCCGATTGACAAGGTGCTGCACGACGGAGAAGAAGTGACGCTCGGCGGCACGACGCTCGTCGCGCACCTGACGCCGGGCCACACGCGCGGCGCCACGACGTGGACGATGAAGGCACAGGAGAGCGGAAAAACGTACAACGTGATGTTCGGCTGCAGCCTGCGCGCGCCCGGAACGGTGACGCCCGCGATTGCCGACGAGTTCACACGATCGTTCAAGCTCGTGCACGCGCTGCCATGTGACGTGCAGCTCGGCGATCACGGCGCCCAGTACGACATGCAGGGGAAATATGCAAAGCTCCGGAGCGGCGGCCGGAACCCCTTCATCGACCCGGCGACCTGCAAGCTCGAAACGGACATCTCGGAGGCCATGGTCCGCGCCATTCTCGCAGAGCAGCAGCGATAGAGGTCCGACCGGCGTGATCAGGGTGACTTTGATCCGCGAGCGCTGACGTTCTCGGCCATCGGGGCGTGGAAGAGCTGGTACGACGCGAAGGATTCCAGGCGATGTAACGAGGCCAGGCTCACTTCGCGAAGTGCTGACTGGACTTTTCGTTCTCGTTGCAGATGAACTCGATCAAGTCGTTGTCCGGCAGGAGGCGCTGATTGATCGTCACGGTCCACGGCTTCGTGTACGCTTTCGAATCGTCGACCGTGAACCGAATCTCCAGGTTCCCGTAATTCACACGCCGGAACCGCTCGGTGATCGTCGCGGCATCGGTCAGCGGGGCGCCGTTCACGTCGAGCCAGCCTCCGTCCCTGAGCCCGATCGTTTCGACCTCGAGCGTGTCACCGTCCCATCTGCCAACCGAGTAGCCGTACCACCACGGTTGTGGATCGTTCCTGGGCAGGGGCCGGCCGTCCATGAAGATCTGACGGACACCTCCGTTCGCTTCGTACAAAATCACGACGAGCGACGGCGTCTGGATGATCTTCCTCGGCTGCGGATGATTATGCAGCTGCGACAGACCGAGCGGAAGACAGTGGGCGTCGGGATTGTCCTTGCTGTGGTCCGCGACGCGCCTGGCTCGAAGCTCCGCGGCCCACGGCCGGAGCGGCAGACCACTCTCGAGCTGCGCGCCAATGTTCCAGAACGGGCTCGTTCGGCTGAGAGCCGCGACGTCGGGCCCGACGATGGCCTGCCCGGTTCCGACCCGAACGACCTCCCAGAGCCCCGACAGATCCGCCTTGCCATCGGCGGTTCGCGGCGCGGGCGCGGCGAGATTCACCTGTCCGTCGGCCGTGCGGGGCGCGTTGGCGGTCGGATAGCGCGGCCACTGCGCCGACAGAACCGGCGAGATGAGAACGAAGATGGCAATCAAGGCAGCCGCGCGGATCCACATTTTCATGGTCGCTCCACGTCTTCACTGTAGCTTAGGCACGCCGCCGGCTGCGTCAAGTCCAACCTCGAGCGAACGACGCCTCACCGGACCTTGCACTTCCGGGATCACGCCTTACACGGGCGGGCCGCTTCCGGCGTGTCGGGCAATCTATTCGCGACGGCTCGCCGGCTGCTCGCTACGCGCGAGACGAAAGACAACGCGCTCTGAATGGATTATGCTGCCGCTACATCCGTGAAGCGTGTTGTCATTGCCGTGCTCGGCTGGCTCTTCATGGCCGCCGGATTCCTTGCGCAGACCGTCGATCCGGGACGCAAGGCGTTCGAGAGCCGCTGCGCCAGATGTCATGGCGCCGACGGCAACGGCGGTGAAAGAGGTCCCGCCATCGCGGTGTCGTTGACGACACGCGACGATCCGCAGCTGACCAGTTTGATCCGCGACGGCCTCCCCGGCCTGGGCATGCCTCCAGGCGACGTCCCCGATCCCGAAATGGCCGACCTCCTGAAGTTCCTGCGCACCATTCAGCGCCGCGCCGACACGACGCCGTCTGTACGCATGACGCTGCAGACCACCGCGGGCAGGACCCTGGACGGCCAGGTGCTCGGCGAGGGGTTTGCCGATCTTCAACTGCTGAGCGACGACAAGCAGGTGCACCTGCTGCGCCGCGCAGGCGATCGGTTTCGAGAGGTGACGTCCGAGGTGGACTGGCCCACCTACAACGGCAATCCCGGCGGGAACCGCTACACGACGCTGACGCAAATCAACAAGGCCAACGTCACCCGTCTCGCGCCGAAATGGGTGTTCACGATTCCTGGCACCACCCGCTCGCAGGTCACCCCGGTCGTGGTCGGCGGGATCATGTACGTGGCCAACGTCAATGAATGCTTCGCGCTCGATGCCGGCACGGGCCGCCGGCTCTGGCACTACAAGCGGCCGCGTACGGCTGCGCTGATCAACGACGCGAACCGCGGCGTGGGCGTGGCGGGCGACCGTGTGTTCCTGGAAACGGATGACGCCCACATCATCGCGTTGAGCCGCTTCACAGGCGAGCTGCTGTGGGATACGGCGCTGGACAACTGGCGCAAGAACTACTCGGCGACATCGGCGCCGCTGCCCGCGGGCGACCTGATCATCTCGGGCGTCACGGGAGGCGAGCACGGCGCGAACGGTTTCGTCGCGGCGCACGATCAGGAGACCGGAAAGGAAGTCTGGCGATTCTCGACGGTCCCGAAGCCCGGAGCGCCGGGATCGGAGACGTGGCACGGCAAGGACATCGAGCACGGCGGCGCGCCCACGTGGTTCACCGGCAGCTACGACCCGGCGCTCGACACGATCTACTGGCCCACCGGCAATCCCGCCAAGGAATACAACGGCGTCGATCGCCAGGGCGACAATCTGTATTCGGACAGCATCCTGGCGCTGGACCGCAAGACCGGGGCGCTCCGGTGGTACTACCAGTTCACGCCGCACGATCTGTGGGACTGGGACGCCACGCAGACATCGGTTCTCGTGGACGCCGACTGGCAGGGACGGCCGCGCATGCTGATGCTGCATGCGTCCCGCAACGGATTCTTCTACGTCTTCGATCGCCGCGACGGCACGCTGCTGCTCGCCAAACCGTTCGTCAAGAATCTCACATGGGCCAGCGGGATCGGGCCTGACGGGCGTCCCGTCAAGCTTCCCAACCAGGAGCCGACGCCGGCCGGCACCAGGGTGTGCCCCTCTCAAGACGGCGCGACGAACTGGTTTTCTCCATCGTTCAGTCCCGCGACCGGACTCTATTACGTGCAGACGTTCGAGAAATGCAGCATCTACACGAGGAGCGATCAGGGCGAATGGGAGAGCGGCAAGTCATACCTTGGCGGATCGCAACGCACCGCACGCGATCCCAAGCCCCAGCGGATCCTGAAAGCGATCGATATCCGTACGGGCGCGATTCGGTGGGAAGTGCCGCAAACGGGGCCGGCCGATTCCTGGGGCGGCACACTGACCACCGCCAGCGGGCTCGTGATTTTCGGCGAGGACGGCGGCGGCCTGGTGGCGGCCGACGCGGGGAACGGCAAGCCGCTCTGGATCTTTCAGACCAACCACACCTGGAAGGCGTCGCCGATGACCTACATGTTCGATGGCACGCAGTACGTCGCCGTGGCGGCGGGCTCCAACATCATCGCGCTGGCGATCCAGGACTAGCATGAGAGTCTGGCTGACGGTTCTTCTGGCGCTCGGTCAGTTGGCGGGCGCGCAGGTTCCGCAAGCGGCGATTGCGAACGCGCGCATCCGCGCGACGCTCTACATGCCCGACGCGCGATCCGGTTACTACCGGGGCACGCGCTTCGACTGGTCGGGTGTCGTGGCCAACCTCGAATGGAAGGGCCATACCTACTTCGGGCAGTGGTTCGAGCGCTACGATCCGAAGCTCCACGACGCGATCACCGGACCCGTCGAGGAGTTCCTCACCAACAACGCGGCGTTGGGGTACGACGAAGCGAAGCAGGGGGAGAGCTTCGTCAGGATCGGCGTGGGCGCCGTCCGCAAGCCGGACGAGACCAGTTATCGCCGCTTCAGCACATACGACATCGTCGACCCGGGTAGATGGACGGTGAACAAGGGCCCGGACTGGACCGAGTTCGTCCACGAGCTCGGCGACACGGCGGGGTATGCGTACGTCTATCGGAAGAAGCTACGGCTCGCCGGCGACACGCTGGTGCTGGAGCATCGCCTGAGGAACACCGGCCGGAAGACGATCGCGAGCAGCGTGTACGACCACAACTTCTTCATGCTGGACGGCCAGCCCACGGGGCCGGACTTCGTCGTACGATTCGCGTTCGAGCCGCGCGCGACGACCACGCTCAACGGCCTCGCGGAGACGCGCGGGAAGGACTTCGTGTACTTGAAGGAGCTCGAGCCTCGACAGACGGTGCAGACTGAAATCCAGGGGTTCGGCGCCAGCGCCAGGGACTACGACATTCGCGTCGAAAACCGCAAGACCGGCGCGGGTGTCCGACAAACCGGCGATCGGCCCATCTCAAAGATTGTGTTCTGGTCGATCCGGACGACCGTCTGCCCGGAAGCGTACATCGATCTGCGCATCGAGCCGGGGAAGGAGTCGTCGTGGCGGATCGCCTACGAGTTCTATCAAGTGAAGTGAGCCTCGCCTTTTTACCTTGACAACTGGTGAGTGCGGCGCATCATGGCGGTACTCATTCCTGTGACCCGCAGCTAGGACAGCGTCTTCGGCCGAAGCACTGCTTCATTCGCAAGGACATCGGCTTCACAAGGCGTCTGAAGGAGGGGCTGATGTGTAGACTGGCGCTAGGCTTGGCCCTGGGCGCGCTTCTGTGCGCGGCGGCACCGTCACTCGCCCAACAGGGGACCGCGGAAATCATCGGCAAGGTCACGGATCCACAAGGCGGCGTCCTGCCGGGCGTGGCCATCGTTGTCACCAACGAAGAGACCGGAGTCTATCGCGAGGTCATAACCGGTCCCGACGGGAGCTACAGCACCGCCCACATCGTTCCGGGGCGCTACAGGATTTCGGCGCAGCTGGCGGGATTCAAGGGCCTCGATCGGCGCGGCATCTCTGTATCCGTTGGAGGCACCGTCACGCTCGACCTGACCCTGGACGTCGGCGCGGTCGCCGAAACCGTCACGGTCACGGCCGAAACACCGTTGGTCGACGTGACGTCGGCCGAGGTGGGCCGCCACATCTCAGGCGACGAGCTCACCGAGCTGCCAGCGGCCAATCGAAGCTACATGGCGTTTGTCGGGAGCGTGCCGGGGGCGCAGTTCGTGCCCACCACCGGCTTCCTCAACGACACCATGCTCGCCAACGGGCAGCCGGCGGCGGCCAACAACGTGGTGTTCGACGGGGCTGGCAACGTCGATGACCTGCGCGGATCGAATGTGGGCGGCCAGGCACGCACGGCCAACGAATCGATCCAGGAAGTCCAGGTCCTGACCAACCAGTACGATGCAGAGTTCGGGCGCGCGTCGGGCGCCGTCATCAACGCGGTGACGAAATCAGGGACGAACCAGTTCAGGGGCTCCGCGTTCGACTTCTTCACCGGGCGGGCGGTCACCGCGAAGGACTACTTCGCGAGAGTGAATAATCTCGACAAGCCTCAAGTCAGCAAACAGGAGTGGGGCGGCACGGTCGGTGGACCGATCGTCCGGAACAAGCTCCACTTCTTCGCGAGCGTCGAGCGGTTGGTGCAGAACAGAAACCAGTCGAAGACGTATCCAAACCGTCCTGAATTCAGCTTCTCGACCAACGACGATGTGTCGGCCTGGAACACCCTGTGGCGCATCGATCACCAGATCAGCGCGAACAACACCTGGGCGTTCCGGTGGCTGCGCGAGAGCGCGCCGCAGTTCAACGTCCTGGACGGCGCCCGGGACACGGTGCAAAGCAACGACGATGAAACCGACCTCGACCAGACGTTGGTCGGGACGTTGACCTCGGTGGTCTCGAACACCAAAGTCAATACCCTCCGAGTCAGCCTCACGAAAGAACAGACCACGCACGCCAACGAGCGGCTGCGCGCGCTGGATCCAGCGTACGCGACCTGCACGGTCTGTCCGCGCCAGATGATCCAGGACCAGTCTCTGCTTCCGCCGATTCTGGGCTACCTGAGCTTCAACGCGCAGGCCGACGACACGGTGGATTTCTCCCTGGACGACGCCTACTCGTTCGACGAAACGTTCTCGTGGTTCATCCCCGACAAGAAGGGACGCCACGACACCAAGTTTGGCGCCAGGTTCTCGTACGTCTGGATCAGCAACCCGAACAACAGCAACGGCAACGGCACATACGGCTTCGCCTCCGATCGTGCGTTCAATACCGCCGACCCGAGCACGTACCCGGAGCGGTTCACCATCCGCGTGCCGGGGGCGCTGAACTACGAGCTGACCTCACGCGTATGGGAGCTGTACGCACAGGACAAGTGGCAGATGAAGAACGGCCTCACCCTGAGCCTTGGCGTGCGCTACGATCTGGAGATCATTCCGATCAAGGAAGAGTGGAACCCCCTCTTCACCGATCCCGATAAGTATCCAGTCGACAAGAACAACGTGGCGCCACGACTGGGTGTCGTGTGGAATCCGGACGGCAAGGGGAAGTCGGTCGTGCGCGGCGGCTACGGGGTTTTCTACGACAGAACTCTGTTGGGCACCGTTGACAATTTCCTCTTCGATACCAAGTTCTCCCGGTCGTTCACGGCGAGCTTCCCACAGACCGCCGCCGATCCCGGGCCTTCGAGCGGCAGGCTCCCCAGCGAGTTCGTGCTGAACACGCCCACGGTCAGCCAGCTCACTCCCGCCGTCCGCGCCTACCTCAATGCACTCTTCCCGCCGGGGACCGTCAGCCGGAACACCGGCACGGTCACCTGGGATGACCCCGAGCGCACGCAGCCCTACTTTCATCAACTGACTGTCGGGTACGAGCGCGAGGTGTTACCAGGACTGTCGGTGTCGGCGGACTATGTGCGGATGCTGGGGCGGGACCAGTTCTTCAACCCGAACCTGAACATCGGGACTCGCGTCAACACGACGCGCACCGGCACGGTCAACTTCACTGATCCCTACGGCGTCTTGAACCCCAGTCTGGCCCCCGGGGAAACGCCCTACGTGAGTGTCGTGCGCCTGCTGACCACGAAGTACGGGTATAGCAGCTACGACGCATTGAACCTGTCGGTGGAAAAACGGTACTCGCATAACTGGAGCTTCCGAGGAGCCTACTCGCTTGGGTACTCGCGGGGAGTCACCGCCGGCCAGACCGATACGCCGCAGCTTCAACTCGGCACGGATCTCAAGCTCGATGAGTACTACGCGCCTGCCAACGTGGACCGCCGTCACAACGCCGTCTTCAGCGGTCGGATGGAAATTCCGAAGACCCGCGGCGTGACGCTGAGCGGCGCGCTCCGCATGTTGAGCGGAACGCCGTTCACGATTCAAGACACCAACGTCGATCCCGACCGGAACGGCGTCCTCTTCGATCCGCTGCCCGCGGGCACCTACAGCGGCACCTCGGCCGACTCCCTGCAGAACGTGCAGAACAAGGGCGGCCGGAACGGCGCACGCGGCCCCGGCTTCATGCAGCTCGACGTGCGGTTCGGCTATCGCGCGAAACTGGGTGGACGTCGGGCGCTGGATGTCTTCGGCGAAGTGTTCAACGTGACGAATCACGCGAACTTTACGAATCCCAGCGGCGACCGTCGAAATACTGCGGACTTCCTCAGGTTGAGCACGCTGGTCGCGACCACGGGATTCCCGCGTCAGGCACAACTCGGTCTCAGACTCGGGTTCTGATCATGAAATGAGCGGCATTTCAGCGACGCTGTGCGCGAGCTCGGTCAATCGCTACGAGGACCTGATCATCAGGATTCGAGACGCCACGTATCAGGCCGGGACGCGACTTGAGCCCTTCAGCGCCCGATCGCGACGAGCGACGTCGCCGTCCGGAAGTACCAGTGGCCGTCGACGAGCGCCGGCGATGCGAGCACGGCCTGGCCAAGCTGGTTCACGTGCGACAGCTCGAACCTGCGGCTCGCCTTGAGCACGAACGTCTCGCCGTCGTCATTCGTGAAGAAGACCTGCCCGTTCACCGTCACCGGCGACGACGAGAATCCCTCGCGGCGCTCGGTGCCGAGGCGCCCCTGAAAGAGGAGCGCGCCGGTTGTCGCCTCGTACGCCGTGACGATGCTCTGCATGTCGTTCACCAGGTAGAGTACGTCGCCGACGAGTATCGGTGACGGCACGAACGGCGAGCCTCTCGAGACCGACCACGCCACGTGCGTCGACGTGACGTCCCCGCTTCCGCCGGGGCGGATCGCGATCGTCGGACCCGCGCGCCCCGACGCGCAGTACACGAGACCGTGTCCCACGACCGGTGTCGGAATCACTTCGTACGTGTTGCCGGCCACCGACCACAGTTCGTTGCCCGTCGCCGGATCGTAGGCCTGCACGCGGCGCTGGCTGCTGACGATCAGCTCGTCGCGACCGTCGACAGCGATCACGATCGGCGTGCCCCATCCGACGGATGCAGTGCGCGCCGTCCGCCACAGCGGCTTCCCGGTCTCGGTGTCGAAGGCAGCCACGAACGAGCCACCCGCCTCGCTGCCGTCGTGATCCTGATAGATGAAGAGGCGGCCTTTGTACAACGCCGGCGACCCGGCGCTTCCGTGATAGTTGGCAATGCGGCCGATCGGACGATGCCATGCGATCTTTCCCTCGAAGTCGACGGCCAACAGCCCGTGGCTGCCGAAGGAGGCGTAGACGCGGCGGCCGTCGGTGACCGGCGTCGCGGATGCGTGGCCATTCTTCGGATGTCCTGGTTCGAAGCCACGCTGCGGCACGAACACTTCCCACAGTTGTTTCCCGTCCAATCGACGGAAGCAGACGAGCGACAGGCGTTGTCCGCCTTCATGCGCGGTGGTGAGGAACAATCGATCGTCCCACACGATCGGCGACGAGTTGCCGCGTCCCGCGACGGGGACCCGCCAGGCGATGTTCTGGCTGGCCGACCAGCGGTCGGGAAATGGGCCGTCGGCCACGCGACCCTGTCCCGAGGGGCCGCGCCACCGAGGCCAGTACCTTGCCGCGGCGCCTTCGGACTCGATCATCCGGACGACGCCGGCTGCATCGGGCGTCGTCGCTGCGGCGGCCAGGACCAACAGCCACGCGACGGCTGCGCGAAGAACGCCCACCTAGCGGCCCGCGGCCGAGGCAGCCGCTCCCATGACCCTCACGAAGTCGGCCCACGGCACCGGCGTTCCGTGGATCGGCACGATCCGGGAGACGTCGAGCTTCAGCGTCCGCACTTCGTTGAAGAAGCTTCTGTTGGCGGGCGTCGGCGTCGCTGGCGGAGGCGCGTGGGAGTCGAAGAGGTCGGCCTCGATCACCAGCTTCTCCCTCGGGAGATACGCCATCAACATGCCCTCGGCATGTTGAAGCGGGTGCACGTAGTAGATTTGCATCATGCGGGTGCCGTCGGCGATCACGTAGTTCTCGCGCACCGTCTCGATGTTGTAGCCCTCGAACAGCTCGGTCGGCGGCCAGCGCGACACCATGTCCGGCTGCAGCGTCCGCGGCGCCGCGTTCAATACGTCGCGATTGTAGAACTCGAAGTTCTTCCAATGTGTGACGATGGTCGCGCCGATGTGGAGGTAGGTGCGAAGGCCGCCGATGTGATCGAAATGCTGGTGCGTGTTGACGAGGAACCGGATCGGCTTCCCCGGCATCCGCCTGGCCACTTCCTCGATCACCGCCAGGCTGCGGGCTTCGTCGAGCGGCGCCTCGATCACGACCACGAAGTCCTTGAATTCGACGGCGACGCTGTTGTGCGTCGATCCTCCGAGCAGAACGACGCCGTCCGCCAGCGGCTGCGCGTCCACGCGGACCGGAAACGCGGCCCGCCGCACCACGTCGGGCACCGTGACCGGATCCTCGCACACGTTGGCCTTGATGTCCTTGAACGAGCCGCCGAAGCCATTGTGGCCGGCGCTGATGTTCTGCAGGTTGTAGTTGTCGTCCCATCCTTCGTGATGGTGCCAGCCGGTGGGAAATCTCACGCCGTTCCCCACGTCCACGTAGCTGGCGTTGGTGAACTCGTGCTCGTAGTTCATGTCCCCGAGGACGGGATGCGGCACCCATGTGTGAATCCGCTGCAGCATGTGCTCTTTGTTGATCGTGGCGTCGACCTTGAACTTGCCGACCTGGATCGATACGACGGTGACTTTCTCCGGCACGGTCGTCGGGCCGTCGCGCCCCATTTCACCGAGCTCCCACCGCCACACCGCCACGGGATTGGCGCCTGGCAGCCGCGCGGCCTTGAGGAAGCCGTGCGGATTGATCCACAGGTCCAGCTGCCACCGTTCCGCGTCATCGGGCGACGCTGGAATCGGCGCGCTGCCCGGCCCATCCAGGTGCCACGCGGAGTTGCCGTTGACCATGAACGTCTGCCGCGACTGCCGCTGGAGCGGCGTGCCGCCGACCCAGCCCGACCCGTACTTCCACGACGCCGGGTTCATCCCCGGCTTGCGATCGAATTCCTCCTTCATCGTCCTGGCTTCCCAGTTCATCGTCCGCGTGTAGTTGGCCAGCGGTTCGCCGCGCGGCCAGTCGACGTTTCTGTCCGACCAGAACTGCTGGCCGACGGCGCCGGCATAGCCGGTGCCCGACACCGTGACGCATCTCAGGTTGTCCGCGCCGATCGCTCTGGCAGCCGCGTCGAGCACCGGCCGCGGATCGACATAGCCGGGCGCGAGCGGCTGGGCGCCGGCCGACTGGCATGTGAGCAGCAGCAGGATGGGAAGCATCGAAGGCGTTCTGGCCATATGTTCGACCCTCACTGAATTGCCTGCGTTAGGACGTCGATACTCGGGGAGCGTTCATTCGCGGCCCCGTGCTCTCGTAGGCGCGTTCGTAGAGCTCGAGCGCGGCACCGGCATCGAACGGCCGCGGATTGTTGGCGCCGGTCCACTGCGTGGCGGCGTCAGCCGCAAGCGCAGGGAGGTCTTCGCGCGGCACGCCAAGCGCGTCCAACGAGCCGGCAAGGCCGCCGGCGTACGCCAACTCTTCCAGCCGCGCGGCCAGCCGTTCGCCCGGCGCCCCGGCGTCTGCCTTGCCCGCGACGCGAAGCAGATCGGCATAACGATCGCCGACCTCTTGCGCGTTCCAGCGCACGACGTGCGGCAGCATCACGGCGATTGCGATCCCGTGCGTCGTCCCGTAGCGCGCGCTGAGCGGGTTGGCGCACGCATGGGTGGCGCCGAGCATCGACTGCTCGATGGCGATGCCGGCCTCGTGCGCGCCGAGCAGCATGGCGCCGCGCGCCCGCGCATCGCCCGGAACCGACAGGACGCGCTCGTAGTGCCGCTCGAGCCGCCGCCAGGCGTCGCGCGCGAAGAGATCGGAGATCTCGGTGCGCCGCAGCGTGACGAACGACTCCACGGCGTGCGAGATGGCGTCGAAGCCGGCGATGGCCGTCACCATCCGGGGCTGGGTCACGGTGAGCGCTGGATCGAGAATCGCCACCCGGAACGCTGCTTTCGGATCGCCGCACGCCATCTTCGCATGCGTGTCGTTGTCCGAGATCAGGGCGTAAGACTGTGCTTCGCTTCCGGTGCCTGCCGTAGTCGGCACGCCGAGCGACGGCAGCATCGGTCGCGATGCTTTCCCGAAGCCACGGTAGTCCCGCATCGTCCCGCCGTTGGTGAGGACGAAATTAATCGCCTTCGCGCAGTCGAGCGAGCTGCCGCCGCCGACCCCCACAATGGAATCAATGCGCGAGTCGACGCCCGCGCAGGACGCCGCGTACCTCCGGCCGGCCTCCACCATGCGCGAGTCGGGATTCGCATCGAAGTCGTGGAAGAAAAAGGGTTGAATCCCGGCCGCATCGAGCGACGCGGCGGCGCGGTCGACGAGTCCGGTCGCGGCAATTCCCGGATCGGCCACGACCAGCGTGCGCGCGAACGCCAGCTCGCGAGCGAGCTCACCGAGCCTGCCGAACGTCCCGTCGCCGAAGACGACGCGCGTTCGCAGGTGAAAGTCGAAGGGCGGCAAGGCGGAAACGATATTACACTCATGGCCAGGAGAAATCCGGTGAGAGCATCGCGACTCACGGCGGCAATCACGGCGTGCGTCGGTCTCGTTCTGCCGATCCTCGCGGCCGTGCTGCGGGCGGCGCCCGATCCGGCGGCCCGCCCGCGGTCGCATTCGGTCGAGCGCGCGACCGCCGGCCAGGCTCGCCAGAGCGCCGGAGGCGCGGCGGCGGCGGAACGATTCTGGCCGCAGTGGCGCGGTCCGTACGCGAGCGGCGTCTCCCGGTTTGCGAATCCGCCGACCGAGTGGAGCGAGACGAAGAACATCCGCTGGAAGGTGGACATTCCGGGCCGCGGATCCTCATCGCCGGTCGTCTGGGGCGATCGGATTTTCGTGCTGTCGGCGGTGCCGATTGGGCTCGGGGCCGCGGCGGCGCACAAGCCGCGCGGCGGCATCCGGCCCCGCGATCGATATCGCTTCGCCGTGCTGGCCATCGATCGCCACACGGGCAAAACCGTCTGGGAGCGTACCGCGCGGGAAGAGCAGCCGCACGAAGCGACGCACCAGGACAACGGCACGTACGCGTCGAGCTCCGCCATCACCGATGGCCAGCGGGTGTACGCGTGGTTCGAGTCGCAGGGCATGTACGTCTACGACATGGACGGCACGCTGCTCTGGTCGAAAGACCTCGGCGACAAGCGGATGCGCAATCAGTTCGGCGAGGGCAGCACCCCGGTCCTCGCCGGCGACCGCCTCGTCATCGTCTGGGACCAGCAGGGCGGGCAGTCGTTCATCGTGTCGCTCGACGCGCTCAGCGGGCGGGAGATCTGGCGGGTCAACCGCGACGAGATCGATACCTGGGCGACGCCGCTCGTCGTCGAGCATGACGGCCACCGGCAGGTGATCGCGACCGGGATGAAGAAGATCAAGAGCTACGACCTCGACAGCGGCGCCGTCGTTTGGGAGAGCAAGGGCGTGACGATGAACCCGATTCCGTCGCCCGTGTTCGGCGACGGCATGGTGTTCGTGACCAGCGGATTCCAGGGGAATCACCTCAAGGCGATCCGCCTCGCCAACGCGAAGGGCGACATCACGGGCACGGACGCGATCGTCTGGACGCTCGATCGCGATACGCCGTACGTGCCGTCGCCGCTGCTCTACGACGGCGTCCTCTACCTGCTCAAGACGAACTCAGGCATCCTGTCCGCGTTCGACGCCGGCACCGGCAAGCCGCATTATCAGCTTCAGCGTCTTGACGGTCTGCCCGAGGTGTTCGCCTCGCCGGTGGGCGCGAGCGGGCGCGTGTACATCGCCGGCCGCGACGGCATCGTGATCGTCATCCGCAACGGAAAGACGTACGAGGTGCTCGCGAAGAACAAGCTGGACGACGGGTTCGATGCGTCGCCGGCGCTGGTGGACAACGCGATCTACCTGCGCGGCTATCAGAACCTGTACTGCATCGCCTCGGACTAGACCCACGAAACATACGAAAAACACGACAACACGAAAACACGACATCAGATCTTTTCGTGGCTTTCGTGACTTTCGTGAATTCAGCGAGTTTCGTGAGTTGCGTGGTTAGCGATGCATCAATACGACGGCCAGATGCCCGGCGTCGCCAGCTCCACCAGGCAGTTGTCGGGATCGCGGAAGTAGAGGCTGAATCCGCCGCGCGGCCATCGCATCCGACTCTCGATCGCGATCCCGAGCTCGGCGAGCCGCGCTTCCCACCCCGGCACGTCGACCGCATCGATCGCGAACGCGACGTGACCGGGCCCTCCGGGGTCGTGCGGTGGGACGATGCCGCCCGGGGTCTCCATCGGCTCCGCCGAGAGCCCGCGCTGAAACAGGAGCAGCACGGTGCCCTGCCCCGCGTCGATCGCCACTAAACGATCGCCGGAGACCATCGGCGTTGTGTTGAACAGCGCGATGTAGAACGCGGCGCTCCGAGCCAGATCCTCGCAGTCCAGCGCCGTCTCGACCACGCGCCTGATCCTGAGATTCACCAAGTCACACACCCACCAGGTCACCGACTTCACGTTTCTCAACGGTCATGCGCATCCCGTGTTTCGTTCGCAGCGTGATCATCGGCTGCGGGACCACCGGATGCCCGGGCACGAGGCGAAGCTGCCACCGCTGCGCGATCGTCGCCACGACCAGGATGAGCTCCATCCAGGCGAACGACTCGCCGATGCACTGGCGCGGTCCGCCGCCAAACGGGAAGTACGCGAACTTCGGGAGCGCGGCGCGGAACTCAGGCGTCCACCGATCGGGGTTGAACCGCTCCGGATCCGCGTAGTGCCGCGCGTCGCGGTGGACGATGTACGGGCTCATGATCAGGATCGATCGCGCCGGTGCGACGTAGGGACCAATCGGATAATCCGCAATCGCGCGCCGTCCGATGATCCAGGCCGGCGGATAGAGGCGCATCGACTCCGTCACCACGCGCTCGACGTACGGCAGCGACGCGAGATCGGCCATCGTGGGAAGCCGGCCCTTCAGCACACGATCGATTTCCTCGTGCACCTTCGCTTCGACGTCCGGCGCGCCGCCGAGCAGGTACCACGTCCAGGTCAGCGCGTTGGCGGTGGTCTCGTGGCCGGCGAGGAAGATCGTCATCGCTTCGTCGCGCACCTGCTGGTCGGTCATGATGCCGCCGTCGTCTTCGTCCTGCGCGCTGAGCAGCATCGACAGCAGATCGCCGTGATCGCGGCCGCTCGCGCGGCGCTCGGCGATCATCCCGTAGATGATCGCGTCGAGCCTCGCCCGCGCGATGCGGGCCCGCCGCAAGCGCGGCACCGGGAGCCGCTCGAGCACGTCTGCGAGCGGCAGCATCATCATCCAGAAGCTTTCCATCACGCCGGTCAGCGCGTCGCCCACTTCGGCCGCCTGCGACTCGACGTCGGCGTCGAACAGCGTCTTCCCGACGATGGACAGCGTGAGGCGGTTCATCTCGCGCGCGATGTCGAGCGTGGCCCCGCCGGTCCAGGCGTTCCTCGTCCGATCGGCGTACTCCACCATCGTCCGGCCGTATCCGGCGATCCGCTCGCGATGAAACGCCGGCTGCATCAGGCGGCGCTGGCGCAGGTGAAGCGCGCTTTCGCTGGTCAGCAGACCCTTGCCGAGCAGGCGCTTTGAGCGCTCGAGGCCGCGGCTCTTCGTGAAGTTGCGGTTGTTCGTGACCAGGATGTCGCGGATGTGCTGCGGATCGTTGACCAGAAACAGATGCTCGCCGCCCATCCGGTAGGAGACGATGTCGCCGTACGTCCGCGCGATCTGGGCGAAGAACTCGAGCGGGTTGCCGCGGCCGGGCCGATAGACCAGCTGGGCGATCATCGACAGCTTCGGCCCCGGCGGAGCGACAGCAGTCACGGACATGACATTAGAGTGTATCGAGCAGGGTGCTTCGTGTCGATGACCTGCCCGCGAACCGGCTGCGCGCGCGTGACCGCGCCGCCTCGAGACATGCCGTGGTTGAAGGCTCGCTCAGGCTTCATGAACGACGGCGCGGGCCATGGCCTGCAGTGAGTCGCGCGCAAACCGCCGCTGCAGCGCCCGACCTACCGGCGTCCCGAGCTTCGCCAGCGGATGTCGCGGACGCGAGAACGCGAGAAGGTCGTACCACACAGAACCGTCCTGCCGGCGCCATTCCACCGAAAAGCGCTCCTCGCCGGACTCCACGTGATCGGCCAGCGTGCCATAGGCGAACCCGAATCGGCGGACATCATCTCCGCCGTCGATCGTGTAGACGATGCGGCTGGCGTTCAACGACCAGAGGCCGAACAGCGGCAACAGGATGGCGACGGTCCGGCCCTCTTCGATCGGCGTCGCCGGCCAGCAGAGCGTGACCCATCCGATGTTGAACATCTCCCAGCGCCGGACGGCGGCCATCGATCGATCGAAGACCGTTTCGCCTTCGCCAAGCCTGATACGGAACGTAAAGCACCGGAATCGCCAACGCGGTCAGCAGATACGCCCCGAGCAGCTAGTGCTTCCGGATGAAGTCCAGGACGGCGCGGTTGAAGACTTCGGGCTGCTCCCAGTACGATGAGTGTCCAGCGTCCGGGACGATCACGAACTCGGAGTCCTTGATGCGATCGGCGAAGAGCCGCATGACGGGAGGCGGTGCGTACAGATCCGCCCCGCCGGCGATCAGGAGCGTCGGTACTTTGATCGTCTCGAGCAGCGAGAACGAGAGCCTGTTCCGCATTGTCTGCGCAGGCGCCGACGATCCGGCGGGCCGGCTCATCTGCTCCAAGTCCCGCCAGCGGCGCGTGCCCTCGGGATTGGCCGCCCGGTAGGAAGGCCCTACTTCGCGAACCTCGGGGGGCAACGCGTCGAACTGTGGCGGACGCAATCTGCGGCCGAGCGCCAGAAAGTCTTCGTCCTGCACGCCGCCGATGCTGTTGGCGACGACCAGGCTTCGGAGCTTCTGCGGGAACGACAACGCGAAGTCCAGCGACGCAAAGGCACCGGCCGCCGTTCCGACCAGGTGGAAGCGATCGATCCGCAAGTGGTCCATCAACGCCAGGAGGTCGTCGGCTGCGCTGCCCGGCTGCGGACCCGCCGGGTCGATGACGGAGCGGCCCCACCCTCGCCGGTCGTACGCGATGAAGCGATAGCCTGCCGCCGCGAACGCCGGCACCTGGTGCTCCCACACGCGGCTGCTGCCGGTCGCCGCATGCATGAAGACGACCGGCACGCCGCTGCCGCCTGTGTCGACGTACCAGATGCGCACGCCAGGGAGCGCGGCGTAATCTTCGCGCGTGGTGGAAGCACCTGGACTCTGGGCATGAGCCAATGCCGTGACGAGTCCAGCGGCAGTCAACCACAAACAAAACCGGCGCATCCTGTACTTCTCCGTTCCTGAGCACGTGCAGTCGGCTGTCGGACCTGGCCGGCTGGACGAAGGTATTGTAGAGCGCCCGGCCCGAAGGGGCTCCTGATGAGCGATGATGCTCGGGATGCCCCTGTTCGTCGCGCGGCGCTGGCTCTGGCTGGCCCGTACTGCCGTCGTCGCGCTCTTGGCGCTTGTCGGGCTCGCCATTCTTCATGCGCCGCCGGTGCGAGCTCGAGTCCTCGCCATGCTGATCTCGCGGCTGGAGCGGACGGGAATCGTCGCGCACGCGGATTGGATTGAATACAACCTCACCACGTTCGACGTGCGCCTTCATCGGGTGACGCTCGCCACAACGACCGCCCTCGCCACGCCATTTCTAACCGCCGACGATGTGCATGCGGCGCTCGGGTGGGGCATTCTGCGCGGCCGCATCACCGTCACGCTGTTCGAGGTCACGCACCCGCGAATCGTTCTGGTGCGAAACGAGCAAGGCGTGGGGAACTGGCCCGCGTCGGATCAGCAATCGGCTTCAACCTCGCCGGTCTCTCTCGATCTCGGGCGCGTGGACATTCCGGATCTCGATGTGATGTGGCAGGACGCACGCGCCGGTCTCACCATCGATGCCACCGGTCTGTCGCTTCGTCTCGCGCCGAGCGGCGCTGAAACGACCGGACCTCTGCGATTGAGTCGTCCTGGGCGAATTCAACTGAACGATCAGCGCACGACCATTGACGCCCTCGAAGGCCGTCTGTCGTGGAACGGGCGTGACCTTTCAATCGACGCCCTTCACGTCGTGCTCCCGGAGGGCCAGCTGCATGCGGATGGCCGAGTGGACGAAGGTCGACTCAATCTGCGCGTCGCGGCCGACGCGAACCTCGCCGCCCTGGCGCCGTGGGCACAACTGGCGCAACTGAACGATCCGCTGTCGGGCGCGCTCCACGTCGACGCCGCAGTCACGGGCTCCGTATCGACGCCGGATGCTGCTCTCACAGTCAACGGTCGGGACATCAGCGCGGCCGGTCTGCACGGGGTCACCATCGAGGCCGCCGGGCGCATCGCAGGCGACAGCGCCGAGCTGTCCAGGTTCACCGCGCGCGTTGCAAGCGGCACGATCACCGCGCGCGGGCGGACGGTCCTGGCTGCAGGCAGCGGGGCCATCCGTCTGGACTGGCGTCAGCTCGATCTCGCGACGCTGATGCGGCCGGTCCTGCGCGGCGACGGTGTCCGGCTCACGGCTCGGGTGGACGGCTCGCTCGACGCGCAATGGTCGGCGCCGCGTGCCGACGCGCTCCGCCTGCGCGGTGATGCCCGGTCGATCGGATCGAGCGGCGACATCGGCGGAGGGCCGCCGATTGACGGGTCAATCGCGCTCGAACTTCAGCATCAACGTTGGACGCTTCGGGCAGAACAGACCCTCGACCACAACGCTCGCGCGACCGCGGACATCTCGGGCAGCTTGAGTCGACCGGATGTGTTCCGTTCGTCAGTAACTGGCCTCGTCCACCTGTCGGCACCCGACGTGGCCCGTCTCTCCGGCACATTGGCACGCGCGGGACTCGTCGCGACTCCGCTCGCGATCCGCGGCGCCGCGCAGGGCGACTTCTCGCTGAACGGCACGATTGGCGATCCGCGACTCGAGGGCACGCTCGAAGCTATTCAACTGCGGTACGAGTCGGTCGGCCCCGCAACTCTTCATGCGCGAGCCACCGCGACGAGCCACATTGCCCGCCTGGACGAGATCGAGGGCAGACTCGGCGAGAGCTCGGCGCACGGCCGCGTGCAGCTGACCATCGATACGCGCCAGCTCGAGGGGCGGTTCGATGCATCCTTGAGAAATCTCACCCAGCTCTCGAGTGCGATCCCTCTGGCTGCGCGGCCCGAGGGCACACTCGACGTCCGGGCTTCCGTGGCTGGCTCGTTGACATCGCCGCAACTCGACGTGACGATGACGACAGAGGGGCTCGAGGTCGCCGGTCAACAGATCGATCGCGCCGACGCGCATGTGAGCGCGATTGGCAGCGCGATCACGATCGACCGGCTTCGGCTGGAAAGCGGCGAAGGGCGGCTCGACGCCAGCGGTCAGGTCGACCTCACCCGGCGGACCTACATCGCCCACGCTACCGCCGTCAGCTTGCCCATTCGCCCGCTTCCAGGTGAGGACGGGGCCGTGATGGTACCGATCAGGACACGCCTCAGCGGACAAGTCGATGGAGAGGGGTCGTTCGCGAACCCTGGCGGCCGCGCTCGCGTGTCATTTGTCGATACCAGTTGGGCCGACGCCGGTCTTGGCGCCGTCGACGCTGACCTCACCGCGAGTGGACGCCGCGTGTCGGTTGATCTCCGCGCACCTGATCTCCAATTGACCGGCTCCGGCAACGTGGGGATCGGCGCCGGCGATTCCGTGTCGGCGAACGGCCGCTGGGACCCAACCGATCTTGCGGCTCTTTCGCAGCGACTCGGGTGGTCGCCGCCATTTCCGCTGACGGGATCCGGGTCCATGCGCTTCGAAGTGTCCGGACCACGGGATCGGCCAGACGAACTTCGCATCGCGTCCGATCTGGATCGGTTGAGCCTCGACGTCGACGGGGAGGCTGTGCGGCTCGCTCAGCCGGCGCGGCTCGAGTACGACGCGCGCACACTCCGCGTGCGCAATGCCGACCTGACGGTCGGCGGTTCTCATCTGACGATCGCCGGCTCGCTGGGCGATCCCACTGCAGCGGGACTTGTGGCAACCCTGCAGGGATCGGTCGGCGACTTCGAGTTCCTCCAGCATTTCTCCCGGCCGCCCGACGCGGATCACTCCGGGTTGCCGCCGCCAGAGGGCTCCATCGCCGTTCGACTGACCGCGAATGGCTCGCTCGCGGCGCCAATTCTTTCAGGCTCTCTGCAACTCCGCGACGGGCGCCTCCCGATCACGATGCAGGCGGCGATCACCGATACGAATCTGACCGCGAGACTCGAGCTGGGTGTTCTGGCGATCGATGACCTGCGCGCCGCCTTCCAGGGCGCGACGCTGACGGCGTCGGGCCAGGTACCCGTCGACCTCTTCAGCGATCGCCTTTCTCAGCGATTGCGCGATGTGGTGCCACGGACAGGCGGGCCGGCCAATCTGACAGCGCTGTTGTCATCGGTAACGCCCCAGGCTGCCGCACCGTTCGTCGACCGAACGACGCTCGAATCGATCGCCGGACGTGTGGATGCCGTTGTCGACTTGCGCGCCGACCGCGCGGCGCTGGACCGAGTGGCAGGAACGGTCGTACTGAACCGCGCCGAGCTCTCGCTATCGGGTGTGTCGTTCGATCAGCAGACGCCGACACGCCTGCTCGTGCATGACGGCCGCGTCGACGTCGCCGCCTGGGATTGGGGGCGCGCTGACAATCACGTGATCCTCACCGGCGGCGTATCGCTCGGCGATGCCCACGCCCTCGACATCACTGCGAAAACCGCGCTGAACATGGGTCTGCTCAACGCGTTCACCCGTACCGGACGGACCGCCGGCCGGGCCGACGGGGAAATCCGTCTCGGCGGGACCGTCGCCGCGCCGACAATCGATGGCTTCGTGACCTTCGCCGAGGGCGAGCTCCGCATGAACGACCCGAGGCTCATCGTGACCGATCTGACCGGTACGGTGACGCTGAACCGCGACGCCCTCACGCTCGAACGGATCTATGCCACCGTGAATGGGGGGGCCGCAGAGATCGCCGGGTCGATTCACCATCGGTGGTTCAAGCCGCTCGACGGGCAAATCACGCTTCGCGCTCGTGACGCCGCCATCGATCTCTCCGGCCTTCGAGCCGAAGCGGACGCGGACCTCGCCTTCTCGCTCGAACAACGAGGTCCGACGCTCGCGGGCACTCTCACCCTGCTCCGCGGCGCCTACCGCGAACCCCTGTCGCTCACTGGCGGCCTGCTCCAGTCGATGCGCGCTTCGTCAGGGTTCGTCCAACCCGGCACCTCGTCTGCGCTCGAACCGGTCCAGCTCGACATCCGCATCGTGACCCAGGACGACCTGCTCATCGACAACAATTATGCGCAGCTCACGGCGACAGCCGATCTCAGGCTGGCCGGCACCCCGGCACAGCCTGCCGTGGTGGGTCGCGCCGCGCTGTCTGAAGGGGGGCTCATCTTCTTCGGCGGCCGGCGCTATCGGCTTGCCACTCAGGGATCGATCGATTTCGTCAACACGACCCGGATCGAGCCCATCCTCGACCTGCGCGCGGTGACGCGCGCCGGCGGCACCGAGATCACGCTGGCGATCAAAGGCGCTCCCGCCACGCTGGAGACGACGCTCACATCGGACGATCCGACATATTCGCAGAGCGATCTGATCTCGCTGCTGGTGACCGGCCGAACCGCGGCTGAGAGCGCATCCGCCGGCTACGCGGTGGGACGCGAGGAGCTGATCGGCTATCTCTCCGGCGAGCTGTTCGGCGCTGCGGGGCGCGCGGTCGGTCTGGATACTCTGCGTGTCGAGCAAGGCACGCCCGACCTTCGATTCGATGCAGGGCTCGTCGCCGGCGAAACCGACCCCGGCGCCCGGCTCACCTTCGGCAAGAACATCGGACGTCGCGCGCAGGTGGTCTTCTCGCAGAGCCTCCGGAACAGCGGCGGCACGACATGGATCGTGAGCTACGCCCCTCAGTCGCGCATCGAGCTCCGCGCCGTGTCTCTCGACAATGGCGACCGTCTGTACGGGTTCAGGCACGATCTCATCTTCGGCGCGTCGACCCCGGCCTCGGCGCGCACGCCGCCGCCGGAGCCGCCCAAAGTCACGAGGGTGGAAGTCTCAGGCGCCGGGCCGGACGAAGCCGCGCTTCGCTCGCGGTTGACGCTTCGCGCCGGCGATCGCTTCAGCTTCTTCCGCTGGCAGGACGATCGCGATCGGCTGGAGCTGTTCTACCAGCAGCGGGACCGTGCCTCGGCTCGCGTCACAACCCGCCGCGTTGCGGCCCAGACGCCTGGCACGCAGGGCGTGGAGATCGTGTACGACGTTCGTCCCGGTCCACGCACCAGCGTCGTCATCGAAGGCGTCTCTTTTCCCAATCGCGTCGTCGATGCCATGAAACGCGCGTGGACCCACGCGGTGGTCGACGAGTTCCTCACGGATGAGGTGGTCACCATCGCCAGAGGTGAGCTCGTCGACCGTGGCTTCGTTCGCTCCTCGGTGGCTGCAACGCTGGAGAACGCGCCCGATGCAGAGACGCTGCGCGTCGCGGTCGATCCGGGCCCCCACGTCGACGTGCGGCGTGTCGTATTCCGAGGCAACGAGCGCATCCCGAGCGTGAAGCTCTTCGAAGTGATCGCGAATCCTACGCTCGCGCGAAGTGTGTGGCTCGAGCCCGCCGGTGCCCGCGACGCGCTGATCGCCTTCTATCGCCGCGAAGGGTACTTGAGCGCGTCGGTGACGGTGGAGGAGATTGCGATCGACGGCGATGGGGCGACGCGAGTCATCGACGTGGACGAGGGGGAGCCGTTTCGCCTGCGTGACGTTCGCGTGGACGGCGCGCGGGCGTCGTCTGCGGACGACATCAGGAAGATGTCCGCGCTTTCGAGCGGCGAGATCTACTCGGAAGACCTGATCGATCGCGCGCGTCGGGCGATCATCGAGAGTTATCGTTCGCGGGGATTCAACAACCTTGGCCTCACGCTCCGGATCGAAGCGGTCGCCGGGCAGCCGGACGTGGACGTCGCCATCACCCTCGACGAGGGACCGCAGCAACGCGTCCGGGATATTGCGATCGCCGGCCTCGTTCGAACGAATCCCGAACTGGTCCGTCGCGCGCTCAAGCTCGAGGCCGGGCAACCGGTGAACCTCGCCGAGTGGGCCACTGCGCGCCAACGGCTCTACGAGACCGGGGTGTTCCGAAGCGTGGACATTCAACCCGAGCCGATTCCGATCGCGGCGGAGCCGAACGTGGACACGCCGGCCGGCCTTCCAGAGCAGCCGATCCGCTCGAAGGTGACGCTCGCCGAGTGGCCAGCGGTTCGCCTTCGGTACGGGCTCGAGGTCGACGATCAGCTGAATTCCCCGAGCGATACCGCCAGCACCTTCGCGCTCGCGCCGTTGAGCGAGGCGGGGCGTGTCTTCGACCTGGGGATCGCGAGCGATATCAGCGCCCGAAATCTCTTCGGCAATGCGATTTCAGTCGGTCTGGCGGGCCGCTACACGCGCGACTTCCGCGCCGCGCGCGCGTATGCCACGTCACCGTATTTCTTCGGGCGCCGGATCACCTCCACCGTGTTCCTCTCCCGGTCGCGCGAGCTGGTGGTCGAGTCAGCAGGGGGCGCGCTGGGGCCGCCCAAAAAGATCGTGGCAGACAAGACCGACCTGACGTTCGAACAGCGCCTGAGACCATTTCCAAAGACCGAGGTCGCCTACCGCTACGCGCTCGAGCGGAACCATACCTTCGATCTCCTACCCCCATCGCCGGAGAATCCGATCCCGTTCGACGTTCCGGCGAACGTGGCGCGACTCGCATCGACCGTGCTCGTCGACACGCGCAACGACCTGGTCGACGCCACGCGCGGGCTGTTTCACTCCTCCGATTTCGAATACGCTCCACCGGCGCTCGGCTCCGAGCTGCGATTTGCCAAGTACCTGCTCCAGCAGCGCTACTACCGTCGGGTGGGCAGCGTCGTGCTTGCCTCTGCCGCGCGTCTTGGCCTGGCGACGGCGTTCGACCAGTCGTTGATTCCCAGCGAGCGCTTCTTTGCGGGTGGCGGCAACAGCGTGCGTGGCTACGACGAGGATACGCTCGGCCCGCGCGATCGATTCGGCGATGTCGTCGGCGGAAATGCCCTGCTCGTGCTGAACGAGGAGATCCGGTTCCCGATCTACAGGTGGGTGCGCGGCGTCGGCTTCTTCGACGCGGGGCGCGCCTTTGAGACCGTCGGAAGCATGACGCTCGAGGGCCTGCCCTCGGGGGCCGGCGTCGGCCTGCGGGTGCAGACCCCGATCGTATTGCTGCGCGTCGACCTCGCGGTGCCGCTCGACACCACCCTGGGCCCCCGCAAGCAGCGCTGGTTCTTCTCAATCGGCCAGGCGTTCTAGGAGCGACTTGCGCAATTCTGAATTCTTAATTCGTGTAAGGCCATTACTTCCCGCCGAGCGTTCTCATGATCGACTGTACTTCCGGGCGCGAAGGCGACTGGGGCGCGAGCTTGAGGAACGTGTCGAAATGCGACGCCGTCAGGTCGATGCGCCTTACCTTGGAGTACGCGAGACCAGCGTAGTAGTGGGCATCGGCCCACGACGGATCGAGCTCGGTCGCCTTCTCGAACGCCGCTGCGGCATTGGCCATGTCCTGGCGGACGCTGAGCGCGAGTCCGCGCTGGTAGTGTGCCTCGGGTAACGCGTTGCCGCGGGCGACCGCTTGATTCGCCGCATCCAGTGCCGCGGCGGCATCCGCCGCCAGCAGCGCGACCGCGGACCGCCCGATGTCGCGCCAGGGATCGTCGTCGCCTCGCGCGGCAAGCTCACCGTACACCTGGCGTGCTTCGTCCCGGTGTCCGATCTTCTGGTGGCTCTGAGCGACGAGATAGGTGACGCGAGGCTGCTCGTCCCCGGACACCTGTGCCGAAGACGCCGCGGCAATCGCCTGCTGATACTGTCCGGCATCGTAAAGCTTGCGCAGGTCCGACAGGCTCTGCGCAGAAGCCGACCGGGCGGCCGCGGCCAGGAGCGCCAGTGCAAGCGCCGATATCCAACGTGTCATCATCTTCCTTTCACGCCGCCTCCGTCATCGCGGTGGAGAACCGTGCGCGTCCGAACAGGCCAGTCTTGCCCCGAAGTATGCAGTACGCGGAAAACTCGGATTCGTCGAACGCACTGCGCGCAATCACTCGAGCGCCAGGACGGACCGCTTACGTGTTGATGGTAGCACCTCGCCACGCCACGACAACAATCGTCCGGCTGTGCTTGAACAATTCACCCGGTCACCCCTTCACCAATTCACCAATTCACCAAGTCACCAATTCACTAATTCACTAATTCACTAATTCGCTGATTAGCGTGTTCGCTCCCGTGGATCAGGTTTCACCGTCAGCGGCTGGATGTAGCTCTGCCCGTTGACCGTCAGCTTCACGGAGAAGCTGCCCGGCGCTACCGGCGGAAGGCCGCCGCGTCCGCCGCCTCCCCCGCCGCCGCGGCCGCCGCGTCCTCCGCGACCGCCTGCCGGCGGATCAGGATGGAGATCCCACACGAAGCGATGCATGCCGGCAGCGGTCGATGGCGGCTCCTGCCCTCGCTGCCAGATCGCATTCACTGCGAGCGTGCCCGGATCGACCACCGGCACCGGATCGCTGCTCGAATAGCGGCGGATCGTCGCACCGCTCGCGTTCAGAATCTCAATCATGAGCGGGCCGCCGGCCGCCGTTTTCAGGTAGTAGTCGAGGATCGCGCCGGTCGGCGGGTTTTCGGCCGCCGGCTCGTCCTTCTGCGTCGGCGTCCCATCGTCTGTGTTCGGCGGGATGATGATCGCGTCGGCCGGCTTGAACAGATGCGCGTTCCGCTCCGCGATATCCGCGGTCACCTGCCGCAGCGCGCTGATGTCGTCGAGCACCCAGAACCCGCGCCCATGCGTGGCGACGATCAGATCGTTGTCGTGAAACGCGAGGTCGCGCATGGAGGTCGGCGGCAGATTCAGCTGCAGCGACTGCCAGTCGTCGCCGTCGTTGAACGACACGAACACGCCCAACTCGGTGCCGGCCGCCAGCAGACCGCGCCGCTTCGGATCTTCTTTGACCGTCTGCATGTATACGCCGGCTGGCAGGCCGCTGGTGATCTTCTGCCACGTCTTGCCGCCGTCCTTCGTGCGAAAGACGTACGGCTCGTTGTCGGTGAGCCGATGGCGGTCGACCGCCGCGTACGCTTCGTTCGCGTCGAAGTGCGACGCTTCGAGCATCACGACCTTGCTCCACGCGCTCAGCTCGCGCGGCGTCGCGTTCTGCCACGTCTTGCCGTCATCCGGCGTCACATGGATGTAGCCGTCGTCGGTGCCGATCCAGAGGAGCGGCGCCCGAACTGCGGAAGGGGCGATCGTGTAGATGACGCCGAGCCGTTTCGATTGCGGCGGCGCGTCGGCGGCCGTCGCCGCATCGAGGTTCGGCGGCACGCCCGGATTCTCGCGCGTCATGTCCTCGCTGATGCGCGTCCAGTGGCCGCCGCCGTCGGTGGTCTTGAACAGATACTGATCGCTGAAATACAGCGCGCGCGGATCGGCCGGCGAGAACACGAGCGGCACGGTCCACGTGTGGCGCGCCGGCGTCGGAAGGTCGACTTCCGGCGAGACGTTCTCGATCTTGCCGGTCTCGACGTTGCAGCGCGTCACCGTCCCGCCAAAGAGGATCTCCGGATGCAGCGGGTCGGGCGCCGTGTAGCCGGCCTCGCCACCGGCGCATCCCGGCTCCCAGTCGCGCATCGTGATTCCGGCAAACCTGCCGCGCGAACGGACCCGCACGGCCCCGCTGTCCTGCTGCGCGCCGGTCACCCAGTAGGGAAACGAGTTGTCGGCCGCGAGACGATAGATCTGCGCCGTCGGCTGATTGAGCCACGAGCTCCACGTCGGATGATCGGCATGGCCGTCCACGCTGATCACCGCCCCCTGATCGCCGCCGAGAATCATGCGACTGCCATCGTCCGGGTAGATCCAGAGCTGGTGGTAGTCGTCGCCGCCCGGCGATCCTTTGAACGGCTCGCCGAACGTGCGTCCGCCGTCCCGCGATCGATAGACGCCGGTGTTGGAGACGTAGACGAGATCCGGGTTCTTCGGGTCGACCGCGACCTTGCCGAAGTACCAGCCGCGGCCCCAGATGCGGCTGTCGTCCGACGTCTTGCTCCACGTGCCCCCTGCATCGTCCGAGCGGAACAGGCCGCCTTCCTTCGCGTCCACGATCGCGTACACGCGGCGGCTGTTCGCCGGCGCCACCGCAATACCGATGCGGCCGAGGCCGTCGGCCGGCAGACCGCTGGTCAGCTGCTGCCAGTTCGCGCCGCCGTCCGTCGACTTGTACAGCCCGCTCCCCGGACCGTACGACGGCGGATAGATGCTCCAGGGCGGACGACGGGTGTTCCAGAGGGCGGCGTAGATCGTCTGCGAGCTGGTGGGATCGAAAGCGAGGTCGATCGCGCCGACGTCGTTGTTCTTGAACAGAACTTTCTGCCACGTGGCACCGCCATCCCGCGAGCGGTAGACGCCGCGATCCGGGTTCGGGCCGTACACGTGACCGAGCGCTGCGACGAACACGACGTCGGGATTCTGCGGATCGACGATCACCCTGCCGATCTGCCGCGTGTCGTCGAGGCCGATGTGGGTCCACGTCTTTCCGGCGTCGGTGGACTTGTACATCCCGTTGCCGTAGGAGATCTGCGACCGCATGTCCGCTTCGCCGGTGCCGACATAGACGATGTCCGGCCGCGACGCTGCGACGGCGACGGCGCCGATCGAGGCGATCGGCTGCGAGTCGAAGATCGGGAGCCAGGTCCGGCCCGCGTTCGTGGTCTTCCAGACGCCGCCGCCCACCGATCCGAAGTAGAAGGTGTTCGGCTGACCCGGGACGCCGCTGACGCCATTGACGCGCCCGCCGCGGAACGGTCCGATCATCCGCCACCGCAAGCCCGCGTAGAGGTTCGGATCCACGCGCGCCTGCTGTGCGACGACGCGCGTCAGCGCGCTCATCGCGAACGGCGCCGCCAGCGCAGCGATCAGGAAGGCGGTCGGGAATCGTCGTCGTCTCATCGTGCGCCTCAGAAAATGACCCGCGCCGCCACCGCACGTTGCGCGGTTCGCCCGAGCCGATGCCGAGCGCGCTGGTGCCATTTCAAGTGTCGGTCAGCGGCCCGAAGCTGTGGCGACGGCACCGGCTCACTCGCCAATTCACCCATTCACCAATTCACCAATTCGCCAATTCTCGTTGTCAGCGCCCTTGCGCGCGCTGGATGGCGGCGAAAAGGGCCTGCTTGGTCGCTGCCGACGCCACGAACAAGTCCTCGGGCATCGCCGATACATGCCGGAGCATGTCGGCGTAGATCACATCGGCCTGGTAGAGATCCAGGCTGAGGCCCGCGAGATACTGCAGCCGCAGGTTGCGGTCGTGGTTCAGCTGCGCGTTCCGGAGCCACGGCTCGAGATCCGGTTTTCTCCCGGCGTAGGTCGCGAACAAATCCACCGCCGAGTTCATGCCGATCTCGCGCAGCGACTTCGCCATCGGCGCGTACTCCGGCCGCTGCAGCTTCGCCTGGATCGCGTCGACGTCGATTTTCGTCGGCTGATTCTGGCCGAGCAGCACGAGGTCGTAGCCCTTGCCCTCGTTCGTATTGCCCCACACGATGCCGTTCGGAAACACCTCGAGGAACGTCCCGATCTCGCTTTTCACCGCGTCGGTATTGCTCTCGTAGAGCTGCACGAACAGCGTCACGACGCCGCCCGGGTTCAGGTGCGCTTTCACGAGCTCGAAGAACTCGACGGTGTAGAGCATGGCCGCGCCCTTCACCCACGGATCGAGGGGGTCCGACGTGACAGCGTCGAACGTCTCATCGGTCGTCTCGACGAAGTGGCGCGCGTCGTCGATTCGCACGCGCACTTTCGGGTTGCGGACCACGTCGAAGTTGTGCTCGCTGAAGTACGTCGACACCACGCGCGGCACCAGCGGCTCGATCTCGGCGATCGTTTCGTGATCCACCGCCGGGTCCACGGAGACGGCGCCGGCCGTCACGCCCGCGCCGCAGCCGATGACCAGCACTCTGCGCGGATGCTCCGGGATGAGCGTCGTCAGGTGGCCGAGCATCCGTTGCAGGCGCATGTCCTGCGGCTCGCTCGACGCCTGCACCTTGCCCGCGTTGTGATAGTTGCGGACGCCGTTGGACAGCTCGGACACGGCGACCGCGGCGTTCAGCCCCTCGCCGACGTAGATGACGTTGGCCTGGCCCACGCGGGTCGCCGCGTAGCGGCCGTACGCGACGAGCAGGCCCGGCAGCGCGTGCACGCTCCGTGCGAGCAGGCCCGCCGCGACCATCGCGAACGCCAGCACGATCGTCGCACCGACGTTCCATCCTTTGGCGTTCGCCGGATTGCCGGCGCCCGCGTACGACGGCTCGAGCATCAGCAGCGCCGACAGCGCCGACGCGATGATGATGACCTGCTCGGCGTGCGAGCTGCCAATCCACGGGATGAGCACGAAGCTGGTCAAGAGCGAGCCGACGATCGCGCCGACCGTGTTCGCGGCGTATACGCCGCTCGCGAGGCGGCCGGCGTCCTGCTCCGTGGGGGCCGTGGCGGCGAGCGCCAGCGGAAAGCTCGCGCCCCAGAGCATCGCGCCCGGCAGCACGACCCACAGACAGCGGACGAGATCGAGCTGCAACGTGAACCACGGGGTCGTCGCGATCGAGGGATTGATCGGCCAGTACGGCAGCGACTCGGTCAGCTCGTACGCCGCCCACGCGATGGCGCCGCACAGCAGGAGCTGGCACCAGCCGAGCGCGCGGCGTGGCGACGCGATGCTGCGCGCGAGCTCCGCGCCGATCGTGCTGCCGATGCCCAGGCCGACGAGGAACACCGCGAGGATCAGTGCGAACGTGTAAACCGTCGCGCCGAAATGCAGCGACAGCAGCCGCGTCCAGATCACCTCCGCGGACAGCGCCGTCAGCCCCGACAACGCGATCGTCACGTGGACAGGCCACGCGCCCGAACCCACGCCGGTCGAGCGCGCCTGCGCCGCATCCGCCTCGTACGATGTTCGTGCGGACAGCACGTAGGCGATGGCCGCCACGAGAACGTTGATCGCGGCCGCGACGAACGTGGCGGTGGCCACGTCGAAGACGCGCAGCAGATAAAACCCCGCCGCGAGGCTGCCGATCACCCCGCCGGCGATGTTGCCGCCGTAGAAGAATCCGAGCCAGGCGACGCCGTCGGGCGTGGCCTTCACCCAGCGCGAGATGGCCGGCAGCGTTGCGCCCATCAGCACCGTCGGCGGCAGCAGACAGATCCCCGCGATCACGGCGCGAAAGACGATGCCCGAGAGCCCTTCGCCTGCCCACGCCGTGTAGATGCCGCCGACCAGCGGCATGCCGATCAGGATCAGGAGCGCGAGGACGCCGATGCCGAGCTCGAGCCCCGCATACACGCGCAGCGGATGCTGGCGCGCGGAGATCAGGCGCGGCAGCAGCAGGCTCCCGAGGCACATGCCGGCCATGAACGTGCCGAGCAGGATGCCGAGCGAGATCGCCGACGATCCGATCACGAGCTGCAGCAGCTGGAACCAGACGATTTCGTAAATCAGCGCGGCGCATCCGCTGCCGACAAACAACAGGAATAGCGCAGGGAGATAGCGGCGCGGGCTCATGTTGGAGACGCGAGTGTACATCGGGAGGTGCGGAGGGAGGGAAGGGGTGGGGGAAGTGCAGAGGTGCGAGGTGCGAGGTGCGACGTGCGAGGTGCGACGTGCGACGACGTCATGGCTGATGGCTGAGGGCTGATGGCAGATGGCCGATGGTCGCGTCGACCATCGGCCATGAACCATTTGCCATCAGCCATCAGCCATCAGCCATGGCAGTGTTCTGTGTTTCTACTTGAGATGCTTGCTTACGAGCTTCGTCATCTCGAACATGTTGACGGTGGCCTTGCCGCCGAACACTGGCTTCAGCGTCTCGTCCGACTTGATCATCCGTTTGTTCTTCTTGTCCTGCAGGCCGTTCTTCTTGATGTACGCCCACAGCTTCTTCGTCACCTCCGTGCGCGGAATCGGCTTCGTCCCGACAACTTCGGAGAGCGCGGGGCTCGGCTGCACCGGTTTCATGAATGCCGCATTCGGTTTGCGCTTGCTTGCTGCTTTCTTTGCCATCTCGTCTCCTTGTGAAGGACGTCCGCTGGGCGTCCGGTCTGGCTGGGCTCTATTATGAACGTATCTTCCCCTCTGTACCAGCCCTGTTTTCAGAGGAGAACGGCGTAGCTGAGGACGTCCTGCGGTTCACCCGGCTTCAGGTTCGGAAACTCCGAATAGCCGCGAAGCACGCCTTCCCGCATGAATCCGCACTTTTCCAGCACGCGCGCCGAGGCGCGATGCTCGTGTGGCAGAGCGCATAGAGGCGCCGGACGCCCAGCGGACGCGCCGTCTCGACCATCGCGCCGAGCGCTTCGGTCGCATAGCCGCGGCCCCAGGCGTCTCGGTTGAGCACGTACCCGGTCATGGCGCGATAGGAGGTTTCGAAGAGGAAGCCGGTGCTGCCCAGGAGCTCTCCGTCCTGGCGCGAACTGATCAGGTACGCGCCGGCGTGCGATCGGTTCCACTCGCGTCGCTGTAGCTTAGAAACCCGCGCGTATCGTCGACCGTGCGATGCCGCGGCCAACCGACGAGGCGCGTGACCTCGGCGTCGCTCGCGTAGCGCGCGAAGATCGGGTTGGCCTCGCTCGCCTGCGGCCGCCGCAGGACGAGCCGCGCCGTTTCGACGCGCTCAGGACCGCGGCGCGCTGACATACGGCTCGCAGGCGGCGTGATCGGTCGTGCGGCCGGCGGCGCCCGCCTGCAGCGCCGCGCGCAGCGTGTCGCCCAGCGGCAGCTTCGTCAGCGTGCGGCCGTCGACGAGCACGTACACCGTTTCAGCGGAGACGATGATCCGGTCGTCGCCGGCGATGCGAAAGTCGGTGCCGATCGTGAACGACGTCGTTCCGAGGCGCGTCGCGGCGATGGACAGCTCCAGCACCTGATCGAAGCGTGCGGGCGCCTTCCACTCGATCGTCTGCTTCACGAGCTGGAAATCGAGGTGCCCGTCGAGAAAGTCGGGCAGCACGCCGATCGCGCGGAGGAACTCATTGATCGAGACGTCGACGTACTCACCGTACCGCGAGTTGAAGACGACCTTCTGGGCGTCACACTCGACGTACCGGACGCGGAGGTAGTAGCGAAATGGGTTCAGCGTTCCCACGGACGCCCGGGGCTCGCCGCGCTCTTGACCCAGTCGGCGAGCGCTTTCCATTCCGGATCGTCCTGCGACGACCAGTGCTTGCCGCCCGGATGGAACTCGGTGCCGCCGGCTTCATGCGCAAGCGGCATCGTCAACAGCCGGCTCTTGAGCGGCACGCCGGGCAGAACCACCCGCGATGCGGCTTCGAAGTTCTTCCGTGACTCCTCTTCGGTGTACGCGGCGCGACCGGCCGGCAGCCGCTGCAGCCGGAACGCCGTGCCGGTCGAGTGACACGTGATGCAACGGGCGTGGCCGGGACGCTTCTCGGCGAGCAGCGGCTGCACTTTCGCCTTGAAGTAGTCGAAATCGAGCGTCGAGGCCGCCTGGGGAAGGAAGCTCAAAAAAAGGATCAGCCACATGGCCGAGTAGTTTAAAGTGTCTGGCTATGAAGACCAAACTTTCTTTGATCCTGGCGCTGTCCGCGGTCGCCGCTCTGACGCTGCACGCCGCCACCGTGCGCATCGTCCAGACCAACGCGGCCGGCGACAGCGTGATGCTGATTGATCCGGTGACGAACAAGGTCGTGGGCGAAATCAAGGACATCGAGGTGAACCACGGCGCGGCTGTCGCGCCCGACGGCAGCAGGTTCTACATCACCAACGAAGCCGAGTCGACGCTGGATGTGGCCGACGCGAAGACGTTGAAGGTCACGAAGCACATTCCGCTGACCAACCACCCGAACAACGTGGCGGTCAGCAAGGACGGCAAGCGCGTCTACGTCGCGATCGTCGCGGGCGCGGGAGCGGTCGACGTGATCGATACCGCCACGCTGACGCGCGTGAAGAGCATCCGGACCGAAGGCGGCATCCACAACACCTACGTCACCCCGGACGGTAAGTTTGTCGTCGCCGGCTCGATCCCCGGCCGCAAGATCAACGTGATCGATCAGAAGACGGAAGAAATCGTCTGGACGCTGCCAACCTCGGAGGGCGTGCGCCCGATGGCGTTCGACACCAACCCGGACGGCTCGACCAAGCGCATCTTCGTGCAGCTCTCGGGTTTCAACGGCTTCCTCACCGTCGACTTCGCCGCGCGCAAGATCGCCGACACCATCAAGCTGCCCGAACTCCCCGCCGCGGAAAGGGTAACCGAGGGGCTGCAGGGTGCGCCGGCGCACGGGCTCGCCGTGACGCCGGACGGCACGATCCTGGGCGTGTTGAGCAAGATGAACACGCGCGTCTACTTCTTTTCGCTGCCCGATTTGAAGATGCTCGGCGAGTCGAAGGTCGGCCACCATCCGGACTGGCTGACGTTCACGCCCGACGGCAAGCGCGTCTACGTCGCCAACGCGGGCTCGAACTCCGTGTCGGTCGTCGACGTCGCGACGCACAAGGAAATGACCCAGATTCCGGTCGGACAGGTCCCGAAGAGGAACATCACGGCGGTGCTCCCGTAAGAATTGGACTCGCCAATTCACCAACTCGCCGACTACCGTGCTTCCCTGTTGAATTTCAGGTCCCAGACGCGGTCCTGCTTCACGCTCAACGCCGTCACACGGCCGCTCGCGTCGCGCCGGAAGATGACGGTGCCCAGCCCGCCGGCGCCGAACGCGTCGGCGTAAATCGGCGTCAGCCCGATCGTCGTGTCGGGGCGCCGTTTCAACACCAGCTTGCCGTGCTCGACCAACGCGGTGAGCACGGTCTCCGCCTCGTCGCTCGCATAAATGCCCGCGTACGTCTCGAGATCCTGCACCGTCGGGCTCGCGGCCCGCACGCGTGCGAACTCTTCCACGGTGCCGAATTCATCGGTGCGCCGCATGCCGTGCGCGTCGACTTCCCAGACCTGCCGCCCCGCCGTGAGGAATCGAAGAGCTGATTGCGGCAGCAGCGGCACGCGATCCGCGCGCAGGCTGCCGTCCTTCTCGCGCGCAATCGTCGCCGGCAGACCCGTGTCGTCGCTGCGATACAGGCCGGCAATCCTGTCGACGTCGGCGTCGGTCAACGTGTAACTCGCGACCGGATCCGACGGCTTCAAACGGTCGGCGAGAAACATGTCGGCCACGGTATGCGCGTATTGCGTGGCCTGCCCGCTGGTCGCATTGCACAGCACGGCGACCGACACGCGCTCGTCGGGAAAGCGCGTCAGAAACGCCGAGTACCCCGCCGTCGATCCGCTGTGATACACCTCGCGCAGACCCTTGTGCGTGCCCACGAACAGGCCGAGGCCGTAGCCATGCGGCCGGCCGTCGTTGAACGTCCCCACCCGCTGCTGTTCGGTGACGAGCGATGCATCACCGACGATCGGCGACGTGAAGTTCTCGTTCCACTTCAGCAGGTCCCCGACCGTCGTCAGCAGCCCGCCGTTGCCGTAGACATTTTCGAACGGCATGTCGGTCCGGAACTCGCCGTTGCGGTCGGCATACGCCATCGCGCGCCCCTTGACGATGCGCGTGTAGTCGTCGCGCCAGGAGGTGTGCGTCATGCCAAGCGGTTGAAAGAGCCGCGTGCGCGTGAACTCCGGAAACGGCGTGCCGCTGACCCGCTGCACGATCATGGCGGCGAGATTGAAGCCGGTGTTGGAGTACGACCAGCGCGTGCCGGGCGTGAAGTTCAGGGCATGCTGACCGCTGACGATCTCGAGCACGTGCGCGTGTGTGTGCACGCGGGTCGTGCGCGGCCAGCCGGCGATGCCGGCCACGCTCCCCCAGTCGCGCAGCCCGCTCGTGTGATTCAGCATGTGGCGGATTGACAAGGGCGATCCGTAATCCGGCAGTTCCGGGATGTGCCTGCGCACCGGATCGTCGAGCGACAGTTTTTTCTCGCGCGCGAGCAGCAGCACCGCGGCGGCGGTGAACTGCTTCGACACCGAGCCGGCCTCGAAGATCGTGTCGGGCGTGATGCGGACATCGTGCTCGAGGTCGGCCATGCCGTAGCCCCTGGCGAGCACCGGCCTGCCGTCCGTGGCGACGCCGACCGCGCACCCAGGCGTCGTCGACGTCCACTTCGCGAAGACGGAATCCACTTTGCCGTCGACGTCGACGGCCGTCTGGCGGGAGAGCGCGAGCCCGCCGCTCGCGAACGCCGTCGTGATAACGAATGCGCACAGGACTCTTGACGGCGTCGCATTCATGATTGCATCGTCTTTGCGGGCGATTCGTGCGTTTTCTGCCATAACGACCTCGTTTTGCGGCTCACGCAACGAGAGATGCCACGTCGCGGCCTCATCGTCTCCACTTGATTCGCGTGTAGGCGACGCGGAACCCGTGGCGCTCGGCGTTGCGCTGCGATTCGCTGCCGGGCAGGGCGCCCATCAAAGCGATGTCGCAGCCGTGCGCGGCGGCGTACCGCAGCCGCCGATCGAGCAGCGCGTTCTGCGCGCCGCGCTTGCGCGCGTCGGGAATCGTGCTGGCGCCGGCGAGGTGCGCGACACCGTCGCACAGGATCAGCGCCGCCGTCGCGATCGGCCGGCCGTCGAGCTCCGCCAGAAACAGCCGGATGCCCTCGCTCGCCGCGTTCACGCGCTGCATGTCGTACATGAAGTCGCCGTGGCCGAGCTCGCGCCAGCCCTCGGCCGAGGTTCGCGCGAACATCTCCGCTTCGCTTTCGCCAATCAACCGGACATCGACTCGTCCGGCTGTCGCGCCGCCCTCGGGGGCGACCGTGCCGATCGGCCGATACATCACGCTCGTGAATTCGAACGGCTGGTAGCCGCGCTCGCACAGCATCGGCACCAGCGCGGGATCCGCGAGCGGGCTGATCTCGTGAAACACCGGGGCGCCGCGGGCGCCGTAGAACGATTCGATCGCCTCGAGCTCCGCGATCGTCGGCAGCTGAAAGATGCCGAGGCCGAAGGTCTGCGTGATCGGAGAGGCAGGGCCGTCGAACATCGCGAAGGCGCCGGCGACCTCGATCCAGGCGGCACCGCTCTCCGGCGACGCGCGCGCGCGGGCGTCGACGGCGCGCGCGTTGCTCGTCGCTTCCGCGCGCTCGAGCCGCCGCGCGAGCGCGACATCGGCGAACGGGACCGAGGATTCGATCATCGGCCGACCGCGAGCTCGCTGCCGTCCGGCAGCCTGAGACAGCGCAGCACCGCTCCCTCCGGGAGCTCGAACACGAACGCGAGCGTGGCGCGCGCCCCTGCTTCGAGCATCACGCTGCTGCTCGAGGTCCGCGTCAGCGCGATGATCGCCTCCGACGGTAGAATCTCCCCCACTTCCCGGCCGGCCGGCAGGACGTCGAGCGGAAGAATCAGGTCGCCGCCGCCGCCCACGGCGATCGGCTCGTAGTGCGCGCCGCCGGCCGAGACGAGCCTGAAGCGCCGGACCTCCGCCAACATCGGCTCCTCGCCGACGGTGATGATCACCATCTGCAGCCGGTCGCCCGGCAACGGCCGGATCGTGCCCTTCAGGTTCAGCGCCGGATTGGAAAACGGCAGCGGCTCGGTCACGCTCCGGCTCGACATCATCGTCGCCGCGGCGACCGGCGTCTGGAGCGCGAGCCAGGTGAACAGGATCAGCATCACTTTCGACTGTCACACAAAAAAAGGGCGGCAGCTCTTGGCTGTCGCCCCAATTCCGACTTCAGAGTTCTGAATTCCGAATTCTATACCCCTGCCGCCGTGGTCCTCGACCTGGCCGGGAAGATCTCCTTGAACGCCGTCATGAAGCGCGCCATTTCCTCGGCGGTTCCGACCGACACGCGCATGTGCTTCGTCATCGGCGGGAACGGCCGGCCGACGGCAATCTTCTTCGCGGCGAACTCCTGGATGACCGTCTGAATCTCGCGGCCGATCGCTACCATGAAGAAGTTGGTTTCCGACGGCAGGCACTCGTAGCCGTGCGCCGCGAGCTCGCTCGTCGTCTTCTTGCGCAGGTCGATGACCTTCTTCTTCACCTCGGCCTGCGACGCCGTGTCTTTCAGCGAGGCGACGCCGCCCCACTTCACGAGCGCGTTGATGCTGCCCATGCTGTACGGCCGCATCCTGTCGATGTACTCCTTCGACGCGACGGCGTAGCCGAGGCGCATGCCGGCGAGCGCCGCGATCTTCGAGAAGGTCCGCGCGATGACGACCGGGCGCCCTTCCAGCACGTACGGGAGCGAGGTCGCGTACCGCGCATCGTCGACGAAATGGTGATAGGCCTCGTCGATCAGCACCGGCATGTCCTTCGGTGTGCCGTCGAGCAACTGCTTCACTTCTGCCTTCGTGACAACGATGCCGGTCGGGTTGTTCGGGTTGCACAGGTACACGAGCCCGAGCTCGCTCGCGTGATCATTCGCCGCCTTGATCATCGCAGGGATGTTCTGCGTGTAGTCCTTGTTGAGCGGCAGCTTGATCGCGCTCGTCTTGATGCTCGTGGCGTGCTGATACACCGTGCTGTACGTCGGCTCGACGCCGAGCACTTTCTTGCCGCCCAGCAGGAACGTCGTCCCGACGACGTCGAGGATCTCGCCGGAACCGGCGCCGAGCAGAATGTTCTCGGGCTTCACGCCGTGATGCTTCGCAATCTCGCCGACGAGATTGCCGTCCGGATACCCGTAGCGGTTCGAATACTTCCAGGCGCCGTTCATCGCCTTCATCACCGACTCGGGCGGCCCCCAACAATTCTCGTTGCTCGAGAGGTGCGCCATCAGGTCGTAGTCGTCCATGGGGCGTGGAGCGCGCGCCGCGCCGCCTGGCGCCGGCGGCCTGTTCTGCGCGAAGAGATCGACCTCCGGCCCTATGCCCAGGTAACCGAGTGCCGCCGCAACGCCGCTCACAAAACTCCGGCGCGAAACAGTCATAGCTCCTCCGATGTACTGACGTTCAACGAATCGAAGCATTCTAACGCGACAGACCCGGCCTGGCGTAGATCCTTTTCACGCCCCGCCCAACTGTGCTGTGGGCGGCGTTCACGCCCTTTCCCGGCCTTTCCTGCGCTCTGCTCCTGACCAATTGCAGTGTGCTGTCGTCGCGCCCGTCTCGCCGTCGCACCCGCCCCGCCCTTGCTGCCCTCCTCGCCCTGCCAGTCAGCTTCCCGCCTCGCGAAGAGGAGAGGGAGGGACACCGGCGCCGCGATGAATGCGGTCGCTCTGAAAGTAGCGCGATGCCAGCAGGAGCTAGGGCCGTCCGGCCAAGTCCCGCAGCGAATCTCCCGTGACCCGGAAGATCGTCCACGCGTCCATCGGCTTCGCGCCGAGCCTCTTGTAGAACCCGATGGCCGGCTCGTTCCAGTCGAGCACCGACCACTCGAACCGGCCGCACCCGCGCTCGACGGCCAGCGCCGCCAGATGCGTGAGCAGCGCCTTGCCGAAGCCGTGCCCGCGGTACTCCGGCACGACGAAGAGATCTTCGAGGTAGATCCCCGGCTTGCCGAGAAACGTCGAGTAGTTGTGAAAGAACAGCGCGAACCCGGCCGGGGTGTCGCCCGCATAGGCGATCACGACCTCAGCCGACGGATGCGGACCGAAGAGCGTTTCGCGTAATCCCTCCTCGGTAGCGGTCACTTCGTCGGCCATCCGCTCGTACTCGGCGAGCGCTTTGATCAACGAGAGGATCAGCGGGACATCGCGCTCGATTGCGCGCTCGATGCGAAACGTCGCCGTCGCATTCATGTCAGTCGTTTCCCTTCCGCAGAACGCTTGATGAGCGCGTCCAGCCGCTTCAGCCGCGTCTCGTCCTTTTTGGCGCTCATGATCCAGAACGTCACGAGCTTCTGATAGCCGGGCGGCTGCGCGCGAAAGAAGGCCAGCGCCTTCGCGTTCGCCGTGAACGTCCGCTCGAGCGCGGGGTCGAGCGTCGACGGACGGTTCTCGAACGAATACAACTGCGCTTTCTTCGGATCGCGATGCTCGAACGCGTGCCGTCCGGCCGGCGCCACGCGTCCCAGCTTGATCAGTTCCTTCACGCGCTTCAGGTTGATCGCGCTCCAGATGCTGCTCGCCAGGCGCGGCGTGAAGCGATGCGTGTAGCTCGACTCGTCCACCCGCTTCTTGATCCCGTCGATCCACCCGAAGCACAGCGCCTCGTCGACCGCTTCCTTGTAGCCGATGCCCGATTTGCCCGAGCCCTTCTTGTAAAAGCCGACCCACAGCTCGCGATCGGTCGCGTGATGCGTCTCGAGCCACTTCCGAAACTCTGTCTGGGATTTGAAGAACGCCGGCTTCATACTCTGTAAACCATTTGCTCCCGAAACTCGTCTACTCGTGCACCGCCATGCTCAACCTGAAATTCGCGATCCGCACCCTCTTCAAGGCCCCATTCGTCACGATTGTCGCCATCGTGTCGCTGGCGCTCGGGATCGGGGCGAACGCCGCCATCTTCTCACTCTTCAATCAGCTGCTGCTCAGGCCGCTGCCGGTGCCGGAGGCGGGCCGTCTGGTCAACCTCGCGGCACCCGGCCCGAAGGCCGGCTCGACCTCGTGCAGCCAGATCGGCGATTGCGAGGCCGTGTTCAGCTATCCGATGTTCCGCGACCTCGAGCGCGTGCAGACGCCGTTCACGGCGATCGCGGCCCATGTCACGTTCGGCGCCAATCTGGCGGCGCGCGGCCAGACGCAGAACGGCGAAGGGCTGCTCGTGTCCGGCAGCTACTTTCCCCTCCTCGGCATCAAGCCGGCGATCGGCCGCCTGCTCGGCCCCGACGACGACCGCGCGCTCGACGAGTCGCACGTGGTGGTGATCAGCTACGCGTACTGGCAGAGCCGCTTCGCGCTCGACCCGAACGTACTGAACCAGCCGCTCACTGTCAACGGCCAGACGATGACCATCGTCGGCGTCGCGCCGCGCGCGTTCGTCAGCACGTCGCTCGGTGTCAAGCCCGAGGTGTTCGCGCCGATCACCATGCGCGGATTCTCGCGGCGGTTCACGGCCTACGACGATCGGCGCAGCTACTGGGCGTATCTGTTTGCGCGCCTGAAGCCGGGCGTCTCGATCGAGCAGGCGCGGGCGGCGATGGCCACGCCGTACCGCACGATCCTCAACGACGTGGAAGCGCCGCTGCAGAAAGGCATGAGCGATCAGACCCTGGCCAGGTTCAAGACGAAGCCGATTCTGATCGAGCCCGGCAGCCGCGGGCAGAGCTCGGTCTCACGCGAAGCGAGAGCGCCGCTCACGCTGTTGCTGGGCGTCACGGCCTTCGTGCTGCTGATCGCGTGCGCCAACATCGCCAACCTGCTGCTGGCGCGCGGCGCGGCGCGCTCGGCCGAGATGGCGGTCCGCCTGTCGATTGGCGCCGGCCGCGGGCAACTGATCCGACAGCTGCTCGGCGAATCCTGCCTGCTCGCCGTGTTCGGCGGCATCGGCGGCGTCATCGTCGCGCAATGGACCATGAACCTGATGGCGGCGATGCTTCCCACGGAAGCGACCGACACCGTGACCTTGAAGGTGGATCCGGCGGTGATGGTGTTCGCCGGCGCTCTCGCGATCGGCACAGGCCTGCTGTTCGGGCTGTTTCCGGCGCTGCACAGCACGCGGCCGGATCTCGTCTCCGCGCTCAAGGGCCAGAGCGGCCAGCCGTCCGGCGCGCGGTCGGCGGCGCGCTTCCGCACCTCGCTCGCCACGGCACAGATCGCGCTGTCGATGGCGCTGCTCGTGTCGGCCGGTCTGTTCACCCGAAGCCTGTTCAACGTGAGCCGCGTCGATCTCGGCTTGAAGGCAGACAACGTGATCCTGTTCAGGATCTCGCCCGAGCTGAACGGCTACAAGCCCGAACAGTCGCGCCAGCTGTTCGAGCGCGTGGAAGACGAGTTGAGCGCGCTGCCGGGCGTCGCCGGCGTGACCAGCTCCACGGTGCCGCTCCTGAGCGGCAACAATTGGGGCACCGGCGTCTCCGTGGAGGGCTTCAAGGCGGGTCCGGACACCGACATCGGCTCGCGGACGAACGAGGTCGGACCCGCGTACTTCTCGACACTCGGCGTTCCGCTCCTCGCGGGCCGCGACTTCACGCGCGCCGACGGCCTGACCGCGCCGAAGGTCGCCATCGTCAACGAGGCATTCGCGAAGAAGTTCAACCTCGAACGGAACGTCCTCGGCAAGCGGATGGGCAACGACGGCCGCAACAGCCCGCTGACGATGGAGATTGTCGGCCTGATGCGCGACGCGAAGTACAGCCAGGTCAAGGACACGATTCCGCCGCTGTTCTTCGCGCCGTACCGCCAGGACGAGCGGATCGGCTCGATCAACTTCTACGTGCGGACGGCCGGCAATCCGGAACCCTTCATGGTGAACATCCCGAAGGCGATCGCGCGGCTCGATGCGAACCTGCCGGTCGAGCGCCTGCGGACGCTGCCGCAGCAGGTGCGCGACAACGTCTTCCTCGATCGCTTCATCAGCGTGCTGTCGGCGGCGTTCGCGTCGCTGGCGACGCTGCTCGCGGCGGTGGGGTTGTACGGCGTGCTCGCTTATACCGTGTCGCAGCGCACGCGCGAGATCGGGCTGCGCATGGCGCTCGGCGCGGCGCCGGGCCGTGTGCGCGCCATGGTGCTGCGTCAGGTGGGCGTGATGGTGCTGATTGGCGGCGCGATCGGGCTGGCCGCCGCGGTGGGCCTCGGCCGGCTCGCGCAGTCGCTGCTGTTCCAGCTCCAGGGATCCGATCCCCTCGTGCTCGCGGCCGCGGCGGTCTCGCTGACGTTGGTCGCGCTCGCCGCCGGCTTCATCCCCGCGCACCGGGCGTCGCAGGTAGATCCGATGAGCGCGCTTCGGTACGAATAAACTGCAATTTAGAATTTAGAATTCAGAATTCAGAATTACGACGTTGAAATGGTGAACGAATTCCAAATTCCTAATTCCGAAGTCCAAATGTGTCAGCGGCCGGCCGTTGAGCTGCGCGCCGGACCCTTGTTTTCGTACCACCGGATCGCACCGCCGGCGCCGGTGCAGACGAGATCGGGCCGGTGATCGCCGTTCACGTCGGCAGCAACGCAGCTGTTCATCGCGGCCTTGTCCTCGATCCGTCGATACTGCCATTCACCTGTCGCCGGATCCGCGGGCGCAAAGAACACGTGGACGCCGGGCGTGGCGTTGGGATTCT
>WNEY01000082.1_pt1 | contig 42702 bp, 34 predicted proteins | sample 5400531 | NCBI WGS metagenome assembly WNEY01 (sample SAMN13153338, study PRJNA577476) | soil metagenome | isolation source: 200 cm saprolite under Douglas fir tree site 1 | place: USA:California | collected 2015-04-18 | reverse complement strand
CAGCAGCCGCTGATCCAGCTCCTGCTCGATCGGGGAGCGGCGCTCGGTCATTCCGCGGCGGCCGGTGGGCGGTCCCTCGTGCACTCGTGTCTGGCGAACGGACGCCCCGAAGCGGCGGAGTATCTCGCGAGCCGGGGAGCACCGCTCGATTTCGAAAGCGCCGCGGGCGTCGGTCGGCTCGATGTCGTGCAGTCGTTCTTCAGCGATGATGGCGCGGCGAAATCGTCAGTGTGGTGGAGACAGCGCCATGCAGCGTCGCCGGAAGCACACGCGCGCATCCTCGAATGGCACTTTGGTGCCCGGCGGCACGACTGACGAAGGTGCGCCAGTCACTCCTGCCACGCCTTGTTGATCGGGCATCCAACAGTGCGGGTCAGGGCCGCAGTTGCTGACCAGCGCCCGATTGCTCGCGCCAGCGATCGCGTTTGGCGAAGCACCGGGTCTTTTCGTGCCAATGGCTCCGTAGCGTGTGGTGTCAGAAAGTGATGCGCTCCGTTAAATGAAACCGCGAGCGAGGACTTTCTCGACTTGTAAATTCGCTGAAACATTTCGTAATCGCAAATCGCCTCGACGCTATGTGCATGGCGTCTGACGTGCTGTTGCACGTCCGAGTGCTCTGGCGTCTCGATTGCTATACGGTTCGGCTTGCGCTGCTACGAGTAATTCCGTTCATTTCGACCGTCACGTTTACATACAGGCGATGCGCGACCACATCTCGGCTGTCGTTCACGCCCGCAACATTGTCACGCCAGAACGGACGCCATCCGTCGCGCCAAAGGTCTTGCTCTATTCCCACGACACGTTCGGCCTCGGGAACATCCGCCGGACGCTCCTGCTCGCGGAGGCGCTAGGGACCGAGTACCCGGAGGCTTCGCTGCTCATCGTCACCGGCTCGCCGATGATTCACGCCTTCCGCATTCCGCCGGGAATCGACTACATCAAGCTGCCGTGCGTCACGCGGAGCGATGTCGATCGGTACGCTCCGACGTATCTGAGCACACACGAGGGGGAAGTCGCCAACATCCGTCGCGGGGTGCTCGAGCGCGCGGTGCTCGGTTTCGCGCCCGATCTGATGATCGTCGATAAGCGCGCCGCCGGAATCGGCGGCGAGCTGCTCGAGCCGCTGCGCGCGCTCCGGCGGGCGCGAATGCCGTCGAAGGTCGTGCTCGGCATCCGCGACATCCTCGACGCCCCGCAGCCGACGCGGCTCTCGCTCAAGCGCGCGCGGGACATGCGGACGATCGCGCGCTACTACGACGAGGTGTGGATTTACGGCAACCGCTCGATCTTCGACGCCGTCGCGGAATACGGGTTTCCCGCCGATGTCGCGCGAAAGACGCATTTCTGCGGCTATCTGAAGCGGCCCACGCGACGGCCGGCGGCGCACGACGGTTCTCCGCGCGTCCTGGTCACGACCGGCGGCGGGGAAGACGGCACGGAGCTGATCGAAATCTATCTTCAGGGGCTGATGGCGCTGCCACGCGGCGTTGCGCTTCACACGACGGTCGTGTTCGGTCCCCAGATGTCCGCGGCCGCACGCGCGCGCATCGTCCGGCTGTACGGCGGGCTCGCAGACGTCGCGTTCCTCGATTTCGATCCCGATCTGGCGTCGCGCTACGCGGAGGCGGACCTCGTCGTGTCGATGGCGGGCTACAACACGGTCTGCGAGCTCCTGTCGAGCGCGCACCGGGCGGTGCTCGTCCCGCGCAGCAAGCCGGTTGGCGAGCAGTTGCTCCGCGCCCGCCTGTTTGCCGCGCTCGGCCTGTTCGACATCGTCGAGCCGGACGATCTCCGGCCCGATTCGCTCGTCGCGTCGGTGCTCGCCGCGCTCAAGCGGCCCGCCAACCAGCGGTCGTTTGACCTCGATGGTCTTCCGCGCATTCAGCAGCGCGTCGCCGCGCTGCTGCGAGATCTCGACCCGTGAAGCGACGCCAGATTGCGATCATCCTGAGCGGGTTTCCTCGTCGCTCCGAGACGTTCGCGCTCGCCGAGGTCTCCGCGCTGGACGATCATGGCCTGGTCGCCGCGGTGTTCAGCACGAAGCTGGGGGAATCGGGCGTTGCCCAGCCTGACGTCCGGCGTCTCACGCCGCGCGTCCACATGCTGAGTGGCGGGCCCGACGCTCAGGCGGCCGAGGCGGCCTGCTTTCTCGAAGGGACGGCCATCGCCGGCGTGCACGCGTATTTTGCCCACACGCCGGCGGAAGTCGGCGCCGCACTGGCGCGGTCGCTCGGCGTCCCGTTCGGGTTCAGTGTGCACGCGCGCGACGCGCGGAAAATTGCCCGCGAGGAACTGCACCGGCGGGCACGCGGCGCGGCGTGCGTCGTGGCCTGCAACGCCGACGTGGCGCGCGAGCTCGATGGCAGCGGCGCCCGCGTGCGGATCGTGCCGCACGGCGTCGATCTGGACCGCTTCCGGCCGGGACGGCCGGCGTCCAGGCCGGGTTTCCGGCTGCTCGCCGTCGGGCGTCTGGTCGAGAAGAAGGGGTTCCACGTGCTGCTCGGCGCGCTTGCCGCGGTTCCCCTTGCCTGGCGGTTGCGGATCGTCGGCGACGGTCCGGAGCGCGAGCGCCTGGCCAGTCAAGCGCGCACGCTCGGGATTGCCGACCGCGTGTCGTTTGGCGGCGCAATGACGCACGATGCGCTCCCTTCCGAGTACTCGCATGCCGACGCCGTCGTGGTGCCTTCCATTCTCGACCGCTCGGGCGATCGCGATGGCCTCCCGAACGTCGTCCTCGAAGCCATGGCGAGCGGCGTGGCCATCATCGCGAGTGACATGGGCGCGATCCCGTCGGCGATACGGGATGGCGACACCGGCGTGCTCGTCCCCGCCGGCGACGGGTCGGCGCTCGCGGCGGCGCTCACGCGGGTGGGTCGCGACCCGGAGCTCCGCGTGTCGCTTGGTGCGTCGGCGCGCGCCGCGGCGGAGCGGCGGTTCGACGTGCGCCGCTGTACCAGCCGCCTCGCCACCGTCCTGCGGGAGGCCTATGCTTGAGCGCCTCCGCCTGGTACAGGAGCCGTCGAGCGCCGCCGCGATCGGCTACGTGCTCAAGGGCTATCCGCGACTGTCGGAGCTCTTCATCGCGAGCGAGATTCACCGGCTCGAACAGAGCGGGCTGCGCCTGCGGCTGTTCGTGATCAAGCGGGGCGACGAAGCGCTTCGGCATCCGCTCGTCGGTCGCATTCATGCGCAGCCCGAGTACCTGCCGCACACCACGTCAGTGTCCGCCGTGCCGCTGCGGCGCTGGCTGCGCGATCATCTGCCGGTGTTCTGGCCGGCACTGAGGCGCGTGAGCGTCCGGCATCCAATCGGCCTCGTACGCGCCGCCGGCGCCGCGCTCGCTCAGGCCGTGCGTGCTCGCCAGACGTTCTGGTCGCTGCCGCGCAAGGTGTACGCGAAGGAGTTCCTCCAGGCTGTCGCCCTGACGGATCGCCTTCACGAGGCCCCCGACGTGCGTCACCTGCACGCGCACTTCTGCCATGGTGCGACGACCGTCGCATGGCTTGCTGCGATCATGGCCGGACGGTCCTTCTCGTTCACGGCGCACGCCAAGGACATCTACACGCCGGCGCTCAACCCGGCAGGCCTCCTGCGCCGGAAGCTGGCAGCGGCGCGCTTCGTCGTGACATGCACCGACGCCAACAGGGCCTTCCTGCTACAGCAGCATTGCGGATCCACCCCGATTCACCGCGTCTACCACGGTTTGAATGCGGAGTTTGCCGCGCTGATGCGCCGCGAGCTCGGTCCCTCGGCCGCAAGGCGCCCGGCGCGCCTCCGCATCGTCGGCGTCGGCCGTCAGGTGCCCAAGAAGGGCTTCGACGTGCTGGTCGACGCGTGCGCGGAGCTGTCCGGATGGGGCGTTCCGATCGACGCGACGATCATTGGTGAGCCGGGGGACGACACCGATGCGCTCGTCGCTCGCATCGCGCGCCGCGGGCTGGAGCGCCACGTCCGCATCGCCGGTGCGATGTCGCAGGCCGCCTTGCTCCGCGAGTATCGGCAAGCGACGGTCTTCTGCCTGCCGTGCCGCGTCAGCGACGACGGCGATCGCGACGGCATTCCCAACGTGCTCGTCGAAGCGATGGCGAGCGGGCTGCCAGTGGTCACAACCGCGGTCAGCGGCATCCCAGAGCTGGTGGAGCATGAGACGAGCGGGCTGATCGTGCCGCCCGAGGATCCGGTTGCGACGGCGCATGCGTTGCTCCGGCTCTACCGCGACGACCACCTGGCCCGACGACTCGCCGAGACCGGCCGCTCTGTAATCGCGGAGCGTTTCGACGGCGACCGGCTCATCGGCGAGCTGCGCGCACTGTTCGGGAAGGTCGCATGAGCCCCCGGCACCGCCGACGCTGGCGCGAGGTGATGCGGTGGTGCGCTCCGGTCATCTGGCAGCACCGGCGGGTGATCGCCTTCGCCTATGTGTTCCGTGTCACCGGGGTCATTACCGGGCTTGCCGCGCCGTGGCCGCTCAAAATCATCATCGACAACGTCCTCTCCGGCAGGAAGTTGCCGCGGGCGCTGCGCGTTCTCGGCACGATCGACCGGCCCGAAGCGGTGGTGGGGACCATGGCGTTGGCCATCATCCTCATCGGCCTGGTGCGGGCACTGGTCGAATCGAAGCACGCGACGCTCAGCGCGCGCTTCCGCGAGCGTCTCAACACCGACCTGCGCGATCGGATGCTGGCGCACCTTCAACTGCTGCCGCCGACCATTCGAACGACCCACCGCAGCGGCGAGCTGGTCCTCCGGCTCGTCGGCGACGTCGATCAATTCGTCCGGTTTCTGGCCCGCACCGTGCCGACCATCGTCGAGTATCTGCTCACGACGGCGGCGACAATGGGGCTGATGTGGTTGCTGCAGCCACAGCTCGCCGCCTGCACATTCGTGTTGCTGCCGGGCCTTGCCCTGATCATTCGCCATTACGGCGCGCGGCTCGGTCGGGCCTCACGCGAGCGGCGGCGTCGGGAAGGCGAGGTCGCAGGCCTCGCGCAGGAAATTGTACGCGGGTTGCCGGTCATCCAGGCGCTCGGCGGCGACCAGCACGCGCGGCAGCGATTCCATCGGCTGAACGCGAGCAGCCTGGAGGCCGGCGTCGAGGAGACGCGTGTGGCCGCGCAGATGGAGCGGACGATCCGTGTGGCGCACGGCATTGCGACGGCGCTGCTCATTGCGGGCGGCGCCGTGCTCGTCCTGAGAGGACGTCTGACGCTCGGCGCCTTGACCGTCCTCTCCTCCTACCTGACGCAGCTCCTGAAACCGGTCGAACGGCTCAACGACCTCGCGGAGACGACGTCGAAAGGTCTGGCGGGCGGCGAACGGCTGCTCGCGCTGCTCGAACAGCAGCCGACGATTCGCGACGCGCCCGATGCGGTTCACCTGACGCGGGCGCGGGGCGTGATCGAGCTGCGCGACGTCTGCTTCTCGTACGGCGGGCGCCGACGCGCGCCGGTGTTGAGCGGCGTGAACCTGCGGCTGGACCCGGGCGCACTCGCGGTGCTGGTCGGCGTGAGCGGCGCCGGCAAGAGCACGCTCCTGAGCCTGCTCGTCCGGCTGTTCGATCCAACGTCGGGCGAGATCCTCCTCGACGGACGGGCGCTGCCGACGCTGTCGGTCCGATCGCTCCGCCAGCAGATCGCGATGATGTCGCAGGACACGCACCTCTTCGCTGGCTCGCTGAGGGAGGCGCTGACCCCCACCGGCGAGCGGCTCGCCGACACGAGGATCTGGGAGGCGCTCGCGCTGGTCGCGATGGACGATTTCGTCAAGGGGATACCGGCGGCGCTCGACGCGCCGCTCGGCGAGGACGGCGTCAACCTGTCCGGCGGACAGCGGCAGCGGCTGTCGCTGGCGCGCGCCTTCCTGCTCGATCGGCCAATCATGCTCCTCGACGAGCCGACGTCGAACGTCGATCCGGAATCGGAGGCGGTCATCGCGGCGGCCCTGGGCCGCATGCGCGAGGGCCGCACGTGCCTGGCGATTACGCATCGCCTGTCCCTGTTCGATCACGCCGACGTCGTGTATCGCCTCGACGAGGGGCGCATCGTTCGCCAAATCTCGGGCCTTCGGCTCGTCGCCGGCCAGGGGGTCCACGGTGCATGAGAGCGTCGTGCCTGCGCCGCGACGCGTCTTCTGCGTCTACGAACACAAGTACCAGAGGCGTTCGGTCGCGGACGCCGTGGTGCTCGGACGATTTCCGATTCAAGGCGTGACCCCGGATCTCGGCTCGACGCCTGACTGGCTCGGCGCCGCGCTCCCCGCCGACAAGGAATGGCGACTCGAGTGGACCAAGTTCTACTACGGCCTCGACCTCGCCGCCGCGGCGGAGGAGAACGGCAGCACGGCGTACCTACGGGCGTGGCAGCGGCTGGTGGTGTCGTGGATCGCCCAAGTCCCAGCCGGCGCGGATCCGAGCGACGTGATCGGGCGGCGCGTGCAGAACTGGATCTACGCGTGGAGCCGTTTCGCGGAGCGGTTCGATCTGGAATCGGACGCGCCGGGATTCACGACGACCATCTCAACCAGCCTCCGCGATCAAGTTTCGCACCTCGAACACCATCTCACCCGCGAGCGCAACCACCGGACGCTCGAATTGTACGCACTGTTCATCGCCGCACTGGCGCTGCCGGCCCTCGATCCCGGAGGACGCCTGCTCGACTTCGCCGTCGACGCGCTCCACGGCAACCTGCACGAGGATGTGCTCCCTGACGGTGTGCAGCGCGAGCGGTCCACGCACTACCACCACGTGGTGCTCCGATCGTTTCTCGGCTTCCGCGAGAACGCGCGTCGATTCGGATTGGCGGTCCCGCCAGGCTTCGACGATCGGCTCGAGCGTGCGTGCGAGTTCGCGTTGCACTGCCACCGTCCGGACGGGCACATTCCGGCGCTCTCGGACAGCGACAGCGGAAGCTATCTCGATCTGCTCGCGCTTGCGGGCGATCTGCTCGGCCGCCCGGACTTCACGTATGTGGCCACACGCGGCCGCGCCGGCACCGCTCCGGCGACCCGGCACGCGACCTTCCCGCTCGGCGGCTACTTCGTGCAGCGCAGCGGCTGGGGCAGTCCCCGGTGTTCGATCGCGGACGAGCGGTATCTGATCTTCGACTGTGGCCCACTCGGCGACGGCGGCCACGGGCATTACGACGCGCTGAACGTGGAACTCGCAGCCGGCGGCGGTCCGCTCGTCGTGGATCCGGGGCGATACACCTACTGCGACGAGGCGCCACACTGGCGGCACTGGTTCAAAGGCACGCCAGCCCACAACACCGTCACGGTCGACCGACTCGACCAGACGCCGTACCGCCGGGGAAGGCCGAAAGGTGCGGTTGCCGAGGCTCGCCTGCTCCAGCGCGGAACCTCCGCCGGGCTCGACGTGCTCTGGGGTGAAGCCAGGTCGCCGGCCTACCCGGCAATCCACCGGCGCCGCGTAGTGTTTGTCGGCGACGAGTACTGGCTGATCGAAGATGAGCTCGCCGCGAACGAGCCGCATCGATACGAGCTGCGGTTTCACCTGGCACCGGAGGCCGCAGACGGCCTCGTACTTCGGCAATTGTCCGGCTCCATTGCGGCGATCGGATCGCGAGTCGCGATCATCGTGGCGGGCGGATCGTTGGCGGCAACCGAGACGGGGTGGATTTCCGGGGAATACGGCATCAAACGCGAAGCGCCGGTGGCGGTCTTCACGGCCGAGAGCGTCGCCCGCGCGACCTTCATCACGCTCGTTGCGCCGCGTGCGGCTGGCGAGCGCGAGGTCCCTGCGCTGACGGTGCGACGCACGGGGCAGCTGACGGTTGCGACGATCCACCGCGGCCGTGGCGCTCCACACGATGAAGTTGTGTGGACATCCGACGGGCGCGAAGGCCGGCTGCCCGGGTGTGGTGGCGCAGGCCTGGCCGCGTTCAGCCGCCGGTCGGCGACGGGGGCGCTCCTGAGCGCGGTCACGATGTCCCGCGCCGACCTCACGCTACACGGTCGCGCAGCACCTGATAATCCGATCGAGAAGGAGGTGTGCCGATCGTGACGACCTCGCCGATTGCGCTCGCCGCCGATCCCGCACTCCCGTCTCGAGACGTGCTGCTCGACGCGCAGGCCGTGCGCGAGATCCTGACAGTCCTCGATCCGCGCGGTCGCGCGCGCGTGTCCGCATGCGCGGTGGTCAGGGTCAACTACCAGGTGGGGAGGAGCCTGCGAACGGTGCTCGAGGCCACCGTCAATGGCGAGCCGCGCATCGTAGCGGCACGGATGTTCCGAGGCGGCAAGAGCGCCGATGCGTACGCGCAGGCGCGCCGCCGGGCCGTGAGCGATGGGGAGCTGCGCCGCGTCGCGTGGGCCCCCGAAGTCGAGACGGTGTTCTGGCTGTTTCCGAACGACCGCAAGATCCACGCGTTGTCGGCCGTGGTCGATACAGCCTCTCCGCTGCCGGATGGGGTGCGCGGTCGCGTGACGCGCAGGGAACTGGTCGCGTACGCGCCGGAGAAGACGGCCACCGTGGCGTGCCTCGATTCAGGGGGACGGGCGCTCGCCTACGCGAAAGTCGCGGCCGCTCACCAGGCCGGACGAGACTTCCGGATCTACGAAACCGTCGGCGCCGCACTCGGCCGCCTGGACCCGCGCCTGGGGCTGCCCTCCGCGCTCGCGTACTGGAGCGAACAGAAGACGCTGTGGCTCGAACCGATCCACGGTCGCCGGATGGCGGACCCTACCGACGGCGAGGCATTGACAGATCTTCGGCGTCTTGGCACCGCGGTCGCCGTGTTTCATGGTCTGCCCGCATCCGGTGCGCCGCCCTTCGATCGCTTCGCCGGACTGCATTTGGCGGCGGACGCCATGCTGATGGGACGGGTGCGGCCGGATGTCGCCTCGGCAGCCGACCACCTGGCAGATCGGTTGGCGTCCACAGTGGCGCCTGACCGCGGCGAGCTGGCGTGCCTCCACGGCGACCTGCACCCGAAGAACGCGATCGTGTCGCACGATCGAATCTCGCTCATCGACCTCGAGGACGTCGCGATGGGTCCCGCCGGAGCGGATCTCGGCAGCCTGCTGGCGGGCCTTCTGTACCTGCATGTGTCCAACCGGCTGTCGCGAGCCGCGTACTCGGCTTGCGAAGCGGAGTTCCTGGCGGGTTACGCGGAGGCCCGGCCGCTGCCAGATGCCTTCTCTCTGGCCTGGCACACGGCTGCAGCGCTGTTCGTTGAGCGGGCCGTTCGTGCCGTGACGCGCATTCGACCGCTCGGCCTGGCTCACCTCCGCGAGCTCATTGCGGAAGCCGAGCGGCTGCTCGACCGCGGTGTGGAGGTGGCAGCATGACCGGCCGGCCGGTGCTCCTCTTGTATTGTCAGCACTCGCTGGGCGTCGGGCACTTGAAACGCTCGTGGACGCTCGCCGCCGCGCTGGCGCGTGATTTTCGCGTCGTGCTCGTTGCCGGAGGGGCGAGTCCGCGAGGCCTGCGCCCGCCCGGTAATATCGAGATCGTGGGTCTGCCTGCGCTGGCGCAGCACCCCAGCGGTCGCCTCTTCGTCGTCGAGGGAACGGCCTCGGTCGAAGAAACGCGCAGGAAGCGCATCCGGATCCTGGTTGATACGTGCGATGCGCTGCGCCCCGCGGTCGTGGTCATCGAGCTGTTTCCGTTTGGCCGCCGGAAGTTCGCGGAAGAGATTCTGACCTTGCTCGATCGGGCGCACCGATCGCCGCGTCCGATCGTCGCAACGAGCGTGCGCGATCTGCTCGTCGATCGCGGCGCCGAGCAGCAGGCGCACGACGATCGTGCAGGGCAGATTCTCGACGCGTATTTCGATACCGTGCTGGTCCACGCTGACCCGCAGTTCGCCACGCTGGACGAAACGTTCCGTCCGGCTGCCCCGGTGAGACTGGCCGTGCACCACACCGGGTTTATCGTCGGCGCCACGGCGCGGCTGGAGGTTGAGCGGACAAGGCGGATTCTCGTGTCGGGCGGCGGCGGACGGTTCGGCGAGCATCTGTATCTGGCGGCGATCGACGCGCACGATCGACTCGGGCCGGACGCGCCGCCGATGACGATCGTCGGCGGCCCCTTGTGCCCTGAGGAGACGCTCACTCGCATCCGGTCGACGGTGGCGAATCGCGTCGGGATCGAGGTCGTTTCCACCGTCGACGATCTGAGCGACGCGATGCGAGCATCCGCGATATCGGTGAGCCAATGTGGATATAACACGGCCCTCGACATTCTGCGCGCCGGCGTGCCCGCGCTCGTCGTGCCCTTCGCCGACAACGGCGACAGCGAACAGTCCGAGCGTGCGCGGCGGCTGGAGCGCCTCGGTGCCGTCCGCGTGCTCGAAGCGGAGCGCCTGCATACCGGCGATCTCGCGACGGCGATCCGCGCGACAATCGCCTTCGTCCCCAACCCCCTGACGCTGAACCTCGACGGCGCGCCGACGTCAGCCCGCATTCTCTCAACGATGCAGGCGGCCCGAGCCTCGCACCCTCATGGCGAAGATCGGGTGTTGCATGAGCGGCTGGCTTGATCCCGTCCGCTCGGTGCTCGACCGGAAGTCGTCGCCCGTCACGCTGTTCGTTCGCGACGACGATGTCGGATGGAGCGACGAGCCGCTGTACCGGTTACTCGATATCACTCAGTACCTGAAGGTGCCGATCGACCTCGCCGCCATTCCCAACGCTGTCGCTCCCACGCTCGCGCGGGAGCTTCGGCACGCCATGGGCGGTGCAGACCGGCTCGTCTCCATCCACCAGCACGGATTCGCCCACATCAATCACGAGCCGACCGGCCGCAAAGCGGAGTTCGGGCGGTCGCGGTCCGCGGTCCAGCAGCGCGATGACATCGTCTCGGGTCGAGCGAAGCTTCAGGACATGCTCGGCGTCGCGCTCCCGCCAATTTTCACGCCGCCCTGGAACCGATGCACGGCAGTGACCGCCTCGGCTCTCATCGAGCTCGGATTCCAGCTGCTGTCCTCCGATGCGAGCGCGCCAGTGCTCTCGGCGGGCCGCCTGGAGGAGCTGCCAGTTCACCTCGATTGGACCGGACGCCGCGGCGCCCGTCATGGGGCCGAACCGTGGGGAGCAACCATCGCGTCGTCTGTTGCGGCCGCCGACAGTCCAGTCGGTCTCATGCTCCACCACGCTGTCATGTCCAGCGACGATCGGAAGCTCCTCTCGGAGCTCCTCGCGTTGTTGACTGCTCACGAGAAGGTGCGCGTGCGATCGATGGCTCAGTGCGCTCACGTCGGATGTCGATGGTGAGCGGATGATGAAGCGCTTCGCACCCGCTCTCCTCGCAATCTTCTCCGCAATGACCATGACCAGCGTGGCTGCCGCCCAGGCTGTCGTCCGGGGGGCGGTCGTCGACGATTCGGGCGCGGTGCTCCCGGGTGCGGCCGTCGTGCTGACGCTGGAAGGTGCGGGCAATCCACGCGAAACAACTTCCGACCGCTCGGGCGCGTTTTCGTTCAGCAGCGTGCCTGAAGGACCCGCGCACCTGCGCATCGAGCTGTCCGGGTTCCAGGCAGCTGACATCAAGATCAGCGTGTCCAGCAGTCATGCCACGGAGGTGGCTGCGCGGCTCAAGATCGGGTTCGACGAAGAGGTCACCGTCTCTCCCGATGCCTCGGGCAGCGTGCTCTCGCCATCGAAGAATGCGGACGCGGTGGAATTCGACCCCGAAACCCTTCGCCGGCTGCCGACGAACGCGCAGGACCTCCAATCGCTGGTCGAAAGCTTCACGGCGGCGGGGCCGGTGAGCGGCGTATCGGTGGTCGTGGACGGAACAGAAACCGACGCCCTCGGTATCCCGGCGTCGGCGATCCATCGGCTGTACATCAACCGGAATCCGTACTCGGCCGAGTTCAAGAGCCCTGGGAAATCGCGCGTCGAGGTTGAAACCGAGCGCGGATCGCGCCGCTTCTATCACGGCAGCGGCGCGCTGTTCCTCCGCAATTCGGCGCTTCAGGCTCGCAACGCTTTTGCCAGCTCGACGCCCGCCATGAATCGCGCGTTGAACGAGGGCACGTTGGGCGGTCCGCTGCCAGGCAAGGCATGGTCGTTCTTCGCGAGCGGCCAGCAGCTCGTCAACAACGAGTCGGCCGTCATCAATGCGCAGACGCCGGGCGGCCCCGTGCTGCAAAACGTCTCGACCCCGGAGCGGCGCGCCACGCTCCTCGGGCGCATCGACTTCCGCCCGAACAAGACCGACGCGGTGACGTTGAGGTACGACCTGTTCGACGACGTCGAGCGGAACCACGGCGTCGGAGGGTTCCGTCTCGCGGATCAGGCTTACGCCACGACCGAGCGGCGTCACCGCGTTCAGGCGAGCGATCACCGCGTTGTCTTCGGAAACGCCCTCAATGACCTTCGAATCGAGGCAGCCGCGAGCGAGCGCGCCGACGGCGCCATGCCTCAGACTCCTTCAATCGTCGTCCCCGGAGCGTTCACCAGCGGTGCGTCTCAGTCATTCAAACGCGACCGGTCTATCTCGATTCAGGCCCAGGAGATCTCGAGCCTTACGATCGCCGCCCATCCGGTGCGGTTCGGCGTTCGGGTGAAGGCCCGCTGGATTGATGCCTTCGACGCCACGAATTTCGGGGGGACGTTCCACTTTCAAGGGCTCGCCGATTTCGCCCGCGGTACGCCGCTGCTCTTCGTCCGCCGCAGCGGGAACGCCGGCGTGTCGTTCGGCGACGCGGACGGCAGTGTGTTCACGGAGGCCACGTTCAGACCGGCCGACTCGCTGAGCATTACCACCGGCGTGCGTTATGACTGGCAGGCGCGCGTCGACGACCGGAACAACGTCGCGCCGCGAATCGCGGCGGCATTTGCGCCAGCCGGCAAGAAAACGGTGCTTCGCGCCGGCGTCGGACTCTTTTATCACTCGCTGCCGGAAGAGGCGGTCGAGCGCGCACTCCTCTTTGGCGCCAACGGCCTGCGGGAGCAATCGGTGCCGGCCCCGTCGTTCCCCTCCGTGTCCGGCGACTCCTTACCGGACGGACCCGTCGCGACCTGGCGGCTGCAGCCGAGCCTCGGAACGCCAGTCACCGTCCAGGCGAGCGTCGGGGCCGAGCGGGCGTTGTGGCCGAGATCGTCCATCAGCGTCGAGTACCTCGTGCTTGGTTCGACACATGCACTGCGAGCACGCGACATCAACGCGCCGCTGCCGGTCTCCCTCGTCCGGCCCGACCCGACGCGACTGGGCGTGTTTCAGATCCAAGCGAGCGGCTCGGGGCAAACCGACGCGTTGACGGCGACCTTTCGGGGGCGTCTTGCCGGATTCCGCGGGACCATACAGTACACCCTGTCCCGCGCCACCGACGACGGGTCCGGTGTATTTGACCTGCCGGCCGACAGCTACAACCTGGACGCCGAGCGGGGGCGCGCCGATTTCGATCGGCGGCACCGCTTCAATCTGGCCGGCACGTACGGATGGCTCAGGGATCGCCTCCGCGTCGGCGGCGTGCTGGCCGCCTGGAGCGGCGCGCCGTTCGACATCGTGACCGGCGCAGACACGAACCACGATCTGATCGTGAACGATCGTCCGGCCGGCATGACGCGGAATCTTGGCAACGGACCATCTTTCGCGCAGCTCGATCTGAGGTTCACCTCGGTGTTCCGCGCGCCTCGCCCGCCGTCGCAGGATCCCGAGTCTGCCAAGCGCGAGCAAACCGACAACCTCGAGCTGATCGTCGACGTGTTCAACGCCTTGAACCGCGTCAACGCGACAACGTTTGTCGGCGTCATCATGTCGCCCCTCTTCGGTCAGGCAAACGCCGCACGGACACCGCGCACCGCACAGATCTCGCTCCGCTACCGCTTCTGATGTCAAAAGGCTGTACCCGCTGAAATTCGTCGGGTAACCCGTCAAAAGTGCGCTGATAATGTACCGGTGACCGGACGGCCATTGAGCGGCACGCCCGCGCTCGGCGCTCTCATCGACCACGTCGTCATTCTCGTGAAAGAGAATCACACGTTCGACAACTACTTCGGGACGTTCAAAGGCGCCGACGGCATCACGCTCGCGCACGCTCGAAATCCGCCGCCCGGCGATCCCAATCACCGGCATCAGGCGTGGGAAACGCGCGCGTCCGACACGGCGCACCGGGTCCAGTACAGAGAGAAGGACATCGCGACATACTTTGCGCTTGCACGGCAGTACACGCTGTGCGATCGATATTTTTCGGAGGTGACCGGCCCCTCGACGCCGAACCATCTGATGCTCATCTGTGCCGACGCACCCATTATCAACAACCCGCATCATCATTACCGTCCGATGCCCGGTGACGCATACGATCTCAAGTCGTTGCCCGGCGCGCTCGAACAGGCTGGGATCACGTGGGCCAACTACGGCGGGTACGCGTTCCACTACATCAAGGAGCTTGCCGGACATCACAACAACTTCACGTCCGATCTCTTCAGCCAGCATGCCGCTCTGGGGAAGTTACCCGCGGTTGCCTGGCTGTACGCCGACGGCCGCCCGTCCCTTTCCGAGCATCCCCCGCAGAACGTGACCGAGGGAGCGTTGTGGACCGCCAGTCAACTGCAAGCCATCGTCGGCGGCGGTCACTGGGACCGCACCGTCGTCATCATCACCTGGGACGACTGGGGAGGCTGGTTCGACCACGTGATGCCGCCGAATGTCGAGCGGTGGAACAGCCGGATGGCGCAGCGGCCGGACGATGCGTTTCCGGAATACAACGGTCAGCAGTTCCGCTATGGATCGCGCGTGCCGTGCCTTGTGGTCAGTCCCTATGCAAAGCGGGCGCATGTGTCAAGGACCCTGCGGTCGCACATCAGCGTTGTGAAGTTCTGCCAGACGTTGTTCGGTCTGCCCCCGCTGCACCCGCGGCTTGCCACGGCCGACGATCTGACCGACTGCTTCGATCCAACCCAGCATCCGCTTCCGCCTCCGGCGCTCTGAATCCAGCCTGGCGAGTTCGCAGCGCACGGTCACGGTCGACGCAGAAGCGAAACGGGATCCAGAAGCGCTGTTCTGTTGGGCGCTGAGCCTCGCTCGAGCCGGCGGCCACGATCCGGCTGTGAAATACATCGCCGAGTCGATCGATTGGGGCTTCCGTCGGTTCCAGAGCCATGGATGCCAAGCATGCGGCCGGAATGCTTCAGGTGGTCGAGCGCCGCCGCGGCCGCCTCGGCCGGATGTCCGTCGATCGTGCTAGGTGACTGGTCACCTTCGTATGATTTTTCTCGGACACGGACCGCATTATCTTCCGCGAGGAGCCAACCGACGCGCTCTCCCTTAGAGGTACAACGGACGGTGATTCGCCGTGCGCCATGATTCCGCAACGTACGAATCTTTCAGCGATTGGAGGCTAAACAAGCAATTCCGGCGGGCCACCTCAACAGGCACGTCCGTTGCCCGAGCCGCGCTCTCGATCCGGCCAGGTTCAACGGCTTTTCGGCCCGCTACGACAAGGTGCCTGGCCGTGACGCTGCGACGATTTGATTGAGGAGCCCACGAATGCACGCGAGGGCAACGTTCGTCCGACTGCTCATGGCGCTGGTCATGATCATGGCAGTCTGCCCGCCGGCATTCGCACAGCTCGGGCTGCTGCCGCCGCCGCCGCCCCCACCACCGCCGCCAGTGCTGCTGCCGCCGCCGCCGCCCAACTGGCTGCCCAAACTTGATCTGCTGCTGCAGCAGCGGGCTTCGCTGCTGATCGGTGAGTCGCGCGTCATCGTGCGCGCCGTCGATGCTGCCTCGAGCGTCCTCGTCGCTTCGCTCATCCAACTAGCGGGCGGTACTCTCGGTCGCTCGCTCCCAATCATCGATGGTCAGGTCGCCAGCGTACCGAATATTTCATTGCCTGCCCTGGCCGGCAATCCGCTGGTGCAGCACCTCTCCCTCGATCGGGTGATTGTCGGCGCCATGGAACGGACCGGCGCCACGGTCGGAGCGACTGCTGTCCGCCAACAATCCGGCTACGACGGATCCGGCGTCGGCGTGGCGGTCATCGACTCGGGATCGACGGCGTGGCACGACGATCTGAGCTCGTCGGGCCCCGGCCCCCAACGCGTCGAGCAGTTCGTCGATTTCGTGAACGGCTATCAGGCGCCATACGACGACTATGGCCACGGCTCTCATGTGGCCGGCATCATCGCAGGCAATGGCTTTGATTCGAGCGGCGCCAGATCGGGCATCGCGCCTCGCGCGCTGCTGACCGTGCTGAAGGTGCTCGACGGGTCGGGCAAAGGCCGCATCAGCGACGTGATCGCGGCGCTGGACTACGTCGTCAGTCACAAGGACGCCCTGAACATTCGCGTCGTCAACATGTCGGTGGCGACGGGCGTGTACGAATCGTATTCCTCCGATCCGCTCACGCTTGCGGCGCAGCGCGTCGTGGCGGAAGACGTCGTGGTCGTGGCGGCGGCTGGCAACTATGGCCGCGACCCGCAGGGGAATACGCACTATGGCGGCATCACGTCGCCCGGCAACGCACCCTGGGTGCTGACAGTTGGGGCATCCAGCCACATGGGAACCGTCGACCGCGCGGACGATACGATTGCGGCGTTCAGCTCGCGCGGTCCGAGCGCAGTCGACTATGGCGCCAAGCCGGACCTCGTCGCGCCCGGCGTCGGGATCGAATCTCTCAGCGATCCGAACAGCACCTTCTACACGACCAAAGCCGCGTACTTGCTCAGCGGCACGGTGCAGACGTCCTACTTGCCGTATCTCAGCCTGAGCGGGACGAGCATGGCCGCTCCGGTCGTCAGCGGCACCGTGGCTCTGATGCTTCAAGCCAACCCCGCGCTGACGCCCAATCAGGTCAAAGCGATCCTGCAGTACACGGCGCAGCCGTACGCGGGCTACGACCGGTTGACGGAGGGTGCCGGCTTCCTGAACACGAAAGGCGCCGTGGACCTCGCGCGCTTCTTTGCTGACCCGTTGAGCGCGTACCCGGCGTCTCCGGACTGGGGCGCGCAACTCATTTGGGGCAACCATCTGTTCCAGGGAGGCCGGCTCACCGCCGACGCCAACGCGTGGCCCACGAGCGTCACCTGGGGTGAGCCAACCACGTCGACGGGTCAGACCGTCGAGTGGGGCCTGATCTGTTCCGCCGCAAGCTGTGACAGTGGCGCAGGCACATGGAGCCCGTGGGGCACAACCGGCTCTTCTGGGAACGTCGTCTGGGGCACGAGGTGCGGCGGCGCCGACTGTCAGCCCTTGGTCTCAGCCGGCGGCACGAGCGTTTACGCTGCGACGAGTAACGCGGTCGTCCCGGGCACGAGCGGTGGCGATGGGGTGGTCTGGGGCACGACCGGTGCTGGTGGAGATGGGGTCGTCTGGGGCACGAGCGGTGCTGACGGCGATGGCGTCGTGTGGGGCACGAGCTGCACCGATCCGAGCTGCGAGCCGGTGATTTGGCCGCATCAGTAACATGATGCAGGCCCGGGTTGCGACCGCACCGCTCGGACTGAGACCGGCTGTCAGACCGCGGGACGCCGACAGCACCCCGTCGCGGCCGGACGACCTCTCGTGGCGCACGCTGCCACCGGCGGCGCAATTCTACGTCGCTCTGGTCATTGCCGTCGGCGCGTCGGTGCTCGTCGCGTTCTTCCCGCTGACATATCCGCGGCCGTGGCTGTATGCAACCCTGCTCGTCGCGGCGTGTCTGACCTCGGTGTGGAAGGTCAACCTGCCGATCTCCCTCGCGAGTGGCTCGACGCTATCCGTGTCACACGCTGCCGAGCTCATGTCGCTCGTGCTGCTCGGGCCGCGGTACGCCATGCTCGTCGCGGTGGCAGCTGCCTGGACGCAGTGCACGCTCCACGTGAGGCGGCGCTATCCGCTGTATCGCACGGTGTTCAGCGCGGCCACGCAGGCCATCACCATCGTGGTCACGGCTCTGGCCTATGACTGGCTCGACGGGCCTCTGGCGCCGACCGACTTCTCCGCGCTGCCGAAGCCGCTGGTCGGTGCCATGGCGACGTACTTTTTCGTCAACACGGGCCTCGTCGCCGGCGCGATTGCCTTCTCCACCGATCAACCCTTCGGGAAGGTGTGGCGCGACGATTTTCTATGGAGCGGCGTCAGCTTCATGGTTGCCAGCACGGCAGGCGCCGTGGCGGCAGTCGTGATCCAGCGCGGTGACCAGTGGAAAGCGGTGCTGATGCTGGCTCCCGTGTATCTGACGTATCGGACGTACGAGCTTTTCGTCAAGCGCCTCGAAGACCAGACGCGGTACCTCGCGGAAACGCGGAGGTTGCACGAGGAGACGGTCGAAGCATTGTTGATGGCGCGGCAGGCGGAGCGAGCGCTGGCGGATGAAAAAGAGCGTCTGACCGTGACGCTGCGAAGCGTCGGCGATGGAGTGATCACGACGGATCTGGATGGCACGATCTTGTCGATGAACAAGGTCGCGGAGGCGCTGACCGGCTGGACCCACGAAGAGGCCAACGGGAGGCCGCTCGAGGAGGTGTTTCAGAATTTCGATCCGGAGACGCGCGAACGGTGCGACAACTCGGTCACGAGGCTCGTCCTGGAGCCTCACACGGTCGACGCCGGCCGCCGCTCCACGCTCCTGGCCGCGCGCGATCTGACCGAGCACCCGATTGATGAAAGCATCACGCCGATTCGGGATGCCGAGGGCCGTGCGATCGGCATCGTCCTGGCGTTTCGTGACATCACCGACGCGCTCGGGATTCAGGAGGAACGCGCGAAGGCCAGCAACCTCGCGTCGCTCGGGCTGCTTGCGGGAGGCATGGCGCACGATTTCAACAACCTTCTGATGGCGGTCATGGGCAACGTTTCCATGGCGCGAGCGACCATGTCGCGGCCGCCTTCGTCGATCGACTGGCTGAGTGAAGCCGAACAGGCATGCGTTCGCGCACGCCGACTGACCTGGCAGCTCCTGACGTTTTCCAAGGGTGGAGTGCCAATGCGAAAGACCGTGGCGATCGGGCCCATTCTCCAGGAGGCGGTGGGGCTCGCGCTCCGCGGTTCGGCCGTGACCTGCGCGCTCGACATTGCACCCGACCTCTGGAGCGTCGAAGCAGATGTCGGCCAGCTTGCCCAGGTCTTCAGCAACGCGTTGCTCAACGCGCGGCAGGCGATGCTGCACAGCGGGGTGATTACGATTCGCGCGGAGAATGTCTGCGAGGTCGACCGGCGCTGGGTGAACGCGCTGCGCGTCGAGCCGGGCCGTTACGTCAGAGTGTCGATCGTCGACAAAGGCATAGGCATCCCGAGAGAACATCTCAGCCGGATTTTCGATCCGTATTTCAGCACGAAACAGGGAGCGAGCGGCCTCGGCCTCGCGACGACCTACTCGATCGTGAAGAACCACGGAGGCTTTCTCGCCGTGGATTCGCAGCTCGGGAGCGGAACGACGATTCAGGTCAATTTCCCTGCGGCCGGCAGTCTCGAGTTGCCGGAACAACCCGATTCGGTCACACGCGGAGAGGGCAGCAGACGCCGCGTGCTCGTCATGGACGACGAAGCGCCAGTTCGAACGTTGACGATGAACATGCTGGACTTCCTCGGCTACGACGTCGAAGTGACCCCCAGTGTCAGCGCCGCCGTTGACCGCTTCAAACGCGCCCTCGCGACCGATCGCCCGTTCGACGTCGTGATGCTGGATCTGGTCGTGCCCGGAGACATCGGGGCAACAGAGGCGATGGATCAGCTCGGCGCGATCGATCCCGCGGTGAAGGCGATTCTCATGAGCGGCTTCGGTCAGGATCCGATCGTGGCGGAATTTCACGCGTACGGGTTCAGCGCGGTGATCACGAAACCATTTTCACTGCAGGAGCTCAACGCCGCCCTGCACTCGGTCATCGCATCAACGGCCTTGCGGGTCCACTGACGTGAGCGTACCGAGTCCTCTTTACGATGCTGTCGGACTTTTTACAGGACCGCGGGATAAGATCCGGGTCTTGGCGCGCCAACGACGGTCCCCCAGCCCGTCCGCCATCCGGCCCATGCCCTGCCGTCCCGGCGACGAGGCGGTACCTGTCACCGGCGTGGTGCGCATCGTCATCGCCGACGAACATCCGATTTTTCGAGACGGGCTCCGACGGCTGCTCGAGACCGAGCCGCGTCTGCGCATCGTGGGAGAGACGGGCGACGGATTGGAAGTGGCGAATCTGGTTCGCGACCTGTGTCCCGACATCCTGCTGTTCGGTCTTTCGTCGACGCGCCGATCTCCGGTCGAGATACTCCAGGCGATCGCCGCGTCCGAGACGTCAGTGCGTACGATCGTCCTGACCGGATCGATCCATACGCCTGAGGTCGTCGCCGCAGTCCAGCTCGGCGCGGCCGGTGTACTGTCGAAAGATTCGGCGGCAGACATGCTCTTCAAAGGCATCGACAGCGTCATGGAAGGTCACTACTGGGTGGGCGACAACGCTGTGGCCAACGTCGCCGCCAGCCTGCGCAAATTCAACGTCGCGCGGCGGCGGACGAAGGCCTTCGGCCTGACGTACCGTGAGCTGGAAATTGTGCGGGCGGTGGTGAACGGGCATACGAACAAGCAGATCGCGCAACAGTTCTCGATCAGCGAAAGCACGGTCAAGAGGCATGTCACTCATATCTTCGACAAGCTTGGAGCCTCCAACCGGATCGAGGTGGCGCTGTTTGCAGCTCATCACCGCCTGCTCGATGGGATCTGACTTTCATCTGTCATGAATTCATTCAGAGTGTTTTCGATCTGTCGGGAGATCGGGCGCGTCTCCGGTCCCGCCGCAATCGCTTCATTCCGACCAACTCTCTCTCCTGTAACACTTACACGAAGCGACTCGGGCCGGCGCGAGACTTGCTGCATCGGCGCTCTTTGTCATCCATTGCACGCCGCCTAATGTCATCAGCCGAGCCTCAAAATTACGGTCGTACGCCGGGTCGTCCCGTGAGCGTCGTGCTGGCCGACGACGAATGCATGTTCCGGTCGAGCCTTCGTCACCTGCTCACGGCGCCGCCGTCGGTAATCAAGGACGTGTACGGCGTCCACGTCGGTCCCGGGTTTCAGGTTGTCGGCGAAGCCGGCAGCGGTGAAGAGACGATCTCGGTCGTCCAGTCGGTCAAACCGGACCTCTTGCTCCTCGATCTTTCCATGCCGCGGATGTCCGGACTCGAGGCACTCTGCCAGTTGCACACCTGCCGCGACAGGATGCGCACGATCCTGCTCGCCGGAACGATCGAAAGGCCGCATCTGCTCACAGCGGTTCAGCTCGGAGTCCGCGGCCTCGTGATGAAGGACTCGCCGACGGAACTGTTGTTCGAGGCTATCGTGTCGGTGATGGGGGGCCGGTCCTGGCTGGGGCAGACGCTGGTGAGCGACCTGATCGAGCTGGTGCGAACGCTCAGTCAGACATCCGGCTCTGCCGGCAACAAACAACGAACGGGTCTGACGCCCCGTGAGCGCGAGGTCCTGGCTCACGTGGTCAGTGGCTGCACGAACAAGGAAATCGCGAGCAAGTTCTCCGTGAGCGAGGAGACCATCAAGCACCACCTCACGCGGATGTTCGACAAGGTCGGCGCCTCCAACCGGCTCGAGCTGGCGATGAAGGCGACGCAGAGCGGTCTCGCGGCTGACCTTTGATTCGGCCCGGAGGGTCTTCTTCTCCACACTCGGCAAGTCTTAACACGGTCGCCCGGGGAAGTAAGACCCAGATCATCCGACAATTCCTTACGAAATTCTGCCTGGAAGTGCTGGCAATGGAATTGCCGCTTCGATCGGCGTGCGACGAAGACGACCCCGCTCGGCTCGCGCGACGCGGCTCAGTCATCGTCGGAGCCGCTCGGTCGATTCGCGCGTGCGGCGTTTCGACCTGAGCCTGCCGGTCTGGTATCGCGCGGCCGGTGAGACGCTGTGGCACAACGGAGTGACGCAGAACGTCAGCAAGGACCGCGCAGTGATACGCGCTGACGGCCCGGCCCCATCATCAGAATCAGTCATTGTCGTGATCGCGTTGCCGTCGGTCGCCGGGTGTCTGGTCGGTTGCGGGCGCGTCGTGCGAACCGTCGAAACATATGCCAAAACGGCCCGGGTGACATTTGTCATCGCGGTGAGCCGGTATCGCCTCCGATCGAAGGCGGTCTTGAGCCGGCTCAGACGCTGACGCTTTCCCACCTTCAGGCCCTCTTCCCCCGAACGTGCTACGGATCGGTGAGCCAGACCCGGCTCGAGCTTGTTTCGGATCCGCAACGGCGAGCTCATCGCGATCGCGGACAACCCGGATCCGCCGGCCCAGAGGCGACAGGGTGAGCGCAGATCGCGTGCTCCACGAGTGCTATGACCGTTAGTCACCTCCGTGTGATTTTCCCCATTCGGCAAACACACTACATTTCATCATCGGATCGGCGACTCGGCTGGTGCAACGAGCCGCCGCATCCCCGATCGCCGCTAACGGGAGCGTGCTGGTTCGACCTCAGGAACACCGGGGCTGAACCAAAGGGGGCGAAGCCTTGGCAGTTGAAGAGCTGGTCGGACACAGGCAAGCCAGCGATAATCGCGGCCCGGCGAATGGGCGGTGGCTGGCGCTGTGGACCCACAGCCACTTCGAGCAGCTCGTTTACGATCAGCTGATCGCAAAGGAGTTCCACGCATTTCTCCCGCTGATCCCTGTGTGGTCGCGACGCGGCGGTGCCCGGCATCTCATTCGCAAGCCGATGTTCCCGGGTTACCTGTTCGTTCGCCACGCGATGGACAAGGCCGGCTACATCGAGATCCTGAAGACCAACGGGCTGGCTCGAATCCTCGGAGAACGATGGGATCGACCGGCGATCGTTGCTGACGTGGAGATCGACACCATTCGGTGGGTACTGGACACCGGGTTGCCCGTTCTGCCGCACTCCTACCTGAGGGAGGGACATCGGGTCCGGATCACACACGGACCGCTCGCCGGTATCGAAGGCATCCTCGTTCACAACAATCCGCACAAGGGTCTTCTGGTTGTGTCGGTCGACCTGCTTCGGCGCAGCGTCGCGGTGGAAGTGGACTGCACATTGGTGGCCCCGGTCGGGCGGCCTGTCGCCGTCGCGCCGGCATCGCGTCCGCGGGTCGATGCCGCAGTATCGCTTCGATAACGCGTGGATGTGCATCGCATGTCGATGGCGGCGAGCCGAGACATCACATTCGCCCTGGTGCTCATGCAGAGCGTCATCGTCCCCGGCGTTGCGCGCGCGCAGGGAGTCTTTCAGGTGAGCCCGCTGTTCGGCACGGCCCAGGAATATGACAGCAACCTGTTCGCCACGCCGTTCGATCGCCAGGCGGACTTCATCACGCGCGTCAGCCCCGGGGTTGATTCCGCGTATCGCTCGCCGGTGCTGACGATGCTCGGTCATTACACTCTCGACGTCGAGCGCTTCGCGAATCACTCCGAGCTGACCACGACGAAAGCGCGCCAGCGCGCGGCCGTGGAGCTCACGTATCGTCCCAGGCAGCGCCTGACGCTGGCGGCCGACGCCGAGCTCTTGAAGACCCAAACGCCGGGCGAGCTGAATGTGGAGACCAACCTCACGCTGGCGCGCGCGAGCGCTCAGCGGGTTGCGACGCACACGTCGATCACACGCCGGCTCGACATGGTGACCTCGGGGACCATCGACTACAAGTTCTCCGAAACTCGTGTCGCAGGCGGGCTCGACATTCGCAGCCACGCCGCGACGATCGGTGTGGATCATCACCGCTCGTCGCGCGACGCCGTGAGCGTCAACTACCGGCTTCATCAATTTTCATTCGAGACCGTGGCGACGACATCACATGCGCTCGGCGTCGGTTGGATCCATGGGATCACGCAACGGGCCAGCCTCTCGGTTGACGGCGGCCCGCGCGTGACGAACGGCTCGCTGGCCTCCGATGTCTCGGCGTCGGTCCACTATCAGTTCAAGCCAGGCGATGTGTCGCTTGCCTATGCACGCACGCAGACGACTGTCATCGGGCTGGAAGGGGTCGCCGACACGCAGAGTCTCGCCTTGACCGCGGCCTGGAAGCCTCGGCCGTCGCTCCAGATGCGTCTGTCCCCGGCGGTGTATCGGAGCGCACACGCTCCGCTGCAGGCTGACGTCTATCAGCTGACGATCAACATCGAGCGCCGAATCGCCAGTGAGCTTTCGCTCGACATCATGGTCAACACGAACCTCCAGCATGGCAGTTTCTACACCGCTCTGGCGAACGCGACGATTCCTCGTCAGAACGTGATGATCAGGCTCGTCGCGGCACCGGCCACGAGGGCACGCTGACCATGCGCCGCCACAGCCTCTGCATCGCGTGCCGCATGCTGGTGGTCCCGCTGGCCATCGCCGTCTCGGTTGCGTCCGCGCGGGCCGGCTTCTCGCAGCCGCTGCAACCGCCATCCGAGGGCTGCGCGATCGGCTACGTCATCGGGCCGGAGGATGTCCTGGACATCGCCGTCTGGGACAACAAAGAGCTCACGCATTCGGTGCCGGTTCGACCCGATGGAAGGATTTCACTCCCGTTACTGAATGATGTGACCGCTGCCGGCCTCACCCCCATGCAGCTGCGAGAGATCCTGACGAAGGCGCTGACCGCGTACATCCCCATGCCGGCTGTGTCTGTGCTGGTCAAGGAAATCCACAGCGTCAAGGTGGCCGTCATCGGCCAGGTCAAGACGCCGGGCCGCTACGAGCTGAAAGACCGCGCCACGGTGCTCGACGTGCTCGCCATGGCTGGCGGCCTCAACGAGTACGCCGCGCGCAGCCGCATCGTCGTCCTTCGGCAGCAGCCGGCGCGCACCGAGCAGATTCCGTTCCCCTATGACAAGCTGACCGCGAAGGACGGATCGAGAAGCGGGTCGAAGACGGGCGCGCCGCAGAATTTCTGCGTGCAACCCGGCGATGTCGTTCTCGTGCCGTAGCAAGACATGTCCCTGAAGAATCGTCGCGACGATCGCCCGGCACAACACGCGGGACTCGAATGGGCGCTGGATCTCTGGATGCGCCGCAAGTGGGTGGCTCTTCTCGTGTTCACCGCCGTCATGGCTGCCGCGGTGAGCACCACGGTTTCGCTGCCCAATCTCTATCGGGCCACCGCCACCGTGCTGGTGGAGACACAACACGTCTCGGAGGAGTTCGTCCGGTCATCGGTCTCCGCCGAGCTCGAGACCCGCATCCAGACGATCCGCGAGGAGGTCATGAGCCGCGCGCGGCTGGGGGATCTCATCACGCGGTTCGATCTCTATCCAGAGCTGAAGAGGAAGGGCCTGCCGTTTGACGAAATCATCGACCGCATGCGGCGCGACATCGATCTGGAGCTCAACAGCGTGACGCCGACGGGGCGCAGCCCGACGATCGCGTTCGCGATCAAGTACAACGGGAGAGATCCCCGAAAGGTGGCGCAGGTCGCCAACGTGCTGGCCTCGCTCTACGTCCTGGAGAACAGCAAGATCCGCGAGGGGCAGGCGGTCAGGACCGCCGAGTTCCTCAAGGCACAGCTCGACGATGTCAAGAAGGAGATGGATGCGCAGGAGCGGCGCGTGACCGAGTTCAACCTGAGTCACATCGGCGAGTTGCCCCAGCAGGTCGCGGCCAATCTTGCCAGTCTCGAGCGGCTGAATACGCAGCTCCGGCTGAACGGCGACAATCAGGTCCGCGCGATGGACCGCCGGGAGCGATTGGAGAAGCAGTTGACCGAGGCCGCCTTCGCTGCGCCGACGACGGTCCCCGGAGTACCGGCGCGTTCTCCGGGCTCGGAGGAGCTGGTGAAGCTCAGACAGCAGCTCGACCAGCTGACAAGAAAGTACACCGACCAGTATCCCGAAGTCATTCGGGTGAGGGCCGAGCTCGCCGAGCTCGAGAGGCAGCTCTCGGAGCGACCGGTCCTGCTGAGCACCGCGGCGCCGTCTGCGGCCACGGCAGCGTCCGCCGATCCGGCAACGCGTCTGTTGCAGGCCATCGCCGACACCGACTCCGAGCTCAAGGCGTTGAAGGCCGAGGAGGTGGCGTTTCGGCAGGCGATCAACAGCTACGAGCAACGTGTCGAGAACGTGCCGAAGCGGCAGGAGGAATATCAGGCGCTGTCCCGAGACTCCGAGACTACCAAGGACCGCTACAACACGCTGTTGAAGCGGTACGAGGAAGCGAAGCTTGCATCGAGTCTGGAGCAGGGCAAGAAAGTGGAGCAGTTTCGGATCCTGGACGCGGCCATTCCGCCCCGCGATCCCTCCGCGCCGAGCCGCATGCGTCTCTTCGCAATCGGCTTCTGCCTCGCGCTCGCGCTTGCCATCGGATCGGTCCTCTCGCTCGAGAAGATCGACACCTCATTCCACAGCATCGACGACTTGCGGAACTTTGTCGCGGTCCAGACGCTGTTCAGTATTCCGCTGATTCTCACGACCGCTGAGAAGCGCCGGCAATGGCGCCGCGTCGCGCTGACAGTGGTGTCGGTTGTGATCGGCCTGGCCCTCATCGTCTCGGGCTCTCGTTACATCGCCCGTGACAACGAGACGCTGGTCCGCCTGACTTCGAGCGCGCGTGGATGATGCGGGACACAGGACGGAATTTCAAGAAGCTCGATCGCCTGCTGGACTCGAACCGACCGGCTGTTGATTCGCCTCACCCGCTGATTCGTCGCAGCGAGATTGCCGAACAACTGGTCAGCCTGCTCGCACCGGACTCCTACGCGGCGGACCAGTATCGATCGCTTCGACACAGCGTGGAACGACTGCGCAGGGAGTGTGGCCTCCACGTGCTCGCGATGACAAGTCCAACTCCAGCCGATGGCAAGTCGGTCACCACCCTGAATCTGGCCGGCGCCCTGGCCCAGGGACCCGACGCGCGCGTGCTCATCGTGGATGCCGACCTGCGGCGCCCGAGCGTCGCCAAGTATCTCGGGCTCGGTTTTCAGTCCTCGCCCGGGCTGGCCGACGCCCTGCTGGATCCGGCGTGCGGGCTGCGTCACGTGGTGCGCCGCCTGGAAGGGTTCAACCTATCGGTGATTCCTGCCGGCACGCCTCAGTCGTCGCCGTACGAGCTGCTGAACTCGCAGCGGCTGGAAAATTTTCTGAGAGAAGCCCGCGAGCTCTACGATTGTGTGCTCATCGACACTCCGCCGTGCGTGCCGCTGCCGGATTGCCGGATCATCGGCAAATGGGTGGATGGCTTTCTGCTCATCGTCGGGGCGAACAAGACGCCGCGCAGGCTGGTGGCGGACGCGCTCGGTCTCCTGGATCCGGCGAAGGTGATCGGCATCGTCTTCAACGGCGACAGGCGACCGCTGTCGAACTATTACGGCTACTACCATTACTACACGCAGTCACGCGATCGCCACGCGAGCTGGTGGCGGCGAATGCTGACGCCGAGTCGCCACAGCCGACGCTAGCTATAGCTAGTACTCCCGGTACTCTCGGTCGTCGCGCCATCCGGGCGCCGCGCTCCGGAATCCAGTCCTTGTTCAACCGAGACCGGCCACTACTGCCTTCTTCGAGATGACCCACGATATCGTCAACGTGACGCGCATGCGCCAGCTTCGCCGGGTCGTGGCACTGGGAGGTGGGACTGGCTTGCCAGCCGTGCTGAGCGGCCTCCGGCGCCACCTGCCTGCCGAATGCCAGATTACGGCGGTTGTGACAGCGGCCGACGATGGGGGGAGCTCCGGCATACTCCGGGCGCAGTACGGCGTCCTCCCGCCCGGAGACATTCGGAACTGCCTCATCGCGCTGGCCCGCGTTGCGCCGGAAGTGACGGCGGCATTGCTGTGTCGATTGTCCGTGTCCTCCGGCCCGGATCACGCCGTCGGAAATCTCCTCCTCACTGCGCTCTACATGGTGGCGGCAGACGAGATCGCCGCGATCCGGCTGGCCGCAAGCCTGCTCGGGATCGAGGACGTCATCCTCCCTTCGACCACGACACGCGTGAATCTGGTTGCGGACCTCGCGGACGGCCGCCGGGTCTGCGGCGAGTCCGCCATCCCGCACAGCGGCGCCCGGGTGCTCCGCCTCGCGATCGAGCCGTCCGACGCCTCGCCGGCTGCCGGTGTGCTCGAAGCGCTTGACGCGGCTGACGTCGTGATCCTTGGTCCCGGCAGCTTCTACACGAGCGTCCTCGCCACGCTGATCGTTCCTGGAATAGCCGAGGCCGTTGTGACGACCCGGGCGCTGAAGATCTTCATCTGCAACCTGATGACGGAGCCGGGAGAGACCGACGGATTCGGGGTCGCCGCACACCTGGAGGCGCTGCGTGCGCATGGGTTGCCGCCAGAGGCTCTCGATTACGTCGTCATCAACGACGGCCCGATCCCGGCGAAGGTGCGCGCCAGGTACGCCGCCGAGGGCGCCGAACCGGTCAGCGTTGACTTCGAGGTCTCCGCCGTCCGGCCGCTCGTTGTCACGACCGACCTTCTCGCGCGCGGCCCGGTCGTCCGGCACGATCACGACAAGATCGGGCGGTTTCTCTGTGCGCTCGCGTCGCCTGATGGGCCGGAACAGGACGGCTTCCCGTCTCCGGCCGCAGAAAGTCGCGGAAGGCCAAAGCTCGATCACGTGGCTGTCGATCTCGCACGTCCGAAGGTCAGCTCGAATGCTCCACCAACCCCGTAGCTGCCAGTGCTACCCACGCGGAATCAACTTTTCTCTCGGGTCTCGCTCACCGAACTAGGACGCGTCCCAGACATGTACGGAGCGGCGGATCGGCGCTCATACGGCGTCGCCCTGGAAGGCCGACTGGGCCAGGCCTACAACGAGGAGGCCTTCCGATACTTCCTGGAGATCGAACGGAAGCGCGCCGTGCGGGCGCGCCGCCCGGTTCGGCTGCTGCTGCTGGACCTGAAACGGCTGGCCGCTACCGATGCGCGCATCGATCCGGCGCTCGCCGCCAAGCTGTTCTCGGGGCTGTGGCTCTGCCTCCGCGAGACCGACGTCATCGGCTGGTACCGCGAGGACCGCGTGGCCGCGGCCGTGCTGAATCAGCTCGAAGACGGCCCGCAATCGGACGTGTCCGACCTGATTCGTCAACGGGTCACCGGAGCGCTTTGCAAGAGTCTTTCTTCAGACATTGCGCGCCGCCTCCGAGTGCGCGTTTTTCAACTTCGGCCCGGACTGAAAGGCTGACGAGCTGCCATGCAAGCCGAAACATCGTCGATCGGTCGCGCTGATTCCATGTCGATCGGCGCGATCCCGGGTTCCGTTCCCTCGAGTCCGCGCCGCAAGCCGACGCGCCGCGAGCCGCGCCGGCCGCTGATCATCAGCGAAGAGCTCTTCAGAGGCGTGTTGATCAAGGAGCGGAAACGCGTGGATCGCCTGAACCAGCCACTGGTTCTTCTGACCATTGCGGTCAAGGATCGCCAGGGCGGTGATTCTCCATCGATTTGGGTGCCGGTCATCGAGGCCCTGGCGGCCATCACGCGGGAAACAGATGCTCTGGGGTGGTTCGAGTGGCGGGGGGCGATCGGCGTCATCCTGCCGGAGATTCGCACCACCGACGCGGTCAAAGCGTCCGAGCTCGAGGCTCGTGTTTATCAAGAGCTGATCAAACGATCGAATCGCCAGACGGTCGAGAAGTTCCTGATTCGACTCCACGTCCATCCCGAGCCGAAGCGCGTCGGAGCAGACGAGGATCAGTCGCTGGGGCCGTTCGACGTCCCGGAGCTGCATTCGGTGCCGGCACGCGTGTCGATTCGCGACGGGATCAAGCGTGGGGTGGACGTCATCGGCAGTTCGACGCTGCTGATAGCGCTGGCGCCTGTCTTCCTGCTCATCGCCGCCGCAGTGAAGATGAAGTCTCGCGGTCCGGTCTTCTTCCGACAGGTGCGAGTCGGGCAGAGGATGAAATCCTTCAGGATGCTCAAGTTTCGAACGATGCACGCGGACGCGGATCACAAGCTCCATCACGAGTACGTCACCCAGTTCATTCATGCGGCTGGTGACACTCAGCAGTCCGGCAAGCCGGGTTTCTTCAAGATCACGAACGATCCGAGGGTCACCCCCATCGGACATTTTCTCCGCAAGACGAGTCTCGACGAGCTGCCTCAGCTCTGGAACGTGCTGCGAGGAGAGATGTCGCTGGTCGGACCGCGCCCCCCGCTCCCGTACGAGCTCGCGCAGTACAAACCCTGGCATTGCCGCCGCGTCGTCGACGCCAAGCCGGGGATCACGGGACTCTGGCAGGTGACCGGACGCAGCCGGACGACGTTCGACGAGATGGTGCGCCTCGACCTCCGCTACGCCAGGACGCGTTCCCTGTGGACCGACATCAAGATTCTCGCCGCGACGCCCGCGGCGGTCATCGCCGGGAAGGGAGCCTGCTGACGTCGCAGATTCTCGGGCACCTCACGGCGCAACTTGAGACATCCAATGAGTATCGATAACACTCCCATTCTCGCAACGAGCAGCAATGCCCGCCCCGCTTTTGATCCTCTGAGTGGCGCGCGGCGGCAGGCGAACGAGCGACCCGACTACGACGAGCCGCACTCGAGCCCGGCCGATCTGCTTCGTGTCGCCGTCATCGGGTACGGCTATTGGGGCCCCAACGTCGTCAGAAATCTCCACAGTCTCGAAAACTGTGAGGTCGTCTCGGTCTGCGACAAGAGCACGGCGGTTCTCAGTCGCGCACGCCGGCAGTATCCGACGATCCGGATGACGACGGACTTCTCGGACATTCTGACGTCGCCGCACATCGACGCGGTGGCCATCGTCACTCCGGTCTGGACGCATTTCGCGCTGGCGAAATCGGCTCTGGAGAACGGCAAGCACGTCTTCCTCGAAAAGCCGCTCACGTCGACCACCGAGCAAGCCGAGGAGCTCATCGAGCTTGCGGACCGGAAGAACCTCAAGCTGATGGTGGATCACACGTTTCTTTTCAGCGGCCCGGTGGTGAAAATCCGGCAGCTCGTGGACAGCGGCGAGCTGGGACAGTTGTATTACTTTGATTCGACGCGCGTGAACCTCGGCCTCTTCCAGCACGATGTGAACGTCATCTGGGATCTCGCGCCGCACGACTTGTCCATCATGGATCACATCATCCTGGAGAAGCCCGAGGCGGTCGTCGCGACCGGTGGGAGGCATCTCAACGGTCTCGCGGATCTCGCGTTCATCACGGTCTACTTTCCCGGCACCGTGATCGGGCACGTGAACGTCAACTGGCTGTCCCCGGTCAAAGTGCGGACGACGCTGATCGGGGGCGAGCAGAAGATGCTCGTGTGGAACGACCTGGACAGCGACGAGAAGATCAGGGTTTATGACAAGGGCGTGAAGATCACCAGCAAGGAGGACCTCGACCGCGAATTGCTCGTGAGCTATCGCTCTGGAGACATCTGGGCGCCCAAAATCGAACAGACCGAGCCCTTGAGAGTGGAGCTCGAATACTTCATCGATTGCATCATGAACAGTCGCACGCCGTTCAACGATGGCGTAGCGGGTCTGCGCGTGGTCAAGCTGCTCGAAGCGGCCGATCAGTCGCTGCAGAAACGAGGACGAATCGTCTTTCTCTGAACCGCGATGGCCGACGGGCGCCCATCAGGAAATCGGATGGCGGACGACGTCGAGCAGCAGCTTCTCGAGCTCCACAATTTCCGTGCGCATGCCGTCGCGCGTTGTCCACCAGCGGTCGGGATCGAACGACGAGTACCGCGCGGATCGAATCATCACCTTCGTCGGATGGCCGCGCATGGCACGACGGATCACTCGACCGACGCGGCGCGAGTGATCCGGGCTGCTGACCACGAGGATGGAGCGGAACTGGTGCTGTTCGCACCAGGCGAGAAGCACCTGACCCTCGGCTTCGGTACCGGCTGCGGGGTCGGGGATGACCTCAACGTTCGCGACTTTGAGCGAGCGCAACAGCTGAACCAGGGCGGCGTTCTGGTCGCCGAAGGAAACGCCCCGGCGGGCTAATTCCTGTTCCGCCGGCTCCGGATCCTCAGGAAGCAGCGCCACCCGGTTGGCAATCCCGCGGTGGATCAGGTCGGACGCGTCGATGGCGCCGGCCGCGCCGGCCCATGCGGGCACGACGATCACATCGGCCGGTCCGACCGGCTCATCGACAACCAGCACCCGGCCGGCGGCACGCAGCATCGATTCCCGGATGGCGGGTACACCTGCGATGACGCCGAACACGACGATGGCCGGGATGAGTGGAGCCCAGCGTCGCCACCGAACACTCATCGCTTCATGATAGGGCTGAAGAATGATCTCGCGGTACCGCCATCAAATTCATTCGGGCCTCCGGCGCGAACTTCGCGGCCCTTATCGTACCGTGACGGTCGATTAGCGAGACCGCAGAAACGAGGACCAATTGTTTGCATCTGAAGCCATGCCGGTCCCCGCGGCCCGCTTGCTCGAAAGCTTGACATCGCGTCAGGCGCGCGTGGGCGTCGTCGGTCTCGGGTATGTCGGCCTGCCTCTGGCCGTGGAGTTCGCGCGGAGCGGTTTCAACACGACCGGGATAGATCTCGACGAGCGCAAGGTCGCCACGATCCGCCGTGGCGCGTCGTACATTCCGGACGTGGCGTCGAAGGCCGTGGCGGATCTGACGGGCGCCGGCCGTCTGACGGCGACCGGTGACTTCGCGGTCATCTCGACGTTGGACACGGTGAACATCTGCGTGCCGACGCCGCTCCGGAAAACGAAGGACCCGGACATGTCCTATATCGTGGCCGCTGTCGAAGGCATCGCCGCGCATCTGCATCCAGGCATGCTCGTCGTTCTCGAGTCGACGACGTACCCGGGGACGACGGAAGAGGTCGTCCAGCCGCTCCTCGAGCGCGGCGGGCTCAAGGCGGGCGTCGATTTCTTTCTCGCCTTCTCTCCCGAGCGGGTCGACCCGGGCAACAGCGGGTTCCATACGCGCAATGTGCCGAAAGTCGTTGGCGGGACAACACAGGTCTGCAGCGCGCTGGCGCAAGCGCTCTATGCGCCGGCGATCGACACCGTCGTGCCGGTCAGCTCACCGCGCGTGGCCGAGATGGTGAAGCTGCTCGAGAACACGTTCCGCGCCGTGAATATCGGGCTGGTCAACGAGATCGCGCTGATGTGTGACACCCTCGGCATCGACGTCTGGGAAGTGGTGGACGCCGCGAAGACAAAGCCATTCGGCTTCATGCCTTTCTATCCGGGCCCCGGGCTCGGCGGCCACTGCATCCCGATCGACCCGTTCTATCTCTCGTGGAAGGCGAAGCAGCAGGGGTTCGAGCCGCGCTTCATCGAGCTCGCCGGACAGGTGAACGCATCGATGCCGCACGCGGTGGTGGACAAGATTGCCGATGCGCTCAACGTGTAGAGAAGACCCCTGAACGGGTCGCGCATTCTCGTGGCCGGCGTCGCATACAAGCGCGACATCGACGACGTCCGCGAGTCTCCGGCGTTGGATGTCATGGGACTGTTGCACACGAAAGGCGCGCGGCTGTCCTACAGCGATCCATACGTCCCTGTGCTTGCCGCCGGCGCCTGGCGCGGCGGTTATACCCTGCAATCGCAATCGCTGGATGCGGCAACACTTTCCGGGATCGACTGCGTCGTCATCGTGACCGACCATCGCACGATCGACTATGACTCCCTGGTTGCGGGAGCGCCGCTCATCATCGATACGCGCAACGCGATCAAGGCGGAATACCCACACGTCTTCCGGCTCGGCGCTCCGCAGCCGAGACATGCGGCGGTCTGGAGCGCCGACGCCATGATCACCGGCAACATCGATATTCTGGGGGCGCAATGATCGACAACGGTCAGGTGCCTTTTCTGGATTTGGTGACGCCTCACATAGAGCTCGAAGAGGCGTTGGTGGCGATTTTCAGAACCGCGCTGCGGACCGCAGGTTTCATCGGTGGGCCGGAGGTGGAAGGCTTCGAGCGGGAGTTCTCGGAATTCTGCGGTGTCCGTCATTGCGTAGGCGTGGGAAGCGGTACCGACGCGTTGCGGTTTGCGCTCACCGCGGCCGGTGTGCGACCGGGCGAGACTGTCGTCACCGTCCCCCACACTTTCATCGCAACCACGGAAGCCATCTCCCAGGCTGGCGCGCGGCCGGACTTCATCGACATCGACGAGCGAACGTACACGATGGATCCTCAGCAGTTGCGCCGGTACCTGGAGGCCGCATGCACCCGCGACGCGGCCACGGATCGCCTGGTGAGCAGGCGCACCGGCAGTCCGGTGTCCGCCGTCGTCCCGGTCCACTTGTACGGGCAGATGGCCGACATGGACGCAATTCTGGACCTGGCGGCGCAGCACCATCTGGTCGTCGTCGAGGATGCCTGCCAGGCGCATGGCGCAGAGTATTTCTCGAGAGAGGAAGGCCGCTGGCGCAAGGCGGGATCGATGGGCCGCGCGGCCGCCTTCAGCTTTTATCCCGGCAAGAACCTCGGGGCTTGCGGCGAAGCGGGAGCCGTCACGACCGACGACGGGCGAGTGGCCGGGCAGTGCAGGATGCTCCGGGATCATGGCCAGTCGAGGAAGTACTTGCATGATATCGAGGGATACAACGGACGCCTGGACGCGATCCAGGCCGGGATCTTGCGGGTCAAACTCGAGCGTCTGCCGGAATGGAATCTCGAGCGCCGCGAGCGCGCGGGTCGCTACAACAGGTTGTTCGAGCGCGTGACCGATCTGGTCACCGTTCCGCATGAGCCCGAGCGCGCGAGGTCCGTATATCACGTGTACGCGATCCGCGTTCGCGCCCGTGATCAACTCCGGTCGGATCTCGCTGGAGCCGGCATTTCCGCCCAGATTCACTATCCGACACCATTGCATCTCCAGAAGGCTTACGCGGATCTCGGCTATCAGGAAGGCGATCTGCCGGTGGCGGAAGCCGTTGCGGCGGAAATCATCTCCCTGCCGATGTATCCGGGACTCACGTTGTCTCAACAGAGACGGGTGGCCGCGAGTGTGATCCAGTCGCTATCGCCGAGTACGGCGGTCGAGCGACGGGTTGGGCCGGCGGTCGGCGACCGGAGCTCCATCGTCCCCTTGCTCTGAAGGGCACAAAAGACATGTCCCTTCCCATCGCGTCGCCCGAGGCCATCGAGGTCGCGCCCTGGCGGCCCCGGACTGCCAGCCCTTCCACGATCGCGAAGGGCAAGATCTGGATCGATCTGGATAACTCACCACATGTCCCATTTTTTGCGCCGATTGTCCAGGCACTCCATGAGCGCGGGCATACGACGATCCTCACCGCGCGCGATTGTTTCCAGGTGCACGAGCTGGCGGACCGGATGAATCTGAACTACAGGCTCATCGGACGTCATTTCGGAAAGAACAAGATTCTGAAGTTAGCAGGCTTGTGCTGGCGTGCGCTGCAGTTGATGCCGACCGTCGCGACGGAGAAGCCCGATCTGGCTGTCTCCCATTGTTCGCGTTCCCAACTGATCGTGTCGACATCTCTGCGCATCCCATCCCTGGCTATCAGCGATTATGAGTTCTCGACCGGCTCGGTCGTGATCTATCCGACGTGGCAGATGTGCCCGGAAGTCATTCCCGACGCGGCACTCCCGCGCGGTTGGAATCGAGTCCTGAGGTATCCGGGTATCAAGGAAGATGTCTACGTTCCTCGATTCGTTCCCGACCCACGGCTCAGGAGCCAGCTGAGGTTGCGGGAAAACGACCTGGTCGTGACACTCCGCCCGCCTGCCAATGAGGCTCACTATCACACGCCGAAGAGCGATGAGCTCTTTGACGCCGCGGTCGAATTCCTCAGCAAGACCCCGGCTGTGAAGCTCGTTGCCGTTCCGCGAAACGAGAAGCAGGCGGCGTCGCTGAGGCAGAAGTGGCCCGCTCTTTTCTCGACCGGCCGGATGCGGATTCCTGATCGCGTCGTCGATGGGCTGAATCTGATTTGGTACTCCGATCTCGTCGTCAGCGGCGGCGGCACCATGAACCGGGAGGCTGCCGCGCTGGGCGTCCCGGTGTTCAGTGTGTTTCGCGGACAGATCGGCGCGGTGGATCAATTCCTGCGCCGGAAGGGCCGGCTCGTCCTCCTCGAGAGCATCGAGGATGTCCACACGAAGATTTCCGTGGCTCGAAGAAAACGGCCTGTGAGGCCCGAGAACGCTGATCGAACCGCTCTCAGAAGCATCGTCGGGCACATCGTTGGCATCCTGGAGTCGACATGTGCCGCTCCACTGAGAAGAGAGTCATGAGAGTTCTCATCGTCGCATCACGACGATCCGATGTCCCGGTCCTTCTCGACCGATGCCTGGTGCAGCGCGCGCGCGTCTGAGGCCACATATATGCCGATAGCGGAAGAGTTGGCCCGACCGTCGCAGACCACCGCACGGCAAGGCAGCGGCTTCACGTACGTTCTCGTCACGCCCGCGCGCAACGAGGCCAAGTACATCGAATTGACCATCAAGTCTGTTGTCAATCAAGCAGTCCGGCCGGCGAAATGGGTCATCGTGAGCGACGGTTCGACCGACGGCACCGACGATGTGGTCAAGGATTATGCAGCTCGATACGACTGGATCGAATTGGTGAGAACCTCGGAGCGCAGCGAACGGCATTTCGCCGGGAAGGCCGAAGCCTTCAACGCCGGTTACGCGAGCATGACCGGCCTCGCGCACGACGTGGTGGGCAACCTGGATGCCGACGTGTCGATCGACGATGCGGACTACTTTCGCTACCTGATGCGCAAGTTCGAGGAGAATCGCCGATTAGGCGTCGTCGGGACGTCCTACCGCGAGGGAACGATCGTGTACCCGTACCGGTATACCAGCACAGAGGACGTGACTGGCGCGTGTCAACTGTTCCGGCGGGAATGCTTTCAGTCGATTGGCGGTTATCCGGCGCTCAAATTCGGGGGCATCGACGTGGTGGTCGTCCTCAAAGCGCAGGCCGAGGGATGGCAGACGAGGACATTCACGGAGAAAAGCTGCGTACACCATCGAGCCGTGGGAAGCGCGCACTGCGTCGGCACGTGTAAGCGCCTGCTGCAGAACGGGCAGAAAGACTATCGACTTGGCAGCCATCCGGCGATTGTGCTGTTTCGAAGCGTCTATCAGATGACGACCAAACCCCATGTCATCGGCGGCGTGCTCATGCTCGTCGGTTACGTGTGGGCCATGGTGTGCCGCGTCGAGAGAGCCATTCCCGATGAGCTCATCGAGTTGCGGCAGAACGACCAACTTCGGCGCCTCAAGGGACTGGTTCGACGCACCGTTTGCTTCGGTTCGTAGCTGGTGTTCTTTCAGCAATTGCGTCGAGGAAGAAAACCGACCTCGTGACTCCGATGACCGACAACGCCAGCCACATCACCGTGTGCGTGTGCACGTACAAGCGGCCGGACCTGCTCAAACGGCTCCTGCATGCAGTCGACGGCCAGGATACCGGCGGCCTCTTCACGTTCTCCCTCGTGGTGGCCGACAACGACGAGCGCCGCTCTGCCGAAACCGTGGTCCACGACTTCGCCAGCAGGTCGCCTGTTCCGACTTGCTACTGCGTGGAGCCTCGGCAGAACATCGCGCTCACTCGTAACAGGGCCGTCGAGAACGCCTGCGGCGACTTCGTGGCCTTCATCGACGACGACGAGTTTCCGGACAGACGCTGGCTGCTGACGTTATTCGAGGCAGGTCACGAGTATCACGCGGCCGGCGTGATCGGTCCGGTGAGGCGTCACTTCGACCGCACGCCGCCTGCGTGGGTCGCCAAAGGCAAGTTCTACGAGCGGCCAAGCTATCCGACGGGTTCCGTCATCGACTGGACGATGGGACGGACCAACAACGTGCTGGTGAAACGCGATCTGCTCGCAGCTGACGCACAACCCTTCCGGCCGGAGTTCAGGACCGGGGAAGACCAGGATTTCTTCAGGCGAATGATCGAGAAAGGCCATCTGTTCGTCTGGTGCGACGAGGCCGTCGCCTACGAGGTCGTTCCACCGATTCGCTGGAAACGCAGCTTCATGTTGAGAAGAGCGCTGTTGCAAGGGGCCGTCTCGGTCCTGCATCCAACTTTCGGGGCACGCGCTGTCGCCAAGTCTGTCGTCGCAGTGCCGGCCTATGTGGTCGCGCTGCCGGTTTCATTGATGCTCGGCCAATGCCGGTTCATGACAGTGCTCGTCAAGCTCTGCGATCACTTGGGCAGGGTCCTTGCCGCTGTTGGAATCAACGCGATAAGAGAGCCTTACGTCACCGATTAGTCACGAGCTGTCGGTCCGATGAATCATCATTCCGCGCTGATTGGACACGACGATCCCGTCCTCGTAACCGGAGCCACCGGCTTCATTGGAGGCCGGGTCGTCGAAACGCTGCTGAATCGCGGGTTCCACAACGTGCGGTGCTTTGCTCGGCCGTCGAGCGACGTGTCCAGGCTCGAAGCGATCGCCGGCCGCCACGAGGGTGCGCGCGTCGAGGTCATCAAAGGCAATCTCCTGTCCCGCCAGGATTGCCTGACGGCGGCGATGGATGCAGCCGTCGTGTTTCATCTCGCGGCCGGCGCAAGCGAGAGATCGTTTCCAGATGCGGTCATGAACTCGGTCGTCACCACCCGCAATCTTCTCGACGCCAGCCTGAAGCACAAGGGTCTGCGGCGGTTCGTCAACGTCAGCTCCTTCGCGGTGTATTCCAACGCGCGCAACCCGCGCGGCAGGCGGCTTGACGAAGCCTGCCCGGTCGAAAGCCATCCTGAGCTCCGCGGAGATCCGTATTGCTTCGCCAAAGTCAAGCAGGACGAGCTTGTCGCCGAGTATGGCAGGCGCTTCGGCGTCCCCTACGTGATCGTCAGGCCGGGGTGCGTGTACGGCCCGGGAAAAGCGGACATCAATGGCCGGATCGGGGTCGGGACGTTTGGCATCTTTCTCCATCTGGGTGGCTCCAACACGATACCGTTCACGTATGTGGACAACTGCGCCGACGCGATCGTGCTGGCTGGAGTGATACCGGGAGTCGACGGCGAAGTGTTCAATGTCGTCGACGATAATCTGCCCTCCAGCAGGCAGTTCCTGCGCCGGTACAAGAAGAACGTCAGACGCTTCAGATCGATCTATGTTCCTCACGCGGCCAGCCATGCGCTCTGCTGTCTGTGGGAGCGATATTCGACCTGGTCCCAGGGACAGCTGCCACCCGTCTTCAATCGCCGGCGGTGGCACGCCTACTGGAAGAAGACGCGGTACAGCAACGACAAACTGAAGTCGCGGCTCGGATGGACGCCGATGGTGTCGACGCCAGAGGGATTCAGGCGTTACTTCGAAGGCTGCCGGGGTCCCCGCTGTGCTTAACGTCGCCATCGTCGGGTGCGGCAAGATTGCGGATGCGCACGCGGCGCAGATCCAGAGGATCGAGGACTGCCAGATCGTTGGCGTTTGTGACAACGAGCCGCTGATGGCGCGGCAGCTTTACGAGCGCTTCCCCGTCAAACAGTATTTCGACAACCTGTCAGACCTGCTGAGCGTGGCGCGGCCCGACGTCGTGCACATCACCACGCCGCCCGAAAGCCATGTCGACATCGCCAGCATCTGTCTCGATCGCGGATGCCACGTCTATGTCGAGAAGCCGCTCACACTCCACGCAGACGACGCGCAGCGACTGATCGCGCTGGCCATCGAGCACGGACTCAAGCTGACGGTCGGACATGACGATCAATTCAGCCACGCTGCGAGACGCATGCGAGCGCTCGTCGCACGCGGGTATCTGGGTGGAGCGCCCGTGCACATGGAAAGCCACTACTGCTACGAGCTGGCGGACCGGGACTATGCGCGCGCGCTTCTGAGCGACCATCGGCACTGGGTTCGCAGACTGCCGGGTGGGTTGTTGCAGAACGTCATCAGCCACGGCATCGCGAGGATCGCGGAGTTTCTCACCACCGACTCGCCAGAGGTCATCGTCCGCGGTTTCGCGAGCCCGTTTCTGAAGAATATGGGCGAACGCGAGACCGTGGACGAGCTGCGGGTCGTGATTTGTGAAGGCGAACGCACCACCGCCTATTTCACCTTCTCGTCGCAGATGCGTCCCTCGATCCATCAGTTTCGGATCTATGGGCCGGAAAACGGCCTGTTCCTCGATCAGGATCAGGAGACAGTGATCAAGCTGCGCGGCGGGAGGTTCAAGAGCTACGGCGAGAAGTTCGTCCCCTCCATCATCTTCGCGAAGCAGCACCTCGGGAACCTCGTCGAGAACGTCAGGACCTTTCTGGCCCGCGACTTCCAGATGAAGGCCGGCATGAAATTTTTGATCGAGGCTTTCTACCGTTCGATCGTTCAGGACACGGCGGTGCCCATCCCGTATCGGGAAATCATGAGGACCGCGACGATCATGGACGCCATCTTCGACCAGATCAGGGCCAGGCGGTCGGCGTCCCGCCTCGAGCTCGAGGAGCGGAGCGCGTAGCCGGCTTCCCGGGCGAGTCAGCAGGGGAAACGATCGATGAATGTGTGCGGCAGAGAGCTTCGCGTGCAAGGGCGGCTGATCCGGATCGCGTCGCTGGCGGCGGACGGCTTTGAATTCCTCGACGATCCGGATGCCGCGCTCGGTACGCTGCGGCGATCGGGGACCCGGATCGACCTCTTCAGCTTCACGCAGGAATTGCCGGAGACTTCGCAGAAGTACGCATTTCCCATCGAGCGCGACAACGTGGCAGCCTTGCCGGTCTCCACCTTCGACCATTGGTGGACGCGGCAGATTAATGTCAAGACACGGAACATGGTGCGCCGGGCGGAGAAGAAGGGCGTGGAGATCCGCGAGGTGCCTTTCGACGACACCCTTGTCCGCGCCATCTCTGCCATCTACAACGAATCCCGGTTCCGCCAGGGAAAGCCATTCCGGCATTTCGGCAAGGACCTGGAGACGCTGCGCCGGGAGCACGCGACATTCCTCGAACGAAGCGTCTTCCTTGGCGCCTTTCTCGGCGACGAGTTGATCGGCTTCGCGAAGCTGGTGGCCAGCGACCGACAAATGGGCATCATGCAGATTGTGTCCATGATCGGCCATTGGGACAAAGCTCCGACGAATGCGCTGATCGCCGACGCGGTCCGCTGCTGTGCGGCGCGGGGGATGTCATACCTCGTCTACGCGAGGTTCTCCGAGAGGAACAAACAGCGTGACAGCCTGAGCGACTTCAAGAAGCACAACGGATTCCAGCGGGTCGACATCCCTCGCTATTACGTCCCGCTCACGCTCGTCGGCCGCGCAGCGCTTCGCCTTGGACTGCATCGTGGATTCGTGGATCACATTCCCGAGCCCGTGCTCGTCAAGCTTCGGAGAATCCGGAGCCTCTGGTACGGCCGAAAATTTCAGACTGCCGCTTTCTGACCCTGCCTTGATTCACCGTGCTGTTCGATTCCCCGGCATACTTTCTTTTCGTGATCCCGGTTGTACTGGTGTACTGGCGCCTCAGTCACCGGAGTCAGAACATTTTCGTCCTCGGCGCCAGCTATCTGTTTTACGGCTGGTGGGACTGGCGGTTCCTGGCGCTGATGATGGGCAGCACGGCGATGGATTTTCTGATCGCCCAGAAAATCGCGCCAGGCCGCACCGACCGGAAGAGGTGGCTCGTCGTCTCGCTGGTTGCGAACATCGCGATTCTGGGAATCTTCAAATACTTCAACTTCTTCGTCGACTCGTTCGCCAACGCGCTCGACATGCTCGGCGTACACAACATTCCGCTGCCGCTCATACGCGTCATCCTTCCTCCGGGCATCTCGTTCTATACATTCCAGGAAATCGCCTATATCGTCGACGTGTACAAGGGACGAACCCGAGCCGCGGAATCGTTCGTCGATTACTCGCTGTTCATCAGCCTGTTCCCGCACCTGATCGCCGGCCCCATTCAGCGACCCACGCATCTGCTGCCGCAGGTTCAGAGCCCGCGCAGCTTCGATGCCGACCGGTTCTTCGACGGCATGATGCTGATTCTGTCCGGTCTCATCCGCAAGTGCGTGGTGGCGGACAACTGCGCGGTCGTCGCGAACGCGGCGTTCAACGGCGACCTGGGTCCTTCGAGCTTCTGGGTCGTGCTCGTCGGAACGTTTGCATTCGCGTGGCAGGTGTACGGCGATTTCAGCGGCTACAGCGACATTGCCCGCGGCAGCGCCCAATTGCTCGGCTTCCAGTTCATGGTGAACTTCCGGCAACCATATCTCGCCCGGCGGTTTCAGGAGTTCTGGCGGCGGTGGCATATCAGTCTGAGCACCTGGCTCCGCGATTACGTGTACATCCCTCTGGGCGGCAGCTCCGGCGCTCCGTCCAGAACCGCTCGAAATCTCCTGCTGACCATGCTCCTGGCGGGTCTGTGGCACGGCGCGAACTGGACGTTCGTGGTCTTTGGCGCGATCCATGGAGCCGCCCTGGCGATCGAGCGCCTGATCTTTTCGCCGGCGCCATCGACAACGCCAACCACGGCGGGCCGCGACGGCGGATGGCTGTCGGTGTGGGCGCAGCGGGTGGTCGTGTTCAACCTGTTCTGCCTGACCCTGGTCTTCTTTCGCGCATCGTCGCTTACAGAGGCGGTCCAATTCCTCGGTGGTTTATCCAATCTCGCCTGGCGAAGTGAATACGCGGCCGCACTCGGCATGCTGGCGCTATTTTCGTTGCCGCTCTTTGCCGTCGATCTTGTTCTCGAACGGACGAACGAAGAGTATCTGTTCGCCCGTTCACCTTACGCGTATCGGACCAGTGTGGCAGCGGCCGCCCTTCTTGTGCTCGCGTTCTTTTCGGGAACCGACGGGAATGCATTCATCTATTTCCAGTTCTGAAGCCACAGCCGCTGTCTACATCAAGCTCCTCCTGGCAGTCTGTCTCTTGCTTCTCGTGTCGGTTGAAGTATGGGCCCGTTATTCGCTGCCGAGCCATTCGACCGCCTACCGCCGCGTGTGGCAGCAGTCTGGCGAGGCCATTCGATCGCGGCGATCAC
>WNEY01000081.1_pt1 | contig 42716 bp, 40 predicted proteins | sample 5400531 | NCBI WGS metagenome assembly WNEY01 (sample SAMN13153338, study PRJNA577476) | soil metagenome | isolation source: 200 cm saprolite under Douglas fir tree site 1 | place: USA:California | collected 2015-04-18 | reverse complement strand
GGCGCCGGCGCCCGCTCGATCATCTTCTGATGGCGCCGCTGCACGGAGCAATCCCGCTCGAACAAATGCACCAGATTGCCGTAGAGATCCCCCAGGATCTGGACTTCAACGTGGCGCGCCCGCCGCACCAGCTTCTCGACGTACACCTCGTCGTTGCCGAAGGCGGCCCCTGCTTCGCGTCGCGAGGCCTCGACGAGCGCCGGAAGCTCCCGTGCCGACTCGACCACGCGCATGCCGCGGCCGCCGCCGCCCCAGCTGGCCTTGAGCATGAGCGGGTAGGCGAGACCCTTTGCGAGGTCTTTGACCTGCTCGCGGTCGCGCGGCAGCGGCCCGGTCGCAGGCAGGACGGGCACGCCCGCGGCCAGCGCCAGGGCCCGCGCCGCGACCTTGTCGCCCAGCGTGCGCAACACCTCCGGTTCCGGGCCGATGAAGACGATGCCGGCCCGCGCGCACGCGGCCGCGAGCTCGGGGCTCTCGGCGAGAAACCCGTAGCCGGGATGAATGGCATCCACGCGCGCGTGGCGCGCCACCCGGACGATATCGTCCACATCGAGATAGGCCTCGATCGGCGTGCGGCCGGCGCCCACGAGATAGCTCTCATCGGCGGTGAAGCGATGGCGTGCACCGCGATCCGCTTCGGAGAAAATGGCGACCGTGCGGGTGTCGAGCTCCTGCGCGGCGCGCATGACGCGGATGGCGATCTCGCCGCGGTTGGCGACGAGCAGGCGGCTGATCCGGTGGTGCATGATGGCTACGCCAGCGCGGCCAGCATCTTGAGACCCAGCGCACCAATGACGATGGCGAAGATCCTTTTGAGCGAGCGCTCCGAAGTGCGGTGCGCCAACCGTGCGCCGAAGGGGGCCAGCACGATGCTGCCCACGGTAAATCCGATCAGGGCCGGCACGTAGATGTAGCCCGCGCTCTGCGCCGGCAGGCCCGCGGTCCCCCAGCCATTCACGAGGTAGCCGATCGACCCGACCACGGCGATCGGGAAGCCGACGGCCGACGCCGTGCCGATGGCCATGTGAAAGGGCACGTTACAGAAGACCAGAAACGGAATGGTCAGGGTGGCGCCGCCCATCGCCGCGAGCGCCGAGCAGACGCCGATCACGGCCCCGGCGATGAAGATACCCGCGGGCCCCGGCAGTCGGCGTGTCGGCTTCGGCTTCCAGTTGAAGAGCATGCTCGAGGCCATGTAGAGGACGAACACCACGAAGATCACCGCCAGCGGAAACGTCGGAATGTGCCGGGCCAGCAGGGTGCCGAGGCCCGTCCCCACGACGATCCCCGGGATCAGCCGCCACAGCACACCCCAGTTGACCGCCGCGTGCCGGTTGTGGGCGCGCAGGCTCGAGATCGACGTGAAGATGACGGTCGCCATGGCCGTCCCGAGGGCGACGTGCAGCATGTGCTCACGCGGAAAACCTTGAGCCGCGAAGACCATCGTTGTCAGGGGCACTTGAATGCCCCCTCCGCCCATGCCGAGCATGCCGGCGAAAAAGCCGATGAAGGCACCGATGGCCACGTAGACGAACAACCACTGGTCCATGCTCTTCTCCCCGGCCGGTGTGCTCGGCGACAAGCGACGAACCCGGAGGACCGACGAATTCCTTCGCCCGCGAGTGGGTGCTCGCGACCTTCGCCCACCCGAGAACGGGAATCAATGTCCAGGACTGCTGAACTTGTGTCGCGGACTGCTCAGCTGGCTGATCGTCGGTAGGCGCTCGGGGGGTTTCCCGTGATCCGTTGGAAGACGTGGGCGAGGTGCGAGGTGTCGGCGAACCCCAGCCGCGCGGCGATGGACTCGAGCTTCTCGTCCGTGTGCGCCAGGAGATCCTGAGCGATCGTCACCCGGACGCGGGTGAGATAGTCGCGCACGCTCATGCCGATCTCCGAGCGAAAGAGATGGGCCAGGTGACTGCTGGAGATGTCGATCATTTCCGCTATACCGTCGACCGTCAGGTCCTGTTCGAAATGACTGCCGAGGTAATCAATCGTACGACTCACAGATTCCCCAAGCTGCGGCCAGGGTCCACTCAGGCTGCCGCCCGGCGGGAGCACCTCGCCGATCCGGCTCACCAGATCTCCGGAGTTGACCGGCGCCCGCAGGACGCAGCGGATGTTCAGTGTTTCCCAGACGGGCGCGGTGCCCAGATAGGGATCGTCGCTCAGGACGAGCACGGGGCAAGCGGGCAACTGGGCGTTCAGGGCCCCGAGAAAGAGTCCCGCCTCACCCGCCGAGCGCCCGACGTTCAGAACCACGCAGGTCGGCCGGAATCTGAGCATGCGGTTCAGCCCGTCGACGAGGGCGCCGGTCGTCTCCACGCTGGTCGCGCGCGCGAGCGTCACGGCGAGCGCGGCGCGCCAGCCCGGGTCGCCGCCCACGAGGAGGAGGCGGTGCGTCCGGAGTCGCTGCGCCTCGCGGCCGGGCCGGTCCCGATCCACGGACCCGCTGACCCGACTGGTGCGCTGCTCGAGCGCCCGGCGAATCGCGGCCCGCAGCTCCTCCTCCTGGAATGGTTTCGTGAGGTAGTCCGACGCGCCGAGCTTCATGGCCGCGACCGTGGTCCGGACGGTCTTGACGCCGGTCAACATGATGACCGGAAGGTCCGGCTCCAGCGCTTTGAGCTCTTGCAAGATCTCGAGCCCATCGACGTCGGGCATGAGGATGTCGAGGAGGACGAGATCAACGCGCTCTGAGCGCACCATGCTGAGCGCCGTCCGTCCGTGCGCCGCGTCCACCACCGCATATTCCTCGTCGAGCGTGAGGTGAAGAGCGTCGCGAAGTCCGTCGTCATCGTCGACGACGAGCACAACGGGACGATCCCGCGGGCGTTCGTGAGGCGACAAGGGCGCGGAGGCCACTGAAGATCTCTCGGGCTGTCGTTGCACGCCCCGAGCCTGCCACGGAATACCGCAGTCACATGCAGAAATTCAGCAGCCCTGGACATTGACTGGGGTGTCTCAGTCTCCGACTGTGGGCCCGCGGGTGACCCGACGGACGGCGTCCCTCACTCGAAGGCCGTGAGCGGATTCAGAACGGAGAAGAACGTGGGGAGGTACGTCGCCATGATCAGACTGTCCGAGTTGCTCGCCCTCCTCGCCGCGGCGCTCGTGCTCGTGTCCGAGCCCGGGACCGCGCAGGAGACGATCCGGATCGGCATTGGCCACCAGAGCCTGTGCACGGACACTTACTCGGGCGGCATCATCGTCAAACAGCTCGGGCTCCTCGAGAAGCACCTACCGCGCGCGGGAAGGTACGCCGGCGCGAAGTACGACATCGTCTGGGAGGACTACACTTCGGGGCCGCCCATCACGAGCCAGATGCTGGCCGGCAAGCTCGACATCGGGGTGATGGGTGACTACCCGCTTCTCGTGAACATCGCCCGCTTCCAGGAGACCAACAGCCTTCGCTCGGTCATCGTTTCCATGACCGGTTACAACATGCACGGCTCCGGCAATTCCATCGTGGTGCCGGTCGACGCGCCGATCTACAAGTTCGAGGAGCTCCGGGGCAAGAAGGTCTCGGTGCCGTTCGGCTCCGCGGCCCACGGCATGCTCCTCAAGGCGCTGGTGGACCGCGGGCTCACTCCGGACTTCTTCACCATGATCAACCAGAGCCCGCCCATCGGCGCCACCAGCATCCAGGAGAAGAAGATCGACGCCCACGCGGACTTCTGTCCGTGGGGCGAGCTGATGGAGTTCAAGGGTTTCGCGCGGAAGATCTTCGACGGCAGCCAGGCGTCGGTCGCCTACCTGCACGGTCCCGTGATCCGCAAGGACTTCCTCGGCAAGCACCCCGAGATCGTCGTCGCCTACCTCAAGGCCATCATCGAGGCCAACGAGTGGATCACGAAGAACCCCGAGGAGGCGACCACGAAGCAGGAGCAGTGGACGTCCATTCCCAAGGAGGTGCTCTACCTCTACTTCGGGCGCGGCGGCTTCCTCACGCTGGACGCCACCATCAAGCCGAAGTGGGTGGAGGTGCTCAAGTACGACGCGACCGTGCTCCAGAAGATGGGGATCATCAAGCAGGCGGACGTCGAGGGCTTCATCGACGACCGCTTCATCAGGCAGGCCTACCGCGAACTCGGCCGCGACTACACGAAGGACCAGAGGGTGATGGTGGCCGGCACCTCTCCCATGGAGGGCAAGGACGCGATCACCGGTGTGCCGATCAAGGATCCGCGGACCGCGGGCGAGCTGTGGGTGAAGGGTGAGCCGATCAAGCCCTACGCCTCGCTGGCGACGCTCATGACCGCGCTGCGGGACGCGGAGCAGACGAGCCGGGCCGTCAATGCCGCCTACGTCTTCGATCAGTCGACCGGGCTCAAGCTTTTTGCCCACCGGGCGTTCTACGTCGCGGGCGGCAGCGGGAAGGCCGCGATCGCCTCGCTGGTCGCCTTCGCCTGGAAGGAAGAAGCGGAGACGTTCGCGACCAGGAACGGCGGGAAGGTCCTCTCGCTCGAGGAAGCGAAAAAGCTGGGGGTCGCGAAGTAGGTGGCCACCGGGCCGAAGGTGGAAATGGCGCCGCTCGTCGGCGCTACGATTGCGCAGGCGGAAACGCCGGCGCTCCTCCGGCTGGCGGGCTGGCGCCGGCCCGCCCTCCGCGTCCTGTCCATCGGGCTCTTCTTCGCGGCGTGGCATGTCGCGACGACGTGGGACGTGGATCTCTATGTGCGCTTCCAGAACATCCCCACGCCGGCGGAGGTCCTGGAGGAGGCGGTGGCGCTGTTCGGCAGTACGGGCTTCTACGTGCACATCCTCGCCAGCCTCGAGCGCATCTGGCTGGGCTTCACCATCGCCACGACGCTGGGCGTCGGGCTGGGTCTGCTCATCGGGTGGTTCCAGTTCGCCGAAGACACGCTGTTGCCGCCGATCGAGCTGTTTCGCCCGATCCCCGCGGTGGCGTGGGTGCCGCTCAGCATCATGCTCTGGCCCACCGAGCGGTCGAGCATCGTGTTCATCACCACGCTCGGTGCGTTCTTCCCGATCGTGCTCAACACCATTCACGGGGTGGAGGGCATCGACCGCCAGCTCGTGCGCGCGGCCACCAGCCTGGGCGCGGGCCGGCTCGCCATCTTCCGCGAGGTCGTCATCCCCGGGGCACTGCCGTCCATCGTGACGGGGCTCTCGGTGGGCATGGGCGTGTCGTGGCTCTGCCTCATCTCGGCCGAGATGATCTCGGGGCAGTTCGGAGTTGGATACTTCACCTGGGTTGCCTACGGGATCGTGAAGTACTCGCAGATCGTGGTCGGGATGCTCGTGATCGGCGTGCTCGGCATGCTGTCGAGCGCGCTCATCCGGCTGGTGGGGGCGCGTTGCATGCCGTGGCTGCCCCGTCGCATGAAAGACGGGACGTGAGCGGGGCGACGTGACCAACGGTGCCACCGGTCGCATCGAAATCACCGACCTCGGCATGGTGTTCGGCCGCAACGGCCGGGCGGTGGAGGCGGTCCGGCGGTTCACGCTGATGACGACGCCGGGTGAGTTCGTGGCGTTGCTGGGCCCGTCGGGCTGCGGCAAGACCACCGTGCTCAACGCGGTGGCGGGCTTCGTGCTCCCGACGGTCGGACGCATCGTGGTGGACGGCGCGATCGTCACCCAGCCCGGGGCCGATCGGGGGATGGTCTTCCAGCAGCACTCGCTGTTCCCGTGGAAGACCGTGCTCGGCAACGTCGAGTTCGGCCTCAAGATGCGCGGAGCGGGCAAGAAGGAACGGAAGTCCCAGGCCCATGCCTACCTGAGCCTCGTCGGCCTCACCGGCTTCGAGCACGCGTATCCCGGGGAGCTGAGCGGCGGCATGCAGCAACGCGTCGGCATCGCCCGCGCCCTCGTCAACCGGCCGCGCGTGTTGCTCATGGACGAGCCCTTCGGCGCCCTCGATGCGCAGACGCGGCTGACCATGCAGGAGCTGCTCCTCGGTGTCTGGCGTGAAGTGCGGACGACGGTCCTCTTCGTCACCCACGACATCGACGAAGCGCTCTTCCTCGCCGACCGGGTCGCGGTGATGACGGGCCGCCCCGGCCAGATCCGCGATCTCGTGGAGGTGAAGCTCGCGCGGCCTCGCGCCGCCGAGATAATCGCGACCCCCGCGTTCATGGCCCTCAAGGCGCGCGTCCTCGCCCAGGTGCGGGAGGAGAGCGCCCGGGCCCTACCCGGACCGCGCCCGTGAGCGCGCTGCTCGTGCTGAGCGCGCGCGTGCGCACGCGATGGTGGACGGTGGTGGCGGCGACGCTGACCGTCTTCGGTCTCTATCAGGCCTTGATCTTCGGCATCCTCGTCGCCGGCCTCGGGGGCGCGCCCAACCACGTCCGGCTCTACCCGGCGTGGGAAAACGCGCGCCGCATCGTCCGGCTCACGCCCTCGGCCGCCGACGTGGCCGTGCTGATCGCACGCGAGCCGCTCCTCGAGTACGGGCGGCGGCATCCGGTCTTCGGCGCGGCCGTCTGGAGCTTCGAGCTGACCTGGTCGAGCCTGCTCTTCTTCGCGTCTTTCTCGGCGCTCGTCGGGGTCTACCTCGGCATCGGTGGACCGGCAGCGCGTTGGGGTGCGGTGGGCTCGCTGAGCGGGGCCGGCGTCGTCGGCCTCCTCGGCGCCAGCGTGTCCTCGCTCACGCACTGTGGGCTCGGGTCCTTCGGCGTTGTGCTCGCAGTCGCCGGCATCTCTGTCGCCACGATCCAGTGGTTCGGGCGCCTCGAGCCCGTGCTCATTCCGGCCGGGTATGCTCTCATCGTGCTGGCCATCTTCGCTCGCGCGAGAGGACTCGTCCCGGCGCCGGTGGTCGCGGTCACATGAAGCCGCTGGCGGCCGTGCTCGCCGCCGTGCTCCTGTTCGCCTGCGCGAGGCAGCCAGGCGAGAAGATGCCGCCGTTCGCGCTCGTCGACCAGTCCGGCACGACCGTGAGGTCCGAGAGTCTCCGGGGCCGCGTCCTCGTCGTCAGCTTCGTCTTCACGACGTGCGTGGAGGCGTGTCCTCTGGTCACGGCGCAGCTCGCGCGGGTCCAGGCCCGGGCGCGGACTGAAAAGCTCGACGGACGGGTGCGCTTCGTCTCCATCACACTCGATCCCGTCATCGATACCCCCGACGTGCTGCACCGCTACGCCGACGCCTACGGCATCGATCTCACCACCTGGCACTTCCTGACGGGCACCTCGGATGACGTGGCTCGCGTGGTCCGTGCCTTCGGCCTCAACGCGGTCGCGCGCGAGCGGATCGTCCACGGCAGCCTCGTGGTGCTGGTCGACGGCCAGGGCCGGATCGCCGAGAGGCGGACGGACCTCGAGCTGGACCCGGACCGGCTGCTGGCCTCTCTTCGCAAGCTCCTCGGCTGAGACGTCGCAGGGGTCGAGAAGACGCGCAGGTGTGCTAGAGTCCCCCCGCTCAAATGGAGGAAGCGATGCGTCTGGGTGTCCTCGTGCCCACCCGCGGCGTGGTCATGCAGTCGGCGCGACGACCTCCCGTCGATGAGTGCTGGACGATGGCGCGGCTCGCTGACAATGCGGGCTACGACGCCGTGTGGGTCGGCGACAGCATCGTGGCCAAACCGCGACTCGAGCCGATGACGACGCTCGCCTACCTCGCCGGCATCACGACGCGGGTGCGACTGGGGACGGCCGTGCTGCTGCCGGCGCTGCGTCACCCGGTGGTGCTGGCTCACCAGATCGCCAACGTCGATCAGATCTCGCGCGGACGATTGGTGCTCGGCCTCGGCGTCGGCTGGAGCCTGCCCTCGGCCGAGCGCGAGTGGGCGGCGTGCGGCGCGGACCACAAACGCCGTGTCCGGCGCCTCGAAGAGCACGTCCAGATCTGGCGTCGGCTGTGGCGCGGCGAGCCGGTGACCTATCGCGACGGCGACGTAGCCCTGACCGACCACACCATCGGGCCGCTGCCGTGGAATTCGGCCGGGCCCCCCGTCCTCATCACGGCCGCGAACCGCGGCGAGATGCTCGTCGCCCAGTTCGATCGGTTCGGGCGGCTCGGCGACGGCATCATCACGACGTACGTGCACGCCGAGGAGTGCCGGCTCGTGCGCGAGCGCGCCGAGGAGGCGCTGGCGCGCCATGGTCGCGCCGGCGCCGGCTTCACGCTCTGCGTGTACACGACGGTTCGCATGGAGGACGATCCGCGCGAGGCCGAGCGCGTCACCGAGAAATTCCTCGCCACCTACTACGGCGGAGGCGTGCACTCGCGCGGTACGATGGGCCTCGGCCCCGCCGACGTGGTGCTCGCGGCGCTTGGACGGTATGCTGCGGCTGGGGTCAGCGACCTCTGCATCAGGTTCGTGGGCGACGATCAGCTCGCCCAGCTGGAGCGGTTCACGGCCGAGGTTTTACCGAGCGTATGAAAAAGAGGAGCGTTCCATGAAAGTTCGCTTCGATCCGGCGGCGCCGTACGAGGTCGAGGAAGGGGACGTGCCGTTCGCCAGGCCGGAGGGCAAGGAGCTCCAGGCCCGTGTCTACCGCCCGAAGGGCGAGCCCGTCGCGCCCCTGCCCGCGCTGGTCGACGTTCACGGCGGTGCGTGGAGCCGGGGCGACAGGACCACCGGAGCCCATCACGGTCGAGCGCTCGCCGCGTCCGGTCTGCTCGTCATCTCTCTCGACTTCCGCCAGGGCTCGGAGCACAAGCATCCCGCCGCGAGCGCCGACGTCGCGGCCGGCGTCCGCTACGTGCGCGCGCACGCAGGCCGGCTCGGGGTCGATCCCGGACGCATCGGGCTCGTGGGCAGCTCGAGCGGTGGGCAGCTCGCCCTGCTCGGCGCCGTCAAGCCCGGCGCCCCCGAGCATGCCGGCACGCCGATCGTGCTGCATGGCGGCTCGCTCGACGCCACTGCCGGCGACGAGTCGGTCGCGTTCGTCCTGGCCCTCTATCCCGTGGCGGATCCGCTGGCGCGATATCGCTACGTGGTCGGACGGCAAGACGACGGGTCGGGGTTCGACGCCAAGCGCCTGATCGCCGCCCACCACGGCTACTTCACGAACGAGGCCCAGATGGCCGAGGCCAGTGTGACGCGCATCGTGACGGCGCGCGAGGCCCGGGCGCTGCCGCCCGCGTGGGTCGCCCAGCCAGAGCTCGACGACAACGTGCCGCCCGCGATCACCGAGGCGCTCGTTCGCGCCTACCAGCAGGCCGGCGGCGACATCGAGCGCGTCCACTTTCCCGGCGCCAAGCATGGCTTCATCCAGCAGGCGAGCGCGGACTCGGAGAAGGCCATCGCCATGATGCGTGACTTCATCGGCCGTCAGCTCGCGCGATGAAGCTCCCGACGGCATTCCTCGTTTCTCTCGTCGTTCTCGTCGCCGCCGCGTCGCCCGGTGCCGCGCCGGAGGGGCGCGCGGCTGCGCCCGTGGGGCAGGTCACCTGGGGTGTGCACACGACACTGGTCCCCACGTACTTCGACCCCACGGAGACGATGATCGTCACCCCGTTCATGGTCATGTACGCGCTCCACGACGGCCTCGTGAAGCCGATGCCGGGCAAGAGCATGGCCCCGAGCCTGGCCGAGTCGTGGAGCGTGTCGCCCGACGGGCTCGTCTACGAGTTCGTCCTCCGCAAGGGGGTCAGGTTCCACAACGGCGAGATCGTCACGGCCGAGGACGTCAAGTTCTCCTTCGAACGCTATCGCGGAATCTACGCGAAGCCCCTCAAAGAGCGTGTCGCCGGCGTCGAGACGCTCGATGCCGGGCGCGTCCGCTTCCGCCTCAAGCGGCCGTGGCCCGACTTCATGGTTTTCTACGGCACGATCGCCACCGGGGCCGGATGGATCGTCCCGAAGAAGTACGTCGAGAAAGTGGGGGACGAGGGCTTCAAGAAAGCTCCCGTGGGTGCGGGCCCGTACCGCTTCGTCTCGTTCTCGCCGGGGATCGCGCTGGTGCTCGAGGCCTTCGACGGCTACTGGCGCAAGACACCGAACGTGAAGCGCCTGATCTTTCGGGTGATCCCCGACCCGTCCACGCGGCTGGCCGCGCTCAAACGTGAAGAAGTCGACATCGTGTACTCGATGGTCGGCGAGCTGGCCGAGGAGGTCCGTCGCACGCCGGGTTTCTCGCTGAAGCCGGTGTTCCCGTCGGTGCACTGGCTCACGTTCACCGACCAGTGGGATCCGAAATCGCCCTGGCACGACCGGCGGGTCCGGGTGGCGGCGAACCTGGCGGTCGATCGGCAGGCGATCAACGAGGCGAGGACGTTCGGACTCTCGCGCATCACGGGGACCATCGTCCCGTCGAGCTTCGACTTCTACTGGCAGCCACCCGCGCCATCGTTCGATCCCGCCCGCGCGAAGCAGCTCCTCACCGAGGCCGGATATCCGAACGGCTTCGATGCGGGCGAGTATTTCTGTGACATGACCTCAACCGATGCGGGGGAAGCCATGATCGGCTACCTCCAGGCCGTCGGCGTTCGAACCAAGCTGCGCCCGCTCGAGCGGGCGGCCTTCAACAAGAGCGTCGCGGAGAAGAAGCTCCGGAGTCTCGTCCAGATCATCGGCGGCGGCTTTGGGAACGCCGCCACCCGCCTCGAGGCCTACGTCGTCTCGAATGGCTCGTTCGCGTACGGCGGCTACCCCGATCTGGACGGTCTCTTCCAGGAGCAGACCACCGAGCTCGATCGTACGAAGCGCGAGTCGATCCTGCAGCGCATCCAGCAGCTCGTCCACGAGCGCGCAATGTTCGCGCCGATCTACGAGCTCGCCTTCGTCGCGGGCGTGGGCCGGCGCATGGAAGAGTCGGGGCTCGGGCTCATCGCCGGTTACGCCTTCTCGGCGCCCTACGAGGACTTGAAGCTCAAGACCAAGTAGGGTGCGCACCGGCGGTGCGCACCAGCATCGGTGCGCACCGGCGTTGACCGGTGCCCCGCCGCGAGCTACTCTCGCGGCACCTGAACGTCGATCCCACTGGTCCGGCGGAGGTCTGGCATGAGCACGACGAAATCCGCTTTGTCCGAGATCATTTCCGTTAGCGACCTCGCATGGCAGGAGCGGCAGCCCGGGATCCGGATGAAGAGTATCTGGGAGCATCCGGAGACCAAGCGACGGGCCGTCATGACTCGCATCGAGCCCGACGCCAAGCTTCCGCTTCATCGGCACGTCGGCGACGAGCTGGTCTTCGTCATCGAGGGCGCGATTGCGGACGAGTTTGGCACCGTGACGGCCGGGAACGTGGGCTACCGGCCGAACGGCTGTGTGCACACGGTGTCGGCGAAGAACGGGGCGACGGTCCTCGCGATCATCGCCGGGGGAGTGGAACCGCTGACGCAGCGGGACAGTGGGCCGCCGTCGCAGATCGTCGCGCTGAGCGAGCTGCCGTGGATCGAGGCTCGCCCCGGTGTCCGCCAGAAGAGGATCTGGGAGGATAAGGCAGGTGAGCGTCGCGCGATCTTGGCGCGCTTCGAGCCGGGAACCACGCTCGCCCGTCATCGTCACGTGGGTGACGAGCTGATCTTCGTCATCGAAGGGGCGAATGCCGACGAATCAGGCCCCGTGAACACGGGCAACATGAACTACCGGCCGAACGGGTGCGTTCACACCGTGACGACGAAGAACGGCGCGACCGTCCTGGCCGTGGTCTGGGGCCGCACGGAGCCGGTCTGAGCAGGCGCCGCGCCATGAGGCTCGTCGTGCTGGTCCTCGTTTTCTTGGCGGTTCTGGTCTCCGCCACGCCTGGCGGCGCGGCGGACGCGCCAGCGGGGCGCTCGGACGCGCCCGTGGGGCAGGTGACCTGGGCGGTGCACATCTCGCTCGCCCCCACCTGGTTCGACCCCGCGGAGACCCCGGGGATCGGTACACCCTTCATGATCCTCTACGCGCTGCACGATGCGCTGGTGAAGCCGATGCCCGGCAACGCCATGGCGCCGAGCCTCGCCGAATCCTGGAGCGTGTCGAAGGACGGCTTCGTCTACGAGTTCGTTCTCCGCCACGGCGTGAAGTTCCACAACGGCGATCCCGTCACCGCCGAGGACGTGAAGTTCTCCTTCGAGCGGTATCGTGGCGCCGCGGCGAAGCTCCTGCGAGAGAAGGTCGCGGCGGTCGAGGTCGTGGATCCGAGCCGGGTCCGCTTTCGGTTCAAGGAGCCCTGGCCGGACTTCATGACCTACTACGGCAGCCTCACCACCGGCGCCGGCTGGATCGTGCCCAAGAAGTACGTCGAGAAGGTCGGCGACGACGGCTTCAAGAAGGCGCCCGTCGGTGCCGGCCCGTACCGGTTCGTCTCGTTCAACCCCGGCGTGGAGCTCGTACTCGAAGCGTACGAGCCATACTGGAGGAAGAGCCCGAGCGTCAAGCGCCTCGTCCTCAAGGCCGTGCCCGACGAGTCCACGCGGCTGGCGATGCTCAAGCGTGGCGAGGCCGACATCGTCTACCTGCTCCAGAGCGAGCTGGCCGAAGAGGCGCGGCGGACGCCCGGGCTCACGCTGCGGCCCACTCCCATCGTGTCGACCCACTGGCTCGTGTTCCTCGATCAGTGGGACCCGAAGTCGCCGTGGGCGGACCGGCGAGTACGCCTGGCCGCCAACCACGCGATCAACCGCCAGGCTATCAACGAGGCGATCACCCTCGGATTCTCGAGGATCACCTGGAGCGTCATCCCTGCGAGCTTCGACTTCTTCTGGCAACCACCCCCGTACCCCTACGATCCCGCCAGGGCGAAGCAACTTCTCGCCGAAGCCGGCTACCCGGCGGGGTTTGACGCGGGTGACTTCTGGTGTGACGCCGCCACCGCCACCATGAGCGAGGCGGTGATCGGCTACCTGCAGACGGTGGGGATCCGGGCGAAGCTCAGACCGCTGGAGCGGGCGGGCTTCTTCAAGGCCTACCAGGAGAAGAAGCTCAAGAACATGCTCTACAGCATCAGCGGCGCATTCGGGAACGCGGCCACCCGCCTCGAGGTCTTTGTCGCCTCGGGCGGCCCCTATGTCTACGGCAGCTATCCCGACATCGACGGGCTCTTCAGAGAACAGGCCGGCGAGCTGGACCGGAAGCGGCGCGAGGCGACGCTGCACCGGATCCAGCAGCTCATCCACGAGAAGGCCATGTACGCGCCGATCTGGGAGCTCGGCTTTGTCCACGCGTCCGGTCCCCGGGTGGCGGAGTCAGGCCTCGGGCTCATCACCGGCTGGGCGTTCTCCGCGCCCTACGAAGACCTCAAACTGAAAGGTAAGTAGCAAACAGGGGGCTTCCATTATGAGAAGCGCTCGAGGCCTCTTCGGTTCGTTCCTCGTCCTCACGATCTTGGCTATCGGGGTTTCGCCGAGCGCCGCGGCGCCCGAAGGTCAGATGACCTGGGCGGTGCACATCTCACTGGCGCCCACATGGTTCGACCCCGCCGAGACCTCCGGGATCATCACGCCCTTCATGGTTCTCTACGCATTGCACGACTCCGTGCTCAAGCCGATGCCGGGCAATCCCTTGGCGCCGAGTCTGGCCGAATCGTGGAGTATGTCCCCGGATGGGCTCGTGTACGACTTTGTCCTACGCAAAGGCGTCAAGTTCCACAACGGCGATCCGGTCACCGCCGAGGACGTGAAGTTCTCGCTCGAGCGCTACCGGGGCGCATCCGCCAAGCCGCTCAAGGAGAGCGTGGCGGCGGTCGAAACCCCGGATCCCGGGCGTGTCCGCATCCGTCTCAAGCGGCCGTGGCCCGACTTCATGACCTTCTACGCCGGCGCCACCGGCGCCAGCTGGATCGTGCCGAAGAAGTACGTCGAGAAGGTCGGCGACGAGGGCTTCAAGAAGGCCCCGATCGGGGCCGGCCCGTACAAGTTCGTCTCGTTCAGCCCGGGTGTCGAGCTCGTCCTCGAGGCCTTCGATCAGTACTGGCGGAAGGCGCCGAACGTGAAGCGGCTGGTCCTGAAATCGATCCCGGACGAGGCCACGCGCCTCGCCGCATTGAAGCGCGGCGAGGTGGACATCGCCTACGGGATCCGCGGCGCGCTGGCCGAGGAGCTCCGGCGAAGCCCGGGGCTGACGCTGAAGCCCAACGTCGGTCAGGCCACCTTCTGGGTCAATTTCCCTGACCAATGGGATTCGAAGTCGCCGTGGCACGATCGGCGCGTGCGCCTGGCCGCCAACTACGCCATCGACCGGCCGGCGATGAACCAGGCGGACGCCCTGGGATTTTCCAAGATTAACTGGAGCATCATTCCCAGCAGCTTCGAGTTCTACTGGCAGCCGCCCGGCTACGGCTACGATCGCGCCAAGGCCAAGCAGCTCCTCGCCGAGGCCGGATACCCCAACGGCTTCGATGCCGGGGACTACTTTTGCGATGCCGCGATCGCCTACGTTGGCGAGCCCGTGGTCAACTACCTCAACTCGGCCGGAATACGGGTGAAGCTGCGACCGATCGAGCGCGTGGCCTTCTTCAGGGGGTGGGCGGAAAAGAAGCTCAAGGGCCTCGTCCAGGGCGGCAGCGGCGCCTTCGGCAACGCGGCCACGAGAATCGAGGCCTTCGTCGCCGCCGGCGGCACCTATGTCTACGGGAGCTACGGCGACATCGATGGGCTGTTTCTGGAGCAGGCGACCGAGCTGGATCCCAAGCGGCGCGAGGCAACGCTGCATCGCATCCAGCAGCTCATCCACGAAAAGGCGATGATTGCGCCGATCTGGCTGAACGCCGGCCTGAACGGTTTTGGACCGCGGGTGGAAGAATCGGGGATCGGCGTCATCACCGGCTACGCGTTCTCGGCACCATACGAGGACGTGAGGCTGAAGGGCAAGTGAGGAAGGGCTTTCACCATGACACGCGTCAAAAGCCTCTTCGTTTCGTTGCTCATCGTCATGCTCCTGGCGCTCGGGGCACGACCGGGCGACGCGGCCCCCGAGGGGCAGATGACCTGGGCCGTGCACACGACGCTGGTGCCCACCTGGTTCGACCCCGCGGAGACCATCCAGGGCACGCCGTTCATGGTCCTCTCGGCCACCCACGACGCGCTCGTGAAGCCGATGCCCGGCAAGAGCATGGCGCCCAGCCTCGCCGAATCGTGGAGTACCTCCCCCGACGGGCTCGTCTACGAGTTTAGATTGAGAACTGGGGCCAAGTTCCACAACGGCGAGCCCGTCACCGCCGAGGACGTGAAGTTCTCCTTCGAGCGCTATCGGGGCATCTTCGCCAAGACCCTCAAGGAGCGCGTCACGGCGGTCGAGATCCTCGATCCCGGCCGCGTCCGGTTTCGGCTCAAGCAGCCCTGGCCCGACTTCATGACCTTTTACGGGACACGCGCGTCGGGCGCCGGGTGGATCGTCCCGAAGAAGTACGTCGAGAAAGTTGGCGACGACGGCTATAAGAAAGCGCCAATCGGCGCCGGCCCGTACCGCTTCGTCTCGTTCACGCCCGGCGTGGAGCTGGTACTCGAGGCGTTCGACCAGTATTGGCGCAAGACGCCGCACGTGAAGCGGCTCGTCCTCCGCGTGATTCCCGACCACGCCACGCGGCTGGCGGCGCTCAAGCGCGGTGATGCCGACGTCGTTTACCTGATCAGCGGCGAGCTGGCCGGGGAGGTCCGGCGCACGCCCGGGCTCACGTTGAAGGCCGTGTTTCCGTCCAACCACTGGCTGATCTTCGCCGATCAGTGGGATCCGAAGTCGCCCTGGCACGATAAGCGCGTGCGTCTCGCCGCCAACCTGGCGATCGATCGCCACACCCTCAACGATGCCGCGACGCTCGGCCTCTCGAAGATCACCGGGAGCATCGTCCCGTCGAGCTTCGACTTCTACTGGCCGGCGCCCGCGTACCCCCACGATCCGGCCCGCGCCCGGCGACTGCTGGCCGAGGCCGGATACGCGAACGGCTTCGACGCGGGCGAGTTCTTCTGCGACCTGCAAGTCTGCAGCTGGGGCGAAGCGATGCTCACCGACTTGAAGGCCGTGGGAGTCCAGCTGAAGCTGCGCCCGCTCGAACGGGCCGCATTCTTCAAGGGCGTCGCGGAGAAGAAGTACAGGAACCTCGTCTACCTCTTCCTCGGTGCTTCGGGAAACGCCGCAACCTGGCTGGAAACCCACGCCGTCTCCGGCGGCACGTATGCCTACGGAGGCTACCCCGACATCGACGGCCTCTTCCGGGAGCAGGCCGCGGAGCTGGATCGCGCGAAGCGTGAGACGATCCTCCATCGGATGCAGCAGCTCATCCACGAGCGGGCGATGTTCGCCCCGGTCTGGGATTTCGCCTTCCTCCACGGCGTGGGGCCGCGCGTGGAGGAATCCGGGCTCGGGCTCGTTGGCGGGTACGGGTTCTCGGCGCCCTACGAGGACGTCAAGCTGAAGGGTAAGTGACGCATGGATCGGGACAGACAGCGAGCGGAATACGCCGCGGCACTGCGCGCCGCCGCCGAGCGGCGGTTCGGGGCCGCCCGCGCGGAGGCGCTCCGGCAGACCATCGAGGATGTGGCCGGCTGGATGGCCGAGGTGGCGACGTTCCCCGTCGACGCCGACGAGCCGCCGGCCTTCTACGCCGAGCCCTCGTCATGAGCATGCACGAGCTGGGCGCGGTCGACGCGGCCCGGGCGATCCGCGAGAAGGTGCTCTCGCCCGTCGATCTGGTCGAGGCGTTGCTCGCGCGTATCGACGCCGTGGACGATCGGGTGCAGGCGTGGGCGCTCGTCGACCGCGACGGTGCCCGCGCCGCGGCGCGCCGGGCGGCCGATGAGGCCGCGCGGGGCGTGTTCCGCGGGCCGCTTCACGGCGTGCCCTTCGGTGCCAAGGACATCTTCTACAGCGCCGGGCTCCGCACCGAGGCCGGCTCGAAGGTGATGGCCGGCTTCGTTCCACATTACGACGCGACCGCGGTGGCGCGGCTCAAGGTCGGGGGCGCGATCCTGCTGGGCAAGCTGCACACGACAGAGTTCGCGACGTACGATCCGGCGCCCACGCGCAATCCATGGAACCTCGCCTGCACGCCCGGCGGCTCGTCGAGCGGCTCGGCGGCCGCCGTGGCCGCACGCATGATCCCGCTGGCGCTCGGCAGCCAGACGATCGGCTCGAACGTGCGGCCCGCGGCGTATTGCGGGCTGGTGGGCCTCAAGCCGACGTTCGGCCGGATCAGCACGCGCGGCGTGATGGCGCTCAGCTACACCCAGGATCACGTCGGGCTCATGGCCCGCAGCGTCGAGGACATCGGCCTCCTGCTCTCGCTGACGGCCGGTCACGATTCCGATGATCCAAGCTCTGCGCGCGCGCCCGTGCCCGATTACCTGACAGCGCTCACACGCCGGCACCCACCCCGCATCGGTCTCCTGCGCGAGTTCCTCGAGCGCGCCACCCCCGAGGTGGCCGACGTCACGGCGCAGGCGGTGAAGCGCCTGGCGCGGGCCGGCGCGGCCGTGGACGAGGCCAAGCTGCCGCCGACCTTCCGCGCGGTGCACGCCGCCGCCTACCTGATCACGCGGAGCGACACCGCGAGCATCCACGCCGAGCGATTTGCGCAGAAGGCCGACCTCTACCGTCCGGCGATCCGGAGCGCGATCGAAATGGGCATGCTGATTCCCGGCGATCTTTACGTGCGGGCGCTCAGGATCCGCCGGCAGTTCCGTCGCGAGCTGAGTCCGCTGCTGGACCGATTCGACGTGCTGCTGACGCCGACGACGCCCGCGCCCGCTCCCGAAGGCATGGCGACGGGCGATCCTCAATTTCAGGTCCCGTGGTCGCTGAGCGGCCTGCCGTCGATCACCGTGCCCTGCGGCGTCACGACGTCGGGTCTCCCGCTCGGCATCCAGCTCGTGAGCGGCACCTTCACGGAAGCGACGCTGCTCGCGGCGGCAGCGTGGTGTGAGGACGTCCTTGGCCAGGCCGCCGCGCCAACCCTCTAGGAGGACACCATGAGCGATTCCCTCACGCGCGCGGTCGAGCTGCTGGCGGCCGGCGACTGGAAGCAAGCGCACGAGATCGTCCAGAAGGAGAAGTCGACGCTGGCGGCGTGGCTGCATGGGATCGTGCACATCCTCGAGGGCGACCTCGACAATGCGCGCGGCTGGTACAAGCGGGCCGACCGCGATTTCCCGGGACCGGACGCCGCGCCGGCGGAGATCGCGGCGGCGCGCCGGGCCGTGGCAAGCGGTGTATAGTCTGGGCGACTCACGCGCCGAATCCGAGTCAGGAGGTGGCTTATGACGAGCAAGGGGAACATCCTGGTCGGGACCGTCGGTCAGGGCGTCATGATGAGCGCCGACGACGGCGAGAGCTGGACCCGGGCCAGCGTGCGCCAGGGGATGCATTCCGACTCCATCGTCCGCATGCTGCGCTCGGACTCCCGGAGCCCGGAGGTCGTCTACGCCGGGACCGACCTCGGACTCTACCGCAGCGATGACGCGGGCGCGAAATGGCACCTGCTCGAGAACCCGATGAAGGGATCCGTGGTCTGGAGCATGGCCATCGACCCGATCGATCCGGCCGTCATGTTCGCCGGCACCGGTACGCCCAGCACACCGGGCATCTTCCGCTCCACGGACACAGGGAAGAGCTGGACGCGGCTGCGCGTCGAGATCGCGGACGATTGCCCGAACGTCGGCGTCCCGCGACCCACGGGGATCGCGGTCGATCCCACCGACGACCGGAACGTGTGGGTCGGGCTCGAGGTGGACGGCGTGCGGCACAGCACCGACGGCGGTGAGACCTGGACCAAGGTGAACGGCCAGATCCCGAACCAGGACGTTCACAACGTCCTGGTGGTGGCAGGCCCTCCCAAGACGGTGTTCACCGTGGTGAACGACGACATCTGGCGCAGCACCGATGACGGCAAGACCTGGCACGCCGCGCGGGCCCGGGAAGTTTTCCCCTGGCATTATCCTCGGGGCATCGCGGTCCGACCCGACGATCCCCGGACGGTGTTCCTGACACTTGGCGACTCTACCCCGGGCCGCGTGGGCACGGTGATGCGCTCCCGGGATGCGGGCGCCACCTGGGAGAATCTGAAGTTCCCGGGACAGCCGAACTCGGCCATCTGGACCGTGAGCGTTTCCGCGTGGGCGCCCGACACGCTGTTCGCCGCCAGCCGTTACGGCTATCTCTATCGCAGCGACGACGGCGGCGACTCCTGGCGCAAGCTGTGGCGCGAGTTCGGTGAGGTGTCGTCGGTCCTCTGGGTTCCTCAGTAGCATCGGCTTCCACCATGAGGCACGTGCGAGGCCTCGTCGCCGCGTCGCTCGTCCTCGCGATGTCCGCTGTCGGCGCCCCGCCCGGCGCCGCGGCCCCAGAGGGCCAAATGACGTGGGCGGTCCACGTTTCCCTTGCGCCGACGTGGTTCGACCCCGCGGAGACCTCCGGGATCATCACGCCCTTCATGGTCCTGTACGCGCTCCACGATGCGATGGTGAGACCGAGCCCGGGTCAGCCCATGGCACCGAGCCTCGCCGAGTCATGGAGCGTTTCGCCGGATGGGCTCGCGTACGAGTTCGTCCTCCGCAAAGGCGTGAAGTTCCACAACGGCGACACGGTCAGCGCCGAGGACGTCAAGTTTTCGCTCGAGCGCTACCGAGGCGCGTCCGCGAAGCCGCTCAAGGAGAGCGTCGCGGCGGTGGAGACTCCGGAGCCCGGACGCGTCCGGATCCGTCTCAAGCGGGCGTGGCCCGACTTCATGACCTTCTACTCGAACGCGACCGGCGCCGGCTGGATCGTGCCGAAGAAGTACGTCGAGAAGGTCGGCGACGAAGGCTTCAAGCGGGCCCCGATCGGCGCCGGCCCGTACAAGTTCGTCGCGTTCACCCCGGGCGTGGAGCTGGTCCTGGAGGCCTTCGAGCAGTACTGGCGCAAGGCGCCGAGCGTCAAGCGGCTGATCCTGAAATCGATCCCGGACGATACGACGCGTCTGGTCGCGCTGAAGCGCGGCGAGGTGGACGTCGCCTACGCGATCCGCGGTACGCTCGCCGAGGAGCTTCGGCGCGCGCCCGGGCTGACGTTGAAGCCCGTCCTGGGACAGGTCACGAACTGGGTCTACTTCGCCGAGCAATGGGACCCCAAGTCGCCGTGGCACGACCGGCGGGTGCGCCTGGCCGCGAACTACGCCATCGACCGGCAGGCGATAAACCAGGCCGAGATCCTGGGATTCGCCAAGCTCATCGGGAGCATTATTCCCTCCAGCTTCGAGTTCTACTGGCAATCGCCCGGGTACGCGTATGACGCCGCCAGGGCGAAGCAGCTCCTCGCCGAGGCCGGCTATCCCAACGGCCTCGACGCGGGCGATTACTTCTGCGACGCGGCGGTGACGTACCTCGGCGAGCCCGTGGTCAACTACCTCAACGCCGCCGGCATTCGGGTCAAGCTCCGGCCCCTCGAGCGGGCAGCCTATTTCAGGGGGTGGTCCGAAAAGAAGTACCGCGGCCTCATCCAGGGCGGCAGCGGCGCTTTCGGTAACGCGGCCACCAGGATCGAGGCCTTTCTGGTCGGCGGCGGCACGTACGCCTACGGGAGCTATGCCGACATCGATGGGCTCTTCCAAGAACAGGCGAACGAGCTGGACCCGAAGCGGCGCGAGGCGACCCTGCACCGCATCCAGCAGCTCGTCCACGACAAGGTGATGGTCGCGCCGATCTGGTTGAACGCCGGCATGAACGGCCTGGGACCGAGGGTGGAGGAATCGGGGATCGGACTCATCACCGGCTACATCTTCTCCGCGCCGTACGAGGACGTGAAGCTGAAGGGGCAGTGAAGCAGGAGAGACGAGCAGCGCGACCGCAACGATCGCGCGGTAGAATGGGTCATGCGGCGGGATGAGAGCGCTCTGCTATGAAGTGGATCGCGGCTGATCCGGAACATCTTGGAGGCAAGCCCAGAGTCGCCGGTACTCGGATCTCGATCGCATTTCTCTTGGAGTCGCTCGCTGCCGGCATGACGATTCCCGAGATCGTGCGTGCGTATCCGACGTTGACCGAAGATGCTGTGCGGGGAGCCCTGGAAGAGCTGGCGCACTCGAAAGAACTAACGGTACCGTGAAGATCCTGCTCGATGAGAACCTCCCTGAGGGTCTCATCGAGCCTCTCAGACAGCTTGGACACATTGTCGATTCTGTCGGTTCGCTGCGGCTGAAGGGGCTGGAAAATGGCCGGCTCTACCGAGAAGTCACCTCAGGGTACGATCTGTTCTTCACCAAGGACCGAGTTTGTCGCCCAACTCGACGCTGTGACCGAGCCCAGTTCGGTCAAGGTGGTCCTCACGATCATTCGCCAGCAACCGGAGGTCCAGTTCGTTGCCGCGTTCATGGCGGCCTTTGTCAGCACTGACTGGTTGACCTCCGGGCTCTTGCGCGAATGGCCGAGTTAGCGCGACACCCACACACACGAAAGGAGCCATGGTCATGAAAGCGATCCGCGTCTCGGAGTACGGTGGCCCGTCCGTCCTGAAGCTCGAGGAAGTTCCCGCGCCCCAGCCCGGGGCCACCCAGGTGCTCGTCAGGAACCACGCCGTCGGCGTGAATCCGGTGGACACGTACTTGCGCTCGAACACCGACAATCGAGGACCCAAGCTCCCTTATACCCCGGGTTCTGACGCGGCCGGCGTCGTCGAAGCGGTCGGGGATGCCGTGACCCGCGCCAAGAAGGGCGATCGAGTCTACGTGGGCGGCACCCTTTCCGGCTCGTACGCCGAGCTGGCGCTCTGCGAGCAAACCCAGATTCATCCGCTACCGGGCAACGCGAGCTTCGCTCAAGGGGCGGCGGTGAACGTCCCCTACGCCACGGCCTTCCACGCGCTCTTCCATCGCGCCCACGGCGAGGCCGGCGAATCGGTCCTCGTGCACGGAGCGAGCGGCGGCGTCGGCATCGCCGCCGTCCAGCTCGCGCGGGCGCGCGGCCTCACCGTCATCGGCACCGCCGGGACCGACAAGGGACGGCGGATGGTGGCGGAGCAGGGCGCCCACCACGTCCTCGACCACACGGCACCGGGCTATCTCGACGAACTGCTGAAGCTCACCGGAGGTCAGGGCGTGGACGTCATCCTCGAGATGCTGGCGAACGTGAATCTCCAGAAGGACTTCGGCGCCATCGCGATGCGCGGGCGCATCGCGGTCATCGGCAACCGCGGCACCGTCGAGATCAACCCGCGGCTCGCCATGAACAAGAACGCCGCGATCCTGGGCGTGGCGCTCTTCCACGCGACGCCGGCCCAGCTCGCCGGCATCCACGCGGCGCTCGTCGAAGGGCTGCGCAACGGCACGCTGCGCCCGGTCATCCACCAGGAACTGCCGCTCGGTCAGGCGCCGCGCGCCCACGAGGCGGTCATGGAGAACGGCCACCACGGCAAGATCGTGCTGGTGCCGTAGACGTGCCGATGAACCCGGCGGCCATGCGCAGGCAGGTGGTTCACACGCCGAAGGTGCCGCCGGCTCGCGTGCCCCTGTCCCAGGCGATCAAGATCGGCGATTGGGTGTTCGCGTCGGGTCAGCTCGGCCTCGACGTCAAGACGGGCAAGCTCGCCGAGGGCGGGATCGCGGCGGAGCCCCGGCAGGTCTGCGAGAACCTCAAAGCGGTGCTGGAGGCGGCCGGCTCGTCGCTGGTGAAGGTCACCATCGTACTTCCCCATTGATCCCCCCGCCCGAACCACGTTTCAGTGCGCAGCCCTCGTCGTCGGCGCCCGCGTAGAAATCGAAGCCATCGCCACCCTCTAGCCTAGCCAGATCCTCTCAGCGACGGCGGACCAGCGGACGCGTGCCGCGTGGTCCGGCGACTCCTCTCCCGCTCCGCCCGTCTAAGCCGCGACCATTATCCATTCCGTGACGAACCCGATCGGGCGCCTGACTGGTGCCATTCACGTGTATGGCGGCGACTTCTTCGGTGTGCCGCACAGCGAATGGGATTCGCAGCGGCTCGTCGAACAGCCTTACGACGTGCAGAAGACGCTGCAGTTGTTCGAGCAAAACAAATCGCCTCTACGCGACAGCAGCACGCTCCTGAGGCGAGCGGCGCAGGTGAGCGCCGAGAGGCGATGGTGGGGACGACTGCCCACATAACCACGGCGTGCGGGCGACGGCTTCCAGCGCGCCTGACGCAGAGCGTTCGGCGTCCCGCCCGACGTATCGGAGTTGGGACATTGCGTGACGCAGACTCGTCGTCTACCCTGTTGGCTGACAGAGGGCGAGCCGCCGCATGACTAGCGTTCTCAGGAGGCTTCCGCTCTCGTGCGTGGTGGTGTCGGAAGGCCGCCGGTGCGGCTCCGCGTTCGCGGTCCACGAGCCGAGCCCCGCCGGCCCCCCTTACCGCGCCTCATCGATCGCGCCCACCGGACCCTCTGCCCGCGCCACGCCACCCCGGCGCTCGCCCAAGTCTTCCACCTCGCGGGTACGGCTGCATCTCAAGCCGGGCCAGAAGGGCACGAAACAGCTCCTCGCGCAGTACGGTGACCGCCTCATCTGCGTGCGCTATCGCTACGATGCACAGCGGAAGAAGCGGTTCAAAACCGTGGAGCTCCTCGTCGCCGAACGCGATTGGGAACCGCCACGGCCTCGCTTCGCCCAAGACCAGATCGTCGGGCTACGCGTCGCCTTTGCCGACATGGCGGTCCGCGACCGGGTGAAGCAGGCCGGTGGGACCTGGAATCCAGAACGACGGGTCTGGCAACTGCGCTACGATCGCGTGGTCGCGCTCGGCCTGCACGGCCGCATCGTCGACGAACCCATCCAATAGTAGATGCCCGGGGTCCAGAGGAGAGAATCTCCATGCAGATGCCCGGGCGCAATCCAGGTAAAGATGCTCGCATCCACTGTTGGATGCCGGCATCTCGTTGCAGATGACGGCGTTGCAGTCCAATAGTAGTTCGGCGCACTGAGAATGAGCGAGCTCATCAAGTTGATCGAGTGACCCACATCAGCGAGCCGGCGCACATGATGCCGAGACGAGCCTTCGTCGGAACTCTCGCCGTCGCGCTACTGGCGGCACCTCGGCGCGCCCATGCTCAGCCTCCCGCGAAGGCTCCGCGGGTCGGGTGGCTCGGTCGCAATGCGGGGCGGGAATCGCCGACTTTCAAGGCCTTCGCTGGCGGTCTGCGCGACCTGGGTTACGTTATCGGAGAGAACCTGGCCGTGGACGTCCGAACCCCGGAGCAAGACAAGGTCGAGCAGTACCCCGATGTCGCCGCTCGGCTCGTCGCCGCAGGCGTCGATGTCATCCTGGCCCCCACCCCGCATGGGCTGGAGGCCGCGACCAAAGCGACTAAGACCATTCCTATCGTCGGAGTAGATTTCGAGTCGGACCGGGTGGCCAAGGGATGGGTCGCCACCCTGGCCCGCCCCGGCGGCAACGTCACGGGCTTCTTCCTTGATATCCCCGAGATGAGCGGCAAGCAGCTTCAGCTTCTCAAGGAGGTGAAGCCAAGCCTCGCCCGGGTTGCGGTCCTCGGGGACGCGCGAGTGAACGAGCTGCAATTTCGCGCGACCGAAGTGGCCGCCCAAGGCGCCGGCCTCACGCTCCAGCGGCTCGAGGTCAAGGACCTGAACGAGATCCCGAGGGCGCTTGCTGACGTGGCGCGCCAGCGCACTGGCGCGCTGCTGGTACTCAGTTCTCCGATGATCTTCGGTGGCATGTCACGCATCGCCGAGGTTGCGGTCAAGCACCGGCTTCCCACAATCAGTCTCTTCGTACCACTCTTCGCCGAGGCGGGTGGACTGCTTGCGTACGGACCCGCCTTCCTCGATCCTTTTCGGCGCGCCGCCAGTTATGTGGACAGGATCCTCAAGGGGCTCAGCCGGGCGATCTGCCGGTGCAGCGCCCGACGAAATTCGAGTTCGTCGTCAACCTCAGGAGCGCCAAGGCCATCGGCCTCAGGATCCCACCGTCGCTGCTGCTGCGCGCGGATCACGTCGTCGAATGACGGGACTCGGGCTATTCTCCGGCCGGAACGAAGCCTCCTGCACGTTCGACCCATCGGGAATACCATGTCGGTGATCCAGCGGAGAGCGACCACATGGAGAACAGACGTTGCTGGCTTTTTGGCGCGACACGGCGTCGAACTTTGCGCTGCAACGGCCCGGGGCTCGCGCTGCTCGCCCTTGCCGCTGAGCTCGCGCGTTCGGGGCTCCACCAAGCAATCGAAGGAGGTGATCGTGGATCCGTCCGGACCGTTTGGACCCACTTCACGGCAAGCCAGCTCAGGAGGCGTCATATGAATGATCACCAAGGGCTTTCACGGCGACACGTTTTGGGGATGGCGATCGCGGCAGGCGGCTTCGCCCTGGCCAGTCCGGCCCGTTCAGTGTTTGCCCAAGCGCTCAATCGGACTCCAGGCGAAATTCTCGGTCCCTTTTACCCCGTCCTCAGATCGGTGGAGAAGACTGCGGATCTGACAACTGTGCCTGGTAAGCCAGGACGTGCCGCGGGCCAGGTGATCTATGTCATGGGACGTGTCCTGAACGTCCAGGGGCAGCCAGTGAAGGGGGCGCGGGTCGAGCTTTGGCAAGCGAACACGCACGGACGCTATGTCCACCCGAGTGATGCGAATCCGGCGCCGCTCGATCCCAACTTCGAGGGCTTCGCCATTCAGGACGCTGATGCCGAGGGCCGTTATCGGTTCAAGACGATCAAGCCCGGTGCGTATCCGGTGAATGCCAACTGGATGCGGCCTCCTCACCTTCATTTCGAAGTGACCGGGAAGATCAACCGCGTGATCACCCAGATGTATTTCCCGGGAGAGTCGTTGAACGACAAAGATCTCTTGCTGCAGAACATCCGCGCGAACAAGGACGGCCTGATCGCGAAGGTGCTGCCCCCGACATCGGATGTTGAGCCTGATTCGCGCCTCGTGGTTTGGGATATCGTGCTTGACAAGGGGTAACACCCTGCGCGGGCGACGCCTGGGTCGCCGAACAGCGCGTTTGAGCGGACCGCTGGCTCGCATTCGCTCGCCGCAGCCGCTCAACGCGGCGGTTCGGCAACGAAGAAAGACGGCTCTTTCGCTCGGATCGAACTGAGAGGGAACAAGTATGCTTAACTGGCTTAAGTCGATCTTCAGCGCCCCCAAACCTTTGGGACCCCCAAAGACGATTCGGCTGTTCCACACCAGGGACGCGACGTTGAGTAAGGACTCGATCACCGTCGCGCAAGATCGCTGGGTTGTTGATGCGAAGGAAGACCAGACGATCCGGCTGTTCGAGATTCAAAACCCGGACGCTGAGCAGTGCCTCGTCACCTACAGAGCAACGATGAAGACCGAGGGTCTGGCTGGCCGCGCGTTCCTGGAAATGTGGTGTCGTCTGCCGGGCCATGGGGAGTTCTTCTCAAAGGGTCTGAACCAAGCCATCACGGGCACTACCGACTGGGGTTCCTATGAGATCCCCTTTCATCTGAAGAAGGGCCAACGACCCGACTTAATCAAACTAAATTTGGTCATCGAAGGAAGAGGCAAAGTCTCGATGAAGGATGTTCAACTGCTGAAGACGCCGTTAGGGTCTTGAATTCGGGACGATCCGGGCTTCAGGCCCGATCCCCGACGACGGCGATGGCCTGGATCTCGATCTCCATACCGGGGCGAGCAAAGTTGGTGACGGTGATGAGCGCGCTCCCCGGGTAGTTGCCGTCCGGGAACTTCTGCTTGCGGAGCTCGACGAAGCGGTCGCCGTACCGAGGCTCCTTGATGAAGACCGTCATCGTGACGAGATTCGCGAGCGTGCCGCCGGCGCGCCGCAGGGTCTGGTCGATCAGCGCGAACACGCGATGCGTCTGGGCCTCGAAGTTGCCGGAGATGTCCTTGCCGTCGCCGTCGACCGTCGCGGTCTGCCCGGCCAGCCAGACGATGCGCCCGCCCTCGGTGACGACGGCCGGCGAGTACGCGCGGCTCTTCTGCTGCTCGGTGCCTTCGAGATACTTCGCCATCTCGACTCCTTTCCCCGGTCACCGCCTTCCGCGATGAACGGGCCGCGGACCGCTGTGGCCGCGGGCGCGGCGAGTATAGGACTCTGATAGACTCGCCGGCGTAAATCCTCCGGGGATGAAGGAGAGTCTGCAATGGACCTCGGCTTGAAGGGACAGGTGGCGCTGGTCACCGGGGGCAGCAAGGGCATCGGCAAGGCGGTCGCGCGGGGTCTCGCCCAGGAGGGCGTTCGCGTGGCGATCTGCGCGCGCAGCAAGGCCTCGCTCGAGGAGGCGGCCCAGGAGCTCGCCAAAGCGACGGGAGCGGAAGTGTTCGGGGTGGCGGGTGACCTCACGCGGCCCGACGACGTCCAGCGGATCGTCGACGCGACGGTCTCCCGCTTCGGGCGGATCGACGTCCTCGTCAACAACGCGGGCGCGGCCCCGGGCGGCGAGATTCTCGACCTGACGGAAGAGGACTGGCAGAAGGCGCTCCAGCTCAAGTTCATGGGCTACGTCCGGTGCATCAAGGCCGTGATCCCGCACATGCTGCGGCAGGGCGGCGGCCGGATCGTCAACATCGTGGGCAACGACGGCGTCAAGCCCATCGGGATCGAGCTCTCCCCGAGCGCGGCCAACGCCGCCGATCTGGCCATGACGGTCGCGCTGGCCGAGCAGTACGGCCGGCAGAACATCCTCGTGAACGCGATCAACCCGGGGCCGGTGGCCACCGAGCGATGGGGCCAGCTGATCGGCGGCATCGCGCGCATGCGCAAGATCAGCGTCGACGAGGCCCAGCAGCGCGCCGAGCGCAGCATTCCGCTCGGACGGATCTGCACGCCCGAGGAAGTCGCGAACGTGGCCGTGTTCGTGGCCTCACCCCGGGCGAGCTTCATGAACGGGGCGATCATCACGCTCGACGGCGGGCAGCGGAAGGCGTTGCTCGACTGACAGCGGCGTGATCGTCGACGTCCACGTCCACTACGTCTCGCCCGGCGCCTTCGATACGGTGCGGCGCCGACCGGACACCTACGGCGTGCGGCTGCTGCCGGGCGACGGCGTCCGGCTCCAGGTCGGCGACGAGCCGCCGACGCGGCCGCTGCTCCCGGCTCTGCACACCCTCGACCTCCACGTGAAGTTCCTCGACGAGCAGGGGATCGACACCGCGGTCTTCGGTCCGCTGATGGACATCGCGGGCTACTCGCTGCCGCCCGCGCAAGGGGCGGCGTGGAGCCGGCTCCAGAACGAGGCGCTCGCCGCCGCGCTCGACGAGGCGCCGGGCGAGCACCGCGGCCTCGCCACGGTGCCGTTACAAGATCCCGCGGCCGCCGCCGACGAGCTGCGGGTCGCGGTGCGAGACCTCGGCCTGCGCGGCGCCATGATCGATCCGAACGCGCTCGGCCGCCCGCTCGGCGACGCCGCGTTCGATCCGTTCTGGAAGGCGGCGGCGGACCTGGAGGCGCCGGTCGTGCTGCATCCCTATCTGCTCGAGGCGGTCGAGCGGTTCGGCCGGCACTATCTGCACAACCTGGTCGGTTATCCCTTCGAGACGACGCTGGCCGCCGCCAGCCTCATCCTCGGCGGAACGCTCGACCGGTTTCCCGCGCTCTCTGTGGTTCTGGTCCACGGCGGTGGCTTCCTGCCCTATCACATCGGCCGCTTCGACCGTGCTCACCGAGCCCGGCCCGAGGCCCGCGCGGACGGCGCCGGGCTTCCGAGCAGTTATCTCAGACGCTTCCACTACGACACGCTCGTCCAGCGACCGGAGGCTCTCCGCTATCTGGTCGGTCTCGTCGGCCACGATCGCGTCGTGCTCGGCAGCGACCATCCCTTCTGGCTGGGCGATCCCGATCCGGTCCGTGTCGTGCGCGAAGCCGGCCTCGATCGCGACGGCGAGACGGCGATCCTCGGCGAGAACGCCGCGCGCGTCTTCCACCTCGATCCGTGAATCCTCCAGCTCGAGCCATGAATGCGGTGAGCCCGCGCGTGGTCGGCGTGCCGATCAAGCGCAAGGAGGACTTCCGGCTGCTGACCGGGCGCGGCAAGTACGCGGCGGACGTGCGCCTGCCGGGCCTGCTGCACGCCGCGATCCTGCGCTCGCCGCATCCCCACGCGCGCATCGCAGCCATCCGCGGGGACGCGGCCCGCGCGCTCCCGGGCGTGGTGGCGGTGATCACGGCCGACGATCTCGGCTCGGTCGGGCGCATTCCCGTGCGGCTCGGGCAGCGGTCTGGCGCCGGCGCCACCGCGTGCCTCCAACCGCCGCTCGCCACCGGAACGGTCCGCTACGTGGGCGAGCCGGTTGCCTTCGTGGTCGCCGCCAGCCGGTATCTCGCCGAGGACGCGCTGGAACTCGTCGAGATCGACTGGGACCTCCTGCCCGTCGTCGCCGACGCGCGTCGCGCGAGCGAGCCGGGCGTTCCAGTGCTTCACCCGGCCGCCGGCGGTAACGTCGTCGAGCGGCTGGCGACGCGCGCCGGCGATGCGGCGGGCGCGCTGGCGGCCGCCGATCGGCGCGTGCACGAGCGCTTCGCGGTCCAGCGCCACACCGGCGTGCCGATGGAGACACGCGGGCTCACCGCCGCCCACGATCTGGGCACGGACGTGCTCACGCTGTGGGGCGTGGCCAAGGTGCCCCACTTCAACCGGCGCGTCCTGGCGGACCTGCTGGGCTATCCCGAGCACCTGATCCACTTCATCGAGCTGGAAGTGGGCGGCGGCTTCGGCGTGCGCGGCGAGTTCTACCCCGAAGATTTCGTCGTGCCCTGGACGGCCATGCGCCTGGGACGTCCGGTGCAGTGGGTCGAGGACCGGCGCGAGCACCTGATGGCGACGAACCACTCGCGGCAGCAGTACCACGACGTGGAGATGGGCGTCCGCCGCGACGGAACCATCGTCGCGCTGCGCGACAGGTTCATGGTCGACCTCGGCGCCTACATCCGCACGCACGGCGTCGTCGTCCCCGAGCTGACGATCGCGCTCCTGCCCGGCCCCTATCGCATTCCGAACTACGAGTGCGAGGGGCTGTGCGTGATGACCAACAAGACGCCGACGGGCACCTATCGCGGCCCCGGGCGGTACGAGGGCACGTTCGTCCGCGAGCGGCTGATCGACCGCGTGGCGGCCGAGCTCGGGCTCGATCCGGCCGACGTCCGTCGGCGCAATTTCATCGGCGCGGACGAGATGCCCTACGAGGTTGGCGGCGCCTCCCTGGGCCAGCGCACCGTCTACGACTGCGGTGATTACCTCTCCGCGTTCGAGCAGGCGCTGGCGGCGGCGGACTACAAGGCGGTGCGCGCGGAGCAGACGCGGGCGAGAGGGGAAGGCCGCTATCTCGGAATCGGCTTGGGCTGCGTCCTGGAGAAGGCGGGGCTCGGTCCCTGGGAATACGCCCGCGTCGAGGTCGACGGCTCGGGACGTGTGGTTGTGTATTCCGGCGTCGCCGCCGTCGGGCAGGGGATCGAGACGACGCTCGCCCAGGTCGTCGCCGAGGAGCTCTCGGTGGCCGCCGAAGATGTCACCGTCGTCCACGGTGACAGCGCTCGGGTGCCATTCGGGATCGGCGGCTTCGCGAGCCGCGGCGCCGCGGTCGCGCTTCCGGCCGCGCTCGAGGCGGCGCGCAAGGTCCGCGACAAGATCTTCCAGGTGGCGGCGTCGCTCATGGAGGCCCACGCCGGCGACCTCGTGCTCGAGAGCGGCGCCGTGCACGTTCGCGGCCTGCCCGAGCGCGCGGTGACGCTGAGACAGCTCGCGCGCGCTGCGGTGCCCGGTCCACCGGGGATGGACCCCGGGCTCTACGCCGCGCATTTCTTCGAGGCGCCGAAGATGACCTATCCCTACGGTACGCACGTGGCGGTCGTCGAGGTCGATCTCGCGACCGGCCGCGTTGCGCTCCGCAAGTACGTCGTGACCTACGACATCGGCCGCGCGATCAACCCGATGATCGTCGAGGGCCAGATCGTGGGCGGCCTCGCCCAGGGGATCGGCGGCGCGCTCCTCGAGGAGCTGGTCTACGACGACCAGGCCCAGCCGCTCACGACCACGTTCATGGACTACCTGGTGCCGACGGCCATGGAGATGCCGGAGGCGACGATCGTGAAGATCCTCGAGGAGACGCCGACGCCGCTCAATCCCCTCGGCGTGAAGGGCGTGGGCGAGGGCGGAAGCTCGGGCGCCGGCGCCGCCATCGCGAACGCCGTGGCCGACGCGCTGGCGCCGCTCGGCGTCGCCATCGCCGAGCTGCCGCTGTCGCCCGACCGGATCACCGCCCTCCTCCGCGCGCGCGGCGCGCACGCCTAGACCGACAGGAGATCGCACATGGCTGACCGGATTCGATCGCTCGTGAAGAGTGCGCTCGCGTCGCTCGTGCTGGCTCTGGCGATGGCCGCCGGCACGGGAGCCGCGACGGCGGCGGAGACGATCAAGGTGGGCTTCATGGCGCCGCTGAGCGGAATCTTCGCCCAGGCGGGCAAGGACATGCTCGAAGGCATCAAGCTCGCCTTCGAGCAGATCGGTTACCAGACGGCCGGCCGGAAGATCGAGCTGATCGAGGAGGACGACGAGGGCAACCCGGCGGTCGCGCAGGCGAAGTACCGCAAGCTCGTCACCCAGGACCGCGTGCACATCCTCACAGGCGTGCTGCTTTCGAACATCGGCTACGGGCTGATCCCGCCGATCGAGCGCGACCAGCTTCCGACACTGTACCTGACGACGCCCGACGATCTGACCAAGAAGAACATGTCGAAGTGGATCCTCCGAACGAACTTCGCCGCGAGCCAGCCCATGCACGCGCTCGGCGACTACGCCGCGCGGGTGCTCAAGTACAGGAAGGTCGCCGCGATCGCGATGGACAACCCGTTCGGCCACGAGCAGATCGGGGGCTTCCAACGGGTGTTCGAGGACCAGGGCGGCCGCGTCACGCAGAAGATCTGGGTGCCGCTCAACGCGCTGGACTTCGCCCCGTATCTCACCCAGGTCAGCCGGGATGTGGACGCGGTCTGCGCCGTGTTCGTCGCGGCCCAGGGGGTGCGCTTCATCAAGCAGTACGCCGACTACGGCTTGAAAGGGAAACTGCCCCTCATCGGCAGCGGCGTCATGACCGACGAGCACGTGATCCGCAACCTGGGCGACGAGGCCGTCGGCGCCGTCGGCGCGCTCATCTGGGCCCCGACGCTCGCCACACCCGCCAACCGCACCTACATGAAGCTCGCCGAGGCCAAGGTCGGCAGGACGCCCGCTTACTTCACCGCGGTGATGTACAGCGCGGGCCGCTGGGTCGCCGAGGCGGCGAAGATCGTGGAGGGGCGCGTCGAGGACCGCGAACGCTTCCTGGCCGCCATCCGGAAGGCGAGCGAGACCGTCGAGGACCCGCGCGGGCCCATCAAGCTCGACGAATGGGGGAATCCGACGCAGAACGTGTACATCCTCAAGGTCGAGCGGGTCGGCGGCAAGCTCACCAACACAATCCTACAAACCTATCCGACGGTCTCGCAGTTCTGGACCTACAAGCCCGACGACTTCCTCAAGCTGCCCGCCTACAGCCGCGACTATCCGCCGGCCAGGCCGTGATGGTCAGCCCGATGGTGCGGGATCGGGCCGTGATCGAGAAGGGCAAGGGCTATGAAGGCCCGGACTGTGCAGGAGCTCGTTGACCGGGTGGCCCCGGGCCATCGCGGCCACTGAGATCGGAGCGATCGGGCGTACTCTTGCCTCGATGGCCGGACGAGATCATTCCCGACATACTGAGGACGATCGCCGCTCTGAAGCTGACCACGGGCCAGCGCGCGCGTGAAAGACCCCGTGTGCGGCATGGACGTGACTCCCGGCAAGGCGGCCGGCGGCAGCGCCGAGCATGCCGGTACATCGGCCGGGGCGCCCCAGACCGTGGACGGCCGCGTCTACACGTGCCCGATGCATCCGGAGGTCCGTCAGGAGGTGCCGGGCTCGTGTCCGAAGTGCGGAATGGCGCTGGAGCCCCTGGCGCCCACGGCGCCGACAGTGGCCCGTGTCGAGTACACCTGCCCGATGCATCCTCGGATCGTCCGGTCAGAGCCCGGAGCTTGCCCGATCTGCGGCATGGCGCTCGAGCCCAGGACGATCAGCGCGGTAGAAGAGGAGAACCCCGAGCTTCGCAACATGACCCGGCGCTTCTGGGTGAGCACGGTGCTGACGCTGCCGTTGCTCGCCTCGGTGATGGGCGACATGCTGCCCGGCCAGCCGCTGCGCCACCTGGTCTCGCCGCGCGTCGCGGCGTGGGCGCAGCTTGTCCTGGCCACACCCGTCGTCCTGTGGGGCGGCTGGCCGTTCTTCGTTCGCGGCTGGCAGTCGCTCGTGCACCGCAGCCTGAACATGTTCACGCTCATCGCGCTCGGCACCGGGCTCGCGTACGCCTACAGCGTCGCGGCCACCCTCGCGCCGGGGCTCTTTCCGGCGGCGTTCCGGATGCACGGGGAGGTCGGTCTCTACTTCGAGGCCGCCGCGGTCATCACGGTCCTCGTGCTGCTCGGCCAGGTGCTCGAGCTACGCGCGCGAAGCCAGACGAGCGGCGCCATCAGGGCACTCCTCGGCCTGGCGCCGAGAACCGCGCGCCGCGTGCGCGCGGACGGGGGTGAGGAAGACGTCGCGCTCGACGCAGTCCAGGTGGGCGATCGACTCCGCGTGCGACCCGGCGAGAAAGTGCCCGTCGACGGTGTCCTCGTTGAGGGGACGAGCGCCGTCGACGAGTCGATGGTGACCGGCGAGGCGATCCCGGTCGAGAAGACGGCCGGGGACCGCGTCATCGGCGGCACGGTGAACGGCACCGGCGGCTTCGTGATGCGAGCCGAGCGCGTCGGCCGCGAGACGCTCCTCGCCCAGATCGTCCAGATGGTGAGCGAGGCCCAGCGGAGCCGCGCGCCGATCCAGCGCCTCGCCGACCTGGTCGCCGCCTGGTTCGTGCCTGCCGTCGTCTTCGTCGCGGTCGTGTCGGCCATCGTCTGGGCGAGCGTTGGGCCCGAGCCGCGCGCCGCCTTCGCCATCGTCAACGCGGTCGCCGTGCTCATCATCGCCTGCCCGTGCGCGCTCGGGCTCGCGACCCCGATGTCGATCATGGTCGGCACCGGTCGAGGCGCCGCCGCGGGCGTGCTCATCAAGAACGCCGAGGCGCTCGAGGTGATGGAGCGGGTCGACACCCTGGTGGTGGACAAGACAGGGACGCTCACCGAGGGCAAGCCAAAGCTCGTCACGGCGGAACCCGCGGCCGGATTCGAGGAGACGGAGCTACTCGGGCTCGCGGCCGGAATCGAGCGCGGCAGCGAGCATCCGCTCGCGGCGGCGATCGTCGCCGGGGCTACCGCCCGTGGGATTGCCGTGGCGCCGTCGGAGGAGTTCAAATCAGTCACCGGCAAGGGGGTCGTCGGACGCGTGTCCGGCCGCGCCGTCGCTCTCGGCAACCGACGACTGATGGAGGATCTCGGCGTGACGCTCGGCGGCCTCATCGAGCGGGCCGAGAAGCTGCGTGGCGAGGGTCAGACCGTCATGTTCGTCGCCGTGGACCGGAGCCCCGCCGGGCTCGTCGGCGTGGCCGACCCGATCAAGGCGTCGACACCCGAGGCGCTCGAGCTCCTGCGCGCCTCGAGACTGCGGATCGTGATGCTGACGGGCGACAGCCGCGCAACGGCGGAAGCCGTGGCGCGCAGGCTCGGCATCACCGAGATCGAGGCTGAGGTGCTGCCCGAGCAGAAGATCGCGGTCGTCAAGCGCTTGCAGGCGGAGGGCCGGAAGGTGGCCATGGCCGGCGACGGCGTCAATGATGCCCCCGCGCTCGCTCAGGCCACGGTCGGCATCGCCATGGGCACCGGCACCGACGTCGCCATGCAGAGCGCCGACGTCACACTCGTGAAGGGTGACCTGCGGGGCATCGTGCGGGCGCGCCGGCTGAGCCAGGCGACGATGCGCAACATCCGCCAGAACCTGTTCTTCGCTTTCGTCTACAACGCGCTCGGCGTGCCGATCGCCGCCGGCGTGCTCTATCCCTGGCTCGGCATCTTGCTGAGCCCGATCATCGCGAGCGCCGCGATGAGCCTGAGCTCGGTGTCGGTCATCGGCAACGCGCTGCGGCTGCGGCGCGTCCCCCTGTAGAGTAATGTCACCGGCGCAGTGATGGACCCGCAGGTGGCACGACATCCCGCTCTGGCCGGCGCTCTGCGGCGGAGACCGAGCCTCTCCTCGCGTTGAGCCGACGAAGAAGAGAACCGATGGGCCAGCCGGCCAGGCTACAGCTGAAGGTGCGCCATTACGAAGTGGACCAGTACGGCCACGTGAACCACGCGCAATACGTCCACTATCTCGAGGTGGCCCGCATCGAGGCCCTGGAAGCGCTGGGGCTGTCGTTGCCGGAAATGCGGCGGCAGGGCTATCTCATTCTGGCGGTCGACCTGTCGGTGAAGTATCTGGCGCCGGCCCGGTCCGGTGAGCTGCTCGAGATCGTCACGTACGTCCGTGAGATCCTGGGCGCACGATCCTTCTGGGTCCAGGAGATCCGCGATTTGGGGACTCAGCGCCTGCTCGTGACCGCCGAGGTCACCGGGGCCTTCGCGACCGAGGACGGCCGGCCCACCCGCGTTCCGCCGAGCTTTCGCGAACGGTTGGCGGCCCTCTACGTACCCGACGCTGGGACCGCCCGAGGGAAGTAGCGGACGATCTCTCTGGAGAGCGATCATGAAAACGGACCTGCTTCTCATCCCGATGAGCGCCCGCTACCGTGACATGCGTGCCGCCGCCCTCGCCGCCGAGGACGCGGGGTTCGACGGTCTCTGGACCTGGGACCACCTGCGGGATCCCGACGGAGACTCCGGGCCCGGCGTGCCGGAGGCGTGGACCGTCCTGACGGCGCTCGCCGAGGTCACAAGAAGGATCGCCCTGGGACCGCTCGTGCTCAACGTGGCCAACCGCCATCCCGGCGTCCTGGCCAACATGGCGGCGACACTTCAAGCCGTCTCGGGCGGCCGGCTGCTCCTCGGGATCGGGGCCGGCGGGAGCCGCCGGACGCCCTATGCCGCCGAGCAGCAGGCGCTCGGTCAGTCCATCGAGCGGGACGAGGTGCGCGCCCGGCGGGTCGCCGAGGCGATCGAGCTCATGCGCCGGCTCTGGTCGGGGCAATCCGGGTTTCTGAATCCCGAGCCTGCGCCGCCGATCATCGTCGGCGGCTTCGGCCCGCGGATGGCCGGCATCGCCGGCCGACACGCCGACGGGTTCAACACGCAGGCGATGCACCCCCGGCTCGGCGACCTCGTGCGTCTCGCGCGCGACGAGCACGCCGCCGCGGGACGCGATGCCTCGCGCTTCATCGTGACGGTGTTCGCGGGACTGGACGAGCGCTGGCTCCGGCCGGACTCGCGCGCTCGGCAGACGCTCGAGCGCGTCGGCGTCGAGCGGCTGATCTTGCTCGTCGAGCCGCCGTTCGATCCGGGTGAGATCCGCGAGGCGGGCGGTCTACTCGCCGGCGGCGACGCGCGGTAGACCGGAGCGGCTCAACGCGCAGCCGGAGGCCGGTTGCGCTGGACGGCCTCGGGATGGGTCGAGTCGGCACCCATGTAGATGCCCTTCTCCCAGGTGCGCTTGAGCGGATCACGGACGTTGAGGCGCATGCGCCCGACACCGTGGATCTCGAAGTCCACGACCTCGCCGTTCTGCAGCGGCCCCAGGCCCTCGTGGTTCGTCCCGCACGCGATGAGGTCACCTGAGTTGAGCGTCATGATCGTCGTCGCGAACTCGACGAGCTCCGGGACCAGGTGCTCCATGTCGTCCGTGTTGTAGTTGTGCCGGAGCTGGCCGTCCACCCAGAACTGGACGTGGACATCGTTGGGGTTCGGGATCTCGTCGATCGTCGCGATGCAGGGGCCGATTGGGGCGAACGTGTCGAAGGACTTGCCGAGCCAGCTGCCGGCCTTCCACGTGCGCCGGCCCTCGCCGCGCGCCGACACGTCGATCATGCCGGTGTAGCCGAAGACGGCGTTGCGCCAGTTGTCGCGCTTGACCATCTTGGCCGGGCCCTTGATGACGAGCGCCAGCTCGGCCTCGTGCATGAATATCCACGGCTCGGTGAACTCCGGGAGCACGATCGTGTCGCCGGGGCCGATCACCGCGTCCGAGCTCTTCAGAAACATGTTGAGCGGCCGAGCCTCGAGCGCGCCGTGCTCCCAGTAATTGGCGATGCAGGCCAGGATCTTGCCCGGCCGGGCCAGCGGCGGGCGTAGCCGGACGTCGGACGCCGGAATCGCCGTGCCCTCTTGGGTCAGCCGCTCCAGGGCCGGACGCAGCCGGTCGAAGTTGTCGATGATGCCCGTCATCGTCGACTGGGACGTGGCGCCCAAGGGGACGGCGTCGGCGATGCTCACCACGCCCCGGTCGGTGAACAGGCCGGGCATCACATCCGGCTTCCCGGCGATCTGGAACATCACGAGCTTCACGATGCCCTCCTCGCTGTATTTCGCCTGGCGGACCGGGTCAGTCCAGGCGGAACAGTCGTCGCTCGACGTTGCGCGCGCGAAGACATAGCGCCGCGTTCCCCGGGTGTCAAGGGCCATGCGTTTGCGTGTAGACTTGGCCCCGCGAGCGGCGTATATCCCAGGCGAGGCAGGGTCGGGGGAGCCGAGGAGGGCAGAGAGATGATACAGGCCACCGGGATCGACCATCTCGTGCTGCACGTCACTGACGTAGGGCGCGCCAAGAAGTTCTACACCGAGATCCTGGGTATGAGCGTCTACCGAGAGAACGACCGGCAGGTGTTTCTGCATGCCGGTTCGCAGGGGGTGGCACTGTTCAAGAAGCAGGGTGATACCCCCCTGACGACGGGCAATGACCTCAACCACCTCGCCCTGAATGTGGCGCCCGGCACGTACGAGGCGCTCAAGGCGGATCTGGAGAAGCACGGAGTGACCGTGAGCGGCCGCCCGGGGGAAGATCGATGCATTTACTTTCAAGACCCTGACGGGCACCGCCTCCAGCTGATGGTCCGCTCGTGATTGTGGTGGACGACGCAGAACGAAGGAGGAGCGTATGAGGGCCGGATTGCAAGCGTGGGACGCCGATACGCACGTGAACCCTGCCGCAGAAGTCCTGGACCGGTACGTCGATCCGAGCTTCCGGCCGCGCCTGGCCGAGCTGGCGTCGCACCGACACGCGACCGGCCAGATCGGAGGCACCCCCGGCACCCATCAATACCGCGTCGGCACGAAGCTCTACCGGCGTGTCCTCGGCGAGGCGAGCGCCCATGAGACGTTCACCGGGCGAGGCACGAACTGGAGGGGGACGAAGCAGCCGAGAGCGGGGGTGCAGGACGACCAGGCCGAGAACCGCATCAAGGACATGGACGACGAGGGGACCGACGCGCATCTCCTGATCCCGACATCGTGGGTCAGCGTCGTCGGCCTGCCCGATGTCGAGCTCGAGGTCGGGTTGATTCGCGCCTACCACCGCCATGCGGCGGACTTCTGCGGGCAGTTTCCGAACCGCCTCAAGACGATGGTCGTGGCCTCGACCCGTAACGTCGAGGAGGCGGTGCGCGAGATCCGCCAGTGGGGGACATCCAAGTGGGCGGTGGCGGTCTGGCCCTTGCTCGCCAAGGACATTCCCGTCGACCACCCGGATCTGGACCCTATCTGGAAGGCCGCCCAGGAGTACGACCTCGCGGTGATGCACCACAGCTTGACCTGGAATCCCCCGTATTTTCCCGGCTACCAGGACCTGTGGGACAACATCTTCCTCGGTCGTCTCGCCTCTCACCCGTGGGGTGGCATGCGGTTCATGGCCGCCTTCATCGGCGCCGGGATCATGGACCGCTATCCGAGCTTGCGCATGGGCATCCTGGAATGCGGCTCGGGCTGGCTGCCCTTCTGGGCCAAACGCATGGACGAGCAAGCGGTCTATGTCGGGGGCATCGCACCGCTCAAGCATGCTCCCAGCGAGTACATGACCAGCGGACGGTTCTTCTGCAGCATCGAGCAGCATGAGGGCGAGGACATGTTCAACTACGTCAGGAGCGTCCTTGGGGACGACGTCCTCATGTACGCCTCGGACTATCCCCACTCGGAGTGCCAGTTCCCCAACTCCGTCGACAACGTCCTGAAGTGGTCGAGCCTCAAGCCGGACACGAAGAAGAAGGTCCTGTGGGACAATGCGGCCAGATTCTACAAGCAGACCTGAGGGGTGACACATGCCTGAGATCAGCGGGTTGGGGCACGTCGGGCTTTTCTGCAACGACCTCCCGAAGATGAGGGATTTCTACGCCCGCGTCCTGGGCCTCACGATCAGCGATGAGAACCTGGAGCGCGGCATCTGCTTCCTGAGCGCGGTGCCGGACGCCGAGCATCACGAGCTGGCCCTCGTCCAGGCCAAGGAGCCGGCGCAGAAGACGCACAACGTGCAGCAGGTGTCCTTCAAGGTGAAACGCCTGGACGACGTGCGGGTGTTCCATCATCGGCTCCAGAAAGAGGGCATGAAGATCGATCGCACCGTCACGCACGGGATCGCCTGCAGCGTCTACTTCTTCGATCCCGAAGACAACCGGATCGAGCTCTACTACACGACCCCCTACAAGGTGCGGCAGCCGCTCGGGGAGCACATCGACCTGGATCGCCCCGACGAGGAGTTGCTGGCCTTCGCCAAATCGCTCGAGGAGATCAAGGGGCCGCCGCGCGGCGCCCAGCAACCCGTCGGGTAGACCCGCGGGCGAGAGCCTACCAACCGGCGCGGTGATGTACACGCACGTCCTCAACCGCGGTCCGGCTGCCGTCCGGAGCCCGGCCGACCGGGTGTTCCCTTCGTGAATCCTGCGTTTCCACCGAAGTCTGCCTAGATACGCTGCACGACCGCGCAGCCTATCCCGACCGCGTCCGCCGCAGGCTCGCGCGCGAGCGCGATCGATGACGCCGGCCCCCCGCTACCGCCCCACGAGATGAAACCAGTTGTAGGAGCTCGCGAACACCGGTGCGATGACGACCAGCTGCGCCCCCAGGGCGACAAGCGCGATCGCGATCGTGACGATCAAGAGGGCGCCGGCGCTGCGCAGCCGCGCCCAGCTGAGCGCCCCCTGGAGCCCGTACAGGTACAGCGTCACGAAGGGGACCAGGGTTCCCACCAGCAGTCGTCCCTGCGTGAAGTACGGGCGCGCGCGCGAGGGATACTGATTCTGCGTGCCGAAGTCGAACACGATGGAGAGCGCGGCGACGGCCGCCACCGCGAGCAGGAGTGTCGCCGCGCTGATCCCCAGAGCGAGACGCTCGGCCCGGACCCGGGCGCCGGCCGCCCGGATGACGGCGCACGTGAGCAAGAGGACCGAGGAGAGGATGTAGACGCGATCGATGCCCGGCAGAGTCATCGGCCGGCCGTGCCACGCGATCTCGCCCCGCCAGAACGTGGCGAGCAAATCGGTCCCGAAGTCACCGATGAGGGCGCCGATCGCCCCGCGTCCGAAAAACGGGTGGTCCCCGATCGCCGCCAGACTCTTGACCGACCAGCCGAGCGCCACTGCCTTCTGATGCGAGCCGGTTACCTCCCCCGCCAGCCACACGTTCCGCGAGACCCACGCGCCGATCAGGACGAGCACGATGAGGACGAGTCCCCCCAGGCGTACATATTCCGCGCGATCGCGGCGCGTGGCACCGACCACTGCGAGCGTAAGCCCCAGCGCGCCGACGATCGCCACGTGCGAATACTTGGTCAGCACCGTCGCCGCGACGAGCACGCCCGCCAGGACGTACCACGGCCACGGCGGCGCCGCGCGGAGGATCTGCAGGAGCGCCCACAGCGCCGCGCCGAAGAGCAGCGGAGCCAGCGGGGCGTCATTCGTCGCCCCGTAAAAGCTGTCCTGAGGAAAGGCCGCCACGAGTAGCGGGACCGCGAGCGCGAGGGCGCGATTGTCGGGGCAGACGGCGCGCGCGAAGAGCGCGGCGATCGCCACGAGGCCCGCGGCGAGCAGCGCGTTGAGAAATCGCGTCCAGTAGAACCGCTGGCCGCCGGTGAGTCCGAGGGCACCCCCGAGGCGATACCAGGCGCCGGCCAGCGCATAATAGACGGGCGGCTCCATCGCTTCGTAGTTGACGCTGTTCCAGCGTTCGCGCCCCCAGGGCAGTACCGCCTCACGCACGGTCGCGGGCGCCGTCCACACGGGCGGCGGCACCGCGCCGTCGGGGGGCAGCGGATTCAGGTACTCGGGACTGTGGTGCAACAGGACCAGATCCGGACGCGGGCGCGACCAGCCGGTGCCGTAGAGCACAATCGTCGTCGTCGTCTCGGCGCTCAGTCGCTCGTCCAGGAGCCGGACGGGCACGTGGCCGGCCGCGTACTTGACGATCAGGTCGAAATGGAAGGGCTCGTCTGTGGAGTGGAACGGGGGGAACGCCGCGCTGTATACGAACACCCGGAGCGCGCCGAGGAGACACAATCCGGCGACGATCCGCCGCTCCCGGTGTCCCAACCAGGTCAGCATCGGTCGCCGACCAGTCTACTGCGGATCACGGCACCGGACGATGCCTGAGCCCCGCGCGCGGCCGGCACAATGACTTTGCCGGGGCGGCGCCGAAGCGTGTACTCTCCGGGCAACCCGAGCGCTGACGGGAGGAGGCTCCCTCATGTACGACCTACTGCTGAAGGGCGGCACGGTGATCGACCCGGCGCAAAACGTGCGCGGGACGTTCGACGTCGCGGTGGAGAACGGGAAGATTGCCGGCGTAGCCGCGAACATCCCGGCGTCGGAGGCCCGGCGCGTCATTCACGTTCCGGGTAAAATCATAACGGCCGGGCTCATCGATCTCCATACCCACGTGTTCGACGGCGTGGCGGCCAACGGCGTCCACCCGGACATCGCGGGGGTCCGCGCCGGCGTCACGACGGTCGTGGACGCGGGCAGCGCGGGGTGCGCGACCTTCAGCGCGTTCCCGCGACACATCCTGCCGAGGTGCGAGACCGAGGTCATCCCCCTGCTGCACATCTGCCAGACCGGGCTCGCCACGAACCCGGACATCATCGCCGAGAGCAGCATCGACCTCGAGAGCACGTTGCGGGTGGCGAGGGAGCACAAGGGGCTCATCAAGGGGATCAAGGCGCGCATGGTCTCGCCCGCGCTGGAGATCTTCGGGATGGAGATGCCCCGCCTGGCCAAGCGCGCGGCGCGCGAGAGCGGACTGCCGCTCATGGTCCACATCGGCGACACGACCAAGCGGTACGACCCCAACGTGATCCGCGAGCTGCTCCCGCTGCTCGAGCCGGGAGACATCGTGACGCATCTGTTCACCGCCAACCCCGGCGGCGTCCTCGACGCCAACGGCAAGCTCGTGCCGGAGGCCAAGGAGCTCGCCGGTCGCGGCGTGTGGCTCGACACCGCCCACGGCCGCATGAACTTCGGCTTCAACGTGGGCCGCCGCGTGCTCGACCAGGGGCTGATCCCTCACTGCATCAGCACGGATCTGACCATTCCGGGCCGGCTCAACACCGTGCACAGCATGGTGGAGATCATGGCGCGCTTCCTCGGGATGGGCTTCACGCTCGAGCAGGTCGTCGCGGCGTGCACGGTGAATCCGGCGCGGGCGATCGGCGAAGACGGCCGGCTCGGCAGCCTCGCGGTGGGGCGCCAGGCCGACATCTCGGTGCTGGATGTCCGCGACGGCCGGTGGGTGGTCTACGACACGCTGCGGGACCCGCTGAAGATCGACAAGACCGTGGTCCCGGTGCTGACCGTGAAGCGCGGTCGGGTGTTCGAGCCGGAATGGGGTCCCCATCCCTGGGGCTGGGAGCCCGAGCGGGCGGGCTGACGATGCAGTTCGGCCTGATGCTGCGGGCGCAGTTCCCGCAGGGCGACGACATGCAGGCACGCTTCCAGGAACAGCTGGAGCAGGCGCGACTAGCCAACGCGCTCGGCTATGCCTCCCTCACCAAGGGCATGCATTACAGCAGCGCGCCGTGGCAGGGCCTGCAGCAGCTTCCCTTCCTCT
>WNEY01000080.1_pt1 | contig 42736 bp, 51 predicted proteins | sample 5400531 | NCBI WGS metagenome assembly WNEY01 (sample SAMN13153338, study PRJNA577476) | soil metagenome | isolation source: 200 cm saprolite under Douglas fir tree site 1 | place: USA:California | collected 2015-04-18 | reverse complement strand
CTGCTCGCGCTCCTGGAGGCGAGCTTCGGACTTCGCCAGCTCTTCCTTCGCCTCGAGCAGGCCGTCGAGCTCGATGAGCCGTTGCGTCATCCGCTGCTCGCGCTCTTCGAGCTCGGCCTCCGTGGCCGCGAGCGCAGCGGCGCGCCGATCGAGGGCCGATGCCTGTTCGGCCAACTCCTGCTCCAGCTTTACCTCGCGGCCGGAGACCTCCACCTGATCGTTGAGGGACGCGCGCAGCTCCTGCTCGCGGGCGAGCGACGCATTGAGCTCCGCGCGCAGGGCCTCGGCGTCGACGGTTTCCGGAGCGGCCGCGGCGGCGATTGCCTCGCCCGGCGAGCGCGGCTCGGGCTGCTCTTTCGACTCGAGCTTCGCCCGCAGGCCGGTGCCGAATCCCCGTTCGGTGCCCTGCTGCTCGGCCACTGACACCCCCCTCTCCCTAGAACTGGAAGAACTTCGAGAGGTTGAGGAACGCCGGCCCGAGGACGACGAGGAACATGGCCGGGAAGATGAAGACAACGGTCGGGAAGAGCATCTTGATCGGCGCCTTCATCGCCTTCTCTTCCGCGAGCATCTGACGCTTCAGCCGTGAGTCACTCGCCTGGACTCGCAGGATCCGACCGAGCGAGATGCCGAGCTGATCGGCCTGGATGATGGCGCGCACGAAGCTCCCCATCTCCTGCGACGCACTGCGGTCGGCCATCTTCTTGAGCGCCTCCTGCCGGCCCTCACCGATCCGGATCTCGCCGAGCGCGAGCTCGAACTCCTCGATCAGCGGCCCGTCCATGTGCTCCGTCAGCTTCTGGACCGCTCCGTCGAAGCCGAGCCCTGCCTCGACGCTGACCGCGAGGAGGTCGAGGGCGTCGGGCAGCTCCGCCGCGACGGCGGTCTGGCGTCGCCGCACTCGGCTGTTGACGTACATCGTGGGCGCCATGAAGCCGAGCGCGCCGAAGAAGATCGCCAGCAGCACCACGTACTTCGGAGTCATCGTGCTGCCGACGATGATTCCGCAGAAGAAGCCGCCGACGCCAAGGATGCCCTTCGCGCCGATGACTCCCAGCGGCGACGTCTTCCGCATCCCGGCCGCCATCAGGCGCGCCGAAACCGACTCGACCGTCGTCCGCGGGTTGACGCGAAGCATCAGCCGAGCGACCTTGGCGACGAACGGTGCGAAGGCACGCTCGCGAAAACGCGGGAGCTCCCTGCCCGTGATCGTGCGCACGCGCCCGTAGTTCGCCGCGCGGTGCACAAGGTTCCGTCGTATCCGCATCGGTGTGGTGGCAATCTCCGCCAGGTAGAAAACGGCGGCGCCGATTGCTGCGATGGCGAAGATCAGAAGCATGGACATGGCATCAACCTCGGAAGGAGACGATCTTTTTCAGGATCGCCGACCCCAGCGCCATCATCATCAATCCAATGAGGATGAGGATGTGGCCGGCGTGTGAGTGGTAGAGCGGATGCATGTACGTCCCGTTCACCAGCGTAATCGTGCCGGCGAGGAAGAACGGGATCCCGATCAGCGTGTAGGCCGACATCCGGCCCATCGCCGTCAATGCGCGGATCTTCCGCGTGAACTGCTGCCGCTGTCGGACGGTGTCAGCGACCATGTCGAACAGCGTTGCGAGCGAGCCGCCGACCTGGCGCTGGATCGTGACTGCCGTGATGGCGAACTCGAAGTTCTTCGAGCCCATGCGCTCGGCCATCTCCGCCAGCGCGTCGTCCATCGTGCGACCGAGCGAGGTCTCCGTGAGCACGCGCCCGAACTCCTCGTTCGCGGGAGGATGGCCCTCGTCGACGACGGCCTGGAGGCCCTGCTTGAACGAGTGGCCCGCCTTCAGCGACGCCGCGACCGTGATCAGGAGGTCCGGTAGCTGGTTCTCGAAGGCGCGCATTCGCTTGCGCATCTTCAGCCAGACCCAGGAGAACGGTCCACTTCCTGCAATCACCATCAGGGCGAGGATCATCGGCGCGGCGGCTCCGAAGACCGCGGCGATCATGCCCGTCCCCACCGCCGAGGCGACCGTGATCCAGAAGAACTCGACGGTCTTCAACGGAACGTCCGCACGCTCGAGCATGCGGCTGATCGAGCGCCACTGCTTCAGGTGGCCGAATGCCTTTTCAGTGGAGTGGAAGACCATGGCGAGCATCTCGGAACGCCGTTCCTTCCGCTTCTGCTTCGAGCTCCCCTTCGACTCGCCGGTGTGCGCCGCGATTCGGCTGCGCACCCATGAGCCGCGGAACCCAGCGAGGAAGAAGAGGCACGCGAACAACACGAGCGTGGCGACCGCGATTGCAAGGGCCAGCGGACCGCCGGGCCCGTAGGCGTTCTTCGGAAGGAGGCTCGAAGGCCCGGGCGTCGAAGGGAGCCTGCCGCGGATCCCAACCCGCTCGGTCGTCGAGCCCTCGCCGATGACCGAGGCCGTGAGCCGAATCTGATCGCCTGGCCGGGCGGCGGTCACGTACTGGACGCGCCAGGTCTTCTTGAGCGTCTCGGCAATCGTGCCGTACACGGCGTCGAGGTTCGACGTCGAGGACGCGCCGTAGTACTCGCCGCCGGTGGAGCTGGAGAGCTGGACGAGTGGTCCCGCCGTGAAGCCTTTCCCTTCGATACCGATCGTGTAGACGGCCGCGTTTGCGGCTCGAGCGGCGGCGATCGCAGAGGGAAGCGAGCCCTTGCTCGCATTGTCTGCGCCGTCGGTGAGCACGATGATGACGCGTCCCGGCAGCGGATTCGTGCGCAGCTGCCGCGCAGCGCCGGCGATCGCGTCGTAGAGGGCCGTCCCCTTCGCCCGGTCGGTGGTGATCCGTGCGAGCGCGGCATCAGCATCGAGCTTGACGGCCGAGAACGGCGACAGCGTCGCCGGAGTCGCCCCGAACGCGAACACGGCGAGCTCGTCCGCAGCCTGCTTGACGGCCACGAAGGCGCGCGCCGCGCCGGACGCATCGGCGAGGGGAGCGCCCCTCATCGACTGCGAGCGGTCGATGACCAGCGCGATCGCCTTCGCCCGGCCGAGGTTCTGGGCCTGGAATCCCGCGACGGGGGTCCCGTTCTCGGACAGGGTGGGCGGGATTCGGGCGCCCGCCGGCGAGACGATCGATGCATGGATCGTCGGGTAGGCGGTCGTTTCGATGCCTCGCAGCTGCACGGCGGCCGCGGTGGCGGCCGGCAGTGCGAGGACGATGAGCGCGAGCCCGGCGACAACGAGCCGGATGCGTCTCACTGAAAAGCTCCCTTGAACTTCGAGGCCTGGTGACCCTGGCCGACGGCGGGCGCCTCCGTATCGTCCTTCGTGAAGAAGCTCGGCTGGAGCACGACGCCGTTGGCCGCCATCTTCTCGAGGAAGTTCGGCTTCAGGCCGCTACACGACAGCGGTGAGAGCAACCGCACCCCAGCGCCCTTTGAAGCCTGCTCCTCGTCCGGCGGCTTCGCAAGGAAGATGTCCTGCAGCGTAATCACCTCGGACTCCATCCGGAGCACCTCGGTGACGTGCGTGATCCGGCGCGAGCCGTCCACGAGACGCGTGATCTGGACGAGCAGGTCGAACGCGCTCGAGATCTGCTCGCGGATCGCCCGCAAAGGCAACTCGATGCCGGCCGTCATCACGAGCGTCTCGAGACGCGAGAGCGCGTCGCGCGGTGAGTTCGCGTGGATCGTCGTCAGCGAGCCTTCGTGGCCCGTGTTCATCGCCTGGAGCATGTCCAGGGTCTCGGGGCCGCGGACCTCGCCGACGATGATCCGGTCGGGGCGCATGCGCAGTGCATTGCGGACGAGCTCGCGGATGCGGATCTCGCCCTGGCCCTCGATGTTCGGCGGTCGGGACTCGAGCGTGATCGTGTGCTCCTGCTGGAGCTGGAGCTCGGCCGCGTCCTCGATCGTGACGATGCGCTCGTCACCGGGGATGAAGGCCGACATCGCGTTCAGGGTCGTCGTCTTACCGGTGCCGGTACCGCCGGAGATGAGGATGTTCAGCTTCCCCTTGACGCAGGCCGCGAGGAACTGCGCCGCCTTCGGCGAGATCGACCCGAACGAGATCAGGTCGTTCATCGTGTACGGGTCGCGCGAGAACTTCCGGATCGTCAGCGTCGGGCCCTTGAGGGCCAGAGGCGGGATGATCGCGTTCACGCGGGAGCCGTCGGGGAGGCGGGCGTCGACCATCGGCGAGGCCTCGTCCACACGCCGCCCGATCTGGGAGACGATCTTGTCGATGATGCGCAGCAGGTGCGAGTTGTCGGCGAACGCGGCCTGCGTTCGCTCGATCTTGCCCAGCCGCTCGACGTAGATCCGGTCGAAGCCGTTGACCATTACCTCGGTCACGGAGTCGTCCCGCAGGAAGTTCTCGAGCGGGCCGTAGCCGAGGATGTCGTCGGTGATCTCTCGGATGATCTGGCGCCGTTCCTCGCGCGTCAGCGGCGTCCGGTCCAGCACGAGCTGCTCCGTGACCGCCCGGGTGACGCGCTCGTTCAGGTCTCCGGTCGCCTCCCGCTTGAAGAGCTCGGCGCCCAGCGTGGCGATGCACGCGTGGTGGATGCGCGTCTTGAGCTCCGCATACGGATCTTGCGCGGCGGAGTCAGGCGCCGTCTCGTGCGTCTGCGCACCGGTGAGCAGCTCCGCGGTCGCGAAGGAGCTCCCGTTAGAGGTCTTGAGGCGGTCGTGGAGGCCCATGGCTTAGGACCTCGCCAGAGCCGGGATGAAGCGCCGCTTCTTGCCCTCTTCCTTCTGAGTCGGGAAGAGCTCCTTCGCCATCGTCCTGATCGCACGCGACACGTCCGCGCTCTCCTCCGCGAGCACGACCGGATTGCCGCGGTTCACGGACAGAGGCACAGCCCGGTCGGACGGGATCTCGAAGCGAACCTTCATCCCCAGCGCGCCTTCCACCTCGGTCGGCTTCATCCCGACCTTGGAATTCGAGCGGTTGAGGACGATGCGGATCCGCTGCTTCGGGAACGAGAGCAGGTCGAGTGTCTGCAACGCCAGGCGCAGGTTCTTCAGCGTCGGTACGTCGAGCGAGCAAAGGAGCAGCAGCTCGTCGGTGCGATCCAGGGTGGCGAGCATCGGCCCGTGGAAGAACGGGGACGTGTCGACCACGATCACGTCGAACGACTCCCGCGCGACCTCGAGCAGCCGACCGAGCTTTGCCTCGGTCACGAGCTCGGCGTCCTCGGGGCGGAGCGGTGCCGGCAGCACCTCGAGCCCGCACGCATGGTGCGTCGTGTAGCCGGCCAGCTTCTCGGTGTCGAGCTCACCCGGAGCGACGACCAGGTCGTAGATCGTCTTCTCCGGCTCGACTCCGAGCATGATCGCCGCGTCGCCGAACTGAAGGTCGAGGTCGAGGAGCAGCGTCTTCCTGCCCTCGAACTTCGCGCAGGCGGCGGCGAGGTTCGTCGCCGTGACGGTCTTGCCCGTCCCGCCCTTCGGCGAGAAGACGGTGACGATCTTCCCGTGCCGGCCCGAGCCGGACTCGTGATGCCGCCGCGTCGTGTGCGTCGCCTTCCGAATGGCGAAGACGACGTTCTCGACGAGTTGGGGCAGCAGGAGTACGTCCGCGATGTCGGCGTCGAGCGCCTGCTCGAGCATTCCCGAAGAACCGCTCGAGGCGACGATCAGGACCGGGGCGCGGGTGTGCTCACGAATCGCTGCGAGCTCGTCCGCGGGCAGTGTCGCGCCCCGGGTCGCATGGAGGACGGCGTCCAGGTGGCCGCCCGCCAACGCCGCAGCGCCGTCGGCAACGTTCGTGCTGGTGCCGACCATTTCGATCTCGGGATGGCTTGCAAGCGATTCGCGCAGCTTCTCGAATCCTTCGCAGGATCCGGTCGCGTAGACGCGCACGCGCTCGCGCTGAGTTGTCTCAGTGCCGGAGCTCATTACGGCCTCCTTCCGGGTCCGTCGAAGAACATCGTGTCCACTTCCTGAATCGTGTTCGAGCTATCCAGTGAGTTCACCGGCGGACGCAGCGTCAGATGCCAGTCGCCGTTGATCTCGATCCACAGGAGCTTCTGTGACTGGGAGTCCGTGATGCGAACCTGCACCGACTCGGCGCCGGCCCCGGGGTTGGTGACGACCTTCGAACCGCCGGTGCTTTCAGGCGCACGCATGACGAGCAAGTTGCGCAGGATCACACGGCTGACGTGATGGTCCTCACCCTGGCCGCGGATCTTGTAGTTCCAGTCTCCGACGACGTCGACGTGGTCGCCCTCTTTCAGCGTGCCGGCGAGAAGCTGGTGGCCGTCGCCGGCCAGCTCGTAGGCGCGCTGCGTGCCCTTGATCTGCGCCCGGATGCCCTGCTCCTTCGGCGGAGCGAAGCGTCGCGTGCTCACCTGCTCGCCCTCGTAGATGTCCTGCGTAGCGACGTAGGTCGAGAGCTGGTCCGGAGACGAGATCGCACCCGCGACGACTGCCTTACGGGGAACCGTCTCCTCCTTGAGCATCTTCTGGTCGATCACGTCCGCGCCAGGAGTACCCGCCGGGATGTCGCGCGCGGCGACGAGCACCGTCACCTTGCCTTCCCCGTGCTGCACATGGCGCTTGTAGTTGACGACGTACACGCTCGTCAGGATGGCGGCAAGTGCAGCCAGTGCGACGGCGATCCCGATGTTCTTGGCGCGATAGTTCATGATCCTTTCTCTTTTCGTTGGAGGGGGCTGAGACTTGAGGACCTATTCGATGAGCTGGATCGAAGTGACTCCGAAACCAGGTGTCGGCCCGGGACCGGTGGAACTCAAGATCCCTTGTGCGATGTACTCGGTGAAGTAGCCGGTGAGGACTGCGGTGTTGCCCTTGACAACATACGAGACCAGCTTGAACCCGATCCATCCGATGATGTCGTACTCCGCGTTTTGGCCCTGCATCGTGAGGGTCTTGAAGACGGGGAACAACAGAACCGTTCCGATGCGCGCGTCGAGTGCGGCCGTGATGTTCTGCGATTCGAACTTCGCGCCCGGGTCGGAGCGGTAGATTCCCAGCGGCAAGTACTTGTCGAAGCCGCGGCGGATCCAGTCCGCTTCCTGGCTCGAACCGGGAGTGCCGCCGCCACCGTCGAGATTCAGCATCCCGAAGGCGCCGGGGGCGCCCATCTTGTCGTAGTTCATCACCGTGGGCACCTTGAAGGTCGGCGATCCCTTCCCATCGCAGTTCCTGATGAGCGGGTGGTCGCAGTAGACGACCATCGGCGCCACGTAACGGGCCTGCGCCGGCGAATCGACGCGCGCCTTGGCGTGTGCATCGATCTTGGCGCTGGTGATGCCCAGGACGCCGCTGAAGATTCCGGGGTCCGTCTTCGCGGCCTTGACGCTGATGGTGTCGTCCGGGCCGTACGTGGACGTGACCACGATGTCCCCGCCCGCGACGCTGCCGCCGTTCTGATCGGCGTAGTTCTGGGCCATCGACTTCGCGCCGGACGGATCCTTCGGCAACAGTTGCGCGCCGGCGAGCGCTGCGGCGTCCGCCGTCCCCTGGAGGCGGCGCTTCGTCCGGAACCACGCCCCGACGTCGAGGACGAGTGCGGCCATGCCGACGATCACGACCAGCGCGAGGACCATCAGGACGATTGCCTGACCGCGTTCATTCTTGCGGATAAAACTCATTCGACTCGCTCCTTCATGGTCGTGTTGAGCCGCCCGCTCGCAACGACCCAGCCCAGCAGGCTGATGTCGTAGGGGTACGAGGCCGTGACGGTCACGTCAGACCCGATCTGCCAGGAGGAGGAGCACGTCAGGACGAAATCGGTCCCCGGGTTGTTGAGGCCGGTTCCTGCCGCGTAGCCGGCCGCCTCGCAATCGCCCTTCGGATCGGAGGCGTTTCGGGACACGGCGCCCTTGCGCGACGCAGTCCGTGCAGCGTCCGTGAGGGTGACGTAATTGTTGAAGATGATGCCGAACTGGACGATTCCGAAGAGCAGCACGAGCAGGATCGGCAGGACGAAGGCGAACTCCGTCATCGTCTGCCCTCTTTCGTTCTTGATCCTTGTTGTCGTCGGCTGCACGTGGGTCTCCATTTCGGGAAAGTGCGGGGCCCTCGCCGCCGAGGGGAGGGCCCCGCTCATGCCTGGGCGGCTAAATGAACAACCGCACCACGCCTGTGATTACGTTCGCAGCGCTGTCCGAGAGCCGTGTGAAGGCGAGAACCGAGGTTCCGCTGATCACGGAGAGAGTGAGCGCGTACTCAGGCATCGTCTGAGCACGGTCACGCGAGAGAAACGTGACCAGCTCTTGGATTCGATGCCTTCGGTTGTGCTTCACGACTACTCCTTGCTTTCGGTTGCTTCTGCACTTTCGGTGGTTCGGCTTACAGGAACCCGCGAACGCTGTCGATCGCCTTGGAGATGGCACCTGAGAGCAGGCCGAGCGCCACGACCACGCCAAGCGCGATCACTGCCAGGACGACGCCGTACTCAGCCATCGTCTGACCCTCCTCGACCTGGAACCGGGCGCGGAGGTAATGGATCAGATCCGTGAACGTCACGTTGATTCACCCCCTTTCGGCATCTCGAGCGCGCGCTGCGCGCGATGAAAGGCAGTGGAGCTAAGGGTTTGGAATCGACTCACATTCGAGCGAAGCTGCATTGACACGCCGCTGACGTCCTTTCTCTCTTAGGCGCGCCGCTTCGCCTGACGGTCAATCTCGTCCCGTTCATCGTGTTGGGAACGCCGAGCGCGTATCCCTCGCCTGGGTGATCTGCCGCGACGTTCCCTGAGCCGAGGGAGAGGGACACGGCTGCTGGGATCGATAGTCAGAGCACCGTAGGCGGCTGCGGGATGAAACGACCCCGATTCCGCGTCCCTAGTGGCGGCCAGGGCGCTTTACATAAGGAGCAACGGCAATGCCACGACGGTTCACTCGTAGGAACAACTGGGAATTCGGCGGAGGACCGCCTCCCTCAGAGGAAACCGGTGAGCCAAAGTCGCGTAAGCGCCGGCTCGCCACCACGTTCGTCTTCACCACGCTCTTCTTCGCAGGAGCCTCGCTCGCGGCGTTCGCGGGCGACCAGCTGTCGCCTTACGCGAGCGACGCGGCGTCGGAGGCCGCGGCGACGGACACCACCACGACGACCGAGGCCGACGCAGCTGCTGCACCCGCTGCGGCGGACACGGCCGCGCCGGCGTCCGACGCCGCCGCAATGGATGCGACGGCAGCAGCTCCAGCCGACGCGGCAGCTCCGGCCGACGCATCGACCGACACGGCGGGGCAGAACGATTCCCTCAAGCCGACGCACGCGACCGCGACCGCTGGAACCGAGTCCTCGGCTCCCGGCGCGGACGCGGCGGCTCCATCCCCCAACGGGAAGAGCGCGCAGCACCGCAAGACACAGCGGCTGCGCAAGATCCTCCTCCCGAAGGTCAAGCCCGCTGCACCGCCCGAGATCGAGGGTCCCGCGGATGCGGCGACGATCTGGCTCAACGCTCAGCTGCCCGACCCGACCCCGGCCGCGCTCCGGCTCTCGCCGAAGTTCGCGTCCAACCTGAAGGCGACGGCGCGAGGCGCCGGCGTCGACTGGGCCGTGATGCTCGGCATCCTCCGCGCACGCGGTGGGGCGGGCCACGCTCCTGCCGACCGCGGCACGCTGCGCAAGCTCGCGGGCCGGCTCGGCTCCTACGGCCCGTCGAAGGGCGAGTGGGCGACGATCATCGCGTACTCAGGTGACAGCGGCTTCGCGGACAAGGCGGCGGCACTCACCCGCTACGACCGCGCCGTTGGCCTGATGGCGCTGATCAAGGGCCTCGAGACGGAGAAGAAGGCCATCGCGACCCGGTTGCTCTCGGATCCAATGGTCTCGATCTACGAGGGCGGAAGAAACGACATCATCGCGAACAAGGTGGACGTGCGCGTCCTGGCGATGATCGCCTACCTGCGCGAGACGTTCGGCCAGGTGACGGTGTCGTCACTGATCTCCGGCCACCGGCTGTACGCACGGCCGGGCGTCATCTCGGCGCACATCCCGGGCCACGCGCTGGACATCACGAGTCTCGGCGGCACGGCGATCCAGGGCCATCAGGAGCCTGGCGGCATCACCGAGCGCGCCGTGCGCGAGATGCTGCTGGTGCCGGCGGAGATCATGCCGCGCCAGGTGATCTCGCTGCTCGGCTTGGGCGGACCGTCGTTCCCGCTGGCCGACCACTACAACCACATCCATATCGGGTACTAGTGGCGGAAGTCGCGCTTCGTCGCGAGGATGGAAGCATCGTGTGTGAGCGCTGTGTCCTGGCGGACACGGCGCTCGCACGCATGAGGGGGCTGCTCGGGCGGCGTGAGCTACCGAGCGGCGATGGGATCCTCTTGAGGCCGGCGTCGTCGGTGCACATGGCGTTCATGCGCTTCCCGATCGACGCGGTGTTCCTGGACCGCGACCTGCGCGTCGTGAAGGTCGCGTCGGATCTGCGCCCCTGGCGGGCAGCGGGAAGTCGCGGGGCGAAGGCCGTCTTGGAGATCCCAGCCGGCGAGGCCGGCCGGCGCGGTCTTACTGTCGGCGACCGGTTGGTCGCCGGCTAGGCGCCTTCCCCGACGTCGCCTGGGACAGGAGCCACTCCGTACGCAGCTCGCGTGCTCGGTTCTCCAGGTCGGCGAGCAGCGATCGCACCTCGTTGAGCTGAGGGCGCAGCTTCTCGACGCGGCGCAGCTCCGACGCGATCTGAGCCAGGGAGCTGGCTGGGTTCGCATTGAGCCGCCGGATGCGTCGTTCGCTCGCCTGAATCTGGCCGCTCACGGTGCGCGCCCAAGCATCGGCCTGCTCCGTGAGCGTCCTGAGCTCGCTCTCGGTCGCGGGTCGGTGATCCCGCACCTCGCGGAGTCGTCTGATGAGAGCGAAGTCGAGCGGCTCGGGCATTGACGGCGGGCGAAGCCTTTCAGATGCGGGGCGAGCACGCTCGGCGGCTCTCCAAACCTCCCGAATACCGAGCGCTTCGGCCTGATGCCACCTCAAGCTCGTGGCAGGCCGCGCCGATACAGGGCACCAGTCCCTACCACGCCGCCTGGAGGAACGCAGACCTCATGACTCCCAGCTCCGAGGAGACCTCGTCGGTTGCGCGCGAGCAGGGCGCAAGGCGGGGCCTCTCTCGTTGACGACTTCGCCCGGCCTCTCGCTGCCTGACCACGGCGGCCTACGACTCACGCGTCGAGGTCTCCGGCGGGCCGCCCGCAGGATCTGCCCACTCCTCCTGTACGCGGCCCTGCCCGCCCTCTTGCTCATCATCATGGTCGCCGGCTCGGTTGGCGATCACTTTGCCTTCGACTTCCACCAGTTCTGGCAGGGCGGCCGGGACGCGATTGACGGACGTTCTCCCTATCCTCCCGCCGGGTCGCTCCCGCACGGGGGCGACCCGACTCTCGATCCGGTAGGGATTCAAAACGTCTTCCGGTTTCCCTACCCTGCCCCGGCGGCGCTCGCGATGGCTCCGTTCGGTGCGCTTCCTTTCACCTTCGGAGCTTCGCTCTTCGTTGTCTTCTCGATCGGCGCGATCTTCCTGGCCCTCCGCCTGCTCGATGTCATGGATTGGCGGTGCTACGGGCTCGCCTTCGCCTCGATCACTGCGCTCGGCGCCCTGAGACTCGGGACGCTCACCCCAGTTCTTCTGCTGGGACTCGCCGTCGCGTGGCGGTTCCGGGACAGACCGGCAATCGCTGCTTCCGCAGTCGGCGCCCTGGTCGTCGCGAAGCTCTTCCTGTGGCCCCTTCTCCTCTGGCTCGTACTTTCGCGTCGAGTCGGAACAGCCGTCCTTGCCCTCGCGATCGCGACGACGGTCACGCTCGGAAGCTGGGCCGTGATCGGCTTTGCCGGACTTGCCGACTATCCGGCGCTCCTCTCGACTCTTGCCGCGACCGTTCAGGGCAAAGGTTGGTCGACCGTCGCGCTCGGCCTCTCGCTCGGCCTCTCCTCAGCGGCTGCAAAGCTGCTCTCGCTGGCCCTCGGCTGTTCTGTGCTCGCGGTCGCGGCATTCGCTCCTCGGGGAAAGCGCGATCTCTGGGCGTTCACGCTCGCTATTGCGGCGGCGATCCTCCTCTCGCCGATCGTCTGGCTCCATTACTTCCTCCTGCTCGGTGCGCCTCTGGCGATCGCCTTCCCGACGCTTGCGCCGGCCTGGTTGCTTCCACTGGTGTTCTGGGCGTGGCCGTTTCAGGAGACCGGCGGCGACGTGTGGAAGATCGCGCTCGGGTTCGCCGCACTCGCTTCGGTGACTGCAGTAACCCTCGTCTCAGACGCGCGGCCCGAGACCGTTCTGAGGAGGGCGGTCGCGTGATGCGAATGCGCGTGGTCGACGGCTAGTGGCGCTTGCAAAACCTTGCGAGACAGATTCGCCTGTTTGACAGGGCCGGACCCTGAGTAGTAGCCTCGCTCGCAGAAGTAGCAAAAGGCAACGACAGCGAGGACGCCATATCTCGGCAAGGCCTCATTCGTTGCTGCGGCGGTATCCGGGCGCGTCAGCGTGCCCCGCCTCCTTTCTCTTCGTCTCTGTAATCCCTTCTTGAGGAGAGTGAAGGCATGGCTCACAACGAACTTGAAGGAAACGTCATCGGCGAAGTGTGGCGGGCACAGGAGACGGCCAAGGAGCTTGTCTACTTCCGGGTAGCCGGCCAGAACAAGTGGTTCCGGATCGAGTACACGGGCGAACAGATGCTCGAGCGGGCCGACTACATGGCCGAGAAGCTGAAGGCGGCCGCCGGCTCGGGGAGCGGCATCGAGGTCGGCGTCGACTACGACGAGCTGACCGTCGGCGAGCCTCCACATACCCCGGCGACGACCTTCAATCTGGTCAAGTACATCCAGATCAGGGCGTAGCGGCTACCGGTTCCCCCCGGCGCTCGTCGGCCCGGGCGTCGGGGGCGCGACCGTCTTAGCCTGTGCTCTCGAGCGGCGCCAAGGCGCAGCGCAGACAGACGATCTCGACGAACGTGACGCCGTCGGCGACCGACGCAAGCCGTTGCGAGTAGCGCTCACCGTCCTGGAACGGACGTCGGCAGTCTATGCAGATGCACCCCGGCGGGAACGTGTCGGCGTAGTAGACGAGCTCGTCGGGTTCCATTGGATCCTCATCGACAGTGTTGCTGCTACGTCGGACACCCATATGCGTAGCGCCAAGGGACCGTTTGGCCGATCCGATGTGAGAGGCCCGGTCCTGGCCCGCCTTGAGTGCCTCTAGCGTGCTACGGCGCCTGTTTGCCGCGCTTCTTCACTTGCTCGTACTTCTTCTGAAAGACCTTTGCCGGGAAGCCTGGGCCTGCGTCCTCGAGCTTTGCGATCCGGCCTGCTATTTGCTCCAGCTGACTGACAGAAGCTTGGGCACTTGGCGGGTCGGCCAAAAAGAGCTCGAGGTCTCTGGCAACGTCTCCGAACTTCGCGCCCGCCTTTCGGTGCAGCTCGCTCAACTCGCCTAGCTTCAAGTAGGAGCGAATACCAGTCAGCCCTGCAGCCAGAACCGCGACGATCGCTGCTGCAACCGTCCACCAAAAGCCCGGATCCTTGTGTAGCGATGTGAGGATCCCCGCGGAGACGATTGTCGAGAAAACGACGGCGGCCAGCCCAATCTCGTTGTTGTACTTGCGGAACGTGTCGCCGCGCGCGTAGTGCGTCAACCGGACGGCCTCGACCCAGGTCAACCACTCACGCGCCTTCTTTTCGATCGCGTTCATCAGAGGCCGATTCGGGGCGAGCGCCTCTCAGGCATGGACTAAGAGCTTCCTTGTCTCCGCGGCGTGCCAGTCGAGGCCCATCGCCTCGGGCCGCTCAATCGCCCGCGTGCTCATCGCGACAATTGTGACCTAGTCTCTGAAGAGGCGCCGAGCGGATTCGAACCGCTGTACGGGGCTTTGCAGGCCCCTGCCTAACCACTCGGCCACGGCGCCCTCTCGTCCCTGACCGGCGACGGCTTCGCCGCCGCCTCGCGTCGCTGGACGCGCTCCGGCCGACAGGCCGTACGTCTTAGTACTGTCCTTTCGGCCTACGCACGCCCAGCAACGCGCCAGGAACGAGAGCCATTGTAGAGGCGGCTACGGAACCCAGCGCTCGAGCGCCGGGGTGAGCTGCAGCTCGTGCGTCCAGCCGCGCGGGCTCTGCTCGTGGAGGTACTTGATCGCCTTGGCGACCTCTTCCATCGACGCCGACCGCTCCGGCGGCTCCTCCTCGAGCGACTGCGCCGTCTTCTCGCTCTCGATCACCGCGTCCACGATCAGGAGCGCGACATGCACGCCCTGCTCGCGCAGCTCGGCGGCCTGCGACTGCACGAGAGCCCGCGTCGCGAACGCCGCAGCCGCCCACGGACCGCGCCCGGGATTGCCTCGTCGCGCCGAGCCGCCGGTGACCTGGACGATCGTCCCGCGGCCGCGCTGGACCAGCACTCGTCCGCTCACACGTAGCACGTTGAAGATGCCCGGCAGCAACGTTCCGACGTAGGCGTCGAGCGCGTCCGGCGGAGCCTCGTGGATCGGCCCGCCGAAGCTCGGATTCGTCGTGATCGCATTGACGACGAGATCGACCTCGCCCACGTCGCGAAAGACTCGCTCGACATCGTCGGGATCCGCCGCGTCCGCAATGATGCCGACCGCTTCCGGAACGTCATCACGAAGCAGCCGGATCGTCTCTTCGCTCCGCGCCACGCCGGCGACGCGCCAGCCGTCTGCCGCGAACTCAGTCGCGAGGACGCGACCGAGGTTCCGCGCCCCGAAGACGAGAAGCGTCGGCACCTACGCCGCTACGCGGCTGAACTGCGGGATGATCTCGTCGCCGTACGCCTTGAGCGTCTCCTCCTGGCCGTGCGTCATGAGGTAGATGTTGAACTGGTCGACGCCGACCGACCAGAGCTCCTTGAGCTTCTTCGTCGCGTCCTCCACGTTTCCGAGCACGCAGAAGCGGTCGACGATCTCGTCCGTGACGAAATCGCCGTGCTTCGCGCCGACGCGGGAGTGCTCCTTGTAGTCATAGAACTTCCGCGCCTTCACGTAGTCGGTGAGGTCCTTCGGGATCTCCGAGTCCTCGCCGTAGCGCTCGATCAGGTCCATGACGTGGTTCGAGACCATCGCCGGGAACCAGCGCGACTGCTCGCGGGCGTCGGCGATGTCGTCGGAGATGTGGCTCGGCGCGCCGACGATGCACTTCAGCTCGCTCGGGTCGCGCCCCACCTCCTCCGCAGCGCGCCTGGCGGTGTTCATGATCCACTGGATGATCACCGGGTCGGCAAGCTGGATGATCACACCGTCGGCGACGCGTCCCGCAACGGCCAGGGCCTTCGGGCCGTACCCGGCGATCCACATCGGGACGTCCGGAAGCTCGTCGCGCACCCACTTCAGCTCCAGCTCCTTGTCGTTCCAGTCGACGGCGCGACCATTCATCAGGTCCTTGATCATCGCGCAGCGCTTTTCGAACTCCGCGACCTTCACCGGCTGCAGACCGACGACCCGGCGCGAGGAGTCACCGCGACCGATGCCCATCACCATCCTGCCGTTGGAGATGTCCTGCATCGTCGCGTACCAGCTCGCTGTGATCGTCGGGTCGCGAATGCCGGGATTCGTGACGAAATGGCCGAGCTTGATCTTGCTCGTCTGCGCAGCCGCGAGCGGAAGCGTCGCGTAGGACTCCTCCCAGAGGATGTGCGAGTCATACGTCCAGGCGTACTCGAACCCGTGTTGCTCCGCGAGCTGCATCAGCTCGATCATCCGCTGGTACGGCGGGTCCGGCAGGACCGTCACGCCGAACGTGAGCATGGAACCCTCCCCGGTCGCTGGTAGGGAAGCGAGCATATCGCCGCGAAAACGCCTCGCACAGTGGTCTGGGCGTATCTCCTGTTTGCGTTCGCCGCCGGGGTGGTGCTGCCGTTCCAGGCGGGGATCAACGCGGAGCTCGCGGACTGGCTGCACAGTCCGGTGCGCGCGGCGTTCGTTTCGTTCTTCGTGGGAACGCTGCTGCTGCTCGTCGCCGCCGCGCTCGTCTTCAAACCGCTGCCGTCGTGGGGGCGGGTCGGGCACGCGCCATCCGCCTCTCCCCCCGCTTTGTGAGCCGGATCGGGCGAAGGTGGGCCTCCGGCGGCCCCACCAACCCTGCGGTCGCGCCGGACCCCGATGCCGGCGCCAGCGCACCTCTTCAATGAGTCTTACGCAGCAGCGACGAGGTCGATCGTCTTCGACGCCAGCCGGTCGAGGGCTTGCACCGACAGCTCCAGGTGCTCCTCCTTCGTGTCCTCGAGCTTCGTGTGCGACAGCCCGCGCAGCGACTGCACGAAGAGCATCACGGTGGAGACACCGGCGCGCGCGACCTCCGCGGCGTCGTGCAGCGGGCCGCTCGGCAGGCGGTGCGAGGTCCCCGCTACCTCCTTGATCGACTCGTCCGCGAGCTCGATCAGCGCGTCGTCGAACAGGATCGGTTCGATGTTCCAGATCCGGTCCCATTCGACCTCGATGTCCTCCTCTTGCGCGTACTGCTCCGAGGCGCGCCTCGCGTCCTCGAGCATTGACGCGAGCTTGGCGGCGTCAAGGTGGCGCTGGTCGAGCAGACATTGGGCCGTCTCCACCACCGACGTGACGATCCCCGGCTTCGTCACGACGCCGCCCATCGTGCAAACCGCCCCCTCTCCGCTCCGCTTCGCGATCTCGCGGATCTCGAGCTCCAGCCGTGCGGCGCCGGCGAGCGCGTCGCGGCGCTTGTCCATCGGCGTCGAGCCGGCGTGCGCGGCTTGGCCGTGGAACGTCACCTGGTGCCGCTCCACTCCGAACGTGCCGAGGACGACGCCGAGCGGCAGGTCCATCGACTCCAGCACGGGGCCCTGCTCGATGTGCAGCTCGAGGTAGGCGGCCGCGCCCCCTAGTTCGGAACGAGCATCCAGCGCCGAGTCGAGCTCCACCCCATGGTCGCGTAGGGCGTCCGGCAGCGCAATTCCCGCTGCGTCCTGCCGTCGACGCAGCTCCTCCTGGTCCGCCATCGAGCCGGCAGCCGCCGACGATCCGAAGAGCGAGCGCCCGAACCGCGCGCCCTCCTCGTCGGCCCAGTTGACGAGTCGCACCGTCAGCGGGGGCTCGCCGTCGTCCGCGATCCTGCGCAGCACCTCGACACCGGCCACCACGTTGAGCGCGCCGTCGAGCCAGCCGCCGTTCGGGACGGAGTCGATGTGCCCGCCGATCAGCACCGCGTGCTTCGAGCGGCCGGGCAGCGTGAACCACTGGTTCCCGGCTGCGTCGACCGACTCCTCCGCCCCGGTCTCGGCGACCTTGCCCCGCAACCACTCGCGCGCGCGCTCCCACGTGTCTGTCCACGCCACCCGCTGCGCGCCGTTCTCGTCCCCTGTCAACTCCTGGAGCTCGCGAAGCTCCTCGACGGTGCGGCGAGGTTGGAGCACTGACGCGACTCTAACTCCGTCCAGTCGGAGTGTGGTAAGCATCCTCGATGTCAACGATCGCGCTGGAACGGCCGCGCACTCGGTCAGTTGCCGTCCGTCGCGGGATCGGACGCGCGACGGTGTTCGTGCTCGTGCTGGCGGTCCTCTGGGGTCTCTGGGAGAGCTATCGCTGGCTCTGGATGCACGAGCACTGGACGTGGCCGTTCGTGGTCGACGACATCACGATGCCGCACCTGTACGGCATCGTCCATCAGCTCTTCGAGCCGGCTCGCGTCAACGGTCCGCTTCTGATCACGCTCCTCTGGCACTCAGCCCTGTTCACCGCCAAGGAGGCCGCCGTCGGATTCGCCATCGGCGCGTCGGTCGGCTTCGCGCTCGGCGTCGCCCTCGCCCATTTCCGCGTGCTCCAGCGAGGACTGCTCCCGTACATCGTCGCCTCGCAGACGATTCCGATCATCGCGGTTGCGCCGATGGTGGTCGTCGGCCTTGGCAACTACAACATCGCCGCCTGGCTCCGCGTCTCGGTGATCGCCGCCTACCTGACGTTCTTCCCGGTCACCGTGAACACGTTGCGTGGATTGCAGTCCGCCGAGCCGGCGGCGCTGGAGCTGATGCATTCGTACGCCGCGGGCCGCTGGGCGATCCTCTGGAAGCTCCGCGTGCCGTCCGCGATGCCCTACCTCTTCTCGGCGTTCAAGGTGTCCGCGACGGCCAGCGTGGTGGGAGCCATCATCGGCGAGGCGCCGTCCTCGATCCCGAACGGCCTCGGCGGCGCGATCATCACCTTCAACCAGTACTACACCCTCCAGCCCCAGAACCTCTGGGCGACGAACCTGATCGCCGCCTTTCTCGGCATCTTCTTCTTCCTCACCGCCGTCGTCGTCGAGAAGCTCGTCGTTCGGCGCGCACCGGGGCACCTCGTATGAGCTCTGACGCGGTCGTCTCGATTCGAAACCTCTCGAAGGTCTTCGGCAAGGGCGGAGTCACCGCTCTCCAGGACATCGGTCTCGAGGTCGAGCGGGGCGAGTTCGTCTCGCTGATCGGCCCCTCGGGCTGCGGTAAGTCGACGCTCCTGCGCGTCATCGGGGACATCATCGAGCCGAGCTCGGGCCAGGTAACCGTCAACGGGAAGACGGCGCGTCGCGCACGCCTCGACCGCGACTACGGCATCGTCTTCCAGGCTCCCGTCCTCTACGACTGGCGGACCGTGGCCAAGAACATCTCGCTGCCGCTCGAGATGCTCGGATGGGAGCGGAATCGACGGCTGGAGCGGATCAAGGAGATGCTCGAGCTCGTCGAGCTGAGCAGCTTCAAGAGTCATCATCCGTGGCAACTCTCGGGCGGGATGCAGCAACGGGTCTCGATCGCGCGAGCGTTCTCGTTCTCGCCCGCACTGCTGCTCATGGACGAGCCGTTCGGCGCACTCGACGAAATGACCCGGGAACGCCTGAACCTGGAGCTTCTGCGGATCTGGGCCGAGATCGGGTCAACGGTCATCTTCGTCACGCACTCGATCCAGGAGGCGGTGTTCCTCTCGACGCGCGTCGTTGTCATGTCCGCCCGACCGGGCCGTATCGCCGGAACGGTTCGCATCGATCTTCCGCAGCCGCGGACGGCGGCGACACGCGAGGATCCGCGTTTCTTCGAGCTCGTGACCGCGGTACGCGAGCGGCTGCACGCCGTAGGCGCCGACGAGGTGATCGAGGAGGAGGCGAGGCTGCAGTGAGCGCGATCGCGCAGCCGATTCCACGGGCCACGCTCACGAACCGCGTCGGGAGGCGCGCCCGCGACTGGCTGCCTGCGGTCGCCGTCTTCGCGCTCGGCATCGTCGCTTGGCAGTGGCTGATTCCGGACGTCCTTCACGTCAAGCGTTTCTTGCTGCCGAGGTTTTCCGCGGTAACGAGCACGTTCTGGAACCAGCGGGGGGAGTTGTGGAGCGCGGGCTGGTTCACGTTCAAGGAGGCGCTCGGCGGCTTCGTCCTGGGCTGCACCGTCGCCGTGCTCGTCGCCCTCGGACTCTCCCGCTGGAAGCGCCTGGGCGGGGCGCTGATGCCCTACGCAGCCGCCGCGAGCGCGATTCCGATCATCGCCTTCGCTCCGATTACGAACGCGTGGTTCGGCCTGCTCAGCCCGTGGTCCAAGATCGTGATCTCGGCCGTCCTTTGCTTCCTACCGGTGCTCGTCACGACCCTGCGCGGGCTTACCTCCGTGCATCCGGAGTCGATCGAGCTGATGCGTTCGTACGCGGCCACCGAGCGGGCGATCTATCGCCGAGTCCGGATCCCGACCTCCCTGCCGTTTCTCTTCTCGTCCTTGAAGATCGCAAGCGTTCTCGCCATGATCGGGGCCGTGGTCGGCGACTACTTCGGTGGATCGACAAAGGCGCTCGGCGTGCAGGTCCAGTCCTCGGTCGCCCTGTCCCAGTTCGAGACCGCGTGGGCGGCGATCCTGGTTGCGAGCATCCTCGGGATCGCGTTCTACGCGGCGATCGCGTTCGTCGAGCGCTTTGCGCTGAGCTGGCATCCGTCGACGAGAGAGATAGCGTAGTGAACCATGAGGGAGGAGGATTCATGAGGAAGACACGCAAGTGGTACATCGTCCCCATCTCGTTCGTGGCGGTCGCGAGCCTCGTCGCGGCAGGGTTCGCGAACGCCGGTGGCTCGGGTCAGAAGCTGAAGAAGGTAACGCTCCAGCTGAAGTGGGTCACCCAGGCCCAGTTCGCCGGCTACTACGCGGCCAAGGCCAAGGGCTTCTACAAGCAGGCCGGGCTCGACGTGAACATCAAGGTCGGTGGCCCGGACATCAGCCCGGAACAGGTCGTGCTCGGACGGCAAGCCGAGTTCGGCATCGACTGGTTCCCGAGCCTGCTGGCGCAGAGGGACACGGGGAACGATCTGGTCAACATCGGCCAGGTCTTCGCGCGCAGCGGCACGACCGAGGTCACGTGGAAGGACAGTGGCATCGACTCGATCAAGAAGATGAAGGGCAAGAAGTACGGGGTCTGGATCCTGGGGAACGAGTTCGAGCAGGAAGCTGCGCTCGTCAAGTTCGGGCTCGACCCGAAGAAGGACGTCACGCTGGTCAAGCAGAACTTCGACATGGTCGCGTTCCTCAAGCGCGAGATCGACGCCGCCTCGGCGATGACCTACAACGAGCTCGCGCAGGTCCTCGAGAGCAAGAACCCCGCGACGGGCCAGCTGTACAAGCCGAGCGACCTGAACGTCTTCAAGATGTCGAGCCTGGGGACCGGCATGCTCCAGGACGGCATCTTCGTGCGCGGCGACTGGATCAAGAGTAAGGCCAACCAGGCGACCGCGGTCAAATTCCTGTCCGCGTCGCTCGGCGGTTGGGTGTATTGCCGCGACCACTTCAAGGAGTGCGTCAACATCGTGCTCGCAAACGGGCCGGCGCTGCCGCAGGGCCACCAGACGTGGCAGATGAACGAGATCAACGCGCTCATCTGGCCGAATCGCCTCGGCATCGGCGTGATGGACCCCGTCTCCTTCAGGAACACGGCGGACATCGCCTTCAAGTTCAAGGTGATCAAGAAGCCCGCCGCGACGGCCTCGTACCGCTCGGATCTCGCCAAGAAGGCTGTCGCGTCGCTGAAGGCGCACGGTGTGGACGTCTACGGAAAGCACTGGAAGAAGGCGGTCGTCAAGCTGACGGCCGGAGGCAAGTAGGACTGGAGCGAAGGGAGATCCGCGATGTCCGTTCTGATCAAAGGCGGCCGCATCCTTACGGCGGCTGACGACTACGTCGGCGACGTCTACGTCGAGGGCGAGCGGATCTCACTCATCGGCGAATCGCTCGAGATACAGGCAGACAAGGTGATCGACGCGGCCGGGAAGTACGTGCTTCCCGGCTGCGTCGACCCGCACACGCATCTCGACATGCCGTTCGGCGGGACGGTCACCATCGACGACGTCGAGTCGGGGCAGACGGCGGCGGCGTTCGGCGGGACGACCTGTCACGTCGACTTCATCATCCAGCCGCCGGGCTCGTCGTTCGCCGAGGCGGTCGACGACTGGCGCGGCAAGGCGAACGGCAAGCAGGTGATCGACATGGGCTACCACATGGCGGTCACGGATCTGCGCGAGGGCGGGACACTGCAAGAGCTTGCGTCACTGCCCGATGATGGCATTACCTCCTACAAGCTGTTCATGGCCTACAAGGGCGCGCTGATGGTGGACGACGAGACGCTCTTCCGCACGATGGAGGTCGCGGCAGAGACCGGCGCGCTCGTGATGGTGCACGCGGAGAACGGCGACGCGATCGACGTGCTGGTGAAGAAGGCGCTGGCCGAGGGCCACACGGAGCCGCACTGGCACGCGCTGACGCGGCCACCCGAGACCGAGGGCGAGGCGACGAACCGGGCGATCCAGCTCGCGCGCGTCGCCGATTGCCCCCTCTACGTCGTCCACGTGTCCTGCCGCGAGGCGGTCGAGCCGATCCAGCTCGCGCGCGAGAAGGGCTGGGACGTCTGGGGCGAGACCTGCACGCAGTACTTCTTCGTCGACTACACGTTCCTCGAGCGTCCGAACTTCGAGGGCGCGAAGTACGTCTACACCCCGCCGCCGCGCGCCAAGGAGAACCAGGACGTGCTCTGGAATGCGGTGCGGACGGACAAGTTGAGCGTGATCTCGACCGACCACTGCGCGTTCCTCTGGGATGGCCAGAAGACGATGGGGCGCGACGACTTCTCGAAGATCCCGAACGGCGGGCCCGGGCTCGAGAACCGGCTGCAGATGATTCACGAGTTCGGCGTCCGGGGCGGGCGGATCTCGCTCAACCGCATGGTCGAGCTCCTGTGCACGAACCCGGCGAAGCTGTTCGGCCTCTATCCGCGCAAGGGCACGATCGCGGTCGGCTCGGACGCGGACATCGTCGTCTTCGATCCCGAGAAGAAGGTGACGATCTCGGCGCAGACGCAGCACTCGAAGACGGACTACAACCTCTACGAGGGCACGAAGGTAACGGGCTCGCCCGAGGTCGTGCTGCTGCGCGGTCAGGTGCTCGTCGAGGGCGACGAGCTCGTAGCCGAGCCGGGGATCGGCCAGTTCGTGAAGCGGGCGAAGTTCGGCGAAGAGCTGAAACCGGCCCCCACGGTCGCGGCCTGACCCAGCGCTGCCGAAAGGCCGGGGTCAGACCCTGGTCTTTGGGGTGTAGTCAGAAGTGGGCCTGGAGTTCGTGCTGAATGTGTGACTTTTCTTCCACAGCCGGCGGGGCAGGGCACGTCTTCAGGCTTTTAGCCGGCGGTGATTTGAACGACCTGGCCGGCGAAGGGGCCGGTCGGGGTGTTGACGTTCCAGCCGATTTTGGCGATCGCTGGCGCTGCCCGCCGCGGCACGGTCAGCCGCATCGCGTAGCGCACTTGTCCGTGCGCGGGGATGGCGTGCACCGACTGGCAGTTGAGCGTGAAGGAGCGGCGCACGACCAGGCCCGAGGCGTAGAGGCCCTCGCTGTAGCCAGGACAGGGATGCAAGACGACCGTCGTCTTGGTCGGATTGCTGAGGGTGACGGTGTAGCGGAAAATGGTGCCGACGCGAACGCTGGCGGGCAGCCGCAGGCGAGCCCGCAGCGTCCCGGCCGTCCCCGGCGCGGCTCGAGGCTGCGAGTAGCGTCGCGGTAGCCCGAAGTCGCTCATCGAGAGGCCGCAGTCCTCGCTGATCGAGACCTGCTCGGCTCGGAGGCTGCCACCGTGCGGCAGGGTGAAGAGGAGGTGGTGGTAGCGGACGGCGGGCTTCCGACCGCCTTCGCAACCGGTGCTAGTGGCGAGGTCGAGGAAGACGTGCCCACCGGGAGGCAGATCGGCGGGGACGAGCTGGCCGAAATAGGTGCCGCCACGCTGCGGGCGAAGCCGCCGGCTGCCAGTCGACGTCTCAGCGCTGATCGCCGGGTAGCCGCGCAGCAGGCAGGGACTCGCAGCAACGTTGGTGAACACCAACTCCTCCAACTGATTGCCGAGGCCCACACCGGTGCGACCCTGGCTGACCCGCAGCTGCCCAGCACGGCAAGGCGGCGCCGAGGTTGGGTAGCGGATCAGCTTCGGCTCGGGGATGACGTAGAGGCGAAGCGGCCGATTCACCCACGGCACCACACCCGCCAACACCGCCCGCGCTTTGGTCGCCGTCGCTCCGCAGCCGGAGCTGCCCGCGAGCACGAGCAGGAGCACGAGCAGCCAGGGTGTTCGGGACGCTGGGCTGACGATGCGGAGAACGTAGCTGGTGGCGACCGCAGACCTCATTGAGTTAGAGGTTCTTAGACGCCGGGTGAACCTAGAACGCGAGCGCCCTCAGCGCCAGCAGCTCCCAGAGCACGTTCGCGGCGGCGAGAGCCGTCTGCTGGCCTGGCCCGTCGTACGCCGGTGAGACCTCGACGACGTCGCAGCCGACCAGATTGATCCCGCGGAGCGAGCGGAGGAACGCGACGGCCTCGGCGGTGGAAAAGCCGGCGACCTCGGGCGTCCCCGTCCCCGGCGCGAACGCCGGGTCGAGGAAGTCGACGTCGAAGGAGAGGAAGACCGGCCGCTCCCCCACCTTTTCCCGGACGAGCTCCCCGTACCGCGCCGGGCCGAGCGCGCGCAGCTCCTCGCTCGGGATCACTGTGAAGCCGAGCTCGCGTGCGCCCTCGAGGTCTCCGGCGGCGTAGACCGAGCCCCGCATGCCGGCCTGCACCGAGGCCGCAGGGTCAAGCAGGCCCTCCTCGACGGCGCGCTTGAAGGTCGTTCCGTGGAAGTACTTCTGTCCGAAGTACTCGTCCCACGTGTCGGCGTGCGCGTCGAGCTGCACGAGGGCGAGCGGGCCGTGGTGCGTCGCGAGCACGCGCAGCTCGGCCAGCGTGATCGAGTGGTCGCCCCCCATCGCGGCGGGAAAGACTCCCGCGCTCACGATCGGCGCGAGCGACTCCTGCACCTGTGCGTAGGTGCGTTCGGTGTCGCCAGGCGAGACGGGGACGTCGCCGTAGTCCACGATCGACAAGGCGTCGACGACGTTCACCTCGAGCACCGGGTGGTACGGGCGGATCAGCGCCGACGCCGAACGGATCGCCTCCGGCCCGAACCGCGCCCCCGTTCGGTAGCTCGTCGCGGTGTCGAAAGGAATCCCGTAGACAGCCGCGTCGACCCCGTCCAGCTCGGTGACGTGCGGAGCACGCATGAAGGTGCGGATCCCCGCGAAGCGAGGAATGACCTGCGCGTCGAGCGGCCTGTAGGGCGGTCCCTCCACCGGCCTACGGTACCGCTCGGCGGCTAGCGCGTCTGCGGGAAGCCCAGGTCGACCTTCGAGGTCGCCGGATCGGGCCACCGCGACGTGACGACCTTGCCGCGCGTGTAGAAGTTGATCCCCTCCGGTCCGTAGATGTGCGTGTCGCCGAAAAGGGAGTTCTTCCAGCCGCCGAACGAGTAGTACGCGACCGGGACCGGGATCGGCACGTTGATGCCGACCATGCCAACCTGGACGTCGAACTGGAACTGGCGGGCGACGCCGCCGTCCCGCGTGAAGATCGCCGTCCCGTTTCCGTACGGGTTCTCGTTCACCAGCCGCACGGCCTCGTTGTACGTCCCGACTCGCGTCACACCGAGCACAGGCCCGAAGATCTCGTCCCTGTAGGCGTCCATCTCCGGAGTCACCTTGTCGAGCAATGACACGCCCAGGAAGAAACCGTCACCATCGGGTGCCGTTTCGCGGCCGTCGGCGACGACGTCCGCGCCCTGCTCGCGCGCGCCGTCGATGTAGGACGCAACCCTGTCGCGATGTTCCCGCGTCACCAACGGCCCCATCTCGACGTCGGGCTCCAATCCGTTTCCGACCTTGATCTTCGGGAGGCGCTTCTGGATCGCGTCAACCAGCCGGTCGCCGGCATCTCCGACCGCGACCACCTGGGAGATCGCCATGCAGCGCTCGCCGGCCGAGCCGTACGCGGCGCTCACAGCTGCATCGGCCGCCATCTCGATATCGGCATCCGGCAGGACGACCATGTGGTTCTTCGCGCCGCCGAGCGCCTGGACGCGCTTCCCGTTCCTCGTGCCGGTCTCGTAGACATAGCGCGCGATCGGCGTGGAGCCGACGAACGAGACCGAGGCGATGCCCGGGTGCTCGAGCACCGCGTCGACAGCGACCTTGTCACCGTGCACGACGTTGAAGACGCCGTCCGGCACTCCGGCCTCCTGCAGCAGCCGGGCGGTGTACACCGACGCGGAAGGATCCTTCTCCGAGGGCTTCAACACGAACGTGTTCCCGCACGCGAGCGCGGGCGCCCACATCCACATGGGCACCATCGCGGGGAAGTTGAACGGCGTGATCCCCGCCGCCACACCGAGCGGCTGACGGATCGAGTACACGTCGATCCCGGTGGATGCCTGCTCGGAGAAGCCGCCCTTCAAGAGCTCGGGGATCCCGCAGCAGTACTCAATCACCTCGAGCCCGCGCGCGACCTCCCCCATCGCGTCGGAGAGAACCTTCCCGTGCTCGGCGGTGAGAAAGCGCGCGATGTCCTCGCGGTGCTGGTCGACGAGCTCACGGATGCGGAAGAAGATCCCCGTGCGCTTCGAGAGCGACACCGCGCGCCACGCAGGAAAGGCTTCCCTGGCGGCCTGGACGGCGGCATCGACTTCCTCGGGGGAGGCGAAGTCGACGGCGCCCGTCTGGCGCCCCAGCGCCGGGTTGTAGACCGGCCCGCTACGCCCCGATCTCCCTTCGACGATCCGGCCACCGATCCAGTGGCTGATGCGCTTGACGTCCTGCTCTTGCTCGACGGGCGGGGTTGCCAGCTCGGTCATCTCCATCCTCCTTGCGCGACCTGCTCAGGGTACCGCGGGAGCGTAGACTCGCGACGTGAGCGACGTGGTCTATCGGTCGCACGTGCGTATCGAGAGGATCCGCGGGCCGCTGCGGCGGGCGGAGCTGCCCGGCGCGAAAGAGCCCATCTTCTTCGGCGTCCACGACGAGATCGCCGACCACTACGGCGTCGCGCGCGGTGGGGACGCCGAGCGCCCCACGACGCTGGACTACGTCGTCGCCGCAGCCGGAGGCTGACTGACGGGAACGTTCGGAGGCGCGCTGGAGGCGCGTCAGGTCGATGCGAGCGGCGGCCGGTTGACGAGTGAGGCGACCGGCGAGGTCGAGGTCGAGGACGGCGTGCTCGTGATCAAGCGGATCCATGTGACCTATCGGCTCCAGCTCGGCCCCGAGATCGACCGCGAGAAGGTCCAGCGCGCATTCGATCACCACATGCCGAAGTGCCCGGTCTACCGGTCGATCGGAGCAGCCATCGACATCACGACCTCTCTAGAGCTCGAGGGATAAGCTCCGAACGATGGCGACGCTCGAGACGAACACCGAGCTCGGCCGGCAGGTCGTCGCCGACGCCAAGCAGTACGTCCTCCACTCCTGGTCGGTGCAGGACGCGCTCGACCCGATCCCCGTCGCCGGCGCAGAGGGACGCTACTTCTGGGACTACGACGGGAAGCGCTACCTCGACTTCGCCTCGCAGCTCGTCAACGTGTCGATCGGCCACCAGCACCCGAAGGTCGTGGCCGCGATTAGGGAGCAAGCGGAGAAGCTCTGCACGATCGGCCCGCCGATGGCGACCGAAGCGCGCTCGACACTTGCGCGGATGCTCGCCGAGATCACACCGGGCGACCTCCAGATGTCCTTCTTCACGAACGGTGGCGCGGAGGCGAACGAAAACGCCGTCAAGCTCGCCCGCTGGTACACGGGCCGCCACAAGGTCATCGCGCGCTACCGCTCCTACCACGGCGCAACGGCGGGAGCGATCACGCTCACCGGCGATCCTCGCCGCTGGCCCGCCGAGCCCGGCATCCCGGGCGTCGCGCGCATGCTCGACCCCTACACCTACCGCTGCCCCGCGGGCCATCCCGACCCCTGCCCGGTCTGCACCGGCGCACCCCACCTCGAGGAGATCCTCCAGTACGAGGGTGCGCACACGGTCGCCGCCGTCATCCTCGAGACCGTCACCGGGACGAACGGCGTCATCGTCCCGCCCGACGGCTACCTGCATGCGATCCGCGAGGTCTGCGACCGGCACGGGATCCTGCTCATCACCGACGAGGTGATGGCCGGCTTCGGCCGCACGGGGAAGTGGTTCGGCGTCGAGAACTGGGACGTCGTCCCGGACATCCTCACCGTCGCCAAAGGGATCAACTCCGGCTACATCCCGCTCGGGGCGATGGTGGTACGGAAGCCGATTGCGGACTGGGTCCGGGACAAGTACTTCGCCGGCGGGCTCACCTACTCCGGGCATCCGCTTGCGTGCGCCTCCGCGATCGCGTCGATCGAGGCGTTCAAGGAGGAGGGCATCGTCGAGAACGCGGCCGAGATGGGCGGCGTCTTCGCGGAGCAGCTGCGCGGCCTGCAGGAGAAGCATCCGTCCATCGGCGAGGTGCGCGGGCTCGGCTGCCTCTGGGGGATCGAGCTGGTGAAGAATCGCGAGACGCGCGAGCCGCTCGTCCCCTTCAACGCCACCGGCGAGGCGTTTGCCCCCGTCGCGCACGTCTCGAAGGCGGCGCTCGAGCGCGGCCTGTACCTGATGACGCACTGGAACGTGATCATGGTCTGCCCGCCGCTGACGATCGCGCGCGAGGAGATCGACGAGGGGATCGCGATCCTCGACGAGGCGCTCGCGATCGCCGACGAGCACGCGGCCTGACGTCTTCGCGGGTGCGTACAGTGCACAGTCGTGATCCCGAAGGTCGTCGAGCTCTGCCTGAGGTGCGGCGCAAAGATGGAGTGGCGACACGGCACCTGGCAGTGCGCGAAGTGCCACTTCAAGCTCGGATGCTGCGAAGGTGAGCGCCCGGACGACTAGCGACGTCGACCTCGTCGTCCTCGCCTACGTGGCGGGGCAGGACGTCCCGCTGGAGGATCAGGAGCGGGACGCCGCGTTGCGCCGCGCCCTCTTCGTCTTCGCCGCCGGCGGAGACCTCCACCGCGATCCGAACCTCGACGACCCGGCCGTGATCGAGCTCGCCGCCGACCTCGACTCGAGCGATCGACGCGAGGCCCTGATCGCTTCGATCGACAGGCTCGCCGCCGACCCTCAGCTCCTGGAGCGCCTACAGGACCCGGGGCTCGCCTGGCGGGCGTATGCGTGCGGATTGCTCGCCGACACGCTCGGAGAGGATGCCGACGAGGAGTTCTAGCTCACGCCGGCGGGGTCGCCGAAGGCGGCGTCCACGCGCTTCCAGCCGAGCCGAACACGGCGCTCGACCGTAAAACCGTTGACGTCGAAGCTGTCGCCGGCAACGGCGCCGAAGGAGTAGATCGAGAAGACAAGCCGGTTCCCGCGGGCCAGGGTCCGCCGGTAGAGACGGAAGTGCTTCCACTTCGCCGTGGGAGCGAGGCACGACTCCGAGGTGCGGACCGGCGTGAGCGGATCGGCCGGAGATACCTCCTGGATGCGCAGGCACACGGTCAGCCCGGGCGCGTCGGTCCGCAGCCACGTGCCGATGCGATAGAAGCGTCCGCCCGAGCCGGCCACGACGGAGCGCGCAGCTTTGAAGACGAAGCTCGAGGCGCCGGGCACGATGGCCACACGGAAGGACAGGCCACCGAACGCGCCGTGCCGCCGGCGGATCGTGATGACCGCGCTCGTTGCGGCCACACCGTACTTGCGTGCGGCCTGCGATTCGGTCCATGACGCGTCCGGCTCGCCCCAGGAGGCGTCAGGCCGGGAGGCCGCGGCCGGCGCGGAGCTGAACGTCCGTTCCCTCGGCGCCGTCGGACGTGGAGCCGGCTTCGGCGCGGGCTCGGGTAGCCGAGCAGAAACCGGAGTCCAGCCAGCAGTTCCACCGGGAGCGGGCGGCCCTGGATCGGGCGGGGACGGCGGAGCAGGCGGCGCAGGGGGAGCAGTTCCGCTCGACGACGGCGCGCCCGCGGAATCGCCGGCCGGAGCGTCCGAGGACGGCTTATCTCCCGAAGGGGACGGGGAGGTGTCCGACGTGCCCGAGCCGCCGGACGGCGACGCGTTGTCGACGGGGGCTGAACCGGAACCGGGTCCCGGGTCCGCCGCGGGCGGATTGGACGGCGGGTTCGAGACGGGGGGCGTCGAGTCGGAGCCACCGCCAGGTGGCGCCGGCGGTGGCGGAGGCGGAGGCGGGGGCGGCGGCGGCGGTGGCGAGCCACCCGAGTCCGGGCAGTCGTCATGGCCATGGCCGTGACCGTTGCTGTTGCAACTGTTCCCGTTCCCATTGCCGTTCCCATTGCCGTTCCCATTGCCATTGCCGTTGCCATTGCCGTTCCCGTTGCCTGCGTAGGCCGCGCCGGCAAGAGCGAGGAAGAGCGCGCACGCCGCGAGGAGCGCAACGAGCATGCGCCGGAGTCCGGAAGTGAGTCGAATCGCCGCCATAGCCGCAGGTATCCATTCCCCCAATCGGCGTATGGGCCGAGGTGGAAAGTCCTCAAAACGAGGGAGCCTGAAAGCAGGGAAAGAAAGACTAAAGCTCAGGTAGAGGCTGAGTCCCTCGCTCGCGCGGCAAGGGCGGCCAGGAGTGCGAGCGCCAGGATCGCCGCCAGGACGCCGATCGCCTCGAGCCCGACTCCGCCGCTCGTGCTCGCCGCGAGCACGAGCAGGAGACCGCCGAGCACGGCGGCGCCCAGCGCACCGCCGCCAACGAGGGCGAGCCGGCGCACGACGACGATGCGCTCGCTGCCGCCTGTCCGGGCCTCGACCGACCAGAACGCGAGCTCCGCGGCGGCAAACAGCGCGGCGCAGACGATCGGCGCTCGTGGATCGACCGTCCCGGTTCGAAGGCTGAGAAAGACGGTGTACCCGGCCCCCACGCCGGCCAGCCCCCAGGGCAACAGCGACTGCCAACGTCCCACGAGGGCCGCGGCCGCGATCGTCCACCCCACGGCGCCGACTCCGGCCACGAGCTGCGGCAACCGGTCGCCCGCCGCGGCCGAGTATGCGAGGACGCCGCCGAGGAGGGCGAGTGCCGACAGCGCAGTGGTCAGGCGCGCACCGATCTTGCGTGTCGGCGGTATGCGCTCACCTCCTCCAGCGTCGCCGCGAGGGACGAGTGGTCGCCCCAGACGGCAACCGGAACTCCTGCGCGCTCAAACCGGCCCCGCACCGCGTCCCGGCGCAGCAGCCACAGCCGATGGCCGAGCTCCTGCACCTCGCCGCGGGGCGGTGACACGAACGGCAGCGGCGAGATCTCGACCACGACGAGGTCGAAACCCCGCCCACGCAGATCGAGCAGTGCACGCGCCGCGCGATCGTCCAGCAGCGGCGTCAGCGCGAGCACCAGCGAGTGTGGCGGCAACGTCCTGCGTGGCACAACGTCGGTGTCCTTCCAGGCGTAGTTGAGGATGATCTGCGTGTCGAGCATGGCATCGATGATTCGGTAGAGCTGACCGGTGCCGGTGGACGGAAGCAGCCAATTGAGCATGCCGCCGAAGGTGACGAACCCGACGCGGTCCTTCTGACGGAGATACCGAGCCGCCAGGCTTGCAGCCGCGTGCAGGGCGGGATCGAGCGTGCTCCGCTCGCCGAGCCGCGCCTCCGCGAACGAGTCCAGGAAGATGATGACGTCGGCGTTGCGCTCGGCGTGGTGCTCGTTCACCCACAGCTCGCCGCGGCGCGCACTTGCGCGCCAGTTCACGTGGCGGACGCGATCTCCGGGAACGAACGGACGGAGGTCGGCGAACTCGATCCCCTCCGCCTTCTGGCGCGCGACGTGATTGCCGGAGAAGACCTGGGTCTCGACCGGCCGCAGCAGGTTCCGTACCGCCTCCTCCGTCGGATAGACCTTGAGCGGCAGACGCCGGTCGACGACGGATTCATGCCTGACGAGGCCGAAGAGATCCTCCGTCCTCAGGTAGACGCGCCCGACCCGGAACGCCCCCCAGCGCTCGCAGCCCAAGCGGAACGAGAGCTCGCGCTGCTCGCCGTCGGCGAGGCGGAGGATGTGCGGGTTCTCCCCGTCGCGCACCTTCAGCTCGCGGGGGAGCTCCAGCAGCACTTCGAGGACCTCGGCGCCCACTGACGCATCGAGCTCCACGCGGGCCTCGATCTCGTCGCCCTCGAGCGCGCGCTCTCGATCGAGTGTCATGTGGACCGCGATGGCCGGCCGGCGCACCTGCAGCAGACCGACCGCAGCCACGAGGGCGAACGGACCCGCTACGGCGACCAGCTCGGGCCGGCGCGTGGCGAGCGCGGCCAGCAGCCCCAGAGCTGCCAGCCCCGCATAGGCGCCGAGCTTCGGCGTGGCCGACCGCGTCATCCGGGCCGCGCCGCGAGATCCTCTGCTGCCGGCGTCGGGACGGTCTCGAGAGACTCGGCCACGACGTCTTCCGGCCGCACTCGCTGGACCCAGAGCTCGGGCCTGAGCATCAGGCGGTGCGAGAGGGCGGGAACGGCGACCGCTTTGACGTCCTCCGGAGTGACGAAGTCGCGTCCTTGGACCGCCGCCTTGCAGCGGGAGAGCTTGAGCAGCGCAAGCGACCCGCGCGGGCTCGCGCCTACCTGCACGCGCTGGCTCGCCCGCGTCGAGGTGACGAGATCGACGATGTAGTAGCCGACCGCCTCGGACACGTGGACCTGCTCGATTGCCTGTTGAAGCTCGACGAGCCCGCGCCGGTCCGTGACCGCGTTCAGCCGAATCTCGTCCGTCGCGCGATCGAGCCGCCGTTCGAGGAGCGCCCATTCGTCGTCTCGGCCCGGATATCCGATCCGCAGGCGGAGGAGGAAGCGATCGAGCTGCGCCTCGGGCAGGGGATACGTCCCCTCGTACTCGATCGGGTTCTGCGTCGCGATGACGAGGAAGGGTCGTTCGAGCTGATTCGTTCGGCCCTCGATCGTCACCTGACGCTCCTGCATCGCCTCGAGCAGCGCGGCCTGCGTCTTCGGTGGAGCGCGGTTGATCTCGTCGCCGAGCAGCAGGTTCGTGAAGATCGGACCGGGCCGGAACTCGAAGTCGGCGGTGCGCTGGTTGTAGACCGAGGCGCCGGTGATGTCGGACGGCATCAGGTCCGGCGTGAACTGGATGCGGGCGAACTCCATGTCGCAAACCTGGGCGAACGAGCGCGCGATCAATGTCTTCGCCAACCCCGGGAAGTCCTCGAGCAACACGTGTCCGTCGGCAAGGAAGCCGAGCAGGACGAGCTCGAGCGCCTCACGCTTGCCGACCACCGCGCGCTCGATCTCACCAATGATCCGGTCGCAGCGCTCGGCGACCTCTCCGACGCTCAACATTCCCAGACTCTCTCAAGTTCGGCGACGACGTCGCGCAGGTCGGACAGCGGCGGCCCGGTGGCCAGCCGGTCGGCCGGAGGTGGACGATGCGGGCGGACGATCTCCCACGCGGCCGCGCCGACGAGCTCGCGAGCTCGAGCGGGTTCCCCGTCGAGGTCGACGCCGTAGCGGCGGCTCAGCCGGTGGGCGGCGATCTCGCGCAGCACCGGCCGCAGGCGGAGGTGAAGATGAAAGGCGCTATGCACGGAAAGCTCGAGGTCGCGGGCGAGGGTGAACTCGCCGGAATCGGCCGGGGCGGTCGCCATCCTCGCAAGCGCCCGGTCGAGCTGCGACGGGGCTGTGGGCGGCGCCTTCATCCGCGTCGTCCGCACGAGAGCGAGCAGAATCACTCCGCCGAGCGCGAGCAGATAAGCGTCGAGCAGGATCACGCCCAGCCCGGAGGTCGCAAAGGCTGCGATCCCGAGGCCGACGCTTAGGGCCAGCCCGAGCTTGACGGCGCGAACGACGATCCGGCTCACGCCGCCACCGCCTGCTCCGACCGAAGATCCGCGCGCACGGCGGCGAGCGCGTCGATCGCATCCTCCTTCATCGTGGCATCGATGTCGTGCGTGCTGAACTTCGCGTACTCGAACAACTCGGTGAGCGACCTCACCGCGCTCTCGCGAACGTGCAGGTCGCGCAGGACGCGGGCCAGGTACTCGAACGGCGTCTCGGGACGGTGTCGTGCCAGCCCACGGGAAGCGAGGACTCGCTCCATGTTCGCGTACGCCGCGATGACCGCGCGGCGCGGGTCGCGCTCGCGGCGAAGGTCGTCGATGCTCGCCTCGACGACCGCTGAGAGCTCGTCCTCGACGGGGCGGCCCTCGTGCACTCGCGGCGGCGGACCTCGGCGCAGGACGAGGACGAGCGCGCCGGCGAGCAGGAGCCCGCCGATTGTCAGCGCCAGCGTCCAGTTGAAGTGAGCCGTCCGCGCCGGCACGTGCTTCAGCGGCGGGGCAGGGCTCGGCCTTGAAGGGTTCGCCCCTACCTGTTCGCTCGACTGAGCATCCTGAGCTCCAAGCCGGAGACCGCGGTTCACGATCGCCCGATAGCCCACCGGCACCAGGATGGCAAGGACCACGAGGATAGTGACGAAGTTGCGGATCCAGTGGGACCTCCGTGCCTGCCACTGATGGCGGTAGCGCACGGCCAGGGCAACCAGCGCGACGATCGTGATGATGTCGACGACGGCGATGAGGGTCATGAGGTCGTCCTGCACCGCATTCGGCACCTGCCGTTCCGAAGACCGGCCGTGCCCGGTCGGGTGGCCGCCGCGCGCCGCGAGCGCCACGACCGCGAGCAGAGTCACGACCGCAAGCGCAAGCAAGGCCGCCTTCGCGGACCGAGGAAAGCTTCCCTCGCGCGCCTCACGCTCGCTCGTCGCCGCCTCCTTGCGTTGCTCGGTTAGACGAAGCCTACGGATGGCCCGTTAGTTGACGGGGCGCGATTGGAGTCGTTGAATACGTCAATGGAGGAGCGGCGCTCGGGCGGCGATCGACGGTCCGGCAGCGAGCGGCGGTCGGGGCGAGACCGCGGGAGCCGCGGCTCGGGACCCGCCGACGGCGAGCGGCGCTCGGGCGGCGATCGTCGCTCCGGGAAAGACCGGCGCTCGGGGAAGGGCCGCCGAAGGGGCTAGTCGCGCCACTCGGCGAGGACGTCGACGACCTCGTCCATCGACCCGCACACCTTCCCCGCCGCCTCGATGCAGCCGAGCACGAACAGGTTGACGCCGTACCCTTCCTGGCGCAGCGTGCTGCGGAGGTCGGTCAAGAGCCCGACGATTCCCTTCTTCGCCAGGTCGGTCTGCATCAGCGCGTAGAAGATCCCGACCTCGCAAGCGGTTCCGTCGTCCACCATCGGCCCGTCGAGCAGAGCAACGACGGCGTCCGCGTCGGAGAGCGCCTTCCAGTCCTTGGCGAAGATCGTGGCGGCCGAGGTGTCGCCGGCAGCGAGCGCGTTCTCGTGCGGGACGAAGACCTCGACTCCCTCAGCGCGCAGGCGCGCCGCGCACTCGTCGATGAACGACCGCTCGTAGGGAGTGAAGAGCGGCCCCGCAAAGTAGACCCGCACCGAGCGACCCTACTGAAAAGGAAAAGCCCCGCGGCGCGGGGCTTCGAAGCGGATGATGGGACTCGAACCCACGACCTTCTGCATGGCAAGCAGACGCTCTAGCCAACTGAGCTACATCCGCGTAGGACGGCCAGTATAGCCTCAGCTTTGGGCGTCCAGAGCCTCGTTTACGAGGCGGTCCGCGAGCTCATTGTGGGCCCTTCGAACGGCCGTATAGCGGACGTGGGCGAAGCGCCGCTCGAGGTCGCTCGCCTCTTCCCAGAGGGCGCGAAGTGACTCGTTCTTGACCCGGTACTCGCCCTGCATCTGCTTGACGAGGAGCTCGGAGTCAGAGACCACCTCGAGCTCCGTGACGCCCAGCTCGGCCGCTTTGGCCATTCCCGCGACGAGGCCTCGGTACTCGGCGACGTTGTTCGTCGCGCGGCCGATCGCCTCGCCGTGCGCGGCGAGCACATGGCCGTCCTCCGTCTCGAGCACGTAGCCGAAAGCCGCCGGGCCTGGATTGCCGCGCGCGCCGCCGTCAGTCGAGAGGCGAGCCTTCACAGGAGCGCATAGATGTCGAAGGCCGGCTCCTCGTATGGATGTGCTCGGCGGAGCGCGGCGACGATCTCGTCCTGCCGATCGGCGGGAAAGACCGTCTCGAGCCGCAACTCGGCGACGCGCTCCTCTCGACCGGAAGCACCGAGCGCCGGATTGGTTCCTTCCCCGCCGATGAACGTTCCCGTCCCGGCGGTGTACCAAGAACAGCGCTCGTAGTCGCCGATCCGCCCGGCGCCCGCGGCGAAGAGCGCCTCGCGCACGGCGTCGAGCGCCTCGCGCGGAACGAAGACGACGAGCTTGCGGTTCAGCTCTCGGTGTCGATTTGCGCCTTCTGCAGCTTGCCGCTGTAGTCGACGTAGATCGACTTCCACTCGGTGAAGACGTCGAGAGCGGCCTGGCCCGCCTCGCGGTGACCGTTGCCGGTGTCCTTCGTGCCGCCGAACGGGAGGTGCACCTCCGCGCCGATCGTGCCCGCGTTGACGTACGTGATCCCGGCCTGCAGGTCGCGCATCGCCCGGAACGCCTTGTTGACGTCGCGCGTGAAGATGGATGACGAGAGCCCGTACTTGATCCCGTTCGCGACGCGGATCGCCTCGTCGACGTCAAACACGCGGATGAGCGCCGTCGTCGGGCCGAAGATCTCCTCCTGTGCGATGCGCATCTGCGGCTCGACCTCGCCGAAGATCGTCGGCCTGTAGAAGAACCCCTTCTCGAAGCCGTTCCCGGTCGCGATCTCGCCGCCGGTCAGGAGCTTCGCGCCCTCGTCCTTCCCGATCCCCGTGTACGAATGGATCTTCTCGAGCGCCGCCTTGTTGATCACCGGGCCAACGTCCGTGTCGTCCTCCCAGCCCGCGCCCAGCCGCAGCCGTTCCGCTGCTGCGACGAGCCTCGACTGCAGCTGTTCGTACATGCCGTCCTGGACGATCACGCGCGATGCGGCCGTGCAGCGCTGGCCGGAGGTGCCGAACGCCGACCACACGATTCCCTCCACCGCGAGCTCAAGGTCGGCGTCGTCGAGGACGATGATCGCGTTCTTGCCGCCGAGCTCCAGGTGCACGTGCTTGAGACCCTCGGCCGCGTTGCGCATCACCTCGACGCCCGTCTCACGCGAGCCGGTGAGCGTGATCACCCGGACATCTGGATGGCGGACGAGCCGGTCGCCGACAGCACCACCGCCGCCGTGGACGATGTTGAGCACGCCTTTCGGCAGGCCTGCCTCGTCCAGCAGCTCGACGAACCGCTCGCCGAGGAGCGGCGTGTCGGTCGCGGGCTTGAACACGGTCGTGTTCCCGCAGACGAGCGCGGGTGTGATCTTCCACGAGGGGATCGCGATCGGGAAGTTCCACGGCGTGATCGCGCCCACCACGCCGATCGGCATTCGGACGCTCATGTTGAACTTGTCCCGCAGCTCCGACGGCGTCGTCTGGCCGAAGAGGCGCCGCCCCTCGCCGGCCATGTAGAGGCTCATGTCGATCGCCTCCTGGACGTCGCCCCCGGCCTCGGCCTTCACCTTCCCCATCTCGTGGGTCATCAGGTTGGTGAGGTCGTCCTTCTCCTCCATCAGCAGGTTGGCGAAGCGGTAGAGGATCTCGCCCCGCTTCGGCGCCGGGACGAGCCGCCACTCCTCGAACGCCGCCTTCGCAGCGTCGACCGCGCGGTCGACGTCCTCGGCCGACGAGCGCGGGAAGGCGCCGATCGTCTCGCCCGTGGCCGGGTTGACGCTCTCGAAAGTCTCGCCGGAGGCGGCGTCGACCCACTCGCCGCCGATGTAGTTCTTGAAGGTCTTCGTCCCCGTCAGTGCCACCGGGCCGAGTTTACTCAGGCGGCGCGTCCGTCTCGGGGAAGGTGCCCGGGATGCGCGGCCGCCGCCGGTCGCGGATTCGCCGCTGTTCGTGTCCGCTGCCGCCGCCTCCCTTGCGGTTGCGACGGTCCGGACCCGAGCGCCGGTCGATGATCACCGTGACGTTTGGGTTGTCCTTGTAGTACTCGACCATCTTGTCGTACAGCTCGTCGGCAAGCTCCGGGGGGATCACGCAATAGATCACGCTCTGATTCTAGGAGCGACTCGCGCCGGCGCCAGCTAGAGCGGCGAGATTTCCGGAACGAGGCGGCCGTCCTGCTCGATGCGGGCGTTCCAGCGTTGATGGCCGACATCGAGCTCGGCCATCTCGTGCCCCCGCTCGGCGAGCCGGACCGGCTGGGCGGAATCCGGTGTGACGCGGTACTGGTACCAGGAGATGTCCCAGGCGACGGTGACGACGAGCTCGCCGCTCACGCCCGAGAGCGGGACGATGCTCGCGCGCGGCTCACCCAGGCTCTTTGCGATCCCGCCGACCGTCCGGCGGTAGTCGCTCGAGTTGAAGATGTCCGCCGCTTCGACCATCTGCTGCTCGGGCGCGGAGAGGCGGCGGAGAATCGGCTCGGCCACGACCGGGTCGTCGGGAGGCTGACGCCCGAGGTCGAAGAGCGACGCAAGTCCGCGGCGGCGGCGGCGGCGCTGATTCGGGACGGTCGGCGAGGTCGGACTCCCTTCCTTGATCCACCCGTGCTCGACGGCAAGGTCCTGGCAGAGCGGGCAGACGTCGACGAAGTCCTCCCCGTTCGGCGAAAAGCGGAGCGCGCGCTCGCCGGTGAGGAGCGACCGCTCGCACACGGCGCAGGTCCGTTTGACCGGTTGGCGGACCACCTGTCGCATGAAGTGGACCCTAGCCCACGTTCGGTCACCCGCAACTGCTAAGGTCGATCACATGTGTCTTTTACATGTAGGTGAGGAATGAGGCCTCGAGGCGGTCGTGGGGCGCGCTGCCGGCGTATGGTGCGCCCGGGCCACTGGGGCGTTCGTGCGCGCGTAGAGAGATTCAGCGAGCCGGCGCTCCTTCTGCTGCTGCGTGAGCAACCGGGGCACGGCTACGAGCTTCTGGAAGCGCTCCCGACACTGACCGGAGAAGCGCGCGTCGACATGGGCAACCTCTACCGCGTCCTGCGGGCGCTGGAGGAGGACAACCTCGTCACGTCGCAGTGGGAGTCCGGCGCGCCGGGGCCCGCGAAGCGCACCTACGAGTTGACGACCGAGGGGAGGCGCCTGCTCGACGAGTGGGCGGCCGCCCTCCGCCGCTCGCGCGGACGGATCGACACCTTTCTGGATCGCTACGAAGGGAGGTGACGATGCACGGACGCAGACGACATCACCGCGGCTTCGGCCGACGCTGGTACGAGCACGACAACGTCCTCGAGCGGCTCGAGCGCTACCAGCGCGACCTCGAGCAGGAGCTCGCGGACGTCAGTGACTTGATCGAGCGGCTCAGAGCCGGCGAAGCACCCGGCCAGCCGCAGACGCAGAGCGTCTAACGGAGGACTTGCGAGGCGAAGGCCCTCGCTTTCGCCTCGTTCCCCCGTTTCCAGACGCCGGTGTCTGACACTGGTGTCAGACACGCGGACGAGACCGTGGGGCCACGTCCAAGGAGGAGCTAGACCGCGGCTACCTCGCGTTGGAGGAGTTCCAGCACTTCGCGTGCCGGCTCCCCGCCCGCCTCCGCGTGCCGGATCAGCGGAATGCCGTGGGGACCAAGCGCGTCGCTGACTTTCGGCGACGCAGCGAGCATCGCGCGAACGACCTCGGTCTCGCCGAGCATCGCCGCAGCGAAAATGTCCATGCGCGCGCCGCGCTCGAGTAGGAACTGCGCGATCTCGCGCCGGCCGACGTGCGACGCGGCACCGAGCCCTGTTTCCCAGTCGCCTCCACCCCAGTCCCAGGCGGAGTTCACGAGCTCCGGACTCTGCTCCAAAAGGCGTTCGACGGCCGCGAGATCGCTGTGCGCCTTCAGCACGAACTCGTGGACGAGCTCACGGTCGAGCGGCGGCGGTTTCTCGTCGGGCATCAGACCTTCGCTTCTTCCTTCTCCTTCTTCGCCTCGTCGATGATCTTCTGGGCGATGTGCGCGGGAACTTCCTCGTAGCGGAGGAAGTGCATGTGGTAGTCGCCGCGGCCGCCGGTCATCGACGTCAGCGCCTGCGAGTAGGTGAGGATCTCCGCCATCGGCACCTCGGCCTTGATGGTCGTCATGCCACCGCGCGGCTCCATCCCCTGCAGCCGGCCGCGTCGTGAGTTGAGGTCGCCGTTGACGGCGCCGACCGCTTCCTCGGGAGCCGTCACCTCGAGCTCCATGATCGGCTCGAGCAGCGCCGGGTCGGCCTTCTCGTATGCGGACTTGAACGCGAGCGAGCCCGCGATCTTGAACGCCATTTCCGACGAGTCGACGGTGTGGTACGAGCCGTCGACGAGCAGCACGCGAAGGCCTTGCACCGGCGCGCCGGCGAGCTCACCGTGCGCCATCGCCTCCTGGATCCCCTTGTCGACGGCGGGCCGGAAGCTCTGCGGGATGACGCCGCCGGCAATCTTGTCGACGAACTCGTAGCCCTGATGGCCGTCGAGCGGCTCGAGGACGATGTGGCAGTCGCCGAACTGGCCGCGGCCGCCGGTCTGCTTCTTGTACCGGCCCTGCGCCCGTGACTCCTTGCGAATCGTCTCGAGGTAGGGCACACGCGGCTGGTGCAGCTCGACCTCGACGTTGAAGCGGCTCTTGAGCCGGTCGACCGCGACCTCGACGTGCATCTGCGAGAGCCCGCTCAGCAACTGCTCTCCCGTCTGCTGATCGCGCCGCATCTGGATCGTCGGATCCTCCTCACCGAGCCGCCGTATGCCCGCGGCCATCTTCTCCTCGTCGCCCTTCGCCTTCGGCGTGACCGCGAAGCTCATCACGGGCTCGGGGAACCCGATCTCGGGCGCCTCGATCTGGCGCTCGGCGTCCAGGAGCACGTCGCCCGTCTGGGTCTCCTTGAGCTTGGCGACCGCCCCGATGTCGCCCTCCCCGAGCTCCGGCACCTGCACGTGCTCCTTCCCTTGCACCTGCAGGACCTGGCTGAGGCGTTCCTTCGAATGAGCGCGCGCGTTCACGATCGCGGAATCGCCCTTCATCGTCCCGCTGAGCACACGGAAGACGTTGATACGGCCGGCGAACGGATCCGCGATGGTCTTGAAGACGAAGGCCGCAGTTCCGCCGCCGTCGACGCTAATCGGCGCGCCCTTCTTCGCCGGTGACGGCACCCCCTCGACGAGGAGATCCAGCATGGCGGTCGTGCCGAGGTTCTTCGACGCGACACCGCAAGCGACCGGGAAGACCTCGCCGCGCGTCACGGCGTCCTTCAATGCTTTGGCGACCTCTTCCGTGGAGAGCTCCTGGCCCTCCAGATAGCGCTCCATCAGCGCCTCGTCGGTCTCCACGACCGCGTCGAGCAGCTTCTCGCGGTACTCGTCAACCTGCGCCTGCATGTCTGCAGGGATCTCCGTCGGGCCGCTCTCGCGCTGACCACCCTCGGGATCCAGGTACGCCTGCATGTGAAGCAGATCGACGATCCCCTTGAGCTCGTGCTCGACGCCGATCGGGATGTGGACGGCGACGCACTTGTCCGAGAGCTGCGAGCGCAGCGCCTCGAGTACCCGGAAGAAGTCGGCGCGCTCGCGGTCGAGCATGTTGACGAACAGGACGCGAGAGAGGTCCGCGTCTTCGGCACGCTGCCAGTGGCGCGACGTCTGCACTTCGACGCCCATGACCGCGCTCACGACGAACAGTGCGCCCTCCACGACGCGCAGCGCCGCGATGGCGTCGCCCTGGAAGCCCGCGTCGCCGGGCGTGTCGATGAGGTTGATCTTCCGGCCCTGCCATTCGACGTGACAGATCGAGGCCGAGAGCGACATCTGGCGCCGCTGCTCGTCCTCGTCCCAGTCGCTGACCGTGGAGCCTGACTCGACCGTCCCGAGCCGGTTCGCCGCGCCGGCCTGGAACAGCAGCGCCTCGACGAGCGACGTCTTCCCCGTGCCGCGGTGCCCGACGACCGCAACGTTGCGGATCTTCCCCGGCTCAAATGGCATGCGCTAGCTCCTCCGTGCGACGCGGTTTGCGTCGCGCATCGTAGCTCTCTGCGGCGCCGCCGAGTCGGCGCCTCAGCTTTCGAGCGAGGCCCGTGTGGTGGAGCCCGAAAGGCGGGCCTTCAGCCGCAGAATCGCCTTGGTGTGAAGCTGCGAGACGCGGGACTCCGTGACGCCCAGCACCTCGCCGATCTCGCGCAGGGTCAGCTCCTCGTAGTAGTAGAGCGTGACCACGAGCTTCTCCCGGTCCGGAAGGCGGGCGATCGCTTCCCCGATCGCCTCCTTCATCTCCGTCTGGGAGAGCGATCCTTGTGGATCCGGAGCCTCGGTGTCCTCGATCGTGTCGATCAGGGCGACCGTGTCGCCCGCGCCGCTGCTCACCGTCCAGAGCTCGTCGAGCGCTGCGATGGAGGAGCGCGAGATGTCGGTCAGCGACTCCTCCAGCTCGTCCGTCGAGAGGCCGAGCTTCTCGGCGATCTCCTCGTCGGAGGGCGCACGGTGGAGCTTGCGCTCGAGCTCCGCGATGGCGCGTTCGATGTCGCGGGCGCGCGCACGGACGGAGCGTGGCACCCAGTCCATCGCGCGCAGCTCGTCGATGATGGAGCCCTTGATGCGGGCGATCGCGTAGGTCTCGAACTTGACGTCGCGCTCAGGGTCGTAGCGCTCGATCGCCCCGATCAGGCCCAGGAGGCCGTAGGAGACGAGGTCGCCCTCGTCCACGTGCGCCGGGAGACCGGAGCCGAGGCGGCCGGCCACGTACTTGACGAGCGGCGCATAGGTCAGGATGAGCCGGTCGCGGAGCGCCTTGTCCCCTTTGTTCGACCTGTACTGGCGCCACAGGGTCTGGGTGTCCTCGACCTCGGCCACGCGCAGAGGATACGCACAGTTTCGGCCTACCTGAGCGTCCGGAAGGCCATTGTCGCCAGCCACACGGCAAGTGCCGCGGCCGCGAGCACGACCACCCAGCGCCCCACCGCCCCTCCCGCTCCGTGACCCGCGGCGAACGCCACCCCGGCGAAGCCGAGCGCGAGCAGCGAGAAGAGCGCGCCGAGCGCGGGCCGCTGTCTCATGCCGAACGGGATCCCGAAAGAGGCACGGCTACAATCCTCCCGCAAACCCAGGGGCGTAGCTCAGTTGGTAGAGCGGCGGTCTCCAAAACCGTAGGCCGGGGGTTCGAGTCCCTCCGCCCCTGCCTCCGCCGCAAAATCCGGCGCGCTTCGCGCGCCATGATGATTTTGCGGCGTTCGCGTTTCGATCCTGGCCGAAGCTAGGACGGGCCGGGCAAAGCCCGGCCCGTCGTCGGAGGGGGATAGAAATCACGCCTCGGGTCCTGTTGAGTTCGACGCACCTTGCGCCTCCTTCGTTTACTCCTTCCTCTGACCATCCTCTTTGGGATTGCGGCCGCCCGACCTGCGCCCGTTGAGTCGACGCATCTGAAGATCATCGTCGGGGTCACCGACGACACGGCGAAGTGGATGCTGAGGCAGGACGGCATCGTCGGCGTCCACCGCGACCTCCGCTTGATGGCGGTACGCGTGACTCTTCCGTGGCGTCCTGGGCAGGTCCGGCCGACGAAGCTCCAGCAGACCTACCTGCACCGGATCGCGCGCCTGGTCGAGCTCAACGAGCGCATCGTCC
>WNEY01000079.1_pt1 | contig 42798 bp, 37 predicted proteins | sample 5400531 | NCBI WGS metagenome assembly WNEY01 (sample SAMN13153338, study PRJNA577476) | soil metagenome | isolation source: 200 cm saprolite under Douglas fir tree site 1 | place: USA:California | collected 2015-04-18 | reverse complement strand
GGCCTGCCCGCCGAGGCGGCCATCCACGCCCACCTCACGGGCCACGCTCGTGACCTGCTCGGCGAACGTGGCCAGGGTGTCGGTCATGCTGTTGATCGTCTCCGCCAGGGCGGCGATCTCGCCCTTTGCCTCGAGGGTCAGCTTGCCCCTCAGATCGCCGTTGGCGACCGCTGTCACGACGCGCGCGATGCCTCGCACCTGGTCGGTGAGGTTGCTGGCCATCGTGTTGACGTTGTCGGTGAGGTCCTTCCAGATCCCACCGACGCCCTTGACCTCGGCCTGGCCGCCGAGCTTGCCGTCGGTGCCCACTTCGCGGGCGACACGCGTGACCTCGGATGCGAAAGCGTTGAGCTGGTCGACCATCGTGTTGATGGTGTTTTTCTGGACCAGAAACTCTCCGAGCGCATCGACGGTGATCTTCTTCGAGAGGTCGCCCATAGCGACTGCGGTCGTGACGTCCGCGATGTTGCGGGTCCGGTCCGTGAGGTTCATGTTCATCGTGTTGACGTTGTCGGTGAGGTCTTTCCAGATACCGCCCACGCCCTTGACGTCGGCCTGGCCGCCGAGCTTGCCTTCGGTCCCGACTTCGTAGGCCACGCGCGTGACCTCGCCGGCGAGGGCATTTAGCTGGTCGACCATTGTGTTGACGGTGTTCTTGAGCTCGAGGATCTCCCCGCGAACGTCGACGGTGATCTTCTTGGAGAGGTCGCCGTTGGCGACGGCGGTGGTCACCTCGGCGATGTTGCGCACCTGGCTCGTCAGGTTGCCGGCCATGGAGTTGACGTTGTCGGTGAGATTCTTCCAGATACCGCCCACGCCCTTGACCTGGGCCTGGCCGCCGAGCTTGCCTTCGGTGCCGACCTCGTGCGCAACGCGTGTGACCTCGGACGCGAGGGCGTTGAGCTGGTCGACCATCGTGTTGATGGTGTTCTTGAGCTCGAGAATCTCACCCTGGACGTCGACCGTGATCTTCTTGGAGAGGTCGCCATTGGCGACGGCCGTGGTCACCTCGGCGATGTTCCGAACCTGGCTGGTGAGGTTGCCGGCCATGGAGTTGACGTTGTCGGTCAGGTCCTGCCACGTGCCGCCGACGCCTTTGACCTGAGCCTGACCGCCGAGCTTTCCCTCCGTGCCCACCTCGCGGGCGACTCGCGTCACCTCGGAGGCGAACGCGTTGAGCTGGTCGACCATCGTGTTGATGGTGTTCTTGAGCTCGAGGATCTCGCCCTGTACGTCGACCGTGATCTTCTTGGAGAGGTCGCCGTTGGCGACGGCGGTGGTGACGTCGGCGATGTTGCGAATCTGGTTGGTGAGCTGACCCGCCATCAGGTTGACGTTGTCGGTCAGGTCCTTCCAGGTCCCGGCCACGCCCTTCACCTCGGCCTGGCCGCCGAGCTTGCCCTCGGTGCCGACCTCGCGCGCGACGCGCGTCACCTCGGAGGCGAACCCGTTGAGCTGGTCGACCATCGTGTTGATGGTGTCCTTGAGCTCGAGGATCTCGCCCTGGCCTTCGACGGTGATCTTTCGCGAAAGGTCTCCGTTGGCGACCGCTGTCGTCACCTCGGCGATGTTGCGGACCTGGCTCGTCAGGTTGCCGGCCATGTTGTTGACGTTGTCGGTGAGGTCCTTCCATACGCCGGCGACTCCCGGCACCTGCGCTTGGCCGCCGAGCTTGCCCTCCGTGCCCACCTCACGCGCGACGCGGGTCACCTCGGAGCTGAACGCACGCAGCTGGTTGACCATCGTGTTCACGATCCGCGCCGTTTCCAGGAACTGTCCCTGCAGCCGGCGGCCGTCGATGTCGGTCGACATCGTCTGCGAGAGGTCGCCTCTGGCGACGGCGTTGATGACGCGGGCCATCTCGCTGTTGGGGCGCACCACGTCCTCGATCAGGTCGTTGATCGAGTCGAGGGTTGCTGCCCACGCCCCACCGGAGTCGCCGATCGACGCGTGCTTGACCTGGCCCTCTTTGCCAACGTGCTTGCTGAGCCGGCGCAGCTCGCGTTCGAGGCGCTGGTTGGACTCGATGATGTCGTTGATGGCGGCCGCCACTTTGCCCGCCGGTCCGGGCGAGCTCATCGGCATGCGCACGGAAAAGTCACCGCGCTTGACCGCGGTGAGGACCCGCAGCATCACCCTGTGATCGGCGCTCTCCGGGGCTAGGGCTCTGCTTGCCATTGTGATTTTTCTCCTCTCCCTTCTCTCTCGATTACGCGGCAGGTACCCAGAACTTGACCTTGGCTCCTTGACCTGGCTCGCTGGCTATGCGGCACCAGCCGCCCATCAGCTGGGCGCGCTCCTTCATTGCGAGCAGCCCAAGATGACCGGGGACGTGCATGCACTCGTCGACGACAAAACCGGCGCCGTCGTCGGCCACCTCTACGACGACTCCTCCGTCAAGGGCTGAGGCGGCGACCCGGATGCGGGTCGCATGTGAGTGCTTCTCAACGTTGGTCAGCGCCTCGGCGACGTTCTTGAAGACAATCAACTCGACCTCGTTCGGCAGATCATCGGGGAATTGCAGGTCGAGGTCAGGCTCGATGCCGGTGTGCACTCGGAGGGTTTCGAGGCGGTCGCGGATCGCCTCTTTGAGTCCGACCTTGAGATCCAGGGCTTCAGGGCTGACAGTGATCAACAGCCGGCGTAGTGAGTCCTCGACTTTCTTGATGGTCGCCGCCAGCTGGTCGAGCTGGGCGTTGCTTCGGCTGTTGGAGCTGTCGTTGCGGATGCGCTGCAGCTGCAGCTCGGCGGCCGTGAGCAGCTGCAACGAATCGTCATGCAGGGCGCTCGCGAACCTGCGCCTGGCCTCGTCACCCCCCGAAGCGACATTGGCCAGGAGCTGGCGCCGTGCAGCCATCGCCTCTTCCAGCCGCTCGACGGCAACGTCGAGCTCCTCCTCGGCCTCGCGGTACTGCCAGACGAGACCGGTGGCCGTGGCCGCAATACGAAGCACCCAGGCGTCGTCGGTAGTGAAGCCGCGCTGCGAGTCGTAGGCCGCGAGGGCGCCAATCCGCCGATCGCCGGCTGGCCACGAGACCGCTATCGAGTTGCGCATTCCGCGCAAGCCGTTCTCCCGCCAGAGCTCGTCGAGCTCGGCGCACGTGCCGTTGCGCAGCTCGAGCTCATCGCGGAAAACGATTCGCTCCGCGACTGCCTTACCGTCGCGCGCCAGGGGGATCCTGAGACTGCGGACCGGCGATTGGGACCGGAAGCCAAACGGTTCCGGCTGGACGGCAAGAGCTCCATGTGATGAAAGCCGCCAAAAGGCGACGCGCCGTGCGCCCACGAGTCCGGCGACGGTCTCGCCAAGGTGGCCGAAGAACGCCGGCAGCTCCATATCGGCCTCGAGGTAGGAGGACACGGCGCCAAGAGCAATTGAGGCTGCTGTCTGCGCTTTCTCCAGCCGGTGCACGGCGCGCACCCGCTGCCGTGGCCTCAGGCGGCCCGCCTCCAGCAACCTTCCTGCCTCACGCAACTGGGACTCACCCGTAGGCCGGCGGCCGGCCGGCAGGGTGGCTACCTCCACGTCGCCCCTCCTAAGAGTCTTGTCCGGCTTAAATCAAAGCGCTCCGGGGTGGGGAAGTCGCCGTACAAGTGAGGTAGTCAAGGGGCCCGCAAACCGGGCCCCACAGCTTCAGTAATCGCTCACGCGCGTGCCCGACCGCGCCCAAACAGCCTCAGGATGAAGAGCAAGACCAGGGCACCGAGGAAGGCGATGATGATGGTGCCGACCAGGCCGACGCTGCCATTGATGAAGAAGCCGGCCAGGAAGCCGCCCAAGAGCGCGCCGATCAGGCCAACGATGATGTCCCCGATCAGCCCGTAGCCGTGGCCTCGGCTGACGGTTGATGCCGCCCAACCGGCGATTAGCCCCACGATGATCCAGGCGATGATGCCACCGGGCGAAAGCTCCATGGCGCGCCCTCCTTTCTAAATCAATGGAGTGACCGCCCCGTGGTGGGGCGGCCACATCCAAGAAACGTCTGGATTCGAACTGCTACTTGCTGCGACCGATCCGAAGGCCGACGGCTCCGAGTAGGGCAAGACTGATGCCCAGGAGTCCGCCGAGGATCGGGAAACCTGTCGCCGCGAGCACCGCGCCGGTCCCCGTGGACGCTGTGGCGCCGGAGACGCCGCCTGTCGCGGTCGCTCCGCTCACGCCACCGTTGTTTCCGCTTGGCCCGCCGGCCTGGCCACTGGCACCTCCGCCCGCGCTGGCGGTAGTGGTGCCTGTGCTGACGCCGGTGCTGCCGGCCGTGGTGCCGGTGCTCGCGCCGGTGCTGCCGGTGCTGCCGGAGACGCTGCCGCTAGCAGTGCTGCCGGCCGTGGTGCCGGTGCTCGCGCCGGTGCTGCCGGTGCTGCCGGAGACGCTGCCGCTCGCGGTGCTGCCGGCCGTGGTGCCCGTGCTCGCGCCGATGCTGCCGGTGCTGCCGGATACTTTGCCGCTCGCCGTGCTGCCGGCTGTGGTGCCGGTGCTCGCCCCGGTGCTTCCAGTGCTGCCGGAGACGCCGCCCGAGTTGGAGGTCTGAGCGCTGCCGGCCGTGGTGCCGGTGCTCGCGCCGGCGCTGCCGGTGCTGCCGGATACGTTGCCGCTCGCGGTGCTGCCGGCCGTGGTGCCGGTGCTCGCGCCCGTGCTGCCGGAGCTGCCGGAGACGCCGCCCGAGTTGGAGGTCTGCGCGCTGCCGGCCGTGGTCCCGGTGCTCGCGCCCGTGCTGGCGGTGCTGCCGGAGACGCCGCCCGAGTTGGAGGTCTGTGCGCTGCCGGCTGTGGTGCCGGTGCTCGCGCCGGTGCTTCCAGTGCTGCCGGAGACGCCGCCCGAGTTGGAGGTCTGCGCGCTGCCGGCCGTGGTGCCGGTGCTCGCGCCGGTGCTGCCGGTGCTGCCGGAGACGGTGCCGCTCGCGGCGCTGCCGGCCGTTGTGCCGGTGCTCGCTCCGGTACTGCCGGTGCTGCCGGACACGCCGCCCGAGTTGGAGGTCTGTGCGCTGCCGGCCGTGGTGCCGGTGCTAGCGCCGGTGCTGGCGGTGCTGCCGGAGACGCCGCCCGAGTTGGAGGTCTGTGCGCTGCCGGCTGTGGTGCCGGTGCTAGCGCCGGTGCTGGCGGTGCTGCCGGAGACGCCGCCCGAGTTGGTCTGTGCGCTGCCGGCCGTGGTGCCGGTGCTCGCGCCGGTGCTGGCTGAGACCCCGGCCGAGTTCGTAGTCATCGCGCTGCCGGCCGTCGTACCGGTGCTCACGCCTGTGCTCTCAGCGGATGCCGAATCCCCATGGGTCTTGTCGTCGCCATTTCCGCTCTTGCCTCCGGCGACATCACCTCGGCTGTCCGAGTTGTTCTCGCCGGTTTCCTTGTGGTGGCCGACAACCGTCGCGCCGGCTCCCCCGTTGAGGTCGCCGTTGCCTTTGCCGCTGGCGTCGCCGCCACTCTTGGCGCTCGTGTCCGACTTGGCGCTGGTGTCCGACTTGGCGCTGGTGTCCGACTTGGCGCTCGTGTCCGACTTCGCGCTCGAGTCTGACTTGGCGCTCGAGTCTGACTTGGCGCTGGCGTCCGACTTCGCGCTGGAGTCCGACTTCGCAGCAGTGCTGCTCTTGGCACTGGCGTCGGTTTTCGTAGTGGCGCCGCCGGTGCCGCTCTTCTTGTCCTTGCCATCACCGCCGCCATCACCGCCGCCGCCTCCGATTGGATGGTCGGACTTGGCAGGTGCGGGATCGCTGCGATGGACGACCGCCGAAGCGCTCGAATGGTCGGATGACGCTTTGCCTTTGTCGCTGTGCGAATCCGCGGCCAGCGCGGGAGAGGTCCGCGCCAGCATCAAAAGCATACCGGCCATGAAGACAAAGAGCTTCACGGCCACGCGATGCATTACGGACGGCCGACTGGTACTGAACTCGCCGAACGTGTCCAAAACTGCTCACCTCCACGTGGATATGAGCAATGCCCTCGCCGCCATCCTGGACACGGGCCCCGTGCGCCCTTCCTCAAGTGGCACCGGGATATGTCGCAGAACGCCCCGCTTAGCGTTACCTCTTTGGCAATGCTTAAAACTGAAACGCCGAACGTCTCTCTTGTAACCATGCTGGAGGCCACCGACGAGCTTGCCGTGGGCGCATTCGTGGCCGATATCCTTCGCGACTCAGGCTGGCGGGTCGAGTCTCTCCGCAAGCGGTCGTCCAGGCTCTCTCCTCCCGATGGCTACTGGGCCATGTACGAGGTCTCCATAAGAATGGAAGAGGAGGAGCGCTCGCTCAGGCTTGTCGCCCGCGGCGCGTTCAGCCGGCAAGCATGGGACGAGCTCAGCGCAAAGCTCCTCCAGCATTCCTCGGGCCCATGCGATCCCATAGGCGGGATCGGCTTCCCGCGTCTCTTCCACGAATCCCAGCACGCCTTCTGGTTCTACCCGTTCGATCCGGCCATGCCCGGCTTACCGAGCGCCGCGAACCCAAAAACAGTCACCGATGTCCTGCTGGGGCTCGGCGACCACGCACTTGAAGATACGGACGGATATCCGAAGGTCGAGATCGAGCGCGTGCGATATACCCCGGAGATAGGCGCCATCCTCCGATACACGCTGCACACCGCGGCCGGGCCGCTGATCGTTTACGGCAAGGTGCAGCCCGGGGATCGAGGCCTGCGCACGCTGAGGATCGTCGAGGGATTGTGGCGTGCATCCGCGGCCCAGCCGCCTGGTTTGCTCGGCCTGCCAAGGCCTCTCGGCTGGATCGAGCAATACGGACTTCTTCTCGAAGAGTCGATACCTGGCGAGTCGGTGGGGAGCGACCGGATGAGCGTGGAATTCCAGAACACAGGCGTCGCTGCGGCCGAAGCTCTCGCGGTCATTCATGAGTCGGGAGTCGAGACCGACATCGAGATCTGGCTGGAGAACGAGCTGGATCGGCTCGATCGGGTGGCCGAGCAGTTCTCGTACGTCCACCCTGAGGGCCATTACCTTTTGCGCGATCTCGCCTCGCACCTACGCAACCGAGCGCGCATCGCGATGGACGAAGAATGGCTGCCCACGCACGGAGATCTGAAGTACGACCAGTTCGTCTATCACGACGGAACCTTCACGCTCCTCGACTTCGACTACTTCGCGGTCGCTGAGACGAGCTATGACCTCGGCAAGTACTGCGCGTACCTGGTGCCTTCGGCGCCGGCGTCCTGGGAGGACACGCTGGCGGTGGAAAAGATCCGAACGCGCTTCCTCGGGCGCTATCTGGAGCTGAGGCCGGACGCCACCATCCAGCGTTTTCCGATCTACGAGGCCCTCACCCTCGGCCTGCGCGCGATGACATTCATGTGGGCGCAGCGGTCGGGCTGGCAGCGCGTCGCCGAGACTTTTCTCGTCATGGCTCACGAGCGTCTTTACAGCAGGATCCCCGAAACGATCTGATCTGACGCGACTAAGAACGTAAAAGGGTCCCTAAACCGCGCATGCGATCCCTTTTACAAGCTTTTACCCGACAGACGGCGCGACCACTCGGAGTCGTCGGCAGACTGGCTGGCCATGCGGGTTTTCTCCTGGATCGGGGGCATCGTTCTCGTCGCCGTCATCAGCACCGCCACCGCGGCGACGCTGCGTGCACACAACGAGACTGCGCACGCGCTGGTCGCGGCCAAGCCGCCAGTCGCTGCCACCGGAATCGCCTACGCCGGTGACCCTCCACTCGAGAACCACCGGCTACGGCCCAGCCCCGAGCCTTCGCCCACTCCCATCGCGGCAAGTGCCCCGGCACCGCCGCAGCAAGCGGCTCCAGCTCCGCCGGCACGACCCGCTCCTCCCGCGATCGTGGTGGGCTCGACCCAGCAGGCGCTTATCAATCAGGATCGGGCCGCCGCCGGTTTGGGACCGCTGACCTGGAGCTCGTGCCTCGCGAACGTGGCTGCTGCCAACGCATCACGGCTTGCCCAGCAGGGTTGGGTTCCTCCTTACCACACGAACGGACCGACGCTTGACCTCGGCTGTCGGCTTGGGTCGCAGGCCGGCGAGAATATTGGCTACTGGACCGGCGGGATCAACGACGGGCAGCTCAACACGATGTTCATGAACAGCCCCGAGCACCACGCCAACATCATGGGTCCGTATCACTATGTGGCGACCGCCTGGGCGGTGGCCGCCAACGGGTACGGCTATATAGCGGTCGAGTTCAGCTAGCGAAACCGGCCGGCTCCGAGTAGCCGGCTTCAAGCCGGCGTTTTCCTCTCGAAGCGCGCGTCCGCGCTCAGAAAGGAGGAACGCGAAGGGTGGTTCAGAACCCAACCAGCCGCGATCCGCAGCGTTCGGCGCCCCACCTCCGCCTCTTCGATTGGATGTGGGCCAAGCGCGTTTGGATCGCCGGCGTCACCGGGGTCGTATTCGTCCTGTCCACGCTGTACGTGCTTTGGGCCGTCCAGGATCTCCCTGACCCGAGCCAGGATGTGCTGGCCGCGGGCGATGTCGTCGTGCTCGATCGCAACGGCCGTCTCATCGAAGACTGGAACCCGGCCGGCCACTACCACGTCAACTTCCATCTCAATGAGATGGGGAAGTACGCACCCGCCGCGACCCTCGCGGCCGAGGACCGCAACTTCTATCACCACGGCGCAATCGACGTCGGCTCAACCGCGCGCGCGCTGTGGGTCGACGTCACACACCTCGGCCTGAACGAGGGCGGCAGCACCATCACGCAGCAGCTGGTGAAGATCCAGCTGCTGACGCCGACTAAGTCGGTCACGCGCAAGGTCCACGAGATGGTCCTCGCCATCGCGCTCGAAGAGCGCTTCTCGAAGGACCAGGTCCTCACGATGTATTTGAACCGCGTCTATTACGGGCACGGCGCGTATGGGATCGGCGCCGCTTCGCGCACCTATTTCACCAAAGACCCCAAAGACCTTACAGCGGCGCAGGCCGCATTCCTTGCTGGCCTCATACAGGCGCCGGCGGCGTACGACCCCGTCGTCCATTACGAGCTCGCCCGCGAACGCGAGCGGTACGTGCTCGAGGGCATGGTGACAACCGGCGCCCTGTCACAGGACGAGGCAGACACGGCGTTTGCGGAGGACATCCAGTCCGAGCTAAAGATTCAATCCACCGCTCGGCAGAGCAAAGCCCCGCATTTCGTCGACTACGTGCTCTCGTCGTTGGAAAGGACTTTTGGCTCGGCCGCGGTCCAACAGGGCGGCATCGTTGTCCACACCACTCTTGACCTCGACCTGCAGCAGGCCGCACAGGCTGCCGTCACCAACGGTGTCCATGACCTGGCTTGGGCGAACATCAACAACTCCGCGCTGCTGGCGGCAAACCCCAAGAACGGCGAGATCCTGGCCTGGGTCGGCTCGGCTGACTACGGCAACGACTCCATCGCGGGTCAGTACGACGTCGTGCTGGCGGAGCGTCAGCCCGGCTCGTCGTTCAAGCCTTATGTCTACGAAGCAGCGCTGCGCGATCACAAGATCACGCTCGCCACGACCCTAAACGACACCACCCAGAGCTTCAACGGCTACATCCCGCACGACTTCGACAACGGCGGCATGGGCATGATCAGCGCGCGAACAGCGTTGGTGTTCTCGCGCAACATCCCCGCCGTCGAGGTTGCACAGATGGAGGGGATGAGCAACGTGATCACGCTCGCCCACCAGATGGGGATCAACAGTCATCTCGATCCTGGATTGGCGACCGCGATCGGAGGCAGCGACCTCACGCTGCTCGAGCACGTACAGGGCTACCAGGTCTTCGCCAACCAGGGTCAGAAGCAACAATTGAACGTCATCAAGTCGATCGACGACGCGACCGGCAAGACGGTTTACACCCATGACATCGGCGGCGGTCAGAACGTGCTCACCGCCGCCGAGTCCTATCTCATCACGGATGTGCTCAGGCAGTACCAGTATCAATGGGGCTTCGGATGGAATCGCCAGATGGCGAGCAAGACGGGTACCAGCGACAACGGCCACGGCCAGATCCCCGACTCGTGGATCATGGCCTACAACCCCGACATCGTGGTCGGTGTCTGGGTTGGCAACACCGCCCCCAACGGAGGCGGGGGGACGATCCGCGCCTTCGGCGAGAGCGTGGGCCAGACAATCATGAGGCGCTTCGTAAATGCGCTCCCGCGCAGCATGCGTGACTGGTACTCGACGCCTTCCGGGATCGCGCACGGCGCATGCGACTCGCAAGAGATCTTCCTGGCTGGGACGCAGGGCGGCGCATGCCCGTCACCAAGCCCGAGCCCGAGTGCCTCACCGAGCGCGTCACCGAGCGCCAGCCCGTCGGCCTCGCCGTCACCGCAGCCGACCCCATCGCCGACTCCGGCACCGAGTCCATCACCTGGCCCCACACCCACCTAAATTGCTGGAGCTTGGGTCTGACAGCCCCTTCATGAGAAGCGTGGAGCGGCACCGGCCCGCCGGGTCGATGCGCGCCGACGTCTCGCGCACGCTTCCACATCACTCGGCGATCGTCGTCAGCAACCGGGCGCCGCACGAGCCCCGACCCGAAGGCGGCTTCGCTCGCGGCGCAGGTGGCGTCGTCACGGCCCTCCTCACGCTCGCAGAGGTCACAGCCGCGGACTGGGTGTGCTGCGCTCGCACCGAAGCCGAGCGTCAGCTGGTCGAGGCGCAGGGCGACACCTGGACCGCGCCGTTGGTCCAGTCCGATACTCGCCTCCACTACGTGATGCCAACCCGCGAGCAGTACGACCAGTACTACTCGGTGATGGCGAACCCGGTGCTGTGGTTCATCCAGCACTACCTATGGGACCTGGCGCAACAACCGATCATCAATAGCCGCATCCACCGGGCCTGGAAAGAGGGATACGTCGAGGTCAATCGACAGGTCGCCGAGAAGGTGATCGAAGTCGGGCGCAAGGTTCCCAACCGGCCGCTCGTCCTCGTACACGATTACCAGCTCTATCTCGTCCCGAGGATCGTCCGCCAGCAGCTCCCGGGGGCCATCGTCCAGCACTTCATTCACATCCCCTGGCCGACGCCCCAGTACTGGAAGGTGCTGCCGAAAGAGATGCGGTCAGCGATCCTCGAGGGACTGCTCGGGTGCGACATCGTCGGCTTTCAGTCGAGCCTCGATGTGCGCAACTTCCTCATGACCTGCGAGGAAAATGCCGGCCTGCAGGTCGACGAAAGGGAGAAGGCGGTGCTCATCGACGGCAGGGTCGTTTACGCACGGGCCTACCCGATCTCCATCGATATGGCTTCGACAACGAGGCTCGCTTTCTCGCACGGCGTGATGGTGGAGGAGCGCAGGCTCAAAGATTGGCGCCCCAAGCAGCTCATCGTCCGCATCGACCGCACCGATCCCTCGAAGAACATCGTCAGGGGCTTCCTCGCTTACGAGAAGCTGATCATCCAGCGGCCCGAGCTGCGAGGCCAGGTTCAGTTCTGGGCCTTCCTGCAGCCCTCGCGGCAGGACGTCGCCGCATATCGAACCTACCTCCGCCGCGTCCGCCAGGTCGCGGCCCGGATCAACGGCCAGTACGGCGGCAGCGGCTGGATGCCGATTCGTCTCGAGTTTGGCGAGAACATTCGCAAGGCGATGGCGGCGCTGCGTAACTTCGACGTCCTCCTGGTCAATCCTGTTTACGACGGGCTGAACCTGGTTGTGAAGGAAGGCGCCGTGGTCAATCGCACCGACGGGATGATCGTGCTGTCCGAGAACGCCGGCGCGCACGAGGAGCTGCAGCATCACGTCCTTTCGATAAACCCATTCGACATCGAAGCCACCGCCGACGCGATCTACCAGGGCCTGACGATCAGTGCGGAGGAGCGCAAGAAGCGGAACGAGGCGGCGCGGGACGTGGTGCGCACAAATGACATCTCGCGCTGGATCACGCGCCAGGTTCAGGACATCCGCGACCTGGTCGCCGTTCCCGGGCTCAGAGCCGGCTGATCGGCCTCCGGGTGCTCAGGGCGACTCGCGCGTTTACTTTTCTAGATCTTCCTTCAGTCTCAAAAGGGGGTGTGCCATGGAGCACAAAGAAACCAACGTCGTACGTGATGAAGCATCCGGCACCGTGCGGGAAGAGTCCACTGTGGTCAATGAAAGCGGCTCGACTCCGACACGGGAAGCGTCGATGGTCAAGAGCTCGACACCCGCGCGGCGCGCGATGGAGATCATCTATCTCGTGTTTGGGATCATCGATGCGGTACTGCTGATCCGGTTGGTGCTCAAGCTGCTCGGAGCGAATGCTCACGCCGGGTTCGCCCAGTTCACCTATGGCTTGACAGACTTTTTCCTCGCCCCGTTCAAGGGCCTGCTGCCGACCATCGTCAGCGGGCAGTCGGTGCTCGAGCTGTCGCTGATATTCGCGATCCTCATCTACTCGCTGATCGCGCTCGGCCTCGTGCGGCTGGTAGCGATCTCGCTCTCGCGAAGCGTGATGGTCTCCCAGCACAGCCGATCGGAGGGCTTGAAGCCCCGGTCGGAGTAAGTGACTAAGGGGCTGCCGCTCAGGGATACCAGAGCGGCAGCTTCGCCAAAGCCTGGTCGTGGTCGACGTCGGGATTCGCGCCTGCGCTCAGCTTGTATTGCCACGCGACCATGTTGCCCGCGCACCCAACCTGGTTCGGCATCCACTGCGGCGATCGCGCCTTCGTGTAGCTGCCGAGGAGTGAAGGTTGGAACGACCAGAGATAGGACCCGGTGGCGACTTCTGGACGATCGCCGACCGCCGCGCACCACGCCTGGCCGAACGTGCTGGGGGCGGTGCCGTCGCCGTAATAGCCCGGCGAGTAGCCGGCACCCGCGACGCCGTCGTACCAGCCCTCGACGAACGGGCCATCGGCAGGGGCCGAACACCACGGACTCGGCGGTTCGATGTCGATCATGAGGGCGGTGCCTTTCGGGATTCCAAGTCTCGACGCCGCGGATGTCGCTTCCTCGGCATAAGCGGTGCCGGTGTCGTACCCCGAAACAGCGGAGCAGTCGTAGTGGTTGAAGATGGGCAGGATGCCCATACGCCGGGCGGCCGCGGCTGCCACCTCTGCTCCGCTGATGCCGGGGCAGTTGTGCGTGTTGGTCAGGTAGCGGCCCCAGAAGTCGGGCCGGCCGAGGATCGCATTGACCTGCGGGTACAGGCCACTCGATGCGGCCGTATCGCCGGTGAAAGCCTTGCAGGAGTCAACGCCCCAAAGCAGTCGATTCGGCTGCACCGCGGCGGACCGCACCTGCACATTCACCAGCGGCGCACTTTCGAGCACCGTGTGCAGAAGCTGGCCGGTGACCGTCGAGGCATCGGATGGCGCCGGTGCGGCGCCGATTACCGCGGAGAAGAATGGAGTGCGGCCGCTGGCGAGAATCACCTGCGCGTTGCAGACGCGGCCCGACTTGCACGGCTTGTCGACGAGCCTCCCACTCTCGTCGAGGATGCCCAGGCTCCACGGTGTGTCCGTGAGGTCGGCATTGGCGACTGCAGTCAGATTGACGGTGCCGCCCGCCTGCGCCAGCGTCGTGTTCGCCGCCAGAACTACAGAGAGCCACATCGGGGACACGGTCTCGGATGTGGCGTCCGCGCCGGATCCGGGCGCCGTTGTGCCCAGGCGGGTGACGTAAGCCCGGATGTCATGCGAGCCGCCGGTGGATTCGCTCAGCATCGTGCTGCACGTCGTGCCGCTGCTGCAAAACGTCAAGCTTTTCCCGGTCGTCGCGTCCCAGAACATCAGGACGCGACCGAGCGTGGACACGTCGACCGAGGTCGACGCAGTGAGCCTCAAAGCTTTGCCGACACCGATGACCGCGGGCAAATCGGTCTTGATCTTCAGCTGGATGCTGGTCAAGTCGGTGATCGTGCCCGCGGGAAAGGATGCTTGCGGCACGCTGGGCATTACCGGTGACCACCCCAAGCACGCGGCGCCTGATCCGGAGAATGGGCAAGGCTGACTGCCGGGCGGTAACGCAAGGGTGGGTCCTTGCTCGGCCGCTCCCGGCGGATCGGAGGGCAGGCGCATCGGCGCGGCAGCGAGCACGAGGACGCTCGGACCCAGCAACACCGCCACGAAGACAAATACAGACGGCAACAGGCGACGACCGATCCGGCGCGACAGCTTCAGGTACCCCTCCTCGATCACGCAGCTCTCGGGCGGCGCCCGTGCGCAGCCCGGCGCTGCGGGTCGAGTAGGAAAGTTACGTTGGGGTCCGGTAGGTCCCGGCCGCGATGGGGTTAATTAGCCTCAACAGTTGTCAAATGGCCCGAAACCTGTTCGGAACGGGTCATTTCTCCGGGTTTACGGGCCGGCGCTCAGGACGTTTCCGTACATCAGCCCGAGAGCCAAGAGGCCGAGCAGACATAGAAGGACGAGCAGCGACGCGCGCGCGTAGGAGTCGATCGCGCGGACCACGTCATCGGCCTCGGAGCGCGCAAGGCTCACGCGCCGGCTGACGCTTGCGGCCCTCAGGGCAAGCCCGAGCGTGACGATCAAGATCACGAGCAGAGTTCCCATCGTGTCTTTTGGCGGCGAGGCTTCTGAGCGGGTCAGAAGCCACGCCATCAAATACAACGCCTAAAGCCGCGCAATCACCCTTGAGGCGGTATTGGGAGAATTACTCGGCCTGGTCGCCGACCGAGTCTTCTTCTTCGATCTGCAGATCGTCGTCGCTGGCCGAGTATCGATCGCGGACCTCGGCGCCGCCTGTCTCGGAATCGCCCAGGCCTTCGTCGGTGTCGGTCTCCACCACCTCGCCCGCGCGCCGGTCTTCGTCGAGCAGCTGCGAGTAGGCACGCTCGGCTTCCGCCAGCGTCGCGTACTCCCAGTACTCCGTGCCAGGCGGCACCTCGGCGCCTTCGGTTTCGTCCAGGCCGTGCTGGAAGACGTATCCGAGCCCGTTGTCAGGATCCTGGATGAGCGAAAGGAATCGCTCGCCGGTCAGCTCGGCGCGTTGCGCGGCGAGACCGTCGTTTTCCAGGCCGAAGAGGCGGCTGATGACCTGCTCTTCGCTTCTTTCTTGCATGCCCGTGTTCAATTCTGGCGCAACCCGGACCCTAGGCGGTTTGGGGCCGGTTCGGGATAAGGGTGCGCAGCACTCGCACCAGGCGGCGGCGGAATGGACCCCAGGCCGAGGCGCGTTCCGACTGCCTGCGCTCATAGCGGGGCGCGTTGGAATCGGCGCAGAGCTGACATCCGCAGCCATGTCCTGTGTCCGGCAACCGATTGCCTTGCTTGTCGAACCTGGCGTGCATCACGACCGGCCGGGTCAGTCGGCCGTCGCCACCAGTCCGGGCTCGCCGGCCACTTCGTCGCTGTAGTAGTGGCGGAGCATCACCCGCAGTCGATCCTTGGCGACGGCCAGTCGTGACGCGACAGTGCGCTCCGGAATATGCAGCGCGTGAGCAATGGCTCGGTTTGTGTAACCGTGGTAATGGCGCAGCACGATAGCCGCCGCCTGCTTGGGAGGCAGCTTGGCCAGAGCCTCGGCGAGGTCGCGCCGCTCGATCTGATCCTGTGGATCCGGGGCCAGCCCTGGGCGCCCAATACGGCGAATCAGCTCGCCAACCTCGCGAAGACGCATCTTCCGCTGGTGCGAGACCGCGCCGTTGATGGCGATGCGGTGAACCCAGGCTTCAGCGGGAGCGATGGGTTCCCAGGTGCTCCACTTCCTGTAGGCGCGTTCGAAAGCATCGTGGGTGCAGTCCTCAGCAGTGGCCCGATCGCCGAGCATGGCGGTCAGAGTGCCGAGGATCTTGCCGTACGACGCCTGGTACAGACGCTCGAAGTCAGCCTCGTCGCCTGGCTTGTACTTGGCTTTGGTGTGACGCTCATCGGTTGAATCGACCGATTCCTGGACCTTATTCAGCATCGCTGGCAACACCCCCCTTGAAGTGGGTAGCGCCTTGGCGCTTCCCCGCGTCTAATCTCGCTCCAAGGGGCCTATCCGGTCACCGTACGGTTGGGCGGATTTTGCCTCGCACAGTTGAGGTATGCCGGGTCCGGCTTCGAGTTCAGGTAACGGGCTCCAACCTGGGCGTTCTCAATGCGAGATGAGTCGCCACGGCGATGTCCTCAGTGCGCTTGCCGCCGGTTTGGCGGCGGATGCCCCTGAGACCGGACGCAAGTCGCTGAAGGTTATCCGTGCGCGCTCGCCCGAGCTCGTCCGTCTGAGTGAGGGCACCGGCGAAGATTTGATCGCGACCTCGGCCGACTTCATCGACATCCTGCTGACGTCGCTGCGAAACGACGTCGAGGTTCCGTGGCCCGACTACGAGCAGCGCACACGGGAGTTCGGTCGCCTCAAAGCAGCACAAGGCGTCCCGCTCGAGACTCTGGTCGACCTGCTCGCCGTCTACCGGCGCGCAACCATCGAGCTCATCACTCAGCCAATTGAAGAGGCGACACGGCGTGAGGAGATCCTCGCCCTCGCCGAACGCCGCCTCGAGGACGTGATGGACCAGCTCACCACGTTTGTCGTCCGCGGTTATCTCGAATATCTGGATGAAGAGCATCGCACCCGCGAGAACGAGCTCTACGGGATCGCCGCGATCGTGACGTCGATGGCCCGATCCCTCGACGTGGTCGAGACCTCAGAAGTGGCGCTGATCGAGACCCTTGCGGCCTTGCGTCTCGATGCAGGCGCACTCTGGTTGAAGGAGCGGGCTGGCTTCCGGCTCGCCCACGCCTCGGGTCTCGACCTTGACGAGATCGAAGACTTCACTCGTGAGGAAGGACCACACGTCAAGGCCACCGTCACCGCCATCGGGCGCTCGGAGTCGCGTGTCGATCGCGGCCTCGGTGATGGCTGGAACGCCCTCCGCGCCCAGCTGAGGGTGAAGGGCCGGGTGGTCGGTGTGATGACGGTGGGAACGAAGATGCCGCGCGTGTTCGGGGCTTCCGACCTGCTGTTCATGGCCGCGGTCGCGGACCAGGTCGCGATCGCCCTCGACCGCGCGCGGCAGTTCTCGAGCGAGGCCCGCACCGACCATCTCACCGGTCTGGCCAACCGCCGTGAGTTCGAGAGGATCATGGAGCGCGAGGTGGCGCTGGCCGAGCGACACAACCGCACGCTCTCGCTGATGATGATCGATCTCGACAACCTGAAGCGCATCAATGATCGTCATGGTCATCGCGCCGGCGATGCGGCTCTCCGTCTCGTCGCCCAACAGCTTCAGCGCGTGGTGCGCGTTTCTGACATCTGCGCACGCATCGGCGGCGATGAGTTCGGGGTCGCGATGCCCGAAACGGAGCTCGAGCGTGCGCGCGAGGTCGGGTCTCGCCTGCAGGCGGCGGTTGGCGAAGCGGGTATGGCCGCTCGGTCGGCTGAGCCCATCGAGGTCAGCATTGGCGTCGCTGCGTGGCGGTCCGGGCAGGACTGGCAGGCCACGTACGAGGTCGCGGATGGCGACCTGTATGAGGACAAGAGGCGACGCCAAGAAGCTCGCCGAACCTTGCCCCAGCATGGGCCCGCGCCAACCATTCGGATGCTGGGTCGCGCTTCCGGCAGGCGGCGCGTTGCCGGCAGCTAGCGGTTACTCGATCAGCCCAAGCTCTCTCGCCTTGACGATCACCTCGAGCTTGGAATGGACGCCGAGCTTGCTGCCCAGGCTGCGGATGTGCGTCCGGACCGTCGTGTAGCTGATCCCAAGCCGGGCGGCGATGTCGCGGCTGGACATGCCCTCGGCCATGAGCCGAAGCACTTCCTTTTCGCGCGGAGTGAGGCTCTCCAGTTGAGAATCCATCTCGCGACGTTTGTTGAGCAGTGTGGCGATCGTGCGCGGCGTGAACAAAGTGCCGCCGGCGGCCACTGTTCGGATCGCATTCACCACGTCGGACGCGGCTTGCGACTTGTGGATGAACGCGCTCGCGCCGGCCTCGATGGCCGCAAAGCGAGCGGCATCGCTGTCTTCTCGTGTAAGGAAGATGAGCTTGGTGTCGGGATGGACCTGACGGATGCCCAACCCCGCGTCTGCGCCGGTGCCGTCGGTCAGGCGGAAGTCGACAACGGCGACGTCGGGCTTGAGGTCCTCGGCGCGAGCGACCGAGTCGGCGACCGAAGCTGCGCTGCCGACCACCGTCATGTCGGGCTGATCGTTCAGCAGGGCCGAGAGGCCGTCGGCCACCACCTGGTGATCCTCCACGATCAGGACTCGAATCTGTTTTTGGCTCATTCGGGTAAGGGCACCCAGAACTCCACCCTGGTGCCGGCTCCTGGTTCGCTCGTGACCTCGCACCAGCCACCTGCCAGCAACGCGCGCTCCTGCAGGGCGAGCAGGCCGAGATGTCCGGGCAGATGTTCTCGATCGGCGACCACGAAACCGCGACCGTCGTCGACGACTGCGCCCCGGATGCCCCCGTCGTCCGCGCGCAGGCTGACCTGGACACGAGTCGCAGCGGCGTGCTTCTCTATGTTGGCCAGCGCTTCTGACACCTGGCGAAAGAGGATGGACTTGATCTCGATCGGCTGATCGTCGGGGATGTCGAAGTCGAGCTCTGCCTCGATGCCCGTGATGTTGCGCATGATCGTGACCCGATCCTTGATCGTCTCTTCGAATCCTCCCGGCACCTCCAGAGCCGGCGGCCGCACGTCGAACAAAACCTTGCGAAGCGCTTGCTCGGCCTGGTCGAGCAGCTCGCGAGCCGCAATCACAGGTGGCGCCAGCTGGTCGCTGCGTTGCAGGTGCAGCTCCGCACCGGTCAGCTTCTGGAGCGCGTCGTCGTGCAGCTCGCTTGCGAAGCCCCGGCGCGCCTCGTCGACCGCTGTCGTCATGTTCCGGAGCAGCAGCTGGCGCGCTTCGTCGACCCTCTGCAGGCGGTAGATGGTACTGGTGAGATCCGACTCCGCCAGCTTCAGCTGCCAAACGAGTCCAGCGGCCAGCCCCGCCATCTGCAGCACCCACGCGTCCTCCATTGAGAAGCCCTCCGGCTGCACCGAGTCATAGGCGCCGACCAAGCCCAATCGCTGGTCTCCGGCCCGCCACGGCACGCTGATCGCGCTCGAAACCCCGACCACCTCGAGGACTCGAATGTTGGGCGATTCGCCATCTGGATCGGAAGCCCCCTCCCTGACGACGAGGTCGTTGTAGACGACCTGGCTGGTGAGGTCGGTGCCGAAAGGCTCCGCCGGCGCGGGGTCCAACCGGGCGAGGAATGCATCGTCGATGCCGTGCGCTCCGGGTATCGGGGTCAGGGTTCGGTTCTCGTTCAGCTGCCAGAACAACACCCTGCCGGCTCCGACCAGCTCGGCGACGCTCCTGGTCAGGCCGCGGTAGAAATCGCTGAAGGTCGCCCCGGTCCGTGCGTGGTTTGACACGGCGACCAGCGCGTCGAGCGCGAGCCCGTGCGCCTTATCGATGCGAAGCGCCGCTTGGGCGCGCGCCTCGGTAAGGAGCCGCTGCTGTTCGCTGCGATCCAGGTCGGCTCTCATGTTGACCAGCGCCTCGACCAGCTCCTGTCTCCGCTGTTGCAGGCGAGACATCTCCATCGCGGCGGCGACCTGGTTGGCCAGGATTGCGAATGCGCGCCGCTGGACGACTGTGTAAACGCTTCCGCCCGCGACGCCCATCATGCCGATCACCTTGCCGCCGGCTTTCAATGGCGTGCCCACGTAGTCGTTCAAGCCATGATCTGGCACGAGGGGGGCTCTTCGGGTCCGAGCCGACCGCTTGCGTGTGGCCGCAAACAGCGCATCGATCTGGTCGCCGCTCATGGACGGCTCCGCGCCGGCGGCGCGCGAGTACACCTCCTGACGGTTGCCGGCGTCATCGACCAGGCCGATGAAAGCGACAGTTGCTCCGGTCAGGTCGAGCGCGAGGCGCAAGGCTTGGTCCGCCAGCTTTGCCGGATCCTGCGCGCCGGCCATGTCGGAGGACACCGTCTGAAATGCCTCGAGACGGTCCCAGACCGCGGCCTCTGAATGTCCAGTGGTCTCCAATTTCAGGAGCCTACTCTCACCCCGTGCCGATTCTACTGGCCGTGCTCATCCTCGCAGTGAACTCATTCGGTATTCGCAACCCGCACCACGTTTTCTCAAACAGACGGAGCAACTCGTGATATGAGAGAGGCGTTGGGGGTCCGACACGCGGCGGAAGTGAAAGGAGACGGCGGAATGGGGAGCGGATTCAAGACTTTCTTGCTCAGGGGCAACCTGGTCGACATGGCGGTCGGCATCGTCATCGGCATCGCTTTTGGCGCTGTCGTAACAGCCTTCGTCAAAGACTTGATCACGCCTATCATCGCGGCGCTGTTCGGCAAGCCGGACTTCTCAGGTCTCTACTTCACCATCAACCACAGCAAGTTCCTCTACGGCGACTTCTTCAACGTGATCGTCGCCTTCGTCATCATCGCGTCGGTCCTTTACTTCCTCGTGGTCGCCCCATACGCGAAGTTCAAGGCACGCTACGAGGCGGCGCCGGTGCCCGAGCCCGAGATGATGCAGTGCCCCCGATGCCTCAGCAACATCCCTGCGCACGCGACGCGCTGTGCTTTCTGCACCACAGACCTCTAACGGCCCCCGGATGTGGCGTGGTCTTCTGAGGCTCGCGGTCAGGCTCCTGGGCCCTGGACCTCTCCGGCTGAAGCTGGTCAAGCGTGCTCACGGGATCGACGAGGATCGCGACATCCCAGGCACCGCAGCCTAGGTTCTGCACGCCCCCTTTCGAGGGGTTGCAGCCGGGTATGGGTACTCCGTTTGCAGGATGCGTTTCTACTACAGATGAACGACTTCGACCGCTTCCTGGAGCTTGAGCTGGCGCGGATGCTGGACCGCGTGGTGAGCACGCCGGCGCCGCCCCGCAGCTCGCCGCCGGGGGGCCGGCCGGTGGTGCGGCCGTTCACCGCTCCTGCGTCCTCGATCGCCCCCCTTAGCCAAGGTGGCCGTCCTCACGGACGGACGGGCCGAGCAGCGGGCGGAGGTAGCTTTCCCGGAGCCGGCTTCAACGTCCTGGCCCGGCGATCTTTTCCTGAATAAATAAACCTTCCTTCCTCTCGCGGGGCCGAGCCTACTGGTTCGGCCCCCATTGTTTGCCTCAAACTTGAGCTGTGAGCGCCACCACCGTGGGCATCACGTTCAAGGTCCTGCCGGCGGCCAAGCGTGTAGCCGCGTCCGAACGCGCGCGCATCCTCGCCAACCCGGGTTTCGGGAAGGTGTTCAGCGAGCATATGGCGGTCGCAAGGTGGAATCGGGGCCAGGGTTGGCACGACGCCGAGGTTCGCGCCTACGGGCCGATTCCCATCGACCCGGGAACCTCCGTCCTCCACTATGCCCAGGCCGTCTTCGAGGGCCTCAAGGCCTACCACCAGCAGGACGGGCGGATCGCCGTCTTCCGCCCTGACGCCAACGCGAGGCGATTCCAGCGATCGGCTCGAAGGCTTGCCCTTCCCGAGCTGCCCGAGGCCGCGTTCGTCGAGGCGATCGATCTCGTGGTCGGTCTGGACGCCGACTGGGTTCCGGTAGAACCTGAGCACAGCCTCTACCTCCGGCCTTTCATGTACGCAAGCGAGGTCAACCTCTCCGTGCACCCTTCTGACGAGGTCACCTTCGTCCTCATCGCCTCACCGTCTGGCTCGTACTTTCCTTCCGGGGTCAAGCCGGTCACGGTGTGGCTGTCGGAAGACTTCATCCGTGCGGCACCCGGTGGCACAGGCGAAGCCAAAACCGGCGGCAACTATGCCGGCAGCCTACTGGCGCAATCGCAGGCGGCGGAGCAGGGCTGCGACCAGGTGGTCTGGCTCGATGCCATCGAGCACCGTTGGGTCGAAGAGATGGGGGGCATGAACCTCTTCTTCGTCTTCGGCCGCGGAGCGAGCGCGAGACTCCTCACCCCCAAGCTCACCGGCACCCTTCTGCCTGGTGTCACCCGAGACGCACTGCTGTCGGTCGGGAAGGACCTTGGCTACGAGGTCGAGGAAGGACGCATCAGCGTCGAGGAATGGCGGGCAGGTTGCGCGGACGGGTCCCTCACCGAAGTGTTCGCATGCGGCACTGCTGCGGTCATCACGCCGGTCGGCGCAGTGAAGTCCGCGCACGGATCGTGGCTCGTCAGCGATGGCAAGCCCGGCGCCATATCGATGCGCTTACGCCAGGCGCTCGTCGACATTCAGCGCGGCGCGGCACCGGATCGGCATCAGTGGATGCACCCGGTACCGGTAAGGAGCTTCTAGAGCGCCCTCATCCGGTTGTTCTTGGGGTTGTGCTCGACCTCGGCGAGGCCTAGGGCCTCGAGCAGCGGCGGCATGTACATCCCGAATCGTCCGCGGTAGCCCTTCCTCAACCCATACCATCCGCCGACGGGGTTCTTCGCAGAGCGGCCCCATGCCTCAACTGTTCCCTCAGCGGCGGGTTTCTGCTCGTCCGCGCTCCCGAGCGGCACCCAGCCGCCGTTTGCCTTGAGCATCTTGTGGAGGTCTTCGATCGCTCGCGCTTGATAGCGGAGCTCGGTCTTGCCGACGATGCAGACGAGCGCTGGCGGGTTTGCGGAATCGTCCTTGTAGATCTGGTACTCAGACGACCCGCTCGGGGTCGTCAGCTGCCAGGGCGATTGCTTGGTGCCGCTACCCTTGGCCGTCGATCAGGAGTGGAATCAGGTTGTTGACGATGGGCGTGCCCAGGCCGGTGACCGCGTCCCAGCCGGGTCCGGCGTGGTATCCATTGATGGCCATCAGACCGTTGCCGCCGGAGGTGATGTCGTTGAAGGCGCTGCTGTAGGCGTCGCTCTTGGCGATGTGATACAGGGTCTTGTTGATCGAACCCAAGCGACGGCCGGCAGCCTGGTCGGCCAGGGCGACGATTCCGGCCCACTGCGGAGCGCCGGCGCTCGTGCCGGCGACGAGGGCGTTGTGTGTCATCCACCGTGCAACGAAGCTTTCCGCCGCGTACGAAACGTCGGGCACTCCCCTCGCCTTGTTGTTGTCCTTCTGCAAAGGAGCCTGGTAACCGGGACGGCGGTATAGGGTGCTGAACCCCCCACCGCTCGCTGCCTTGGGCGTGGTCCAGGCCGACTCGGACTGGTATATACCGCCCGCGCCCGCAACCAGATGCGTCCCACCGACGGCAGTCACCTGAGGATCTGATGCTGGGGTCGAAGCGCTGAGGACCCAACCGGTCCCGTCGCAAGACTGTCTGGCAGCGCCATGGTCCCCCGATGACGCGAAGACGGTAATGCCAAGCTCCGCGGCCTTCTGGAACGCCGCATGCTGCTGATCGAGCACTGCCTGCGGCGTGCACATCTCGGCCTCGCCGAAGCTCTGCGTGATGACGTCGCCCAGGTTGTTGTCGACCGCATACTGGAGGGCGGCTACGAGATCAACGTCTTCTTTGCTCTTCGCCTCGACCAGCACGATTTTGGCATCGGGAGCAACCGCATGAGCCCACTCGACATCGATCGCGATCTCTAAAGAAAAGGCAAACTGAACGTGCTTGGGGTCGGGGTCGAAAGTTGGGACGCCCAGGTCTATCACCTTGAGGTCGATGTCTGACTGGTGTGGGATTTTCCAAATCGTGTCAAACATCTTCAAGTCGTCCTGAATGTTTGGGTCCGAATACGCGCCGATGACGACGATCGTGGTGCCCCTGCCGGTGATGCCTTGATCCAGCATCGGCTGGATGCCGTAGGCGGCTCGAATCGTGTCGGGCTTGAAGCAGACCAGTGGGATCATCTCCCAACAAGGAGGAGGCGGCGGCGGCTTTGTCGCGTCGGCCTCAGAGTCTGCCGAAAAGTCGACCTGCGACTCGGCGTCGACCGCCGGCGCCATTGCGTGGCCGATCGTTGCGCCTGAGGCGGGGATGGGCCCAGCCATGAGAAGAGGTGCCGAAAGCACCAAAACAGCCGCGCGCGCCCAGAGGGTGCGCACCCCCGCAAACGACATCAGATCCCCTCTCCTTTCCGTACGAGCCCGGTGACCGGGCTCGACCGTGGCGGAAATTCTATTACCAACTTTGGCCTCCCCCACAGATTAAGAGATGATTTTTTCATCGCGCGGGCTGGTAAGTCTGGCGGGCGGGCGTTAAGTCAAAATCAAAGTATTCAGGAGGCCTGGCGATGACCGCGAAACGAGTCGTGATCGTGGGTGGTGGAGGCGCTGGGGACGCGGCCGCGTTCGCGCTCCGCAAACGGGGCTTCGACGGCGAGGTGGTGATCATCAGCGCCGACCGCGACCGGCCGTACGACCGGCCCTACCTCTCGAAAGAGTTCCTTCGAGGCGAGGTGGACCTGCAAAAGGTGTTCCTCCATGAGGAGGCCGAGTACGCCAAAGAGAGGATCGAGATCCGGCTTCAGCAGCGCGTTGTGGCGGCTTCTTTGGCGGAGCGGACCCTGTCGCTGCAGAGCGGAGATGAGGTCAAGTTCGACACGCTCGTGGTGGCGACGGGCGGCACCCCGCGGCGCCTGCCAGATGCGCCCGATTCCTACAACGTCGTGACATTGCGATCGCTGCACGACAGCCAGGCACTGCGCGACGCGCTGAAGAAGGCCCGGCGACTGCTGCTCGTCGGTGCGGGCTTCATCGGCGCCGAGGTCGGTGCTTCCGCGAGGCAGCTAGGGCACGACGTGCTGATGGTCGAGTCGGCGCCGGTGCCGCTCGCACGGGCTCTTGGTACCGAGGTGGGCGAGGTCTACGCTTCGATCCATCGCTCCCACGGCGTCGACGTGCGCACGAGCACCACCGTCCGGGAGTGGCACACGTATGGCGGTCGCGTCAACGGCGTGACGCTGACCGATGGAAGGCGAGAAGAGGTGGACCTGGTGCTGATCGCCATCGGCATCGATCCCAACCTCGATGTGCCGAGAGCTCTTGGTCTGCCGATCGAAGGCACCGGCGTGCGCGTGGATGAAGGCTTGCGCGCCGCGGATGACGTGTATTGCGCGGGGGACATCGCGCTGCACCAGCACCCGGTCCTGGCCGAGGCGATTCGCGTCGAGCATTGGGAGGTGGCCAAGCACCACGGCCGAGGCATCGCGTTGTCGATCGCTTCCGGCTATGCACCGGTGACGAGGCTGCCGTACTTCTGGTCCGACCAGTACGAGGTCAGCCTCGAGTATCGCGGCCACGCGTCTGGCGAGGATCGTGCAATCTGGCGCGGCGACAAGGAAGGCCTGACGTTCTCAGTCTTCTATATCCGCGGCGGGCTGATTCGGGCGGTGCTCTCCATGAATGACGCGAAGACCAACGAGGTCGGGGGCAAGCTGATCGAAGCGCGCAGGAGTGTCGATGAGCAGGCGCTGGCCAATCCGGCCGTCGATCTCTCGGAGCTGCTGCCTACCGCCGCCGCCTGAGGGGAACCTACTCCTGCAGCAGCCAGGGCAAGGCCTCGGCCATGGGGCGCTGCAGCGTGTGCTGCTGCTCGTTGCCGATCATTCCGTTGGCGAGGAGGCCAAGGGCCGCGGCGAACGCCGCGTTCTCAGCCTTGTGACCCATATCGCCATGCTCCGCTCGCCAGGAGATGAGCGCCGAGCCTGATTCGGTCATGCCAAACAGGGTGCGGCGAACCTCGTCCCAGGCGGGACCACGGTCAGCCTTCTCGATGGCTTGCAGCGCCGCCTTCTCAGCTGCGTGGAACGCAGGCAACCCATGCTCGCCCACGTGCTCGTCCCAACCCTGCGCCACACGCTCGACCCCAGACGGCGAGAGGATGCGGACGTCTTCCATCAGCCGCGCGATGGTGCGCTGGTGCTCGGGGAAGCCGTAGCCCTCCTGGTCGATGCCCATGGCCGTCAAGCGTAACGTGCGACGAGAATCCAGAACCGCGATTCAGACGTGGCCAAGGATCTGGATCGACTCCACCGGATGGATTTCGTTCCAGCCATGTTCGGTGTCGAGCACCCACGGTCCGTCGATCGCGATGTGGTCTCCGGTCCGTGGGAGAGGTAGCGTCGAACGCGGGCATCGGTCCGCAGATTCGGCGTTGGGCGGGTTGGTGGCCAGTGGGCAATCCGGCGTGATCTCGGCAAGCAGCGCGGGTTCGGCCTGGAAATGGTTCTCGGCATTGAGCAAGTATTCGTAGCCTGGATCGACCCGCAACCAGATGTGATGGTCGCCGTCCGGCTCCGGCTGGGTGACGGCGACGATTCCGGTCAGGTGCTTGCAAGCGCTCAGGACCTGGAGCCGGTCAGGGCTCCAGACGCCGGCGAGCGGCGGATCTGAACGGCAACCATGGCCGGGCGAAGTCGAGCCCGCAGAGCCGCCGCCGGTGCAAGCGCAAACTCCCACCAGGACCACGAACAGCAACCGGGTCAGCGCAGGTAAGCCGGTACCCATTTGAAGCCAGCCACGGCGTAGCGTCCCGCGCCTGAGGCGATCACCTGAGCGTTCGCTATCACCGCCAGGTAATACATCCAGCGGAAGCCATCGTCGTTGAGGCCGAAGGCGACTGTCACCGCCAGGTTGAGGGCAAGCAAGAGGCCCAGAATGGCCGCCCAGCGCGTGGCGAGACCGAGGATGAGAAGTACCGCTACGAGCGTCTCGCCGATCGTCTGGCCCACCGCGAACAGAAACCAGTTCGGGACCACGACGCCGACGAGGAACTGGTGCAGCCCCGGGATGGGGTTCGACTGAGCGCTTGCCGTCATCACACTCTGCACCCAGCCCACGCCATGCCACTTCTGGCTAGCGAAATACAGCCAGTAAATGCCGACGACGATTCGAAAGAGGCTGGGCCAGGCGTCACTCATGATCGTTCACCACTACGGCCAGTAGGTTGAGCGCAGCATCGGGCGCGAGCGCCACCGCCGGCATGCCGGACGCCCATACGCTGATTTTTTCACCGTCGATGGCCAGCACCTCCTTGTCTCCGTGAGCGGCGACCAGGACTTTCGTCGCATATTCCACCACCTGGTCCGGATCTCTGGGCCGGGCCAGGGTCGTGAATGTTTCCGACCCTGTGTCGAGCGAGAAGACCCCGCCGGAATCGACGTCCTCGTCGCCGCCTTCGGCCGAAATGAGCAGCCGCCCCGGGCCGCCGGGAGCGAGCCAGAACGGAAACAGAGGCAAAGGCAAGCCCACCCGGTGGCCATCTGGCACGCGAACGAGCTCCGCGCGCTCGTAGTCCTCGGTCCACATCGAACCGCCGGCCAGCGCGAGCGCATAGCCGGTCCCGGCCGGAAGCTGCGTGCCGTCCAGGTAGGTCACCTGTCCTCGCGTGCCCGCGACCACCACGCGATCCTTCTCGTCCAGTGAGATCACTGCCGGCCCCGCGGGCACGGTGTAGGTCGCCAGCTGGGAGCCATCGGTTGGATCGAGGGCCACCACCGCTGAGCCCGCGAACAGGCTCACATACAGGCTCCCACGGTGAAGCAGAAGGCCGAACGGCGAGCCGCCCACATGCCGCTTCCACGCCTTCTGGAGGCCTGGGAGGCGCACAGCGTAAACGTCGCCTGGCGAGCTGTCAGCGACATAGGCGGTCTCGCCGTCATCGGCAACGATTACAGCAACGGGGTCGCTGCCGACCGACGCCGAGCCGAGCAGTGCTCCGTCTTTTAACGACAGCAGCACAAGGCCGGTCTTCGGATACGCATGTGCAGGCTGCGGTGGGCCGCCGCACGCAATCGCCAGTGCTGCGACAGCGGCCGCTACCTGAGGGCGCGTAGCACAGGATCGGTGGCGAGCTGGAAGGCTCTGGCCGCAGGTCGTAGGTGCATCTTGTTCAGCCGGTGCTGGATGGCGCCCTTCATGATCGCCGCGCGCAGCTTGTTCTCGGAGAAGTCGGTGTTGAACAGCAGGCGGTTGTGCCGTACCTTGTGCCACTCGCCCCGCTGCCGGCGCTCGCGAACGCGTTCGTAGAAGCCGGTCCCGGGCAGCGGGTAGGCGATCGTATAGCTCACGTAGTCGAGCGGCAGGCTGCTCGAGAAATTGATGCTTCGGATCAGCGAGTCGGTGGTCTCGCCCAGGTATCCGACCATGAAGAATCCCGCCGCTTTGATCCCGGCGGCGACACAAGCCTCGACGGCGGCCCGAGCCTGGTCGGGCGTGATGCCCTTCTTCATCTCCTTCAGTACCTTCTCGTCGCCCGACTCGATGCCGAAGAAGATTCGCTTGCAGCCTGCGCGCTGCATCTGCTCGAACAGCGCCCGGTCGACGTGCGTGACCCGGCTCAAGCATTCCCATGTCAGCGGCAGATGCTCTTTCTCGATCGCTTCGGCCAGCTCGAACGTGCGCTTGTAATTGAGTGTGAAGAGGTCGTCCGACATCCAGATGTGGTCGTAGCCGAGCTCGGCGATCTCGCGCATCTCGGCCACAACAGATTCGACCGGCCGTGCGCTGAACAGGTCGCCGAAAACCGACTTATGGCAGAAATCACATCGGAAGGGGCAGCCACGCGTCGACATCAGCGGTGTGGTCGCATCCTTCCAATGCTTGCGCCAGTAAGCGATGTACTCGGCGTTGGGAACGTCACCTCGATAGGGAAGAGGCAGATGAGACATGTCCTTTGTCCGCGTGCGAGCGTTCGACCGGATGATCTCGCCGGCGCGCCTGAACACAACGCCCGGTATCTCCTCAAACCGGCGGTCGTCGAGGTGCTCCATGATCGAGACGATAGTTTCTTCGCCCTCGCCAACCGCGACGAGGTCGAACTGATCGACGAAAGTGTCCGGCTCACCCGATGGGTAAGGGCCGCCGACCACGGTCAGCGCCTTGTGACGGACCTGGTGGGCAAGCGAGAGAGCCTCGTCTTGCATCGTGATCATGCAGTAGATACCGATCACCGACGGCTTGAGGCGGTCGATCTCGGCCAGGACCTCTGCGCGCTCGAGAAACGTGTGGTCGATGTGGCGCACCGAATAGCCGGCACGACGCAACGCCGCGCTGAGATACATCAGCCCGAGCGACGGCATGATCCAGTGGCGGCCTTGCTTCGGGGCTCGCTGCGGATAAACGAGGACGACGTCGGCTCGTTCCAAATCTCTCACCTCGCTGGCTGGACCAGGATTTCGTAAGACGTGCCGGTGAACGATGGTCCGAAGCTGTAGTCAAGCCCGGCCCAGTTGAAGTCGGGCGGCGCCACCTCGCGGCCCCCGTGCAGCTGTGCGCCAGTGATCGAGGGCACCCAGAACTGGACGCCCAGGCTCTTCGCCTGCAGGCGGGCCCAGGAGCCGGTGACGGGAACCCAGCTGGCAAAGTTGTGATCGACCAAGGTCGGGCTGTTGTCCGCGGCGAAGTCATCGAAGGCCGCCGACTGCTCGTTGAGGACGCCGACCTCGGTGAAGCCGGGCTCGAGCGACAGCACTCGAACGACGACCCAGATTCCGGTTCCGTCGACGGTGTACGTGACCTCGATCTGGCCCCGCGACGGGATCGGTACGAAATCGAATCCCCCTCCGGGCAATGCATTGCCGCCAGACTCGTCCAGCTCGAACACCCGTCGCCAGACGGTTGCCGTGGCCGTGGAAACGTCGGTGGTGCTGGCCGTCCGCGGGAAGACCCAGCCATCGGCGTAGTGGACGATGGGGACGCCGAAGCCCATGCCCTCGCCCGCAGCTTCGACGCCGGCCACCTCCAGGTCGACTCCCTTGGCGAGCCGCGCCGTCTTGCCCGTTCCGAAGTCGCCCTCGATGCATGCAGCGACTCCTGGATAGATCGACTGCGTCTGCAGCTCCGATCCAAACCGGTATGCGAAAACCGACTTGCCGCCCGCAAACTGGTAATGCGCCTGCTCGCCAAGCGGCGCGAAAGGTGGGCTCGCATGGCCGCTCGCCAGGTCGGGGAAGAGAGACGTCGCTCTGTAGTAGCTGATGCCCTCGAGCACAAGCGTGTTGACTCCATTGGCGTTCATCCAGCCGACCGCCAGCCGGCGGTCGGGCGGCAGAACCTCTGAGCCGGCAATGTCGGCCGGCTGCCGACTGCTGTAGTAGGCGACCACGGGGGAGTCGGTGATCAGCATTCCTTCGCCTGCCGCGGCGTGACCTGCAGCGATCAGCCCGTTGTTGCCGGCCGCGAAATTGAAGAAGACCGGGAGGAAAGCGACGGCCAGCAGTGCGCCGGCCGCGGCGGCACCGAGACGGGCCACGGCCGGCTGGCGGTCGAGCGCAGCCACCGCCAGCAGGGCTAGGGAGGGCAACGCCGGGTACAGGTATCGATGGCTTCCCGTGTACGCGCCTGCCCCGACGAGCGTGAAAACCGTGGCGAGATAAACGAGGGCCGGTACGTGGAGAAAACGGATCGTGGCTGGACCGCCGGCGGTCTCGGGACGGCGGATGGCACCGACCAGGCCGACGATGCCGAGTACAAACAGAGGCAGGGCCGCCAGCCCGTAAGTCGTCGCGAGCTGCACCACACGGGCGAGGCCCGTGGCCGCGACGCTACCGCGGGCGGCGGCTGACAGCACCTCGGTGGAGCCGCGCGCCAGCGAGTGCATCGCCGGCAGGTAGCCGAATTGCAACACCACGAGCAAAGCGAGGGCAGGCACCGCCCATGCCGCCGCCGGAATGGAGTGCGCACTCCGCTTCCTGAGCCGCGCGACAACTTGTTCGAGGACCAGCACACCGACCGCGGCGGCGATCCAGATCCAGGCCTTGGTCGCGGTGACAGCAGCGAGGGCAGCGAGCAGCGCGGCCAGTCGCATGTTGCGCTTGATCGCGGCCAGTGACGCGCCGGCGAGCAGGGCAGTCATCAGCGGCTCGACGACCGCAGAGCCCGACGTGAACAGGAACACGGGATTGAGCGCGAGAAGAATCACCGCGAGTCGTCCCTGGCGGACGTTGGGCGCGATCCAATAGACGCACATGAGCGTCGCCAGCCCGAGCAACGCGCTGAGGATTTTCAGCGCGCCGAGCTGCCACAACCCGAAGACCCGAAGCACGGCGGCAGCGAGCACGTGGTAGCCCGGCAGCCACGTGTCCTCCATGGCGAACAGCGGATCGCGCAGGTGGCCGGTCGACGCGAAGTTGGCGGCGATCAGCCAGTGCGCGTACCCGTCCTCGAACGGTTCGGCCATCTGGGCGGCGACGACCAGCAGCACCGCGCACAAACCGATCAGGCCGGCGGCAGGGGCCGCAGCTCGCAGCCGCCCGAGGGCGCGCCGGCCCATGCGGCGCAGCGTTACGACCTGGAGCAGGTCGACCAGGCTGAGAGCCGCCACGGCGAGGAAGCCGACCGCGAACAAGCTCGAGTAAATGGCGACCAGGTATTGGCTGGCGGCCAGGGCCACCGGGACGATCGCCACCGCCGACAGCCCGAGTACAGCCTCGGCCGCCGTCTTCGGGTCGCCGACGCGAACGTAGGCCTGGTCGCGCCACTCCTGCCCCCGCTCGACGATGCGGTACTTGGGCGTGCGCACGAACTCGCCGCCGCGATGAGTCGCGCGCTCGAGCGCCAGCAGGGTGTTGAACGACATCCCAGCACCCACCAGCTGGCACAGCACCGCCGGCACGCCTGCCCACAGGCTCCTGCCCTGCCGCGTCTGCGCGACCATGAACCCGACCCAGGGCGAGGCTCCGACGGCGATTGCCAGCAGGGAAGCATCTTCGAGCTGCCACGGCACATCGATGCGAGCGCGCGAGTAGATGACCAGCAGGAGTGGGTAGCAAGCGAGCTGCAGCAGCATCACGGGACCGACTCCATAGGCGACGAGGTGGACCGCGGCCTGGAATTTGACAGCAGCGCGGTTGGAGCTGCGCAGGACGGGGCCCATTAAGAGGAAGGCGGACTGAAAGCTGCCGGTCGCCCATCGCGATTGCTGGCGGCGGTATGCGTCGATCGACACCGGGAGCTCTTCGGGCACGACCAGGTCCTCGATATACGCGGCGCGCCACCCACGCAGCTGTGCGCGATAGCTCAAGTCGAGGTCCTCCGTGAGCGTGGCCGCACTCCAGCCACCAGCGTCTTCGATCGCTTCACGGCGCCACACCCCTGCCGTGCCGGTGAAGTTGGTGAAGTAGCCTCGTTCGGAGCGAACAGCCTGCTCGATGAGGAAGTGGAAGTCGATCGCCAGGGCTTGAAGTCGTGTGAACCATGAGTAACCCTCATCGAGATGGCCCCAACGAGCCTGCGCAAAGCCCACACGTGTGTCCTCGAACACGGCCATGGTGCGGCGCAGGAAGTCGCGCGGCGGTACGAAGTCGGCGTCGAAGATCGCGATGAACGGCGCGCCGGTGAGGTTCAGCCCATGGGCGAGCGCGCCGGCTTTGAAACCATCACGTGTACCGCGCCTGACATGGACGACGTCGACCCCTCGTGCGCGCCAGTGCGCCGCGCGCCTGCTTACGATCGAAGACGTCTCGTCGTCAGAATCGTCGAGGATCTGCACCTGGACGCGGTCGCGCGGCCATTCCATCTCGCAGACGGCGTCGATCACGCGCTCGGCTACGTAGCGCTCGTTGTAGATCGGGACCTGCACGCAGACGTCTGGTTCATGGCCGAATGGCATCGAGCTGGGTGGCGACTTACGGATGCGGGTGGAGCTCCAGGTCAGATAGAGAAGGTTCACCCCGAAGCACAAGAGGGCAAAGCTCGAGGTGGCGAGGATGCCAAACGTGATTGCGGTTATCGCGGCGATCACGATGCGTCGGGCTCGTCAAAGAGCGTGTAAGGACGCATGGTCGCGCGCACATAAGCAACTCGAGCCAACGCATCGGGCTTGTTGCGTCGCGTCCACTGCATGTATCGCCAGGCCGCATTCCCGAGGCGGCGTGCGGCGCCGTCGAGCGATGGCGGAAACAGCCACGCCGGCGCGCGCGCTCGCGCGGCGGCCACGACGATTCGCGCAGAGGAGCCATACGCAAGCTGCGGAAAGTGATCGAGCAGCGCCGGGTTAGCGTCCACCGCCTCTTCGAAAACGTCGAGGCCGAACACCGGCTGCGACATCAGCAGCTCGAACGCCATGTCCTCGTCCTGGCGCGCAAGGGGATGGCACTGTGACTGTTCCAGGATGAGGTTGGCGGTCATGAGGCGCGGCGCGATGGGTCTTCGCGTGAGATCGTCGACTGGTTTGCCGCGGTAGCGGAATGCGTGGAGCAATCCGAGGACGTTGACCGCCACGTAGGCGAGATGGCGATGGCCGTCGTCGACGATCAGGTTCAGGTCCACGTCGTCGGAAGCTCGGAACCCACCACTCGCGAGCGACCCGGCGATGGAGACACTGCGGATGAAGGGGGCGAAGGCCACGAGCGTGCGAACGAAGGGAAGGGTCATAGCGAGGTAGGGCGGCGCGTCGGTGGCGTGGTCTGCAGCGCGCGACCGGATGGCGCCGGCGCGCCCAGCGTCTGAGCGCTGCAGCACCAGGTCGTGGGCGAGCGCGAGCTCAGACGAGGCGGCCACCGCCCACCGTACGTCCGATTCGGACACCGCCCCGCCCATGCACAGGCTGCCCACGCGCTCGGGGCCGAGGGCGAAACCTCGACGCGAAAGGAGCGCGACCGTACGGCGGACCCGCTCCGACGTGGTCGAGGTTTGGGCAGGAGAATGTCCGATCATCGCAGCGCCTCCAAGAGTCCGATGGCTCCTAGGCCGATACGAGCCCGGGTTACGGGTTACCCCCTACCATCATCTTGTCTGAACCGCCCGCCTCACGCCAGGAGCTCATATGACCGCTGATGGACATTTCAAGGTCCCAACCCCCGTCAACGAGCCGGTTCGCGCTTACGCGCCCGGCGATCCATACCGCAAGAGCCTCAAAGCCAGGCTTGCCGAGCTGACCGACGCGCGCACCGAGGTCCCGATGCAGATCGGGGGCGAGCGCCGATGGGGGTCATCAAGGGCCGACATCCGTTCGCCTCACCGCCACGAGCTGGCCATCGCCGAGTACGCCGTTGGAGGCGGCAAGGATTTCGACGACGCCGTATCAGCCGCGCTCAAGGCGCGCCGCGCATGGGCCGCCACGTCCTTCAACGAGCGTGCCGCCGTGCTTTTGAGGGCAGCCTCGCTGCTCGCCGGTCCGTGGCGCGACACCATCAACGCGGCCACGATGCTGGGCCAGTCGAAAACGGTGCACCAGGCGGAGATCGATGCTGCCTGCGAGTCCGTCGACTTCTGGCGCTACAACGCTTACTTCGCCGACCAGCTCCTCGGGCAGCAGCCATTCAATGACGGCACCGCCTGGAACCGCCTCGAATACCGGCCGCTCGAGGGCTTCGTCTTCGCGGTGAGCCCGTTCAACTTCACGTCTATCGCCGCCAACCTGCCCACCGCGGCCGCGCTGATGGGCAACACGGTCGTCTTCAAGCCGGCAACGCAGACGCTGCTCGTCAACCACTTCTTGATGGAGGTGCTCAACGAGGCCGGCCTCCCGCCGGGCGTCATCAACATGGTCAGCGGCAGCGCCCAGGAAATCTCCGAGCAGGTCCTCAATCACAAGGACCTCGCCGGCATCCATTTCACCGGATCCACCGAGGTGTTCCAGGGCATGTGGCGGACCGTCGGCCAGAACGTGGACCACTACCGCACATACCCGCGCCTCGTCGGTGAGACGGGTGGCAAGGACTTCGTTGTCGCGCACGAGTCCGCCGACTCCGACGCACTGCGAACTGCGCTCATTCGCGGCGCTTTCGAGTACCAGGGCCAGAAATGCTCGGCCGCGTCACGGGCTTACATTCCGCAATCGATGTGGAAGCGATTGCGGTCAGAGATGGCCGATGAGGTCGAGGCCATCCCGCAGGGAGACGTTGCCGATTTCCGCAACTTCATGGGTGCGGTCATCGATGGCAAGGCTTATTCGAAGCACATGGCCGCCATCGATTTCGCGCGCAAGTCCGAGAGCGCGAAGGTCGTCGCGGGAGGGAAGGGCGATGACAAGGTCGGTTGGTTCGTGAGGCCGACGGTCATCGAGACGACCGATCCAGACTTCAAGCTCCTCAAGGAGGAGCTGTTCGGCCCGATCCTGACGGTGTATCCGTATGCGGACGGGAAATTCCAGGACACTCTCGAGCTCGTCGACCGCACCAGCCCGTACGGATTGACCGGTGCGATCTTCGCGCGCGACCGGCAGGCGATTCGCACGGCATCCGAGACGTTGGTCAACGCCGCGGGCAACTTCTACATCAATGACAAGCCCACCGGCGCGGTCGTCGGCCTGCAACCGTTTGGCGGCGCGCGCGCGTCGGGCACCAACGACAAAGCCGGTTCGATCCTCAATCTCATCCGCTGGACCAGCCCGCGCGTCATCAAGGAGACATACGCGCCGCCTACCGATCACCGCTATCCATTCATGGACGCGGAGTAATCCGCGAAGGACCAATGACGGTTCGGTACGAGCCCGACGGGCCGGTGGTGGTCGTGACCATCGACCGGCCCGAGGTCCGCAACGCCGTCGACCCGAAGACCGCGGCTCTGCTGGTGGAATCCTTTGAGCGATTCAATGCGGAGGCCGCGTTGTCGGTGGCGGTGCTCACCGGCGCCGACGGCAACTTCTGCTCAGGCTTCGACCTGAAGGCGCTGGCGCGCGGCGAAGGCAGCCGCCTTGACGAAACAGGACCCGGCCCGATGGGCCCAACGCGAATGGTCCTCGACAAGCCGGTCATCGCCGCGATCGAAGGCTATGCGGTCGCCGGAGGCCTCGAGCTCGCGCTGTGGTGCGACCTCCGGGTCGCGGGCCGGGATGCGATGCTGGGCGTCTTCAACCGCCGCTTCGGCGTCCCGCTCATCGACCTCGGCAGCATTCGCCTGCCGCGCATGATCGGCCAGGGACGTGCGATGGACCTGGTCCTGACCGGCCGCCCTGTAACGGCTGTCGAGGCGCTTGGCATCGGTCTCGTCGAGAGGCTGACCCAGCCGGGTGATGCCCTCGAAGAGGCCCGCGAGCTGGCACGCCGTCTGGCGTCGTTTCCGCAACGAGCCCTCCGCGCCGACCGCCGCAGCCTGTTGGGGCAGTGGTCGCGTGACTTCGCCGATGCGCTGCGCGCCGAGTATCTCGGTGGCGTCGAGGTGCTCGAGTCAGGTGAGGCTCGGGAAGGGGCCCGACGGTTTACCGGAGGCGGCGGTCGCCACGGCGAGTAGCTGTCTTGACAATTACTGTCTAGGCAACTATCGTGGTGCAATGGTCGCCGAGGACGTAGAACGATCCGCTGCCGCGGATGATGGCGACTCCATTGCGGCGCTTGTCTTTCTCACCGCTCGTGAGGTGCGCACGGCGCTCCAGCGCAAGCTTTCGTCTCACGGCGTCACCGCGCAGCAGGCAACTCTGGCCCGACTGCTGCGCGCTTGGCAGCGAAAGAAGAAGCCCAGCCCATTTCAGGTTGCGGCGCGTCTGGGGACTGACGGCGCCGGGATGACTCGCCTCATCGACCGGCTCGAGGCCAAGGGCGTGGTGGTCAGGAAGGTAGGCATCGGCGACCGGCGATTGATCTCGATCGAGCTCACTGCCACCGGCCTCGCGATCGCCAAGAAAGCCGCTCCGACGTTTGAGAGCGTGAACCGGCAGCTGCTCGAGGGTTTCACCGACAAAGAGGTCGAGCAGCTCACGGGTATGCTCCGGCGGCTCGGCGAAAACGCGCGTAGGTTGAGTGCATGAGCAACGCCGAAGCGGTCATTCAAGCCAGTGGCCTCGTCAAGCGATATGGGCAAGTCGAAGCCGTGCGAGGGATCGATCTTGCGGTCGGGCATGGCGAGATATTTGGATTCCTGGGCCCGAACGGCGCAGGCAAGTCGACGACGATCTCGATCCTGTGCACGCTGCTCACGCCTTCCGCGGGCTCAGCGAAGGTGGCCGGCATCGACGTCGTCCAGGACCCGGCTCGGGTCCGGCAGCGCATCGGTCTCGTCTTCCAGGACCCGTCCCTCGATGACGTGCTGACCGGTCGCGAGAACCTCGAGTTCCACGCCTGGCTCTATGGCGTTCCGACCAGCGAGCGCCGCAAGCGCATCGACGAGATGCTGGCGCTGCTCCAGCTCACGGATCGAGCCCGCTCGCAGGTGAGGACGTATTCAGGCGGGATGAAGCGCCGTCTCGAGATCGCGCGGGGGATGCTTCACCAGCCGCAGATTCTGTTCCTGGACGAGCCCACGCTGGGACTTGATCCGCAGACTCGCCAGAGCATCTGGACTCACCTCAACGAGCTGCGCGACACGAAGGGCATCACGATCTTCATGACCACGCACTACATGGATGAGGCTGAGTACTGCGATCGCATCGCAATCATCGACCGCGGCAAGATCGTCGCCCTCGGTACGCCCGACGAGCTCAAGGCGATGGTTGGTGGCGACGTCGTCACCATCACGTCGAGCAAGTCCGACGATGCGGCGGCCGAGATCGAGAGACTGCTCGGTGTCACGCCCGTGCGCGACAACGGCAGCTTGCGGATGGAGGTGCCCGACGCCAAGGTCTTCGTTCCGCGCTTGGTGCGCGACCTGACGGCGCCGGTGGACACTGTGACGCTCAGGCGTCCGAGCCTCGATGACGTCTTCCTCAAGCTCACCGGCCACGCCATTCGAGACGAGGAGGCGGGCACCAAGGACCAGATGCGCGCCATGGCAAGTCGCTGGATGGGTCGTAGGAGATGAGCGTGACAGCAACTGCGTCCGCAACCACGACCTTCGCGCCCGCGGACATCCGGATGGCCAGCCTGCGCGCGATCTACATCATCTGGTACCGGGACATACTCCGTTACTGGCGCGACCGCTGGCGCCTGGTGGCGTCACTCGCCCAGCCGCTGCTGTTCCTAATCGTGTTCGGGTCTGGCCTGGGCTCAGCCCTCGGCCGCGGCACGGTCTTTGGCGCAGCGGGTGGATTCAGCTACATCCAGTTCGTGTTTCCGGGCATCGTCGGGATGGCGATCCTCTTCTCCGCGATCTTCGGCGCGATGTCGATCGTTTGGGATCGGGAGTTCGGGTTTCTCAAAGAGGTGCTGGTGGCGCCCATAGACCGATCTGCAGTTGCCATCGGCAAAGCGCTTGGCAGCACCACGCAAGCCATGATCCAGGGCCTCATCCTCCTGGTGCTCGCGCCATTGGTCGGCGTCAAGTTGAGCTTTCTCACGATCGCTGAGGTGATCCCACTCGCGGCGCTGCTCGCGTTCGGGCTTTCATCGTTCGGCGTCGCGCTCGCGTCGATGATGAAATCGCTGCAGGGGTTCCAGGTGGTGATGAACTTCCTGATGATGCCCATGTTCTTTCTCTCGGGCGCGCTGTTTCCGCTGACAAACCTGCCCGGCTGGATGACGGTGCTGACGCGGCTCGACCCGGCCTCGTACGGGATCGATCCACTGCGACGAGTCGTGCTTTCGGGCTCAGGCCGGCCCAGCGCGCTTGTCGAGCGATTCGGTTTGACGATCAACGGCCAGGTGCTCCCCATCCCGCTGGAGGCCGGCATCGTGCTCGCGTTCGGCGCGGTGATGCTCGGCATCGCCGTCGTCATGTTTCAGCGCCGCGACTGAGAGCAGCACCAGCACCGCGATCTCGCCGGCGAGCAGCGGCAGCGGTCCCCACTCTGTGATCCCCTCAGTGGCGATGAACATCGCGAGCACGAACGCCCAGGACCACGCGGGGCGCTTGCGGATCCGGAGGAACATCCACCCCGCGAGGCCCAGCATCACCAGGTCATCGATGTGCAGGTATGGGCTCGCCGCGATCCCGCCGATGATCGCGGGAACGAAGATCCACTCCACAGATCGATTCCGGAATCGATACACGAGGGCGAGCGCCCAGAAAGCGATTGCCGCCTGGATGGCCCGGGTGACAATGAGGTCTCCTATGTAAGGCGCCAATGTCAACTCTCGATTGGTCGCCACGCCAGCAGCAAAGCTCAGCCTCTGCTCGTAAGCCGAGATGCCCGCGGGACCAACGTTGATGGCAGATGCGATAGCCAGGAGGCCGATCGCGACCACAGCACCGGCGAAAGCGCGATAGCGGCCGGCGACGAGCAAAGCGATCGGCACCAGGAAGGCGAGCTGGGGTTTGAGCACTATGGTCCCGAGAGCGAGGCCTGCCGCCAAAGACCGACCCGATCGGAGGAGTGCATACGAGCCCGCGACGCCGAACGCAACGAAGATCCCGGGTTGGCCGAGCTGCAGGCCGTAAATCACCGGCACCCAGCCCAGAGCCGCCAGGAGGTGGATCAACCGCAGGCGCCCGGCTCCTGGGGCCGCCAGGTACCAAGTTCCCGCGACTGCGATCAGCAGGAGCGAGCTCCAGATCCAGTACGCGAGGGCGTACGGGAGCAGGGTGAAGGGAAGCGCCAGCCACGCGACCGGAGGCGGGCTGATGTATCGGGCCAGCTGGGCGACCCCGATGCCGGAACCCATTGCGTTCAGCTGCGCTTGCATCAGGTCGAGGTCGTAGATCGACTGCCACCCGTGAGTGGCGCCGATCCTCGCCGCTGCGTAATAGAACGTGAAGTCGTTGTGGAAGTGATCGGACGCGTATGCGGCCAGCCACTGGTAGATGTCGAAGGCCGCGAAGAGCGCGGCGGCAGCCGCCCCCGCCGCAATGCCGAGGTTGCGCCACCGCTTCACCGCCCGATCGTAGGGCTCCGCGCCAGAAGAGGCTTGCCGGTGGATCGCGCTAGGCGGGCGGGCTGCGCTGATGCCAGCGTCGCCTCCTGTGCGCGCTCGGTCACGCATCTAACGTGATGCGTTCCCTCGCGTGCTCGTCGGCTCCTTGGCACCGCCCGCCGATCGCGCCCACCGACTACGCGCTTCTGTCGCGGAGCCCTTCCGCCGGTTCCCGTACCTTGGTGCGTTATGGCTGAGCCAGGTTTCGAGCCCCGCATCCTGGAGCTGACCGACGGAACCAAGGTTCACGTCCGGCCGATCGTCCCCGAGGACGAGCCGCTGCTGATCGAGGCGGTGGCCGCGATGTCGGAGCGCACCGTGTATTTCCGGTTCTTCTCGCCCTTGAAGCGCCTCCCTGACGCCCTCGCCCACCGGCTGGCCGTAGTCGACTACAACGATCGCTTCGCCATCGTCGCCACCACGCACAAGCCCGGCGGCAAGGAGCGCATCGTCGGCGTGGCGCGCTATGACCGCGCCGCTGGATCCGACGTGGCCGAGACCGCCGTCGCGGTGATCGACGAGTTCCAGCGGCGCGGGTTGGGGAGCGCGCTGCTTGCCATCCTGGGCAAGGTCGGGCGCGAGCACGGCATCAAGATGTTCACCCTCATCGTCCTGCCCGAGAATCAGCAGATGCTCGGGTTGCTGCGCAAGATGGGCTGGATCCACCAGGCCAAGCTGACCGGCGGCGTCTACGAGATCAGCTTCGACCTACCGGGGGACCAATAGTGGATACGCTGCTGCTCGCGTTCATCGGCGTGTCGTTGCTCCTTGCGGTAACGCCGGGGCCCGACATGGCGGTGGTGACCAGGAACGCGCTGGCCCACGGCCGCCGCGGCGTCGTGCTGACGACGACCGGCATCGCGCTCGCTTTGTCGATCTGGGTCACAGGCACCGCGGTCGGACTGTCGGCGCTGCTGAGGGCGTCGGGCGAGCTGCTCTTCGTCCTCAAGCTCGTCGGGGCTGTGTACCTCGCGTATCTCGGCGTACGCACCCTGCTGGAGTCGCGCCACCGTCCGGCCGACCTGCTCGCCAACGCACCTCCGCCTGCGCCGGCTCACGCCATCTTCAGGCAAGGCTTTCTATCCGCCATCTCAAACCCGAAGCTCGGCGTGTTCTTCGTGACTTTTCTGCCGCAGTTCGTGGCGCCTGGTCAGGCCGTCTTGCCGCGGTTGTTCGAGCTCGGCTTGATATTTGCCGTCATCGGCTGGACCTGGATGATCGTATACGGCCTGTTGATCACACGCGTTCGCGATTTCATCACGGCGCCACGAGTGCGAAAGTGGATGCAGCGCGTGACCGGCGTCGTGCTGCTGGGCTTCGGCGCGCGTCTCGCCCTCGAGCGCGTATAGCCCCCGAGCGCGTCTAGCCGGTCGCCCACTGGAACTCCTGGAGCAAAGAGTCGAACTCCTGGTCCTCCGGAATTCCGTTTGGTGAGTTCTTGGGGTCGGCGGGATCGGCACCGAATATGGCGACGGTGACGCCTCCTTTGGAGGCGACGACGACGAAGAACCGCACCTTGGCCGCGGTCGCGTTCGCGCCCAGCAGATTGGCCGAGTAAACCGCACCCATCCCGTCCTGGTCGCCGATGTGCGCACCCTTGAGGTCCGATACGTGCGCGACGTCCTGCCATGTCGATGACGGCAGCGCGCTGACAACAGACGCCATCACCTGGTCGAGCGGAAGGCCTGCCTTCGTGCCGGAAACCTGCAGCTGTCCGAGCTTCGTGGCGAGGATGACCCCCTGCGCGTCCTGTGAGCGCACAGTCCAGTCCGGGTCGTATTCGACGGAGTATCCGTAGGCCGCGCTCTTGAATGTGGCTGGCGCCGGCAGCGGCGTGACGATCCTGGCGCCGCAGTTAGATGTACACGTCTTGTGGGTGCCGCCGATCACCTGAGACGCGACAAATGAGCTGACCCCTACCGTCACAGCGGCAAGGATGACAAGAAGGCCCGCCGCGACAGCGATCTGCGAGCCCCCAATACGGCGCACGCCTGTCGCTGGGCGTGGAGGTGCGGCCTGATAGGCATAAGCGGGCGTCGTCGCGACCGGAAGTGGCGCCTGCGGGGAGCCGCATCGCCCGCAGAACGGCGCGCCGGGCGGGACCTGCGCGCCACACACGCCGCAGAAGCGAGTCTGGACGGCCATCTACACGGTCCCGGCCGAATGCATACGCGTCTGCTTCGCCGCCGCTCGGGCGACGCCACAAGAAGGGCAGAAGAGCATGGTGGGAACGATCCGGTGACATTCAGGGCAAGCGGCGTCAGGGCCGATCTCATGGCCGGCGCCCTCGGCGAGCAGCGCCTGGTGGATGACGAGCCTGACATACATGAGAAGAGCCGCAACGGCCACGGCTCGGATGCCGACCTGGAGCACGAGGTCCGGAACGATCACGGACAGGACCCCAAGGATGAGCTGAGCGCCGACTGCGATTGCAACCGTCGCCAGCACTGTCGCCTCCCATCCTCGCCCCGCGCGACGGAGGTCGTAGCGATGCAGCCACACGGATGCTGTCACCAGCGAGGTGGTGGTCGCATTGATGAGCATCAAGAGGATCCCAACATTCAGCAGTCGGAGCGCCCAGTCGAGCGGCGAGCCGGTGCCCACCAGCGGCCCTTCGAGCAGCGGCCAGAGGGCGGTGAGGGTCGTGGTGAGTGTGAACCCGAGCGCGGAAGCTGCACCAAACGTGAGCCCGTCGAGGGGTTCACGCAGACCGCTTCGATAGAAGTAAAGGAAGAGTGGTCCCACCAGCATCAAGCCCTGGGCCACGATCGGTAAGGCCACCCCAGCAAACAGGAGGGTGCCCCCAGTGTCGCCGCTGATCTGAAGGCTGGACACCGTTCCACCGGTCAGAGATGTGAACGCGAAGCCGAGGACCGCGCCCGTGATCATCGTGGCACCGATCAACAACCAAGGCTCGGACTCGTAGATCTCGACCTCATACAGGTAAAGCAGGTACAGGACGGGGAGCAGGAAAACCGCGGCGACGGCTGCGGGGGCGAACAGGTGCAGCGCGGCGAGGATCACCACGACGACGCTGCCGGCGAACAGCGCCCAGCGAAACGCCCCTCCGCGGCGATGGGGAAGGTGCGGGAAGAGAGTCGTGACGATCGACAGATGCACGACCGGCTCCGACGGCACCGCCGCGAATGCATTCCGGCGGCTGGCGTTGCCCTTGGTCAGGTGCGCGCCGCAGTGACCGCAAAACTCGCCCGCGGGGACCATCGACCCGCAATGCGGGCACAAAACCAGCGGGGGACCGGCGGCCGGTTCGGGAACCGGAGTCTTCGGCGTGCGGCGGGCTCGCGGCTTTACCTCGTCCGTCACGCTCCCCCTCCTTTTATGTAGAGGATCCAGGCGGCGTCGAGCGCGGCGGCGTCCATGCTTCCCCACCCGGTCGCGAAGTCCCAGCCGGTCGTGGCATCGAAGCCGAGGTTGTTGCCGAACTTCACATCGTGGAATGGATTGGCGGGCACCTTCGTAGCGT
>WNEY01000133.1_pt1 | contig 42954 bp, 40 predicted proteins | sample 5400531 | NCBI WGS metagenome assembly WNEY01 (sample SAMN13153338, study PRJNA577476) | soil metagenome | isolation source: 200 cm saprolite under Douglas fir tree site 1 | place: USA:California | collected 2015-04-18 | reverse complement strand
GGGTACGCCACCGTTCCGTTCATCAGAAACTTCCGCTACCGCTTGGGTGACGTGGAGCTCGCCGCCAAGTACCGGCTGCTGACCGGTGCGCACTACGCGGCCGCAGTGCAGGCACTGGTGCGCCTGCCTACGGGGGCGAAGGATTCCGCCAATGATTTCCTCGGGCAATCGGTCGGCGATCACCAGCTGGACCTGGAAGGGCGCCTGACGCAGGAGCTGGCGGTGGGGCCGCTGTGGCTCAATGTGGCCGTCCGCGCCGGGATACAGCGGCCGGGGACGCGGGTGCGACGCGTCGCGCCGTGGGACGCGTTTCTGGTCCCGGCCGCGGCTACGGCGGACCTACGATGGGATCCCGGAGACTACGTCGGCGTGGACGTCGCGCCGCTGGTGCGCCTGGCGCCGCAATTCGCGGCCGGGTTCACCGCGGGCTATTTCTCCAAGCAGCGCGATCACTACGCGTTTCAATCGCCGCAGGACTCGGTGGCGCTCGCGACTCGCATGGGATTCCCCACGCCGGCCAGCGTGCTGGACGAGGGTACCGGGCAACGCTGGCTCCGCCTCGGGTTCGCGGTGACATACCACACGCCGGGCGTCGAGGGCGGCTTCTCGATCGAGCAGACCGTCAGCGGCGCTGGCCTCGTCCCCGGGGCAACGGTGTATCGGCTCGTGCTGCGGGCGACTCGGAAGCTTTTCTAAGCAGCTCGGCCGCGTGACTGAGGGCGGTCCGCATGTCGGGGTCGCCCAGCATTCGGGCCAGCTCGCGCGTGCGGGCCTCGCCCGTGACGACCTGGACGTCGCTGGTGGCGATCCCACCGCGGGCCCCCTTGGCGACCACCAGATGATGATTGGCGTACACCCCGATCTGCGGGAGGTGGGTGATCACGAGCGCCTGGCGGCCCCCCGGCGTTCCCTGCGCGACCGTCGCCAGCGCCTCTCCCACGCGCGCCCCGACCTCACCGCCGATCCCCTGGTCCACCTCGTCGAATACCAGCGTCGGCACGGCGTCGTGCTGCGCCAGGACGACCTTCAACGCCAGCATCAGGCGCGACAGCTCGCCGCCTGAGGCCACTTTGGCGAGCGGTCGGGCCTCGAGGCCGACGTTGAGCTGGACTTCGAACACGACATCCTCGGCCCCTTGGGAGCGGGGTGCAGCCAGCGCTACCAGTTTTGCTGCGAATCGACCTCCCTCCATGCCGAGGGCCGGGAGCAACTCGTTCACGGTCTTCGCGAGACGCGCGGCGCCCTTCGTCCGCTTGGCGGTCAGCGCAGAGCAGGCGCGTGCGAAGTCGGCGGCGGCCGTTTCGCGCTGCTCGGCGATGTTGCGCAAGTCCAGGTCCGCGGTGTCAAGCAGCTCGAGCTCACGCGCGGCCCGATCGCGCGTCGCGAGCACGTCAGGGAGTGTGGGGCCGTACTTCTGGGTGAGGCGGAACAACACGTCGCGCCGCTGCTCGACGGCGCCGAGGCGTTGGGGATCGCTCTCGATCGCAGCGGCGTAGTCTCGCGCGGCCTGGGCGAGCTCCGTGACGTGCGCGAACGCTCCGTCCAGGAGTTCCTGCCACTTGGCCACTGAAGAATCGAGCCGCGTAAGGCCAGCGAACAGCTTGGCCGCGCGCGCCAGGCTGGAGGTGTCGAGCGCCTGCTCGAGCTCGCGCGACAGGCGGCCCAGCTCGTCCGCGTGCGCGAGCCGCTTGGCTTCGACGTCCAGGGTCTCCACCTCGCCGTTGCGCGGCGCCGCGCGCTCGATTTCTTCGACTACATGCCGCAGGTAGTCTGCCTTGCGGTGCACTTCCTCGCGCCGGGCCGTCAGGTCCTGCTCGCGTCGCTCGAGCTCGTGCAGGCGCTCGTATGCATCGCGCACCGCGGTCCGCTCCACGGCCGCATCGGCGTAGGCATCGAGCATGTCGCGCTGGGCGTCGGCTCGCAGCAAGGACTGGGTTTCGTGCTGGCCGTGCAGGTCCACGAGGAGCGCACCGAGCTGGGCCAGGACACCGACGGTCGTCGGGCTGCCGTTGACCCACGCGCGGGATCTCCCTTCCCCGCTGATTTCCCGCTTCAGTATCAGGCGACCGTCGTCTGGCTCGACACCGAGGGCGGTGAAGGACGGTGAAAGGCGGTGGAGGGCGGTGGAGGTGAATTCGAAGGCACCTTCGACAACCGTCTTCTGCGCGCCCGGGCGAACGACGTCGCTCGAACCACGCTCGCCGAGCAGCAACGCGAGGGCATCGACCAGCATGGACTTGCCGGCGCCAGTCTCCCCCGTCAGGACGTTGAGGCCGGGAGCCAGCGGGAGCGTGACGTCGGCGATCACGGCGAGGTCGCGGACGCGCAGCTCGGTGAGCACTACGTACGCTCGCGGTCGGAGAGGTCACCCCACTGCAGCTTCTTGCGCATGCGCGCGAAAAAGCCTTCGGGCCCGAGCCTTACGAGGAGCACCGGGTGCGCGGCGCGTTTGACGACCAGCCGCTCGCCCGTGCCCATCGTGGTGCCAACCTGCCCATCGAAGGAGACGAGCACATCCTCGGTCCAGGGTGGAATCGGCTCGACCGTGATGGCGGCGGTGGAGGGCACGACAAGCGGCCGGACGGCCAGGGTATGCGGGCAGATGGCCGCCACGACAATGGCGTCCACGCTCGGCACGACGATCGGCCCGCCTGCCGACAGCGCATACGCGGTAGATCCGGTGGGCGTGGCCACCACGATCCCGTCCGCCGAGTACTGTCCGACCTCGTCGCCGTCCACCGATACGCGAAGCCGGATGACGCGTGCCACGCCGCCCTTGTGGACCACGGCGTCGTTCAGCACCATCGGCTCGGCGCGGCTCCTGCCCTGCTTGTCCTCGATGAAGGGAGCCAGCGCGAGGCGCGACTCGGTGACGTAGGCCCGCCGCACCAGCGCGTCGAGCGCCCAGTCCAGAGTCTGCGACGTGGCGGTCGTGAGGAATCCGACCCGCCCGAGGTTGACGCCGAGAATCGGCGTCTGCGTGCCGTGGAGAATCCGGGCTCCGCGCAGCAGCGTCCCGTCGCCGCCGAGCGTGATCAGGCAGTCGAGCTGGGGGGCGCGATGGAGCGGCGGGGGCGCGGGCTCGGGCCAGAGCGGCGCGATCTCCTCCTCGGTGTACAGCGTGACCCCGACCCGAGGCGCGACCTGCGCCAGATGCGCGAGGATGTTCTTGAGGTCGCGGTAGCTGGGGTTGCCGACGACCCCGACGTTCATGAGTGGGTGAGCGATTCCTCTGCGGCCAGCGCCCGCACCCGCGCCGCGATCCCGGCCCCGGTGAGACCGACTTCGGCCAGCTGCTGCGCGCGCGGCGCGTGCTCGTAGCTGCGATCGGGAGCGCCGAGCGGCACGACGCGGGTCTCCGGGGCAACGGTCTGCACCAGGCCAGCGAGGTAGGCGCCGAATCCGTTGGTCACCGTGCCATCCTCCACCGTGACGAGCAGCTTGTGGTCGTGGAGCAGCGCATCGAGCAGCTCGCGGTCCACCGGCTTCAGGAACCGGCAGTTCACCACGGTGACGTCAAACCCTTCGCCCGCGAGCTCCTGCGCGGCCGTGAGCGCCGGCTGGCACATCGCACCCACCGCGAGCAGGGCGCAATCATGCCCCTTCCGCAGCACGTCCCACGTGCCGTAGCGAATGGGCGCCACCTCGGCGGCGGGCGGCGTCTCCCCCGGTGCCTTGTCGCGCGGATAGCGGAGCGAGAACGGCCCATTTGTGTGCTCGAGGGCGCATCGCAGCAAGCCGATGAGCTCCGCACCGTCCTTGGGCGCCGTCACGGTCATGTGTGGAACGGCCAGGAGGTAGGCGATGTCGTACAGGCCCATGTGCGTCTGCCCGTCCTCGCCCACCATGCCCGCGCGGTCGAGGCAGAAGATCACGGGCAACTGCTGGATCGCGACGTCGTGGATGATGCTGTCGTAGGCGCGTTGCAGGAAGGTCGAGTAGATCGCGACCACGGGCCGGACGCCCTGCGTGGCGAGCCCCGCCGCAAAGGTAGTCGCGTGTGCTTCCGCGATGCCGACGTCGAAGAAGCGGTCGGGCCACTTCTGCTGGAAGGTGCCGGTGCCGGTCCCGGACGGCATCGCCGCGGTGATCGCCACGAGCTTGGGGTATTCGCCCGCGAGCTGGGTGAGCGCCTCGCCGAACACCGCGGTCCACTGCGGCGGACCGCCCTTGACCGCGCGCAGCTCGCCCGTCACGGGGTCGTAGGGCGCGCGCGCGTGGTACTTCTCGGTATCCGGCGCCGGCAACGGGAAGCCCTTCCCCTTCTCCGTGATCACGTGCACTACGCGCGGCCCCTTGAGCGTCTTCACGATCTCGAAGGTCTGCACCATCTGCCCGATGTTGTGACCATCGATCGGCCCGAAGTAGCGGAACCCGAGCTCCTCGAACAGCATTCCCGGAGACCAGAAGTTCTTGATGCTCTCCTCCATGGTCTTCGCGAAGTCCACGAGCTTCTGGCCGCCGACAACGTGGGAGACCGATTCGATCAACGCCTTCACGCGCTCCCGGATCCGCACCGTGATGGGACTCGCGATGATGGAGCCCAGGTACTTGTTGATGGCCCCGACGTTGGGAGCGATCGACATGCCGTTGTCGTTCAGGACCATGATGATGTCGCGGCCGGAATGGCCCGCGTTGTTCATGGCTTCGTAGGGAAGCCCGCAGGTGAGGGCGCCGTCGCCCACCACCGCGACGACCTTGAACTGCTCGCCCACCAGGTCGCGCGCCGCCGCGATACCGTAGGCGGCCGAGAGCCCGGTTCCCGCGTGCCCAGCCCCGAACTGATCGTGCGGACTTTCTGTGCGGCGCAGGAACCCGGACAGGCCGCCCGGCTGGCGCAGGGTGGGCAGACGCTCGTTGCGCCCGGTGAGGATCTTCCAGGGGTAGCCCTGATGGCCCACGTCCCATACGACCTTGTCGCGCGGAGAGTCGAAGCAGTAGCCCAGCGCGACGGTCAACTCGACCACTCCCAGGCCGGCGCCGATGTGCCCGCCGGTCTGGGACACGACGTCGATCAGCCGGCGGCGCACCTCGTCCGCGAGGGGCTGCAGCTGATCCTTCGCCAGCGCCCTGATGTCTTCCGGTCCGTGAATCCGCTCGAGCAGTGCCATGTCAGTTGGGTCGGGTCACAATGTAGTGCGCCAGCTCCGCCAGCGTAGGAGAAACTAACCCCGCTTGGCGCAAGCGGTCTACCGCCCGCGCCGCCAGCCGTTCCGCCTCCACCCGGGCGGTGCCGACGCCGAGCAAGGTGACGAAGGTGGACTTGGCGACCGCCGCGTCCTTCCCGGCGGTCTTGCCCAGCTGATCGGAGGTAGCCGTGGCATCGAGCACGTCGTCGTAGATCTGGAACGCGAGCCCCACGTCGGCGCCGTAGCCGCGCAGCGCCTCGCACGCCGCGGGCGGCGCCCCGGCAGCGAGTCCTCCGATCACGCACGCAGCCGCAATCAAGGCTCCCGTCTTACGCCTGTGGACGTCCTCGAGGGCGGCGGCCGGCAGCCGCAGGCCCTCCGCCTCGAGATCCAGCGCTTGCCCTCCGATCATGGCCCCGGCGCCGGCCGCGCGGAACAGCTCGAGAGCGATCGCCCGGCGGCGGGACGGCTCGAGAGCGAGTGCGGCCATGCCGGCGTCCAGCACCCGGGCGCCGAGGGCCACCATGTGGTAACCGGCCACCGTGGCGGTCCCGACATCGAATGCGCGGTGGGTGGTGGGCCGGCCGCGACGCAAATCGTCGTTGTCCATGCAGGGGAGGTCGTCGTGAACCAACGAATACGCGTGCACGACCTCGACGGCGGCGGCGAGCTCGGCCACTCCTACTTCGCCTCCGCCGCCAGCGGCTTCAGCCGAGGCGAACACCAGCGTCGGGCGCAGCCGCTTGCCGGTCGACAGCAGGCTGTACCGGATGGCCGTGGGGAGGGGCTGGTGCCACCACGCGTCGGCGCGGGCGCCCCATGCTTCGAGGGCCGCATCCACACGGGCGCGGGCGTCCTGGAGGTAGACCTCGAGGGCGCGGTTAGCCGTCGAAATCCTCGACCTTGAAATTGCCGGCCTTGTCCGAGAGGACCTGCTTGACCTGCCCCTCCGCCGCTGTGAGCCGTTCGCGCGCTTCGCGGAGCCGCTCGATGCCCTCCTCGAACAGCTTGAGCGCCTCGTCGAGGTCGAGCTCCTGGGCTTCGAGCCGACGCACGATCTCCTCGAGGCGGTCGAGCTGCTGTGCAAAGCTCAGGGGCTCTCGGGCGGGTGGGGTACGTGCCATCACGATTCTCCGGCACGCGCTGCGACGTCACCGTCGGTGACGCGCAGGCGGAACCGCAAGCCGGACGGAAACTGCGCGATGCGCTTCAGCACCCGGCCCTGTTCATCGCGCGCGAGCGCATAGCCGCGCTCGAGGATCTTGAGGGGCGACAAGGCATCCAGGCGGCCCGCCAACCCCGACAGCTCGTGGCGGTGCCGCTCGAACCGGCGTTCGAGTGTCCTGGTCAGCCGGTCGAAGGTGCCGTCGAGGCGCTCGGCCATTCGCCCAGAGCGCCCGGCCAGACCGCGGGCCAGTCGCGCGCCCAGGTGCGCCAGCTCGGCCAGGACGTCGGCCCGGTCGGGCGTGGCCGCCTCCGCCGCCGCGGACGGCGTGGGAGCGCGCACGTCGGCGACCAGGTCGCACAGCGTCACATCGGTCTCGTGGCCGACCGCCGAGATCACCGGCACCGGGAGCGCGGCCACCGCCCGAGCCACGCGCTCATGATTGAAGGTCCAGAGATCCTCACGCGAGCCCCCGCCCCGGCCGATGATCGCCAGGTCGAGTCCCTCGATGCGGCACAGCAGCGCGAGCGCGGCGCAGATATCGCGCTCCGCTCCCTCTCCCTGCACGCGGGTCGGCAACACCAGCAGCTCGGCGACCGGCCAGCGGCGCGCCGTCACGGCGATGATGTCCTGCAGGGCGGCACCGTCGGGGCTGGTGACGACCGCGATGCGGAACGGGTAGGGCGGCAGCGGCCGCTTGCGTGCCGGATCGAGCAGCCCGTCCTTGGCGAGGGCGGCCTTCGCTTTCTCGAAGGCGACCTGCCACAGCCCGCCCGCTTCCGTGGAGAGCAGATCCACCACGGTCAGCCGGAATTCGCCCTTGGCCTCCCACATGGTGGGCCGCGCGAACAGGAACACCTGCATGCCGTCCTGCGGCGGCGCCGGCAGGCGGCGGTTGTCCTTCTGGAACATGACGCAGCGGATTTGGGCGGTGCGGTCGCGCAGCGCGAAGTACCAGTGACCGCTCTGCCACGCCTTGAAGCCGGAGATCTCACCGCGGACCCACAGCGGCAGGAGCCCGGCCTCCACCACCGCGCGGGCTCGTCGCATGACCTGGGTGACGGTCCACGCGCCGTCCGGCGAAACGGCCGCAAACAGGTCTAGGCTTTGGCCCATTGGCGCGCCGCCTGCACGGTGTTGTAGAGCAGCATGGTGATGGTCATCGGCCCGACCCCGCCCGGCACGGGAGTGATCGCCCCCGCCACTTGCTGCGCCTCCGCGAACCGCACGTCGCCCACTAAGCGGTGGCCCTTCTTGGTGGAGGGATCGTCCACGCGGTTCACGCCCACGTCGACCACTACGGCTCCAGGCTTGATCATCTCTCCGGTCACGAACTCGGGTTTGCCGATCGCCACGATGAGGATGTCGCCGAGGCGCGTGACCGACTTCATGTCCCGCGTGCGGGAGTGGCACACGGTAACGGTCGCGTTGCCGCCCGGGCCGTCCTGGAGCAGGAGTGCCGCCATGGGCCGGCCCACGATGTTGGAACGACCCACGATCACGACGTGCTGACCCTTGGTCTCGATGTTGCTCTTGACGAGCAGCTGCTGGACTCCGTACGGCGTCGCGGGGCGAAAGCCGGTGGGGTCGCCGATCGATACCTTCCCCACGTTTTCCGGATGAAACCCGTCCACATCCTTCCCCGGCGACACCCGGCGGAGCACGCGCTGCGCCTCGATCTGCTTCGGCAGTGGCAATTGCACCAGGATACCGTGAATCTTCTGGTCCGCGTTCAGCTTGTCGATCAGCTGGAGCAGCTCGGCTTCGGTGGTCTCCGCCTTGAGCCGAATCGTCTCGTGATACAGTCCGGCTTCGTCACACGCCTTCCCCTTCATGCGGACGTACGTCGTCGACGCGGGGTTGTCGCCGACCAGGACCGCCGCGAGCCCCGGAGTGATCCCGAGCGCACGCAGCCGGCGGATCTCGCCCTGGAGCTCGGCGCGCATGGTATCGCCCACAGCGGTGCCGTCGATGAGCCTAGCGGGCAAAATCCACCGCGCGGGTCTCGCGGATCACCACCACCTTGATCTGTCCGGGGTACTGGAGCTCGCGCTCGATCTTGCGGGCGATCTGCTCGGAGAGCACGCTCGCCTTGCCGTCGTCGATCGTGTTCGGGGTCACCACCACGCGTACCTCTCGCCCCGCCTGGATCGCAAACACTTTTTCTACGCCCGCGAACTCGCTCGCGATCTGCTCCAGCTGGGTGAGTCGCTTGACGTAGGTCTCGAACGCCTCGCGGCGCGCCCCCGGTCGCGACCCGGACACGGCGTCCGCCGCCTGCACGATCACGCTGATCGGCGACTCGTGAGCGACGTCGTCGTGATGTGCCGCAATGCAGTTAATGACCGTCGGGTGCTCGCCGTGCTTGGTGGCGACTTCCACGCCCAGCTGGACGTGCGTGCCGTCGTGCTCGTGCGTGAGCACTTTGCCGATGTCGTGCAGCAAAGCGCCACGCTTCGCCAGCTGCACGTCGAGCTTCAACTCGGCCGCGATGATCCCCGCCAACCAGGCCACTTCCTTCGAGTGCTCGAGAATGTTTTGGCCGTACGAGGTGCGGTAGCGCATCCGCCCCACGAGCTTCACGAGCTCCGGATGCATGCCTTTGATGCCGGTTTCGTACACCGCCTGCTCACCCGCCTCGAGGACGGAGGCGTCCACCTCGACGCGGGCCTTGTCCACGATCTCCTCGATGCGCCCCGGGTGGATCCGTCCGTCCGTGATGAGTCGCTCCAGCGCCAGGCGACCCACCTCGCGGCGTACGGGATCGAAGCACGACACCACCACGGTGTCCGGCGTGTCGTCGATGATCACGTCCACCCCGGTCGCCGCTTCGAACGCGCGAATGTTGCGACCCTCGCGCCCAATGATCCGGCCCTTCATCTCGTCGGAGGGGAGGGCGACGGCGGACACCGTGGTCTCGGCGGTGGACTCGGGCGCGAGCCGCTGGATGGCAAGGGCGAGGATCTTCTTGGCTTCTTTGTCCGCGCTCCGGCGCGCCTGCTCCTTCAAGTCCCGCGCGAGGGCGGCAGCCTCGTTGCGCGCCTCATCCTCGAGCCGTCGCAGCAGCTCCTGCTTGGCCTCCTGGGCGGTCAGGCCGGCGATCTGCTCGAGCCGGGCGCGCGCTTCCAGCTCCTTGGCGGCGAGCGCTTGATCCCGATCCTCCAGCACACGGCCACGCACCTCGAGACTGCGGGCACGCTCTTCCAGTGCGCCGAGGCGCTGCTCGACGAGCTGCTCATGGCGCTCGATGTCGCGGCGTCGGCGCGCGGCTTCCTCCTCGAAGCCCTCGCGCGCCTGCATGAGCTCTTCCTTGGCTGCGAGGACGACGCGCTGACGGGCTTCCCCCAGGAGCCGCTCGGTCTCCGCGGCGGCCGCACGGGCCGCCGCCTCGGCGGTGCGGCGCTCCACCCGGCGCCCGATCGCGTAGAATGCCACTCCTGCGGCAACAGCTCCACCGAGGAGGGCTGAGACGACCACCAGCCAGTCCGCCATAGGATCTATCTCCTGCATCGCCCCGCCGGAGGCGGAGCGAGTGTCTTCTATCCGAGAAACGCCACTTCCTAACCGACGACGGAGGACGGATGACCGCTGACCGCTTTGCGCTTCCCGGGTGGCAGCAGCTTTGTCAGGTCGTCCGCCAGCGCCGCGAGACGCGCCGCGACCTCGCGCTCGCCCTTCTTTGCCTGGAATAATTCGTTCGTGATGTCCAAGGCTGCCAGGATCGCCGCCTTGTGCGTCTCGACGATCGGCCCCTGCGACAGGACTTTCTTCAGCGCCTGGTCCACGTAGGCGGCGACTTCCCGCGTGTACTCGGGCGGCAAGTCGGAGCGCACCGTGTACTCCTCGCCGCCGATCATCACCTTGACCGCATGCTTCTTGGTGCTCACAGAGCCCCTCCGCTGGCACCCGGAGCGCTCCCACCCGCCGGAGCGACGCCGCCCGCCGAGCGCACACCGCCGTTGCCGCCGGCCTCACGCGCCTGCTCCTCGAGAAACGTGAGGCGGGACAGCAGATCGTGAACGCGCAGCCGCGCCGCCTCGACCCGCTGGCGCAGCGTCTTGTTCTCCTGCTCCAGGTCCGCGACCCGGTTCCGCGTTTCGACGTCGGGCTTCGCTGCGGCCCCGCCGCTCCGCCCGCCGCCTTCCTTCAGCTCCCCTTCAGCCTTGACGGCGCGCGCGCGCCACACGGCCAGCTCGTCCGCCACGTGGCGAAGGATGGTCTCGAGCTGGTCGAGCACCTGCGCATCAGCTCTCTCTCCGTCGTACGCCAAGCTCACCCTCCAGCGCGGCGAGACCCCGCGCGAGCAGCGCATCCACGTCCCGCTCGCGCAGCGTGCGCTCGGGATCTCGGAACGTGCAGTGCCAGGCCACGCTGCGGTGCCCCGCCGGGATCCCGGGCCCGCGATACTCGTCGAACACCTCGAGCCGCTCGAGCAGCGGACCCACGGTCCGCCGCAGTATGTCGGACACCTGGGCGGCCGTGACTCCCGGCGGCAACACGAGCGCCAAGTCGCGCTCCACCGGCGGCTGCAGCGGCAGAGGCCGGTACGCGACCAAGCTCCGCTGGGCGGCGGTCAGGCGCACCTCGAACCCAAACAGGGGAGCGGCCCACACTGGGGCGTCCGCCTCCAGGGGACCGGCCCACCCCACCGCCTCCCCGCCCCGTTCCACCGCCTCCCAGCCAACCGCCCCACCCGTTGCAGGGCGTACGTCGCACGAAGGCGCTGCGACGGCTACCGCTAACTCAAAGTGGTACTTCAGGTCCCATATGTCCATATCAGGTAGTTTCGCACCCTCCGACCAATGGGGCGGCCGACGTGCCCCCGTGAGAACTCCGGCGACGGAGGTCCATTCTTCGGGCGCGCCCAGCCCCGCCCCCGCCCCCGTTCCCTTCCGGAAGACGGTTCCCACTTCGAAGAGCCGGATATCACGATTGCGATTGGCCCAGTTGTACTCGACCCGGCGCACCAAACCGGGCACCAGCCGCCGTCGCAGGTACACCTCCTCGGCGGACATGGGATTGAGGATCGGCACGGCGTCGGGCCGGTCCGGCGGCCCGAGCGGCAGAGTGCGGGCCTCGAGCAGCCCGGCGCGCACCAACCGCTCTCGTATCCGGGCCCGAGCTCGCTCGTCCGGGGCGTCCGGCACGGTGCCCGGGCGGTAGGCGCGCAACTCGTCGGGGAAGGCGTCGTACCCCTTCAACCGGGCCACTTCCTCGATCAGGTCGACCTCACGCGTTACATCGGGACGCCAGCCCGGGACCTGTACGGCGAGACGCCCGTCCTTCGGCGCGACGAAGAACCCCACCGTGGTGAGCAGCTGCTCGACCTCGGCGCGCTCCACCTCCACGCCAAGCAGCCGGCTGACGCGCTCGGGGCGCAGAAAGAGCGTGCGCTCTTGTTGGGGCGTGGGCCAGAGGTCGATCGCCGGCGCGCGCACCTCACCTCCCGCCACGGCGATGATCAGCTCGATGGCGCGCCGTAACGCATCCGGCATGCCGAGCATGTCGATGCCACGCTCGAAGCGATAACTCGACTCGCTCGACAGCTCGAGCGCCCGGCGGGTACGGCGGACGCGAGTCGGCTGAAAGTAGGCGCACTCGAGCACCAGATCTTTCGTGTTTGCACTCACCTCCGACTCGGCGCTCCCCATCACACCTGCGATAATCGTGGGGTGCTCGGCGTCGCCGATGGCCGTCATGTCCGCGGTCAGCGTGCGAGTCACGCCGTCCAAGGTGACGATCTTTTCGCCGGGCCGCGCGCGCCGCACGACGACCGCGGGTCCACGCAGCTTCGCGAGGTCGAACGCGTGGAGCGGCTGGTTCAGCTCGAACAGGATGTAGTTGGTCGCGTCGACCACATTGTTGATCGGCCGCTGGCCCACGGCGGTGAGCCGGCCGGCGAGCCAGGCGGGGCTCGGGCCCACCCGTACCCCGCGGATCACCGCGATCATATAGCGGGGCGCGCCCTCGGGGTCTTCCAGTCGCACGTCCACGCCGTCCACCACGCCCCAGGCGGACTGGCGGACCGGCGGACTGAGGGACAGGGCCTTGGCCCCCGGGATGGGCGGCAACTTGACCGGGGCCCCGAGCGACGCGCCCAGCTCCCGGGCGACTCCCTTGTGACACAGCAAATCGGGACGGTTGGCGGGTACGTCGATCACGATCTGGTGATCGGCGATGCCCATGGCATCCACGAAGCGCGTTCCCGGCGCGGCCGCGGTGTCGAGCTCGAGAATTCCGGTATGGTCGGCGCCGAGGCCGAGCTCCTTCGCGGAGCACAGCATGCCGTTCGATTCCACGCCGCGGATCTTCTTGCGCTCGAGCCTCAGCCCGCCCGGCAGCACGGCGCCCACCGGAGCGTAGGGATAGGTCTTGCCGGCCTGCACGTTGGGTGCACCGCACACGACTTCGACGGACGCGGCCCCGCCCGAGTCCACAAGACAGAGCGACAGCCGGTCGGCGTCGGGATGCTTCTTCACCTCCAACACCCGGGCGATCAAGATGTCGTTCAAGTCTTGATGCAGCGGGACGACGGCGTCGACGGCGGCCACGTGCAGCGTCAGGCGCTCCGCGACGTCACGGGCATCGAGCGTTCGCTCCAGCAGCGCTTCCAGCCAGCGGCGCGATACGATCATCGCGTCCCTCCCGCGAACTGCGTGAGGAACCGGACGTCGTTCTCGAACAGCACCCGGATATCGGGAATGCCGTGGCGGGTCATGGCGATGCGCTCGGGGCCCATGCCCCACGCGAAGCCGGTGTAGCGCTCGCTGTCCACTTTGCAGTTCTCGAGTACCGCGGGGTGCACCATTCCCGAGCCGAGGATCTCCATCCAGCCGCTCTGCTTGCACGTGGGGCATCCCGCGCCCTTGCAGATCTGGCACTGCACGTCCATCTCGGCCGACGGCTCGGTGAACGGGAAGAACGACGGCCGGAATCGCACCCGCGTGTCGGAGGTGAAGAACCGGCGCGCGAACGTCGCCAGCGTCGCCTTGAAGTCGACGAAGGTGATGCCCTCGTCCACCGCCAGGCCCTCGATTTGCTGGAACACCGGGGAGTGCGAGGCGTCGAACGGGTCGCGCCGGTACACCTGCCCCGGGATCACGACGCGGATAGGCGGTGGGTACCGCTCGAGCGTGCGGATCTGCACCGGCGAGGTATGGGTACGCAGCAGCACGTCCCCGCTCAGATAGAACGAGTCCTGGGCGTCGAGGGCGGGGTGATCCTTGGGGAAGTTGAGGGCGAAAAAGTTGTAGTGCTCGGTCTCGGCCTCGGGACCCACGGCGCGCGTGAATCCGAGCTCGCGAAAGATGTCGCAGATCTCGTCCACGACCTGGGTGACCAGGTGAAGCCCGCCCTGCCAGCCGGCACGGCCGGGCATGGTGAGGTCCACGCCGGTGACCGCGCCGGCGGCGCGCTTGAGCTCGCGCTCGCGCGCTTCGAAGGCGGCCTCGAAGTCGCGCTTCAGCGCGTTGGCCGCCGCACCGACCTCCTTCTTGGAGGACGGATCGAGCTTGGGCAAACGCCCGATAATCTGGGTGAGGGCGCCGGCCTTGCGTCCCAGGATCTCGGTCTTGAGATCGGACAGCCGGCGTTCGTCCGCCTGCGGAATTTCCTTCAGACGCTCCCGCAGCTCGGCGAGGGCTGCCAGGAGGTCGCGCATGATCAGAGCGCCTGCTTGGCGACCTCCGCGAGCTGCTCGAACGCGACGGGATCGCGGACGGCGAGATCGGCGAGCACCTTGCGGTTGATCTCGACGCCGGCCTTGCGGAGCCCGTTCATGAGCCGGCTATAGGACAGCTCGTGCAGCCGCGCGGCGGCGTTGATGCGCGTGATCCAGAGCCGGCGAAAGTCGGCCTTTTTGCGGCGGCGGTCCCGGTATGCGTACTTCTGGGCCCGCTCGACCGATTCCTTCGCCGCTTTCCACAGCTTGGACCGCCCGCCAAAGTAGCCCTTGGCGAGCTTCATGATCTTATTCTTGCGCTTCAGGCGCGCGACGTTGCTCTTGACGCGGGGCATGGATCGCTCCTTACACCATCAACAGACGCTTGAGACGGTGCTCGTCGCCCTTCGACACCAGCGTGGGCTTGCGCAGGCGACGCTTCCGCTTGGGATGCTTCTTGGTCAGGATGTGCCTCTTGTAGGCGTGGTAGCGGCGCAGCCGGCCAGTCCCCGTCAGCCGGACGCGCTTGCGGAGCGCGCGCTTGGATTTCTGTTTCGGCATCGTTTTCCCCTATTTCGGCGCCAACACCATCGACATGTTGCGGCCCTCGAGCTTCGGGTCCTGCTCGATCTTGGCGATGTCCTTCAGCTCGTTGGCCACCCGGTCGAGCACCGCGCGCCCCAGATCGATGTGGGCCATCTGCCGGCCCCGATACATCATCGTCACCTTGACCTTGTTGCCGTCCTGCAGGAACTCGCGCGCGTGCCGAGTCTTGAAGGCGAAGTCGTGATCGTCGATCCCTGGCCGGTACTTCACTTCCTTCAGATGGATGACGTGCTGCTTTTTCTTCGCCGCCCGCGCCGCCTTCGCCTCCTCGAACTTGAACTTCCCGTAGTCCATGATCTTCGCGACCGGGGGTCGCGCGAGCGGCGCCACCTCGACCAGGTCGAGGCCTCGCTCTTGCGCCGCGGCCAACGCTTCCTCCACGGTCAGCACGCCGAGTTGCGCTCCGTCGGGGGCGATCACCCGGATCGGACTGATCCGGATCTGCCGGTTGACTCGGATGCGGGGCGTTTTGTTGTTCGGGTTTTCGATCGCCAGGTGCCGTTGTCCTCCACCAGAAAGAAAAGGCGGACTCCGGGTTGCCCGGGAATCCGCTCGACCTCCCCCTGGCCCCTCGGCGCAACGCGCACGGGGAAGCGGGGATCAGGCTTCGGAAACCCTAGAGCACTCTCCCTCCGGAGAGGCAGCGGGTGAGGCGCACTCAGGCGCCCGCTTGCCGTATTGTCGGCGCTAAGTTAGCCCGCCAGGAGCGGGTTCACAAGTGCAAACGCCTTCCCGTCACGCCCCAAGCGACCCGCGACCACCGTGGGATCGTGCTCGAACAACAACAACCACCCTTCTGCTTCGACCCGCGCATACAACCGTCGCTTCGACTCGAGAGTCACGAGCGGCTCCAGGTCGTATCCCATGATCCAGGGGAGCGGTAGATGGGCGCTGGTCGGGACGAGGTCTGCGAGGAAACACACTCGCTCGCCGCCGCTCTCGACCAACACCGACTGGTGATAGGGCACGTGCCCCGGTGTCGGCAGGCAGCGGATCCCGGGGAGCGGCTCCGCTGCGCCGTCGATGAGCGTGAACGAGATGGGCTCGAAGTTGGGTGGCAGGTAGCTCGCCGCCGTGCGCTCGTTCCTGTGGCGCGCGAACTCCAGCTCTCCCCGCTGGACGACATACCGGGCCTTGGGGAAGCTCGGCGTGACGCGCCCCGAGGGATCGCGGTAGGTATTTCCGCCCGCGTGATCGAAATGGAGGTGGCTGTCGATCACCCAGCGGACGTCGGCGGGGGCGTAGCCGAGCTCCGCGAGGGCATCTTCGAGCTTGGTACGCCCGCCCTTCCCTTCGTTCTCCACGCCGTAGATGTCCCTGAACTTCTCGTCTTCCTTGTTGCCGAGCCCCGTGTCCACGAGAACCAACCCGTCGTCATGCTCGACCAGGAGACAGCGGAGTGCCAAGGGAATCCGATTGCGCTCATCGGCGGGGATGCGGCGCTGCCACAGGGGTTTCGGCACGACGCCGAACATGGCGCCGCCGTCGAGAGCTTGGCGGCCGGCCTCCAGAGCGTGACAGGTCAGATGCCCGACTTTGAAAGTGGTATGCGTCATTCGGGGAGTGCGGAGTGCGGAATGCGGAGTGCGGAATTGCAGTGAGAGGTCGTTGGCCGATCGACGCTCCCCTCGATACTCCGCATTCCGCATTCCGCATTCCGCATTTGCCTGTGCCGCGGCCGGTCGTGCAGCTCTACCAGCTGCTCCAAGGTCTCGACCCCCCGCTCGCGCGCCCGCTCGAGTAGGGCGCGCAGCACGCGGGCGGTCGCGAGCGCATCCCCGAAGGCGCGGTGACGTGCCGGGTTGTCGATGCCGAAGAACGCCGCTACGTGGTCGAGCCCACGGTGGCGCAGCTCCGGCACCAGACGGCGGGTGAGGCGGACCGTGCAGAGCGGTTTGCCGCTGGGCGCGGGGGCACCGACCGCCACGCATTCGGCTGCCAGAAAACGCCAGTCGAAGCGCGCGTTGTGCGCGACGAACACCGCGGCGTCGAGCGCCCGTCCCACACCAGCCGCGACGTCGCTGAAGCGAGGGCGACCGGCGACCATGCCGTCGGTGATCCCGGTGAGGCGCGCCACCCATGGCGGAATCGCCGTCCCCGGGTCGAGCAACGCCTCGAAGGCGAGGTGGATGGTTCCGCCCTCGAGGATCGCCACCGCCACTTCGAGGATCCGTCCGCCGTTCAGGGCCCGTCCCCCGGTCGTTTCCACGTCCACGACGGCGAAGCGGGCGTGGTCGAGGGACTCGGCCGCCAGGCTAGAGGTCATCCCGCCGGAGCGGCAACGTCATGCACCGGGGACCCCCGCCGCCGCGGACCAGCTCGCTCCCCTCCATGGTGATCACCGCCCGATCGCCGTCATCCAACCCATCCTCGTCCGTGAGCAGGCTGACGGCGGACAGCGTCCGGAAGCCCGCATGCTCGAGCTCCCGCAGCGTGGCCTCGTTGCGGGCGTAGGTGACGGTGAGGCCGGGTCGCACCGCGAAGAAATTGCAGGCTGAGGACCACTGCTCCCGCTCCTGCAGCGAGCGGTCCGAACCGCCGCAGAACACCGGCTCCAGCGGGTGGTCCACTGCCTGCATGGCGGCGAAGAAGTTGGGCATTTCCTTCACACCTTTGGATTTCTTGCGGCGGTGCAGGACGGCGAGGCGCTCCGGCCCGACGAAATGCGGCGGATAGACGCAGCACAGCTCGCGGTCGAGCTGCGTGAAAATCATATCGAGGTGAATCGCGGTGCGCTCGTTCGGGAGCACTACGACGATCACGTCCTTCACGCCGCAGTGCTCGAACACGAGGTCGCACAGGTGATCGAGCGCCGCGGGGCTCGAGCGCTCGCTGAACCCGAGCAGCAGCAGGTCGGGCCGGATCGGGTGCACGTCCCCGCCTTCCAGGGTGTAGTTGTTGCGCTTCTCCTCCGATCCGTCGTACAGGATGCCGGCATTCTCGAGGCACGGATGGTAGCGGAACAGCGCCTTCACGAGCAGCTCCTCGGTCCAGCGCACGCCATGGCGCATCGAACCGATGATCGAGTGCTCGCCGATCACGATCCCCACGTCGCGCGTGAAGAAGAGATTGGGGAGCGGCGGCAGCGCGAAGCCCGTCTCGTTGAGCGCCCGAGCGATCGGCCCGGCCTCCTCGAGGGCGCCTTCGATCATGAGGCCGACGAGCTGCTCCGGGGCGAGCGCGGCGAGCTGCTTCGCCAGGGCGTCCGAGGGCACCACCTCCAGCGCGCGGGTCACGAGGAACTCGCGCACGTCGGGGCGCGCCACCAGCTCCGTCAGCAACGTGCGCACCTCGTACACCTGGGCGAACCGCTCCAACACGGCCACAAACCGCCGGTGCTCGCGCTCGGCGAGCTCGAGATCGATGATGTCGTCGTACAGGTAGTCTTCGCGATTGCCGGGGGTGACCGCCACCAGCTCGCGGCCGGGAGTATGAACCAGCACGGTCCGCAGCGGGCCGATTTCGCTAGTGACGTGAACGCGCGCCATGGGCGGGAATCTAACCGCGGGTCAGACGAGCGGCTAACGATTTGCCAGAGCGAAGCTTAGCGTCTCGAGCTCGAGGGCCATGTTGACCGACTTCACCGCCACGTCGACCGGCACCGCCAGTTGCACCGGCGCGAAGTTCAGGATGGCTTTCACCCCGGCGCGCACCAGGCGGTCCACGACGTCCTGCGCGGCCTCGGCGGGGGTCACGACGATGGCGATGTCGCTGGGCTCCTTGGCGAGGTCGGCGTCGAGGTGCCGGATGTCGCGGACCACGAGGCCGTTCCAGCGAGAGCCGATTTTCTTCGGGTCCTTGTCGTAGATCGCCGCGACGTGGAAGCCACGCTGGCGGAAGCCGGGATACTGCACGAGGGCGCTGCCGATGCGGCCTGCCCCGACGAGCACGACGCGGTAGGTGCGTCGCAGACCCAGGATATCGCGGATCCGGGCGGTGAGCTCGGGGACGGAATAGCCCAGGCCGCGCTTGCCGAACGAGCCGAAGAAGGAAAGGTCCTTGCGCACCTGCGCCGAGGTCGTGCCGCCGCGCCGGGCCAATTCGGCGGAAGAGATGGTGGTCTGGCCTTGCGCGTCGAACTGCTCGAGGAATCGCAGGTAGAGGGAGAGCCGTCGCACCGTGCTCTCGGAGATCTTCCTCATATTGTGAATTATTTCACAATCGACCGCTCCAACGCAAGAGCCGTACGAAAGCTTGCGGGGCCAGCGTCTCGGGACGCACCGTCGGATCGAGCCCCAGCGCCGCGAGCCCGGCCGCCACGACGGCGGCGGAGCGCCCCGTGGCCGCCATCGCCACGTTGCGCAGCTGCTTGCGACGCCGAGTGAAGCACGCCGTGACGAACGCGCGGAAGCGGGCGATCTCGTCGGGCGCAACCAGCGGCTGGGCGAGCGGCGTGAGGCGCACCAGCGCGCTCTCGACCTTGGGCGGCGGCGTGAACGCGCCGGCGCGGACGGTGAAGAGCCGCTCCACGCGACACACGGCTTGCACTCCTATGGAGAGGGCGCCGTACGCTTGCGATCCCGGGGGCGCGGCCATGCGGTCGGCGACCTCAGCCTGAACGAGAAACACGATGCGCGCGGGGAGCGGCGGCGTGAGCGCCTTGTCGATCAGGGGCGAGGTGATGTTGTAGGGGATGTTGCCGACGATGTTGAAACGCGGAACGCGGAAGTCGGAACGCGGAACGACAAGTGCGTGCCAATCGATGCGCAAGGCGTCTCCAGCCACGACGGTCAATCTATCTGTTCCGCGTTCCGCACTCCGCGTTCCCACTTCGGCTGCGAGCCGCCGATCCTTCTCGATCGCAATCACTCGCAGGCCACGGGCCAGCAGCAACTCGGTGAGGCTCCCCTTCCCCGCCCCGATCTCGACTACGACGTCGTCGGACGCGGGCTCGAGCGCATCCACAATCCGCTGCAGGATGTTCCGGTCGGTGAGGAAGTGCTGGCCGAGCCGCTTGTACGGAATCACACCTTGAGGATGACGACGGTGCGGTCGTCGGCGGGCGGCGCGCCGCCCGTGAAGCCGGCGAGGTCGGCGTGCACGGACTCGAGGATCTCGCGCGCCGGGCGGTCCTTCAATCGGGCCACGTGGCCGAGCACGCGATCCTCGCCGAACCGCTCGCCGGCGCGCCCGCCTCCGCCCAAGGCCTCGGTGACGCCGTCGGTGAAGAGGCAGATGATCGCCTCGCGCCGCGCCCAGCTGAGGGCAGCATCCTCCCCCGGCGCGGTGGCGAGACCGAGGGGTGGACGGGTGGCTTGGAGCCGCACTGCCTCCCCCGTCCGTGTCGACACGAGAAACGCATGCGGGTGCCCGGCGTTGGCGAACCTGATGCGCCCGGCGTTCGGGTCGACCACGGCGTAGAACACGGTGAGGAACATCTCGGTGCTCGCGAGCTCATCGGCGAGCGACTCCTCGAGCCGGCGCAGCACCTCGGTCGGCGTCTCGGCCGATTCCGCGTGGATACCGGAGGCGGCCATCACGAGGGCCATGATCAGCGCGGCACCGAACCCGTGGCTCGTGACGTCGCCGATCATCACGCCGATGCGGTCCGACCGCAGGTTGAGCAGGTTGTAGAAGTCGCCGCCCACCGATTCCGCCTGACGGCAGCGTGCGGCGACGTCCACCCGCGACCCCAGCACGCCGGGCGGGGGCAACAGCTTGAGCTGGAGGTCCCGCGCCAGCTCGAGCTCCCGGAGCACGCGCTGCTGCCCGAGATCGCGAGCGACGAGCCGGGCGTTCTCGATCGCGGCACCGATCTGGTTCGCGATCGCGGCCACCAGCTTGCGGTCGCCGGCCGTGAATGCGTCTCCCCCCACCCGGTCCGTCAGGTTGATGACGCCGATCGGCTTGCCGCGCGCCCCCGGCGCGGCGTACAGGACGGGCACCGACAGGAACGCCTGGCCGAGGTAGTTGCGACCGTCGGGGCAGCCGGGGTTCGGGGCCGTGGGATCAGTCGGGTCATAGCTCACGATCCGCATCTCGCGGAACACGCGGGCGGCGACCGAGCAGGGGTCATCCGCTTCGATCGGCTCCACCTCCTGCGGGTCCATCCCGCGCGCGGCCACGATGCGCAACATCTTCTGCTCGGCGTCGTACACCAGGAGCGTCGCGCGCCGCGCGCCGACCACGGTGGACACCTCGCGCAGGATCCGGTCGGCCGCCTCGTCGAGCCGGATCGTGTGACCCAGGATCTCGCTGATCGTGTAGATCAGGTCGATTTCCTCGTACCGTTCCGACAGCTCGGCTGCGACCTGAACGGCATCGCGCTCGGCGGCGAGCACGGAACCCACGACCTGGGCCAGCTCCTGGTCCATCCCCGGGCTGGCGCCCGGGGGCAGTGGCTTCCCCGGTCCCCCGTTCACGATCTCGAGCCACAACCCCTCGCTCTCGGGAATCGGCTCGAGCCGGGAGCCGTCCGTCCCGGCCTCCCCCGTGCGGCGCAGGCGGAGGCGCGCCCCGGCCACCCGCTCGAGCAGCGGGAGCAGCCGCTCGACGCGCGTCAGCCCGCCCGGAGCGTCAGACACACCGAGTTCCCTCTCTCGTTGAAGGCGACTTGGTCGACCAGGCTGCGCAGCACGAACAGGCCGCGACCGTCTTCGCGCTCCAGGCGCTCGGGGAGTGTCGGATCGGGCACGCCCCTGGGATCGAACCCTTTGCCCTCGTCGGTCACGTACAAGCGGACCGCGTCGCGCGCCACCTCGACCCGCACGCGCACGACACGTCGCGGGTCGCGATGGTTCCCGTAGGCGATGGCATTGGCGAGCGCTTCCGCGAAGGCGGTGCGGAAGTTGAATCGGATGCGGCGGGGAGAGAGGGGACCGCCGGGCAGCTCGTCCGCGATCAGCTCCACCGCCGGACCGACGTACTCGAGGTCGCTCGGCACGTCGAGCGACAGCTCGATCTCGGTCTCACCTCCGGTCGTCCGGCGCCGGACCTGGAGGGGGTGCGGGGTGGTCACGGGCTAAAACGCGGCGAGCGCCTCCTCCGGCGTTCGCGCGATGGCGAAGAGCGTGTCCAGCTTGGTCAGCTCGAACAGCGTCTGCAGGTCTTCATTGAGTCCGCAGAGGCGCAGGTCTCCTCCCTGCTCGCGGATTTTTTTCGAGAGCGACACCAGCACGCCGAGGCCGGAGGAGTCGATGTAGCCGGTCTTGGTGAAGTCGATGACGAACTTCTTGCCACCGCCCTCGAGGGTGTCGAGCACCTTCTGCTTCAGCTCTTGACGGTTGCCGACGATCAGCTGCCCGTCCACGCCCACCACCACCACGCCCTGCTTGTCCTTCTTGAGACTGAAGCTCATGACTGCTCTCCCGCTTGAAGGACGGCGACCGCCGCCGTGTCCACAATATCGTCGGCCGTCGCGCCCCGCGACAGGTCGGCGACGGGTCGCGCGAGTCCCTGGAGAATCGGCCCGATCGCCTCCCAACCGCCCAGGCGCTGCACCAGTTTGTATCCGATGTTCCCGCTGTCAAGATCGGGAAACACGAGCACGTTGGCGCGCCCGGCCGCGCGCGACTCCGGGGCCTTGCGCGCCGCCACGCTCGCGACCAGTGCGGCATCGGTCTGCAGCTCGCCGTCGAACGCGAAATCCGGGCGCCGCCGCGCGAGGCTCTCGAGCGCCTGCCGCACGCGCTCCACCCGCGGTCCCGCGGCGCTGCCCTTCGTGCTGTAGGAGAGGAGCGCGACAATCGGCTCGTCGCCCACGATCCGGCGGCGATCGCGCGCGGCCGCCACGGCGGAATCGGCCAGCTGCTCCGGGCTGGGCTCCGGCACGACCGCGCAATCGGTGAAGGTGAGTACGGCGTCGTCCCGCACCATGTAAAACGCGCCGCTGACCGTCGTGATCCCGGGCGCGGCGCCCACCGTCCACAAGGCGGCCCGGATCGTGTCCCCGCTCGGGAAGGTCGCGCCCCCGACCATGACGTCGGCGCGGCCCAACCCCACGAGCGCGGCGCCGAACGTGAGGGGGTGCTCCAGCGCGGCCGCGGCTGCCGCATCGGTCGGGAAGCGCTGGGGATGGCGGGTGCGGAGCAGCCGCACCATCTCAGGGAGCGGGGAGCGGGGAGCGGTACGTTCCAAGAGTTGGACTGTCCCCAAACCCAATTGCTCGATCCGCGACGCGGCGGCGCGCACGCGCTCGTCGGTTCCCTCCGGCAGCACGATGCGGCGACCGGCACGGCGCGCCCGCTCGTACACCGAGTCGCGGAACGTCACTTGCCGAACTTTTTCCTGAGCGCCTTCTGCACCGCGGGGTGGACGAGCTGCGAGACGTCGCCGCCGAACCGCGCCACTTCCCGCACGAGGCTCGAGCTCAGGTAGGTGAGATCGAACGCGGGTACGAGGAACACGGTCTCGATGCCCGCCGCGAGGTTGCGGTTCATGAGCGCCATCTGGAACTCGTACTCGAAGTCGCTCACGGCGCGCAGGCCCCGGACGATGACCGTCGCGCCGGCCGCGCGGGCGAAATCGGCCAGCAGACCCTCGAAGGCACGGACCTCGACGCTGGGATCGTCCACCGCCTGCCGGATCAAGGCCACGCGCTCGTCGAGGGTGAACAGGGGCTGCTTGGCGACGTTCACCGCGACGGCCACGATCACCTGGTCGGCGAACGTGCGGGCGCGGCGGATCAGGTCCTCGTGTCCGCGCGTGATCGGGTCGAACGATCCGGGATAGACCGCGACGCGGCGGGCGGGAGCCGTCATGGAGCGTAGATGAACGTCACGGCGGTGTCCCCGTAGCGCCGGGTGTCGTCACCGGGAATCGGCTGATCCGCCGGATGCTCGATCGAGATGATGCGGGCGAACGGGTTCACCCGAAACACAGCGACGAGCCGCGCCGCCTGCCCGCTGGCGTACGGCGGGTCCGCGAACGCGACGTCGTACTGCCCAGGGTGGAGCTGCTCCGCGAACTTGAGCGCGTCCACGCGATGCACCACCGTCCGGTCGTCCACCTTGAGGAGCGTGATGTTGGACTTGAGCGACGAGAGCGCGAGTCGATGGATCTCCACGAAATCCGCGCTCACGGCTCCACGCGACAGCGCTTCCAGACCGAGCGCGCCCGAGCCCGCGAACAGGTCGAGCACGCGCGCCCCACGCAGCGGGCGCTGCAGAATGGAGAACCACGCCTCGCGCACGCGGTCCCCGGTCGGCCGCACCTTGTCGGAAGCGGGAGTCTTGAGACGCCTGCCGCCGAATTCACCCGCGATGATGCGAATCATCTCCCGTCATGTGCTGGGCGCCATGGATGCCACCCGCGCCTGCAGCGTGGTGCGGCCCTGCCACTCGTCGCGCTCCAGCCGGAACGCGACATCCAGTCGATCCGCGAGCCAGTGGTCGGGGATCGCGTCGGCCCACTGGAACGCGATCGCGGGGAGCACGCCCGACGCGTCGTCCAGGGTGAAGCGCAGGTGGTTGGTCCCGACGCGCCGCGCCCCGACGGCACGCGCCTGCCGCACGCCGAAGACCGGCGCGGGGTTGCCGGGACCGCACGGCTCCAGGTAACGGATCAACTTTTCCAGCTCGTCGCTCACGAGGCCCAGGGGCAGCTCCAGGTCGACCCGCTGCGCGGGCACCAGGTCGTCGGGGGTCAGAAGCTCGCCCGCGACGGCGAGAAACGCAACACGGAACGCCTCGTAACGCTCCCGCCGAATGGTGAGCCCCGCCGCCATGGTGTGGCCGCCATACTTCTCGAGATGGTGGCCCACGCGATGCAGCGCGGCGTGCAGGTCGAATCCCACGACGCTCCGCCCCGAACCCCGCCCCATCTCGCTGCCTTCGTCCCAGGCCACGAGGAAGGTGGGCCGCCCATAGCGCTCCACCAGCCGGGACGCCACGATCCCGATGACCCCTGGGTGCCAGGCATCGGCCGCGAGCACGAGCGCGCGGTCGTCCGGCCGCAGCACGCGCTCGGCCAGCTCCACGGCTTCGTCGAGGATCCGCTGGTCCAGCGCCTGGCGCCGGGCATTCAGCGTCTCGAGCTCGCGGGCGATGGCCGCCGCTTCCTGCGGATCGTCGGAGAGGAGCAGCCGTAACCCGTCATTCGCGTCTCCGATCCGCCCCGCCGCATTCAAGCGCGGGGCCAGGATGAACCCGACGTGACCCGACTTGATCGGCTTCCCCGCGAGGCCCGCCGTCTCGACCAGCGCCCGCACGCCGGTCCAATGCGACTCCGCGAGCAGCTTGAGCCCGTGCCGTACCAGGATTCGGTTTTCGCCCGTCAGCGGCACCACGTCGGCCACGGTCGCGAGCGCTACCAGGTCGAGGAAGTGCAGCGGCAGATGGGGAGAGACCCCCAGCGCCGGCACCAGCGCCTGCGCCAGCTTGAAGGCTACGCCGCTGCCGCACAGGTCCTTTTCTTCCGATGGACAGTCGGCGCGCCGCGGGTCGAGCACCGCGGAGGCGGGGGGGAGCTCGTCGCCCGGGAGATGGTGGTCGGTGACGATGACCTCGATGCCGGCGGCGCGCGCCGCGCGCACGGCGTCCACCGCGGTGATGCCGCAGTCACAGGTGATGATCAGTCCGGCGCCGAGACGGCGCGCCTCCGCGAGCCCCGCGGGCCCGAAATCGTAGCCGTCGCGCAACCGGTGCGGAACAAACGCGTGGGCCCGGCCGCCGACGCTCGCGAGCACGCGGGTGAGCAGCGCCGCGGCACACTGGCCGTCCACGTCATAGTCGCCGTGGACCAGGATCGGGACTCCGCCTCGCACGGCGGCGACGATCAGCTCGACCGCCCGCGACATGTCGGCCCAACCGTGCGGGTCGGAAAGCCGCTCGAGGTCGGGGCGGAGAAATGCCTTGGCGTGCTCGGGCGCGGCCAGCCCACGCTGCACGAGAATCGCGGCGAGCGTTTCGGGAATGTGGAGGTTGGACGCGAGGGCCGCGGTGAGCCGCGGATCGGGCGGTGCCGCGACCGCCCAGCGGGCGGGGATCATTCCGACGCGTACAGGAGCACGCCGCAGGCCTCGCAGCCTTCAATCGTCGCGCCACGCTGGATCAGCGCGCGACGCTGCGTCGGGACCGCAGTGAAACAGTGCCCGCAGGCGTCGCCGTGCAGGGCGTACAGCGCCAACGGCGCCTTGCCGCGCCGGATCCGCTCGTAACGCGCGAGGAGACCGGGGGTCACACCGGCCGTGGCGCGCTCGCGCTCCGCGAAAGCACGCTCGCGCTCGGCCGCGATCTGCTCGCGTTTCCCCGCGAGCGCCTCGCGCAGCGGGGCCTGCCGCTCGCGCACCTCTTCGAGCGCCCGCTCGGCCTCCGCGGCCTTGCGCTCCGCTTCGGTTACCGCGTCCCCGGAGCGCATGAACTCGGCCTCTTCTTTGGCGAGCACCGAGCGGGCGAGGTCCAGCTCGGCCATGAGCGTCGAGGCTTCCTTCGCGCCCCGCACCCACTCGAGGCGTTGGCGCCGCTGCTCCTGCATGGACCGATAGTTGGCGATCTTGCCCTCCAGCTCGTCGCGCCGGTCGATGGCGGCCTGGATTCCCGCCCGCGCCACCGCGAGCGCCCGCTCGGCCGCCGCGTGCGCCTCGTCGAGCGTCGACACCTCGGGGGCGAGCGCGGCGAGGGCCTCATCGGTCGCCGTCACCGCCCGATCCTTCTCCTGCAGCGCCAACAACGCTTCAAGTTCCGGGTGCACCTCTCCTCCTCTTAGCGATCTTGTACCGCGGGTAGCGCTTGCGGAGCTCGTCGAATACGCGGCGTTTCTCCGCAATCAGGGACGCCTGCCGCTCGGGGCTCTCGAACGGGAGCTGGTCATCGAGCTGCTCCAGCTGCCGCTCGAGCCGCCGGGCTTCCATCCAGTTCACCGCCAGCTCGTACATCTCATTGGGATCCCGCCGCCCGAGGCCTTCTGCTTTGAGCTGCTCGTAGGCGCGGGCGGAGGTGTCGTCGAGCGCCAGCACCGCGTCGTCCGCGACGCTCTCGAAGACGGCGCGATAGGGTGGGAACTCGAGCTCCTCAGGGTCGACGGCCTCGACGACGCGAGATTTCCATGGCTCGCCTTCGAGCATGAGCAGCACGAGGGCTTTCTCGGCGTTGGCGGGCAAAGCGGGAGCGGGGAGGGGGGAGCGGCTCCCTGCTTGCGCCGCACGGTACTGCTCCCCGCTCCCTCCTCCCAGGGCTTCCCGCTCCAACACGTCCTTCCTGACACCCGCCGCTTCCGCCGCGCGAGCGATGTACAACTCCCGCGTGATCGGGTCCTTCGCCGCCCGAATCGTGGGCAGCAGCCGATCCAGCGCGCGCCGCCGTCCCGGTAGCGTGCCGAAGAAGCCCTTGCGGTCGAGAATCTGGATCTTCCGTTCCAGCACATCGACCGCGTCCTTGAGAATCTCCTCGATGCCCGCGGCACCTTTCTTCTGTCCCAACGTGTCGGGGTCCTCGCCGGCCGGAAGCGTGGCCACGCTCACGCGCAGTCCTTCGCGCAGCAGCTCGTCGCCGGCGCGGAACGTGGCGCGCAGCCCCGGCTCGTCCGAGTCGTACAGCAGGATCACGTGGGGCGCGTGGCGCTTCACCAGCTGGGCCTGCTCCGGGGTGAGCCCGGTACCGAGCGGCGCCACGACCTCTTCGATCCCGGCGAGGGACAGGCGGAGCGCGTCGAAGTACCCTTCGACCAGGATCGCGAGCTCCGCCTTGCGCATCGCGTGCTTCGCGACGTGCAGGTTGTACAGCAGTTTTCCCTTGTGGAAGATCGGGGTGTCGGGGGAGTTGAGATACTTGGGCTCTCCTTCGCCGAGGATGCGGCCACCGAAACCCACCACGCGGGCGCGCACGTCGTGGATCGGGAAGAGCAGCCGGCCGCGGAATCGCGGGGCCAGTGTGCCATCCTCCCGTCTAGCCAACAGACCCGCCTCGAGCAACACCTCGTCACGCACGCCCAACCCTTTCATTGCGTCGAGGAATGCCTTGCTCCTGGGCGCGTACCCGAGGCCGAGCGGCTGCACGGTCTCGAGGTCCAAGTGCCGGGTCGTCAGGTAATCGCGGGCCACTTGCGCCTCGGGGCTCTCGCGCAGCTGGCGCGCGAACCAGTCGGCCGCGGCCGCCACGGCGCTGTAGAGCGGCTCACGCGGATCCGGCCCGGTGGGCCCCCGCTCCGGAATGGTGATCCCCGCCCGGCGTGCCACCTCGCGCACGGCCGTCGGATAGTCCATCCCGAGCTTCTTCATGAAAAACGTGAAAACGTCGCCGCCGGCGTGGCATACGAAGCAGTAGAACATTCCCTTTCGGGGAATGACGGCAAAGTTGCGGTGCGTGCCCCCGTGAAATGGACACGGCGCACGGTAGTCGGCCCCGGTACGCTTGAGCTCGACGTGCTCGCCGATGATTCCCACAATGTCCGCGGCCTCGCGCACCTGCTCAATCACGTCATCGGGGATGAGGCTCACGCCTTGAACTCCACGACCGTAACGCCGGAGCCGCCCTGATTGGACGGCGCGAAGCCGAAGCGCTTCACCCGCGGATCGCTGGAGAGAACCTCGTGCACGAACTGGCGCAGGGCACCGGTCCCCTTCCCGTGGACCACGCGGAGATACGGAAGATCGGCGAGGACGGCATCGTCGAGCGCCTTGACAAGGAGCGGCTCGGCCTCAGATACCCGGAGCCCGATAAGGGAAATCTCCGTTGCGGCGGTCAGCGACGGGGCGGTGGAGGTTGGAGGAGGTTGGGGGAGGTTGGGGGAGGCAGATCCCCTGCGGGCACGCTTCAGCTCCTCCAGCGACATCCACCCTTCCTTCGCCTTCTCCGCCTTCTCCGCCTTCTCCCCGGTCGTTTCCCCGGCAGTCTCGTCGATGGCCTTTTCGACGAGCCGGCGGGCTTCTCGCGCCGTCGCCTCGTCCACGGCTGCTCGCGCCCGGCCCAATGCTGCTTCGACCTTCCTGCGCGCCTCGAGCAGGTAGGCACGGGCCTGCTCGCGCGCCTCGCGTTCGAGGGTCTGCGCCCGGGCCTTCACGTCTCGCTCGCGTGCGGCCACCTCAGCGGCGCGCGCGTCGAGCTGCTCGGCGTCGGCGCGCACGCTTGCTTCCCGCGCGGCCAGCTCCTGCTCTTTCACCTCCAACTCGCGCGCCCGGGCCTCGACGGTCGCGAGCAGCGCGTCCAAGGCCCGCTCGGCTCCGGGCACGGCCCGCTGGGCGATCTCCAGCACATCGGGGGCAATGCCGAGACGGCGCGCGATGGCGAGCCCGTACGAGCGTCCGGGCACGCCTTTCAGCAGCCGGTAGGTCGGCGTCAGGGTGTCGGCGTCGAACTGGAGCGACGCGTTGACGATGCCCACCGTCTCCGCCGCCAGCTGCTTCAGGGCGCCCAAGTGCGTGGTCGCGAGCGTCACGGCCCGGCGCCGGGTGAGGGTCTGCAGCACCGCCGTCGCCAGCGCTCCCCCCTCGGCGGGGTCGGTACCGCTGCCGATCTCGTCCAGCAGCACGAGGGATCCCGCTCCGGCCCGCTCCAGGATGTCGCGCAAGGCGGCGACGTGAGCGGAGAACGTGGACAGGCTTGCCGCGATCGATTGGCGGTCCCCGATGTCCGCGAACACTCCGGTGAACACGGCGAGGGTCGACTGCGGGCCGATCGGCGGGATGATGCCGCTCTGCGCCATGAGGCACAGCAGCCCCACCGCCTTGATCAGCACCGTTTTACCGCCCGTATTCGGACCCGAGACCAACACGGTGCACTCATCGGGCGCCAGCACGAGATCGAACGGAACGACGACCTCGCTCCCCACCAGCAGGGGATGGCGACCGTTTCGGATCTCCAACGGCCCCGTGCCGATGGCGGGGGGGAACCCGTTCACCTCGACCGCGTAGCGCGCGCGGGCGCACAGGTCGTCGAAGGCGATGCACATGTCCCACGCCGCAGCGATCGCGTCGCGATGCGGGCGCAACAGCTCCGTCAACTCCCGCAGCACCTGCAGCACTTCCCGCTGCTCCTCGACCTCGGCGGCGCGCAGTGCATTGCCGAGCTCGATGACCTCGGGCGGCTCGAGAAAAACGGTGGCGCGAGTCGCCGACTCGTCGTGCACGATACCCCCAATGCGGGCGCGCGCGGTCGAGCGGACGGGGATGACGTAGCGGCCTTCCCGCAGGGTGACGGCCGCGTCGGGCGCCCGCTCCGTGGGGTCGAGCGCCGCGAGCATGGCCTCGAGCTTCTGGACCAGACGCGCTCGCGCCTCTCGGACCGCCCGGCGCGCACGCGCGAGAACGCGGGACGCACCATCCAACACCTGTCCCTCCGCGTCGAGCGAGACGGCGAGCCGCTGCTCGAGCTCTTTCGGGGGAGGATCGACCCGCAGCGCCACGGTGCGAGGCGCATCGGCCGCGATGCGAGCCAGATCGGCTGCCACGACGCGCGCGGCCGCGAGGGCGCCTTTCAGCTGCGCGAGTGCGGGTCCTTCGAGCGCGCTGCCCGGCACCCCCAGCAGGTCCACCGCAGCGCCGATATCGGGGACGGGCTCGGCACGAATCGCGTCGTCGGTCAGGAGGAGGGCGGCGAGCTCTGCGACTTGTGCGAGCGCGGCACGGATCGCATCGAGATCGGTGGCAGGGGAACGGCCCAGCACGCGTGCGGCGCCGAGCGGACCGGCGGCGTGCGCTGCCACCCGCTCCAGCGCGGCAGGGAACTCCAGTGTCTCCAGCACGGAGGGCGCGACCCCTCCCCCGACAGTCATACGGCCGCCGCCAGCTCCTCGCGGACGATCTGGTTCACCAGTTTGCCGTCCGCCCGGCCCTTGAACTTGGGCATGACCTGTCCCATCACCTTTCCGATGTCCTTGGCCCCCGCGGCGATCGCCTCCCGCACGGCGCGCCGGATCTCCTCGGGATCGATCGCGGCGGGGAGGAACTCCTCGAGCGCCTTCACTTCGCCGAGCTCCGCCGCCGCCCGGTCGGCGCGCCCGGCGGCGGTGTACTGCTCGGCGGCCTCGCGGCGGCGCTTGATGCCGCGGCGCACGACCTCGACCGCCTCTTCATCGGAGACGGGGTGCTGGAGCTCGAATTCGCGGTTCTTGAGGTCTGCGAGGATGGTGGAGAGGAGGAGCGTGCGCCCTTGATCGCGTTGTTTGCGGGCTTGGTTCATCGCGGTGCGGAGCCGCTCGGGCAAGCTCGCCACGTCAGGCCGGGTGCGCGCGCCGGGTTTTACGGCGCGCCGCGTCCATCTTTCGCTTGCGTCGCTCGCTCGGCTCTTCGTGATGACGGTGCTTGTACAAGTCGGCCAGGGTCCCGCCTTCTCGTCCTCTGGGTAACTGCGACGGACACAAAAACTTAGCCCTCCGGATTCGATGGAGCAACCCTGCGCTCACCCCGGCGGCCACGTCATGGGCCGACCGCCGAGCAGGTGCAGGTGCAAATGGAACACCGTCTGTCCGCCGTCGGGGTTCGTATTCACCACGACGCGATAGCCGCGCTGCGCGATTCCGACTTCCCGCGCCAGATCGCGCGCGAAACCGAGCAACTTGCCCAGGAGGGCCGGATCCTTCGTCTCGTTGAGGGTGGTCACGTGATGCGTCGGGATCACGAGGAGGTGCGTGGGCGCTTGCGGGTTCAGATCCGTGAACGCCAGGATACCGTCGCCGCGCTTCACGATCGTGGCCGGGATCTCGCCCGCGGCGATTTTGCAGAAGACACAGGCTCCGGGCATAGTCCCCTTTCACCCCGGGCTCGCGCCCGGGGTCAGTTAGCCTCCGAACGCCTGGCGCAGCTGCTCCCAGAACTTCTTGCCGGTGTGCCCTTCCGCGGGCGGCTTGCTCTCGATCTTCGCCAGCTGCTCGAGCAGCGCGCGCTGCTCCGCGGTCAGCTTGACGGGCGTCCAGACATGCACGCGCACGTGCAGGTCGCCGCGACCCGATTCACCCACCCGTGGGAGCCCCTTGCCGCGCAGCCGGTACACCGCCCCGGTCTGCGTGCCCGAGTGGATCTCGAGGGTGGCGTCACCGTACGGCGTCGGGATCTCGACCTCGGCGCCGAGCGCCGCTTGTGTGAACGAGAGCGGCAAGTCATAGATCAGATCGTCGCCGTGCCGCTCGAACCGTGGGTCCTCGGCGATGTCCAGCACCGCGATCAGGTCGCCAGTGGGGCCGTTGCGCGGACCGGGGACGCCGTGCCCCCGCATGGTGAGATAGTGATGGTCGGCGACGCCCGCGGGGACGTTGATCTCGAGCTCCTTCTCGGCGCGGACGCGGCCGTCGCCTTGACATTTGGAGCAGGGCCGCTGGATCACCGTGCCCTCGCCCGCGCACGTGGGGCATGGCGACACGGACACGAATTGTCCGAACATCGAGCGCGCGGCGCGCCGTACCTCACCCGTGCCGGCACACGTGGCGCAGCGCACCGCTTTGGTACCGGGCTCCGCCCCGGTGCCGTCGCACGCCGTGCAGCGCTCCAGGGTGCGGACCTTCACCTTCTTGGTAGTGCCGCTGGCGACTTCGGCGAGGCTGAGTTTCAGGGTGACCTTCAGGTCCTCGCCGCGGTTGCGTTCCCGGCGGGCTCGGTCCGCGCCGCCGAAAAAGGCGTCGAACCCGCCCAACCCCCCGAAGTCCCGCATGAAGATGTTGAGCGCTTCCGACAGATCGAAGTGCGTGAACCCGCCGCCACGCGAGCCCGCACCGCTCCTCAGCCCCGCTTCGCCGTAGCGGTCGTACGTCGCGCGCCGCTCGGGATCGCGCAGAACCTCATAGGCCTCGGTGATCTCCTTGAACTTCGCCTCGGCCGCTTCTTTCTCTCCGGCCGCGACGCGGTCGGGATGATGCTTCATCGCGAGGCGGCGATAGGCCTTCTTGATCTCGCCTTCGTCCGCATCGCGTTTGACCCCGAGAATGGCGTAGTAATCGCGCTTCACTCGAGCAGCTCACCCACGAGGCGGCTCGTGTGATCCACGAGCGCTACAATCTTGTCGTACGGCATACGCGTCGGGCCCATGACGCCGATGACTCCGGCCAGCGGGCCGAGCCGGTAGGACGCGGTCACCAAGGTGAAGGGCGCGAGCGTCGCATCTTGATGCTCGCTGCCGATGGTGATGGTGAGCCCCTGCCCGAGGCGCTTGGCCAGCGCCTCGCGCAGCACGTCGCGCCGCTCGGTGACCTCCAGCAGTCCCTGCAGGCGCTCCTTGGTGGCGAACTCGGGCTGGCCCGCGAGCAGCTGCGCGCTCCCCAGCACCACACCCCCGCCGACGGCGGCCGTGGCCGGCACGTCGAACAGGTCGTCCGCCTCCTGGATGAAGATGTTCAAGAGCTCGCCCGCGCCGGCGTCGGGCGTGGCATCGCGCAGCCGCTGGGACAGCGTGGCGCGGATCTCGCGTAGCGTCAGCCCCGCGAGCCGCTCGTTCAGAACCACCGCCACCTGCACGACGATTTCGGGCGCCATGACCGATGGCACTTCCACGAAGATGGTGCGCACCACCCCGCTCTTGAGCGTCAGCACCAACAGGAGCCGGTCGGACCCCGCCTGCAACAGCTCCAGCCGCTCGAGCACCGCCTCATCGAACGTGGGGCCCACGGCTACACCGAGCTCTTTCGTGAGCACGCCGAGCACCTGCGCCGCCCGCTCGAGGATCTGATCCACGGCGTTGCGCTCCGCCAGCTCCTCGCGGATGTGGTGTGAGTCGGATGCCGACACCTGGGACAGCCGCATGAGCGAGTTCACGTACACGCGGTAGGCGAGATCGGTGGGGATGCGGCCCGCGGACGTGTGGGGGTGGTACAGATATCCCTTCTCCTCGAGGTCGCTCATCGTGTTGCGAATCGTGGCGGCCGAGAGCGCGTGGCCGAACTTCTTGGAAATAGTCCGGCTCCCCGCCGGCTCGGCGGTCTCCACGTAGGTCTCGATGACGGCTTCGAGGACCTGGCGCTCGCGCTCGTTCAGAGATGCTACCATGTCACCCAAGCTATTACCTGCTAACAATTTAGCTCGCTCGACCTACACTGGTCAAGTCACGGATGAGGGCGTCGAGCCGAAGCCAGCCCTCCGGCGTGCACGTGAGCCGCTGCTCCCTGACCTCCGCCCATCCCCGCTCCACCCACAGGGCGGCACAGGGCGGCAAGGGGCGGCACAGGGCGGCAAGAGGAACGCCTGCGTCGGTCCGCAACGCGAGGTACAGGCTCTCCAGTTCCCGTTGCTCCTCCGTCAGAGTCTCCTCGACTTCGACCGCCAACAGTCCAGCGCTTACCGCGCGTCGGTAGCTCTCCCATGCAGATCGATTCCAGCGACGCACCCGGCCGTCGAACGAATGCGCCGCAGGCCCGAGTCCCAGATACGCGCGACCCGACCAGTAGGCAGAGTTATGTCGAGAGCGGCGGCCGTCGCGTGCGGCATTCGAGACCTCATAGAAATGATAGCCGTAAGGCGCAAGCCGCATGTGAGCAAGCAAGTACTCCTCCGCATATCGCTCGTCATCAGCGGCGGACGTGGCACCGCGTGAGACCCAACGGGCGAGAGGGGTACGTTCCTCGACGGTGAGCCCGTACAGAGAGAGGTGCGCGGGCAACAGGTCGCCGGCAATGTCCAAGTCGCGCGCCCAGTCCCGCTCGAGCTCACTCGGGAGGGCAAAAATGAGGTCGAGCGAGATGTTGTCGAACCCCGTGGCACGAAGGGTCTGCACCGCATCGCCGATGCGGCTCGCGTCGTGCGAGCGATGCATCCACTTCAACACCCGATCGTCGAAGCACTGCGCGCCTAACGAAACGCGATTGATGCCGGCGTGACGCCATGCGGTCGCATGATCGAGCGTTACGTCCTCTGGATTGGCTTCCAGCGTCACTTCCAGGGCGTCACGCGAAGACGTAGCGCGAAATACGTCAAACAAAGACGTGAGCAGGGCCGAGATGGCCTCGGGAGGGAGCAGCGAAGGCGTACCGCCGCCCAGGTAGATGGTTTCCAAACTCTCGCCACCGCAATCCCCGGGCTCGCGCCCGGGGTCAGCCGCGCGTACAGCCGCCAACTCTCCAAGCACCGCCTCCACGTACTCCCGCGCCGGGATACGCTTGCGCACCGCGATGGAGAAGTCGCAGTAGGAGCAGCGGCGCTGGCAGAAGGGGACATGCAGATAGACGTGCCGCACGACGGAAACTTAACGCGGAAGTTGGAAGGCGGAACGCGGAACGGCAGTGAAGGGTCGCTCGCAGCAGCCGCGCTCGGGTTTCGGTTCCGCGCTCCGCCTTCGCACTTCCACGTTTAAGCGAGCCCAAACACCATCCCGGGCCGTTGCTGGACCACCCCCCGCATCTCGAGCTCCGTGAGCGCCGTGAGCACGGCGCCCGTTTCCGCCCCCGCAGTAGCCACGAGCACGTCCACATGCCTGGGTTCGGACCGGAGGGTGTCCCACAGCGAGCGCTGCAACGCGCTCAGGTCCGGCGGCGGAGTGCGCTGGGGTGGGCCAACCGCCGCACCCTGAGCCGCCGCCGGCAGCCCCAGCTCTTCGAGGATGTCTCCCGGCGCGAGCGCGGGCTTTGCGCCCTGCTGGATCAGCTTGTTGCAGCCGAGCGAGCTGGGGCTCGTGATCGGCCCGGGTACGGCCAGGACCGCGCGCCCTTGGTCGAGCGCGCAGTCGGCGGTGATCAGCGCGCCCGACCCCGGCGCGGCTTCCACGACCACCGTCACCCCGGCGAGCCCGGAGATGAGCCGATTGCGCCTGGGGAATGCCCCGGCGTGGGGTCGCTCCCCCGGCGGCAGCTCGGTCACGAGGCACCCGCGGGCAACCATGCGCTCGTACAGCGCGCGGTTCACCGCTGGATAGATCACGCCGAATCCGTTCCCGAGGATTCCCACCGAGGCGCCGCCCGCGTCCAGGGCAGCCGCATGCGCGATTGCATCGATGCCGCGCGCCATGCCGCTCACGACGACCACGCCCGCACCAGCCACGCCCGCGGCAAGCAGGCGCGCTGCCTCCGCGCCGTACGGCGAGTGGTCGCGGCGACCCACGATCCCCGCCGCCGGACGGGCGAGCAGGGCCGGGTCACCCCAGGCGAAGAGCAGAGCGGGCGGATCGGGGACTTCGCTCAACAGTGGCGGAAACGCCGGGTCGCCGGGCAGCAAGACGCAGGCACCGAGGCGATCCAGTTGGTCGAGGATCTGATGGCCCGCCCGCGGGGAGGAGGCGCGGATCGCCGTGGCGGCGGCGCGGCTGAAGCCGGGCAGCGCGGCAATCGCGCCGTGCGGGGCGCGCAGCGCCGCCGAGGCACTCTCGAACGCGGCGACTAGCGTGCGCAGCCGCGCGGCCCCGATCCCCGGGACCTGCGCGAGCGCCAGGTACGCGGCTACCTCGTCCCGTTCCAACTCGTTCGCCCCTACCCAGGCATCCGCGGAGGGCCCTGAGAGAGAGTTGGAACGGGACTCGTCGCGACTCCGGCCGACAGCGCCTGCCATAGCGTCTCGAGCAGCTCCGGCACGCCTGCCCCCGTCACGGCGGAGATCGCGACGACGGGCGCCCCGGTCTGCGTGCGGATCGTCGGGAGGCGGGATGCGGGATCAGAGAGATCGACCTTGGTGAGCACGACGATGTGTGGCTTTGCCGCGAGCTCGGGCGAGTACGACGCCGCCTCCCGCCGCAGGAGGTCGTAGGTCGCTTGCGGGTCCGGGCTGTCCACCGGCACGAGCACGGCGACGAGTCGGGTGCGCTCCACGTGCTGCAGGAACTTGAGGCCCAACCCCTTCCCCAAGTGGGCGCCCTCAATGATGCCGGGAATATCCGCGGCGACGAACGTCCGGTGGTCCGACAACGCGACCACTCCGAGGTGCGGCTCGAGCGTCGTGAACGGGTAGTCGGCGATCTTCGGCCGGGCGGCGGAGATCACCGAGAGCAGTGTGCTCTTCCCCGCGTTCGGCTCGCCCAAGAGCCCGACGTCGGCGATTAGCTTGAGCACCAACTCGAGCTGCCGTTCCTCCCCATACTCGCCCGGCTCCCACTCGCGCGGGCTGCGATGCGTGGGGGTGGCAAAGCGCGCGTTGCCACGGCCGCCGCGCCCTCCCTGCGCCACGAGCAGGGTGTCCCCGGTTGCGAGTGCCTCACCGATGAGCTCACCCGTCGCGGCGTCGCGCACCTCGGTGCCGGGCGGGACCGGGAGGTAGAGGTCGGCCCCCGACTTGCCGGTCATGTTCTTGCCCTTGCCGTGCTGCCCGCGCTCCGCCTTCCACGCGGTGCGGTAGCGATAGTCCAGCAGCGTCGCGAGGTTCGGGTCGCCGCGCACGAAGACGGTGCCGCCCGCTCCACCGTCCCCGCCGTCGGGCCCGCCCTTGGGGACGAACTTTTCGCGGCGGAAGGAGCTGGCCCCAGCGCCTCCCGCACCGCCGACGACGTGGACAACGGCCCGATCTATGAACATCGGGGCGAACGCGGAACGCGGAACGCGGAGCGCGGAACAGACCCGCGGCCTCCGCGCGCCGTACGAATTGAAGCAACCGTGATGGCCACGAGTTGCCCCGCTTCCCGTTGTAGCTCGAGGACGCGGTCGGACGTCACGAGCCGCGACTCCTGAAGCAGTTCGAGCCAAAACGAACTCTCATCGGCCTCCTCCTCCACGATGCCCATTTTCGCCAGGAACTCCCTACGAGACCGAGCGCGACGAGCTGACCGATAGTTCGCAGCGACCGAAGTGCCTGCACGAAGCAACTGATGACCGATCACATCCACAAAGCGACCTCGTGGAAGGTCCTGCACTAGATGAAGAACACCCAGTGCGAACGCCTTGGTGCGCTCCCTGAGGTCTCGTGAGGGCAGAATCCTCCCCTGCTGTTCCGCGTTCCGCGTTCCGCCTTCCGCGTTCATAGCTTCCTCTTCTTGACGTCTTCCCACTGCTCCCGCAGCGTGCTCCGCCGCTCGGCGTCGAGGTCGCCATCGCGCGCCCCGCAGGTGCGAGTGCAGCTGGTCGGCGGTGCCGAGGACCGCCGTTGCCGCCACGGTACAGAGCTCCCGCCGCTTGAGGTCGAGGCCCGGACGACCGATCACTTTGCCGTACGCATCGACCAGCACCAGATCCTCGAGCGCCGGGTGGAGCGCGCGCAGGTTCACGAGCAGCTTGTGATACGCGCGTCCGTACACCTCCCGGCACACCGTCTCGCCGCGCGCCGCCCACGACTCCCAGTTCGCGTGCGCCAGGTCCTCCGCTCCGCCTTCGACCGGCGCCGGCCCACCTACCCCACGCCACGCGGCGAACGCCACCAGCGCCAATGGATAACCCACGACGAGCATGCTCTGCAGCAATAATTCCTCGATCCACGTCCCCGGGACTCGCGCGTCGCGCGCCGCCGCGAAACGCGCCTGGAGCTCGGGCGTCTTGCCCCGCGGGAGGGCCGCCGCTACGCGCACCAGCGCGGCCGTTTGGGCGTCGAGTCCGAGACCGGTGCCGTCCGCCATAGTACGTCGCCCCGCTCCCCTCTCCTTCATCTTTTCATTGCTCCAGTCCGCCATTTACCCGCAGCTCCCCCACGGTCTCGCCGCGCGTGTTCACGTTGGGTCGAGCGGTGAGCGAGGCCGGCCGAGGCCGGAGACCCAGCTCCTCGAGCACCGCCGCCATGGCGAGCGCCGAGGCGACTGCGTGTCCATCGGTCACCTTGAGCGCGACCCCGAGCCGTTCCTGGGGAAGGAGGGCGCAATACACGCCTTCGGCGCCGACCTTCGTGATCACGCGGGCAGGGTGCGCGCGCATCATCTCGGTACACGGCCGACCCTCACCCGCGATGAGCTCGGGGTGACGCAGCATAGCTGCGACAATACGGGATGCGGGATGCGAGGCTCCCGCGTCCGGGCCGAGTCTCGCATACGCCAGGGCCATGTTTTTCAGTGGCAGCCCAAAGCACACCACGCCACACCCGTCCACGGCAGTCTTGATCTCGGCGGCCGGGACTTCCGTCCACCGGCTCACCTCCGCCAGGCAGCGTTGCTGCACCGGGTGCTCGAGCCGCGTATAGAACTCCGTGGGCCAGCCGTGGTGGCGCGCCAGCGCCAGCATGCCGGCATGCTTCCCCGAGCAGTTCGAATAGATCGCCGTGAGGCGCACGCCGCGAGTCTGGTAGTCCTGCGCCACCCGGTCGGACAACGGTTGGTGCGGGCCGCATAGCAGATCCCGCTCCGAGCAGCCGATCTTGCCGAGCAGCTCGCGCACCCGAGCCACCTGTGCCGGCTCGCTCGAGTGCGACGCGCACGCGAGCGCCAACTCCTCGCTCGTGAGGCCGAATCGATCGGCCGCCCCATCGGCCACGAGCGGCAGCGCCTGAAACGGCTTCGCCGCCGAGCGCCAGAACGTCACGAGCTCGGCGTCGCCGGTGCGCGCCACGAGGCCGCCGGTCGCGTTTACCACGGCGACGTGGACGTCATGAACCGCCTCGACCCAACCTCCACGGAGCTGCTCAACGCGCATGATCGCTCCCGTCACCGCCACCCAGAGACAGGCCGATCCCGACTAACACGAGAACGCCGCCGCCCAGTGCCGTCAGCCGCGGTACCTCGTGAATCGCGGGGATGATCCAGGCGAGGAGCGTCGCCCCCACCGGTTCCCCCAGCGCCGCCACGTTCACCGTCGTGGCGCGGAAGTGACGCAGCGCGTAATTCATTCCGGTGTGGCCGATGAGCATGGGTCCGGCCGCCATGGCGCCGAATACCATCCAGTCGCGTCCCCCGAATCCTATCAGAGGCGTGCGATGTCCGAGCGCCAGCAGCGCGAGCGCCGCGGCGGCCACCGCGTACACACCCGTCGCGTAGCGCCAGATCCCGACCGTTTGCCGGACCCGTCGCCCGATCACGTAATAGCCGGCGCCGGTGAGGGCACCGAGCAACGCCAGGGCGTCACCACCCAGGGCGCCGAGCGACAGCCGCGCGTCGCCCAGACCGATGAGGCTCGCGCCGATCACCGCGAGCCCGATCCCCCAGGCCTCCGTGCGAGTCGGATGCTCGCGCAGCCAAGCGGCTGCGAGGCCCCACGCGAAGACAGGCTTCAGCGAGACGAGGACCACCGAGCTGGCGACGGTGGTGAAGCGGAGCGAGGCAATCCAGGACCAGAAATGAATAGCGAGCAGCAGTCCTGACAGAACCATCAACGGGAGCGGGGAGCGGGGAGCGGTACCCCCCGATGCTTCAGACGGTACCGCTCCCTGCTCCCTGCTCCCCTCCAACACCGCCAGCCCGCCCGTGACCGGGAGGACCAGTGTCAGCCTCCAGAATGCGATCGCGAGCGCCGGCGCCGCCGCGAACCGCACAATGGGCCCGGCATACGTGGTCGCGAGGACGGCCACGATCAGCACCAGGAGGGGAGACATGGGCGCGAAACCTCACCCCCCTTCCCTCTCTCCGCAATGCGAGCCTCAGTGTTGCCCTCCCTACGCGCCGCCCCCAAATTGCGCGCTCGATGCGGCTCCGACTCACGTTGCTCGTCGCGACCTGGCTCCCCGCCCTCACGGGCGGGGCTAACCTCGCCGCCCAAGAAGCCTCTCCTTACGTGCCGCTCGGGCACTGGGTCATGCCCTACGTCGAGCACCTCATCGCCGCCGGCGTGATCCGCGATCCGACGCCGCTTACCCGCCCCTTCCGCCAAGGCGACCTAGTGCGCGCGCTCGAGGCGGTGGATACGCAGCCGCTGAGCCGTGCCACCAGGGCGACACTGCATCAGCTCGAGGCGGCCCTCGGGAATGGACAGCGCGTGCCGCACGTTCGCGTCGAGGGCGGCGTAGGCGCGGCCGCCGCCAACTACGCGCGCCGCGAGCCGCTCGCCGCGATCGACTCCATCGGCCCGCGCCAGTCCGGGCCGGGGCACGGCACGGCGAACGCGGACCTGAATCTCGCGCTGGTCACGAGCCACGTGGTCGCGGTGACGCATCTCCAGGTCGACACCCGCCTCAAGTACGACCCAGACTGGTTCGGCAAGAAGGACCGGGTGATCGCCGGCCGGACCGCCGAGGCGTACGTCGACGCGTGGTGGAAGTTCGGTGGCGTGTTCTTCGGCCGACTGGACCGCAACTGGGGGCCGCCCGGCATCCAGGGCTTGCTGCTCTCCGCCAATCCCTATGGTCTCGACCACCTGGCGTTGGCGGTCGGCACTCCCAAGATCCAGCTCCAGGCGCTCGCCACGCAGCTCGACGACCGCGACTCGAGCGGCACGGTCGTCCACCGTTACATGATGCAGCATCGCCTGGTCTTCACGCCCGGCCGCTGGGGCTTGGCGTTGTGGGAGGGATCCGTGCTCTCCGGGACGGCTCGCTCGTTCGAGCTGTGGTATCTGAACCCGCTGAACTCGGGCATCCTGGAGCAATGGAACAACGGCGGCAACGTGAATTCGTTCGTGGGGCTCGACTTCGAGCGGCACGGCACGGTCACGCTGTTCGGCCAACTCATGCTCGACGACATTCAGGTGGACCGCGCCAGCGCGACGGACAAGAAGCCCGTGAGCTACGCCTTCACCGTTGGAACCCAGGGCGCGGTCGGCGGCGCGGCTACCGCGTGGCGCGCGTGGTACACCCGCGTCACCAACCTGACTTACCGGAACGAGAACGATCTGCAGGTACCGCTGTATCACTTGCTCGGCACCGGCCGCAACTTCGACGACTACGAACAGCTGACGGTCACGCTCGGCTTGCTGCCGCGCGCGGGGTTCTTGCTCACGCCGGAGCTCACCGTGTTGCGGCAAGGCGAGGGCGACCCGCGCCAGCCGCATCCGCCGGTGACGGCGTACCCCACGACCCCGACGATCTTTCAGGGCGTCGTCGAGCGGACCCTGCGCGGCGCGGTGTCGGGTACCTTCTTGGCGACCGATCGGCTGAGCTTCAGCTTCGACGCGGGAGTGCATCGCATTACGAATTTCCAGCACGTGGCGGGCGACACCCGCACCCGGTTCCTCGGCTCCGTGAGCGCGAGCTACCGATTCGCGTTCGCCAGCGCGCTACCGTGACGTCCTTCACGCCCGAGCCCCGGCTCACACGCGACCATCTCGAGCAGCTGTTCACCAACATGGCGGCGCGGCGCGTGGTGGTCGTGGGCGACGCGATGCTCGACATCTATCTCGCGGGGGACGCGGAGCGTATTTCGCCCGAAGCGCCCGTGCCCGTGGTCACCGTGCACACCCGGCGCGCCGCCCTGGGCGGCGCCGCCAACGTGGCGGCGAACGTGTCGGCGATCGGCGCCGAGTGCCGTCTCGTGGCCGTGATCGGCGACGACGCCCGGGGCGACTCGCTGCGGGCCGAGCTGGCGCAGAACCGGCTCCCCGACCGTCACATCGTGGTCGCCGCCGCGCGGCCGACCACGTCCAAGACGCGCGTCACCGCGCGGGGCCAGCAGGTGGTGCGAATCGACGAAGAAGTCGAGGACCCGATCGCGCCGCGTGCCGAGAACCAGCTGCTCGGACAGCTCGATGCGGCGATGGCGGACGCCGATGCGGTGCTCATCGAGGATTACAACAAGGGGACGCTCACGCCGGGCGTTATCGAGCGCGTGATGATGCTCGCCACGAAGCGCGGCATCCCGGTCGTCGTGGACCCCAAGTTCAAGCATTTCTTCGCCTACCGGGGCGCGACGCTGTTCAAGCCGAACCGCCGGGAGCTCGAGCAGGCGATGGGAGCGACGCTCGACCTCGCACACCCCGACGCCCTCCCCACGTCGCTCGACAAGCTCGGCGTGGACAACCTCCTGCTCACGCTGGGCGCGGAGGGCATGGTGCTGGTCACCAAGGACCGGCAGCTCACGCGCATCCCCACCATGGCGCGCGAGGTGTTCGATGTCTCGGGTGCGGGAGATACCGTAACGGCGTGGGTGGGGACGGCGCTCGCGGCGGGGGCGTCGGTGCGCGAGGGAGCGCAGGTGGCGAACTACGCGGCCGGAGTCGAGGTGGGCAAGTCGGGCGTCGCCACCGTGTCGCCCCGGGAAGTCCTGGCGATGCACGAGGCGCACTACGATCAACTGGGGAAACTGAGAAGGGGTGGGCTGCTTTAGCGCCAGGCCAGCCCGACCCCGATCACGACGCCATCCACCGTCTCCAGCCGCGTCCCGCCCCCCAGGACCGCATGGTCGATCCGGTAGCCGACCCGGGCCGAGAGCGGTGCGCGCGCCAACCGAAGGATCATTCCCACCTCGCCGCCCTGCGCGTGATCGAACGGCTCCGGGACATTTGCGTCCGCCGCCAGCGCGCGCCACAGCTCCACGTAGCCCTGCGCCGCGGACCCGACGAACGCCGTCCCGGCGCGCGCCCGCAGTTCCCAGAAGAGCCAACGCTGCGTGCTGCCCGCCAGCGTGTAAGCGCGCGCGTGGGGTCCGCCCTCGAGCGTCAGCCAATCGAGCGCCCGGACGCCCAGGAGCACGGTGCCCTCCACCAAATCGCGCCCGGCGGGGCTGCCGCCGTCGTGATTAAGGGTCCCTTGCAAGTAGCTGACGCTCAGCTCGACCCGCCCCATTGCGAGGGCGCCCTGTCCGAGGAATGCCGACCCGGTGAACTGGTCGATCCCCGCGGGC